>WNFD01022029.1_pt1 | contig 11021 bp, 10 predicted proteins | sample 5400491 | NCBI WGS metagenome assembly WNFD01 (sample SAMN13153343, study PRJNA577476) | soil metagenome | isolation source: 120 cm saprolite under Douglas fir tree site 2 hole 2 replicate 2 | place: USA:California | collected 2015-04-18 | reverse complement strand
CGCGCGGCCAGCCAGATCCGCACGAGCCCAAGCCCCCCGGCAGACCGGCGTCAGAACGCCGCGTCTGACCAGTGTTCTGATTTTGGCGTCCGTGATACCAGCTGCCGCGAGTTCAGCGGTGGTGGTGATACCGGCGAATCGGCCTGATTCGGGCAGTTGGGATCGGCTCACGTCGGCCAGCATGGCATCCGCTAGTGACATCACACGGCTTTCAGTCACCGCAGCGCCCGACTCGCCCGATTTGTGGTCACCCAATCCGTGCGGAGTTCTTTGGCCACCCCGGCAGGCGGCAGGATAGAGCCATGACACACGAGAGTCTGCTGGCTGAGCCCACGCCGCCGCCCACGTACCTGCCCGAGAACACCGAGGCGGCCAAGGCGCTGAACGACGGCGAAGACCCGTCGTCGGTCGCCGCGAGGTTCCCCGCCTACACTGCCGCGTGGGCCGCCTTGGCCGAGCGGGCGCTGGCCAGTGACCCGGTCGCGGCCTATGCCTACGCCAGAACTGGCTATCACCGCGGCCTCGACCTGCTCCGCCGGTCGGGCTGGCGGGGTTATGGCCCGATTCCCTGGGAGCACGAGCCCAACCGGGGCTTCCTGCGCGCGCTTCATCTTCTCGGCGCGGCGGCCGCCGCGATCGGCGAGGAGGACGAGGTCAAGCGGATCAGGGAGTTCCTGCGTGACTCGAGCCCAACCGCGGCCGAGGCGCTCGAGGGGAAGTAGCGCCCGTGGGCTGGCGCCGTCGGCTGCGACGGGCGCATGAGACGGGCGCATCACGCGGCCGGAAGATCGAACCCAGTTCCCCAGCCCCGGACGGCCCGCTCGCTAGCCTGTACCCATGCCCGCCATCGTGATTGTTGGCGCCCAGTGGGGCGATGAGGGCAAGGGCAAAGCGACCGACTTGCTCGGCGACAGCGTGGACTACGTCGTCAGGTACCAGGGCGGCAACAACGCCGGGCACACGGTCGTCATCGGCGACGAGAGCTACGCGCTGCACTTGCTGCCTTCCGGAGTCCTGTCCGAACACGCGACGCCGGTCATCGGCAACGGAGTGGTCATCGACCCGGCCGTGCTGATCGATGAGATCGACGGGATCGAAGCCCGGGGGGTCTCTTGCGAGCGGCTGCTGATCTCCGCCAACGCGCACCTGATCATGCCGCACCACGTCGCGCTGGACAAGGTGACCGAGCGATACCTGGGCAGTGCCAGGATCGGCACGACCGGGCGCGGCATCGGGCCCACCTATGCCGACAAGGCAGCGCGGGTCGGAATCAGGGTCCAGGACCTATTCGACCCGGCGATCCTGCGCCAGAAGCTGGAGCTCGTGCTCCGGGAGAAGAACCAGGTACTCACCAAGGTCTATAACCGGCGCGGCATCGACGCTCAAGCGGTCTGCGAGGAGTACGTCGGCTACGGCAACCGGCTCGCTCGTCATGTGGCTGATACCAGCCTGATCTTGAACAGGGCGCTCGACGAAGGCAAGGTCGTCCTCCTCGAGGGCGCGCAGGCAACCCTGCTCGACGTCGATCACGGCACGTACCCGTTCGTGACCTCGTCGTCGCCCACGGCCGGCGGCGCCAGCGTCGGCTCGGGGGTCGGGCCCACCAGGATCAGCAGGATCCTGGGCATCCTCAAGGCCTACACGACCAGAGTCGGCGCCGGGCCGTTCCCCACCGAACTGACCGACGAAAAGGGCGAGTGGCTGCGCAAGGCCGGCGGGGAGTACGGCGTGACCACGGGAAGGCCGCGCCGGACCGGCTGGTTCGACGCCGTGATCGCCAGGTACGCCACGCGCGTGAACGGAATCACCGACTACTTCATCACCAAGCTCGACGTGCTCTCGGGGCTGGAGAAAGTTCCGGTTTGCGTGGGTTACGAGATAGACGGCGTCATCCGCGACGAGGTTCCGATGACGCAGACGGAGTTCCACCACGCCAAGCCGGTCTACGAGTACCTCGACGGCTGGTGGCAGGACATCTCGCACGCCAGGCAACTGTCGGATCTGCCCGCCAACGCGCGCGCCTACGTGCTCGCGCTGCAGGATATGATCGGTGCCCCGATCGCCGCGGTCGGGATCGGCCCGCGGCGCGACCAGACCTTGCGGCTGCGCGAGCTGATCTGACTGCGGGGGGTAACACCGAACCAGGGCGAACCGGGCCCAGCTCGGCCACGGGGGCCAGGCCGGCGGGTTAGGCTCGCCGCGTGCGCGTTCTGCTACTGGGCTCAGGGGGCCGCGAGCACGCACTGGCGCGTGCCCTGGCCAGGGACAGCGACGTGGCCGAACTGCACGCGGCGCCGGGTAATCCCGGCATCGCCCGGCACGCTGAGCTGCATCAGGTCTCGCTTACAGACCCGGCGGCCGTTACCGCGCTGGCCAGACAGATCGCCGCCGACCTGGTCGTGGTCGGACCTGAGGCCCCGCTGATGGCTGGCGTGGGCGACGCCTTGCGCCAGGCTGGCATCAGTTGCTTCGGCCCCGATCGCGCAGCCGCCATGATCGAGGGCTCCAAGTCAGTCGCCAAGCAGATCATGCTCGCGTCCGGCATCCCGACCGCCGCCGCCCGCACCTGCCAATCGGAAGCAGAAGTCGGCCAGGCGCTGGACGAGTTCGGCGCACCGTACGTCGTCAAGGCCGATGGCCTAGCGGCCGGCAAGGGCGTCGTGGTCACTAACGATCGCCACGCGGCAGCCGAGCACGCCAGGGCCTGCGGGCGGGTGGTCATCGAGGAGTTCCTGGCCGGCCCCGAGGTCTCGGTGTTCGCGCTCGCCGACGGCTCGCGCGCGGTTCCGCTGCTCCCGGCCCAGGACTTCAAGCGCGCCCGCGAGGGCGACACCGGTCCCAATACCGGCGGGATGGGCGCCTACGCGCCGCTGCCGTGGGCGCCCGCCGACCTGTCCGAACGGACGGTAGCCGAGGTAATCGATCCGGCCATTGCCGAGCTGAGCCGCCGCGGCACGCCTTACCGCGGCCTGCTGTACGCCGGCCTGGCCCTCACGAGCGGCGGGATCAAGGTGATCGAGTTCAACGCCAGGTTCGGCGACCCCGAGACCCAGGTCGTGCTCGACCGCCTGGCCACCCCGCTCGCCGGCCTGCTTGCCGCCGCCGCCGACGGCGACCTGCCGCGGGCCAGCCAGCCGCGCTGGTCAGCCGGCGCCGCCGTCACCGTCGTCATCGCCGCCGAAGGCTACCCGGCTCAGCCGGTGACCGGCGATCGGATCGAAGGCATCGATGAGGCGCAACAAATTCCTGGCGCGTACCTGTTGCACGCAGGCACGGTCATGCAAGCCGGAACTCTCAGGTCCGCCGGGGGCCGAGTGCTCAACGTTGTCGGGTCCGGTCAGCACACCGCCGAGGCCAGGGCGGCGGCCTACGCGGCCGCCGCCCTGGTGCGCCTCCGCGGCGGCTGGTATCGCACCGACATCGCCGCTCAGCAGCATCCGGCCGCCCCGGCGGCCGGATGACCGGCAGCGAGCCAGGCCCGTTCCAGGGCGACGACACGACGGCAGCCGCCCAGCGGGCCGGCGACCAGCCGATCCGGGTCACCACGCTCGAGCTCTTCTTCGACCTGATCTTCGCGTTCACGCTGACCCAGCTCGCCGTCGTCCTCACCCCAGGAAAAACCCACGTCTGGGCCACCAGCGTGCTGCGAGTCCTGCTGATCTTCGGGCTGCTCTGGTGGATGTACGGCGGATACGCCTGGCTGACGAACACGCGGTCTCCCGCGCGCAACCCAGAACGCCTGCTGCTCGTCTTCGGCATGACCGGCTTCCTGATCGTCGGGCTGGCCATCCCGCAGGCGTTCGGGGGCGACGGCGTCGCATTCGGGCTCGGCTATCTGCTTGTCGTGCTCGTGCACGCCGTCCTCTACGCCCGGGTGAACAGGCAGATCTGGCGGATCGCGCCGTTCAACGTGACGTCAGCGCTGCTGGTGATCGCGGCCGGGTTCACCAGCGGCATCGCCAGATACGCGCTCTGGGTGGCCGCGCTGGTGATCCAGGCCGGCGCGCCGCTGGTCGTCAGGCTGGGCGGCCGGTTCGAGATCCGCCCTGGCCACTTCGCCGAGCGCCACGGCGCGCTCGTCATCGTCGCGATCGGCGAATCGGTCGCAGCGATCGGGCTGGGAGCGATCGGGCTGCGCGTCGGCATCAACCTCGTCATCGCCTCGGTGGCCGGACTCGCACTGTCCGTCGCGCTGTGGTGGATGTACTTCGGCAGCGGCGACGACGAGCGTGGCGAGCAGGCCATGTGGGCCGCCGCCGAGACCAGGCGGCCACGCCTGGCGCTGTCCGCCTACTTCTACGCGCATATCCCGATGCTGCTGGGGATCGTGTTCGCCGCCGCGGGCGTGACCGAGGCGGTCCGCCACGCCGCCGCCGTGACCGAGGCGATCGGTCATAGCCTGCCGGCGGCGCTAGCCCTGGGTATCGGCGCAGCGGCGTTCATCGGCGGGACGGCGGCGTTCAGGGCCGCGCTGGGTACCGGGCCGACCCGGCTCCGGCTCGCTGCCGCGATCTTGGCGCTGGCTACCGTTCCGCTCGGCGCCCTCGTCGCGATCGAGGCACAGCTCGGCCTGATCACCGCCGGCCTTGTCGTCATGCTCGTGACCGAAGCCCGCGGCCAGGGCCGCGGTCCCGCCAGGCCTGACGTCACCCCCGATCAGGCTGCGGGGAGAATGAGTCCGTGATCGAGCGTTACACGCTGCCCGAGATGGGCCGGGTATGGAGCGAGGCGCACAAGTACGAGCTGTGGTGCCGGGTCGAAACCCTCGTCCTCGAGGCGAACGCGGCGGCTGGAATAGTTCCCGCCAGCAGCGTCGGGCCTGTCCGGGCCGCTCCGCCGCCAACGCCTGAGGCGGTCGCCGCGATCGAGACTGTCACGAACCACGACGTGATCGCCTTCCTCACCGCCTGGGCCGACAACACGACGCCGCGCGAGGCTGCCGCCCTCACGGCGGCGTTGCGGGAGCACGCACTCGCGCACCGCGGCACGCTGCGTCCTGGGCGCACGCACGGCATTCACGCCGAGCCCGACGTGTGGGGTCACCGGGTCGCCGATTTCGCGTTCGCGATGGCGCGCTGCCGCGAGCGGCTGCGCCGGGCCAGGACGGCAGTAGCCGTCGGCAAGCTGTCAGGACCGGTCGGAACCTATTCCAGCATCGACCCGGCCATCGAGGCCACCGTCATGGATAGGCTGGGGCTCCGCCCTGCCGATGTCGCGACCCAGGTCGTGCTGCGGGACGGGATCTCCGAGTGGGTCAGCGTGCTCGCCATCATCGCGTCGGTCTGCGAGGCGGTCGCGCTCGAGGTCAGGCATGGCCAGCGCACCGAGGTCAGGGAGCTATCGGAGGCTTTCACCGCAGGCCAGAAGGGCTCGTCGGCGATGCCGCACAAGAAGAACCCGGTTCGGTCCGAGCGGATCAGCGGCCTGGCGAGGATCGTACGCGCGCAGATCGTGCCCGTGCTCGAGGGCATACCGCTGTGGCACGAGCGCGATATCTCGCATTCCTCGGCCGAGCGGGTCGCGCTCCCGGACGCCGCGATCGCCACCGACTACCTGCTCGAGCAGACAACAGGCCTGATCACCGGCCTGGAGGTGGACGCCGCCAGGATGCGCGCGAACCTCGAAGCGACCGGCGGGCTGATCTACTCGTCGGCCGTGCTGCTCGAACTGGTCGAGGAGGGAATGCCGCGCGAGGACGCGTACTCGCTCGTCCAGCAGGCCGCCATGACGACCTGGGAGACTGGCAGGCCATTCCGCGAAACGCTCGCCACCCGCGCGGCCAGGCTGGGCCGCCGCATTGACGAGGCACGGCTTGACGAGGTCTTCCGGCCGGAGCGATACGTCGCCAGGCTCGGCGTGGTCTTCGACCGCCTGGAAAAGCTTGACCCTGCCATGGCAGTGCCGCGGGAATGCTGAAGCATCTGTACTCGGGCAAGGTCCGGGAGCTATACCAGACGGACGACGGTTTGCTCCTTCTGGTGGCGACCGACCGGATTTCCGCGTTCGACTTTGTGCTCGACACGACTATCCCCGACAAGGGCAAGGTTTTGACCAAGCTTTCGTTGTGGTGGTTCGAGCGGCTGGCCGACCTGGTGCCCAATCACCTCGTCGAGGTTCCGGTCGACGTTCCGGTTCCCCCGGAGTTCGCCGGCCGGGCGATGGCGGTCCGGCCGCTGCGAATGGTTCAGGCCGAATGCGTGGCCCGCGGTTACCTTGCCGGGTCGGGCCTGACCGAATACCGGCGAGACGGCCGGGTCTGCGGGATCGCGCTGCCTGACGGGCTCGAAGAAGGGTCGCGACTGCCCGAGCCCATCTTCACCCCCGCCACGAAGGCGCCGCGCGGCGGGCATGACGAGAACATTACATTCGCCGAGCTGGCCAGGTCGGCGGGCCGCGAACTGGCCGCTGAGCTGCGCCGGATCACGATGGCCGTTTACGAGCGAGGAGCGCGGCTGGCGGCCGAGCGGGGCATTATCGTGGCCGATACCAAAATCGAGCTTGGATTTGACGCCCACGAAACCCTCGCGCTCGGCGACGAGGTGCTCACGCCGGACTCATCCCGGTTTTGGCCGGCCGATCAATGGCGGCCCGGGCGAAGCCAGCCCTCCTTCGACAAGCAGTACGTGCGAGATTGGCTCCTCTCGCCGGAATCTGGCTGGGACCCCAACTCCGGACAGCCGCCGCCTCCGCTTCCTGACCGTGTAATCGAGCGAACAAGGGAAAGATACATGCAGGCATACGAGCGGATCACCGGTCTGACCTGGCCCGATTAGGAAGGTAAGGCAGGCAGGCCCGCCAGTTACGGGTAGTACGGAGTCAGTTACTTTATGTATCGGCGTCGTCATCGTCCGGGGGGTCGGCCAGCAGTGGAATACTGGACAACGCGCGAGACGGCCGGAACGGTGATGTCAGCTCCGGTCGAGACCTTGCCGTATCAGGGCAGCGCATATGCCTCGAGCCGGGATAATGATGTCCCACCCCCCAGGGACAGGAGTTCCAGCCTTATGAGCAGCGGTCACCAGACCCGCTACCGCGTCGTCGGCGGCAGCCCTCTCCAGGGAACCGTTTTCGTCCAGGGTGCCAAGAACGCGGCCCTCAAGATGATCGCCGCGTCCCTTCTCGCTGAGAAGGGACGCACCGTGCTGCGGAATGTCCCCGTAATCGAGGACGTCCGCCGCGCCGTCGAGCTCGCTCAGGCGGTCGGTGCGATGGTGAAGTTCCATGAAGTGGAACGGACGCTGGTGGTCGACGCTTCGGAGTTGACCAGCCCGATACTTCCCGCCGACATAACCAGGCAGTTCCGCGCCTCGGTCCTGTTCGTCCCAGCGCTCCTGCACCGGCTCGGCGAGGCGGTGCTCGAGGGCGTCGGCGGCTGCAACCTCGGCAGCCGCAATCTGGACTTCCATTACCGTGGCTTTGCCCGGCTCGGCGCGACGGTCGACGAGGGCGAGAGCCAGATCAGGGTCAAGGCCGACGGGCTGCGCGGCGCACACCTGTACCTGGACACGCCGTCTCACACCGGCACCGAGAACCTGATCATGGCCGCCTCGCTAGCGCCTGGCGTCACCGTGATCGACAACACCGCCCAGGAGCCCGAGGTTCAGGACGTCATCGCGTTCCTCGGCAAGATGGGCGCGAAGATCAGCGGCGGCGGCACCGGCTTCATTACCGTCGAGGGCGTCAGGGAACTGACCGCGGTCGAGCACACCGTCATGCCCGACCGGATCGACGCGGCCGTGTTCGCGATGGCGGCGGCCATCACAGGCGGCGAGGTAAGCCTCGTGGGCGCCTCCCTCGACCACCTTGGCGTCGTGCGCTGGAAGCTCGAGCAGATGGGTGTGGAGTTCGCGACTCAGGGCGCCATTCTCCAGGTGCGCAGGGACCGGCAGCTACGGCCGATCAACGTGATTACCAGCCCGTTCCCGGGGTTTGCTACCGATCTCCAGTCGCCGATCATGGCAGTAAGCTGCCTCGCCGACGGCACCAGTTACATCAGGGAGATGATCTTCGACGGCCGGTATATGCTGGCCGGCGAACTTACCAAGATGGGCGCCAAGGTCGAAGTCGCCGACACGGTCGCGATGGTGCACGGGCCGACCCCGCTGCGTGGCACCGAGGTCACGGCGCACGACCTGCGCACCGGGATCGCCCTGGTCCTCGCCGGCCTAGCTGCCGACGGCGAGACCATCGTCTCTCCTGGCTACCAGATCGATCGGGGTCACGCTTCGGTCGCCGCGCGGCTGACCGCCCTCGGCGCCGACATCACCGCGGAAGACCTGAGCTAGCGCGCCCCGCTAGCGCGACCCACCCGGCCAGCGACCCGCCCGGCCGTGGCGGGCCTCCTCCCGCGCCACCTCGATGAACCGGTTGTTGGCCGCCTTCTCGCCGATCGAGACCCGCACGCCCTCGCCGGCGAACGGGCGCACGGCGAGGCCAGCCTTGTCGCAAGCGTCAGCGAAGTCCATGGTGTCCGGGCCGAGCCGGAGCCAGACGAAGTTGGCCTCCGTGGGCGGCACGGTCCAGCCCATCTTCATCAGCTCGGCGCGGACCCGGTCCCGCTCGGCGACCACGAGATCGACCCGGTCGAGCAGTTCAGCCTCGGCTGTCAGCGATGCGACCGCGGCAGCCTGGGCGACCGCGTTCACGGCGAAGGTGAGCATGGTCTTGCGTGCCGCTGCCGCGACCGGCTCATGCCCGACCAGGAAGCCGACGCGCAGCCCCGCCAGCCCGTAGGCCTTCGAGAAGGTGCGCAGCACGGCAACGTTGGGGCGCTCTTTGTAAATCTCGATGCCGTCGGCCACGTCAGGGTCGCGCACGTACTCGGCGTACGCCTCGTCGAGCACGACCAGGCAGTCGCCCGGGACTCGGTCGAGGAAGCGCGCGAGGTCGCCGGAGGTAACGACCGTGCCGGTCGGGTTGTTCGGCGTGCAGACGAAGATCAGCCTGGTCGCATCGGTGATAGCGGCAGCCATCGCGTCCAGGTCGTGCCGCTCGTCGGTGAGTGGCACCCGGACCGAGGACGCGCCGGCCAGATCCGCCAGGTACGGATAGGCCTCGAACGAGCGCCAGGCATAGAGCACCTCGGCGCCCGGGTCAGCGACCGCCTCAAGCAGTTGCTGCACCAGGCCGACCGAGCCGCAGCCGACCGCGATGTGCGCCGCGGGCACCGCGTAGCGGGCGGCGATCGCCTCAGTGAGCTCGGCAGCGCCGTTGTCCGGGTACCTGTTGACTTCACCAGCTGCCGCGGCGATGACCTTGACCACGGACGGCAGCGGGCCGAACGGCGACTCGTTGGACGAGAGCTTGTAGGTCGGACCGGAGGTCGCGGCGGGCGGCTTGCCGGGCTTGTAGGGCGCGAACTGGTCAAGAATCGGTCGGAACCGTGGCGTCTGCACGGACATCATCGTCCTCCATGGCTGAACTGGGCCACGTCGACGGGGCCGCCTGGCGACTGCCGAACCGGCTCGCAGGGCTGGTGCTGCCTAGGCCTGAGCATAGGCGGATGCAGGATGTCGGTGTCACCGCGGCGGTACAGCTGGGCCGGCCGGCCGCCCGATGAGCTGGCCGTTCCCGTGTCCACGAGGAACCGTTCAGCGCCGGTCACCTTGCGATGGAAGTTACGCGGATCCAGCGGAGTGCCCCAGACGATCTCATATACCCGGCGCAACTCAGCGACCGTGAACATGTCCCTGCAGAACGCCGCGCCGAGCGTGGTGTACTCCAGCTTGGCCCTGGCCCGCTCGACCCCGTCCTGCAGGATCCGCAGGTGGTCAAATGCCATCTCGGTCAGGCTCGCGACCGGCCGCCAGCTCATCCGCGGCTGGTCAGGGGCCGGCAGATCAGGCGCCAGGCCAAGGTAGGCGACCGACACCACACGCTGCCTCGGATCACGGTCCGGGTAGCCGTAGGTTTGCAGCTGCTCGAGATGAACGGGAGCGCCGGGCAGGCCCGCCCGCTCGCCGAGCACCCGGGCCGCAGTCGCGGGCAGGTCCTCGTCCAGCCTGATGAAGCCACCAGGAAGCGCCCAGCGACCCGAGTGCGGCTCCGCGTGCCGCCGCCAGACCAGCACGGAAAGCTGGCTCGCCCGCACCGTGAGGATCACCAGGTCGACACTGACGGCGACCCGTGGCACCTCCATGCTTGCACCGTAGCGCGGACCGGTCGGGTCTCGCTAAGCGGCGTGAACCTCGTAGTGTTAAGCCATGAACCGGCTTGGAGAGCTTGAGCGGGCCATCATGGAGGTTCTCTGGGAATCGCCTGATCCGATGACGGTCAGGCAGGTCGGCGGCTGCCTGACCGACAGGGACCTGGCGCACACCACGGTGATGACGGTGCTCGACCGGCTCGCGAAGAAAGGGTTCGTCCGCCGTCAGCGGGCCGGCCGGGCCTGGCGCTATCGCCCTGCCGAGAGCAGGGAGGCGTATGTCGCCGAGCTGATGCTGACGGCGCTGGATCAGACCGGCGACCGCCAGGCCGCGCTGACCAGGTTCGCCAGGAGCGTGTCAGGCGCCGAGGCTGATGCGCTCCGCGCGGCCCTCGAAGCCCTCAGCCTGGGCGGCACCGGGATCAGCACCGGGGGCACCGGGGGCACCGGGGGCAGGATCTGATTACCCGTGTCAGCCGCAGTCTTCACACTCGGCGCGGTCGCAATCGGCTGCGTTGTCGCCGCGCACTGGCTCGCGGGCGCTAGCTGGACGCGCCGGTCCCCCGCTGTCGCCATCGCCCTCTGGCAGGCGCTCGGGTTTGGCTGGGGTGTGGCCACGGTGGGCACGCTGGCCGGATTCGGCGCCTATGGCCTGCGGGGCAGGGCAGGAACTGGCGTTACGAGCATCGCAGCAGGCTCGGCACGGGCCGCCCGGCTAGTGTTCGGCACAGGAAGGGCGGCACGCGGCTGGGACGCGCTGACCACACTGCGCGTCCTGTCGCTGACCGCCGGGATCGCGCTGCTGATGCTGCTCTGCTGGATCCTGCTCGCGGCGGTCTCCGCCGTGCGGCGGGCGAGGCACCGGCAGCGGGCGCTG
>WNFD01011102.1_pt1 | contig 11021 bp, 9 predicted proteins | sample 5400491 | NCBI WGS metagenome assembly WNFD01 (sample SAMN13153343, study PRJNA577476) | soil metagenome | isolation source: 120 cm saprolite under Douglas fir tree site 2 hole 2 replicate 2 | place: USA:California | collected 2015-04-18 | reverse complement strand
CCACTTGGCGAGGCGCTTCCCACGGCCCCAGCGACTGCGTCACCAACCGGGGCCCCGCCGTTAGCACCAACCACCGAGCCGGCACCGCCCATCGCCGGTGCCGAGCCAACTACTCCACCGATCGACGGCGCGCCGGCCGCGTCGCCGGCACTTATCCCGACGCCACCAAGGCCGCCTGCGGACCCGACCGGGCCTCCGCTGATACTGCCGATCCCTGCGCCACCCAGCCCACCAGCGACGCCTCCGGTTCCACCGGCGCCATCCGAGGCAACCCCTGTTCCCGAACCGCCTCCGCCGGCTCCCCCTCCGGCTGCGAGAGTGTGGAGCGGCATCATCGCCAGGACGGTACAGAAAGCTGTCGCCAATGAGAATTTCGCAATCGCTGGATTAAGCATGTGGTGCAACTCGCAAGAAGATACAAATGGAAACAGGCCCTAGCCCTGTGCGTTCAGGTTCTTCGTCTCGCCGCTGACCGGGGGAGAGCCGGAATAGAATCGCTACAAAAACTCTAGATCATTGCGTCGGGCAAGCAATGAAAAAGTTCAACGGTCGATTGCCGGCGAGGCGGCGGGAGGGTTCTTCTGCCCGCGCATAGACCACCCAGTGCAAGCAAATCGCGCTTTCGGTGTTCGGGGCGATACCGTAAAATTTCATGCGCGGAGGAAGATGTGCGAACTCTGGTGACCGGCGGTGCCGGATTTCTCGGCTCCCATTTATGTGAGCGGCTGTTGCGGGAAGGGCACGAAGTTATCTGTCTGGATAATTTCTTCAGCGGCAAACGCGCCAACATCGCGCATCTGGCCGCCGATCCGCGATTTGAACTGGTCCGGCACGATATCGTCGAACCAATTCTGCTCGAAGTCGATCGGATCTATCACCTGGCCTGCCCGGCCTCGCCGGTCCACTACCAGTACAATCCAGTCAAGACCATCAAGACCAGCGTGATGGGCACGATCAATATGCTCGGACTGGCCAAGCGGGTGCGCGCGCGGATCCTGCTCACCTCGACCAGCGAAGTCTATGGCGACCCGCAGCAGCATCCGCAGACCGAAACTTACTGGGGACATGTGAATCCGATCGGCGTGCGTTCCTGCTATGACGAGGGCAAGCGGGTGGCGGAATGCCTGATGATGGACTACCACCGGCAAAACAATGTCGATATCCGCATTGTCCGTATCTTCAACACCTACGGACCGCGGATGGCGGCCAATGACGGCCGGGTGGTGTCGAATTTCTGCGTCGCCGCACTCACCGGCCAGGAAATTCCGATCTATGGTGACGGCAAGCAGACTCGCTCGTTTGCTTATGCCGACGATCTGATCGAGGGTATCGTCCGCATGATGAAGGCGGAGAATTTCACCGGGCCGGTCAATATCGGCAATCCCAACGAATTCACCATCCTGGAACTCGCCGCACTGACGCTTGAACTTTCGCACAGCTCGTCGAAACTCAGCTACCGGCCGGCGCCGTCAGACGATCCCGTGCGCCGTCAACCTGATATAACGCTTGCGCGGACGCGGCTGGGATGGGAGCCGAAGATCAGCTTGCGCCAGGGGTTGTCGATGACGCTCGATTATTTCCGCAAAGAACTCGGCCTAAGAGAAGAGATAGGAGATAAGAGATAGGAGATAAGCGAAGACGGCAATTTCCTTGTTTTCGGTGGGACAGGCTTTTCAGCCTGTCGCTCGAGTTTTTACATTTTCGCAGTCTTTGTGCGCTCCGGTGCCGGGGTGCACTAGAGTCTACGCACGAGAAAGAGTCCTCAGGGAATTCGCTGGATTCTGGGGAAAGGCGTATGCAAACGTGTTAGGTGAGACGTGGGGGGCTCTTGGCGCATGATGCTCGGAATGACACAACAAAGAAATGCACCGAAAAAGAATCAACCATCATCGCTGAAATGTAGAAACTCTAGGGACATGCTTTCCAGCCTGTCGTTTGCCTACCTGCGGATGCGTGATCTGACATGCCGACTGCACTCATAACGGGAGCCTCCAGCGGCATTGGCGAGAGTTTCGCCTACGCGCTGGCGCGCCAGAATTACGACCTGGTGCTGGTAGCGCGGCGCGAGGATCGGCTCGACGCAGTCGCCGCGAAGGCCAGGGAAATGGGCGCCGGCCGCACCGAGATTGTCGCCGCTGACCTTGCGCGCAGCGCTGCGCCGCTCGAACTACAAGCGCGGCTGGCGGCAGTGCCGATAGAGGTTGACTACCTGATAAACAATGCCGGCTTCGGCACCACCGGCCGTTTCGAGCGGCTGCCGCTCGCGCGCGAAATCGAAGAGATCGAATTGAACGTAGCCGCGCTAGTCCGGTTGACGAGGTTGTTTCTACCGCCGATGATCGAGCGCCGGCGCGGCACGATTATCAACGTCGCCTCGACCGCCGCCTTCCAGGCAATTCCTTACATGGCGACTTACGCCGCGAGCAAGGCGTTCGTGCTGAGCTTCACCGAAGCGATTGCGGTGGAAACCGCCGGTAGCGGCGTGCGCATCCTGGCACTGTGTCCAGGCCCGGTCCGCACTGAGTTTCAGGCGGTGGCGAAAAATGACAATGCGTTGATGCCATCGTTTTTGTATTTGGACGCCGATACCGTGGTCAGGCAGGCGCTCGCTGCGGTCGCGCGCGGACGGAGGGTCCGGATCAACGGCATGATGAATGCCGCCGGTGCCGTCGCCGCGCGTCTTTTCCCGCGCGCACTGGTAAGGGCGATTGCCGGACGGATATATCGCGATGCGGGTTAGCGCTGAGGTCTGGACGATATGCCAAAAATACCGAGGGAAGTTCGGCTCGACGCTCTCGACTTTGCATCAATCATCCGTCCCGGTGACCATATCGTATGGGGTGCCGGGCCACCCGCCCTGGTCGCGAAACTGCTCGAGCAACGAGGTCGAATCGGTCCTGCTGAGGTTTTCCTCGCCGGCGGCCGAATCAAGCCGGAAGAGGCTGACGTTCTCAGCTTCACCAGTTTCGGCGCGATGGGCAACCGGGCGCTGGCCAAAGCCGGCGTGCTGCGCGTGATTCCCGCTCATCTGTCGGCGTTGAACGCCTGGTTCGAGAGCGGAGTGTTGCGTGCCGACGTCGTGCTGGTGAATTTGAGCGCGCCTGACGAAAACGGCCACTACAGTTTCGGCCTGACGCACGATTATGCGCCGGCCGCGATGCGCCATGCTCGCATCGTGATTGCCGAGGTTAACGATCAGTTACCATGGACGTTCTGTGAACCGCCAGTGGACCCGACCCGGCTCGACCTGATTGTGCGCACGTCGCGTAGACCGGGGCAAATGACCGCGGACCCGATCGGCCCGTTAGAGCAAAAGATCGCCGGTCACGTCGGACGCTACATCGACGACGGGACAACGATCCAGATCGGTATCGGCGCCATTCCCGACGCGGTGCTGGCGGGCCTCGGCGAGCGTCGTGATTTGGGCGTCCATTCGGGCTTGATCACCGATCGCATCGCCGATCTGATCCAGCAGGGCATCGTCACCAATGCACGCAAGCCGCTCGATACCGGCTTTACCAGTACCGCGATATTGGCCGGCGGCAGCCGCCTCTACGCGTTTGCGCACAAGAATCCGGCCATCCGCCTGTTTACCTATGCGCACACCCATAGCGCTCGAGTGCTCTGCCGCCTGGACAAGTTCGTCGCGATCAATTCGGCGGTCGAAGTCGATCTGACCGGTCAGGTCAACGCGGAGACCGCGTCGGGGGTTTACGTCGGCGGCACCGGAGGACAGGGTGATTTCGTCCGCGGCGCGATGATGGCGGCGCGGGGTCATTCGATAATCGCGCTGCCGGCGACCGCTCGCGATGGCGCCATCAGCCGGATTGTGCCGGTCTTGAAGGACGTGCCGGTAACCACGCCACGCAGCGATGCCGACATCGTGGTGACCGAATTCGGCGCCGCCGAATTGCGCGGCCAGCCATTGGAGGAACGTATTCGCCGCATGCTCGCAATCAGCCACCCGAATTTCCGCGATTCGTTGCAACACGAAGCCCGAGCGGTGTGACTGTATTTCACGAGTGAATGAGCGCGCTCGAAGACCATGCTCCCATGCGCGAAGCTCGACGCGGCTGACGGGTGACACCGTCATCCGTTGAACCGCCATCCCGGCGCAGTTAGGGTACGTCTGTGGGGCTGCTCAATGCGCCGCGCTCGTCGATCGGGAGGTCGAGGAATCGGCGCTCCAATGCTTAAACCGGATGTGAATGATAACGCATCAGCGGTCAGCGATCCTCGGCGGATGCTAAACGCATCTCGACGCAGATGGACGCAGATAGACGGACAATTCGGCAGGTTTCATCGAAACGCAGATGGGCGGCACGTGCTTAAACTTTCAATCATCAACTACCGACCCTGCGCCTTTTTCAGCGTAGAGGCGGCTGGATGACAGGTGTCACCGTCCCGAAGCGTTATGGATATCGGCACTTAGAAAAACACAGTCGCTGAGCAGCCCCGGATGCTAGCAGGCTGCGGAAAAAGGCCTTCCGCAGCCTGCTTTCCCTCTCTGTAATCTCCCCCAGAGGGGGAGAACTAAAGGAAGGAAGCCAGTTTAATCGCAGGGTGTGGAAAGATGTTTCATTAAGAAATTGGTTTTTCCGCACCCTGCTAGAGAGGCTGCATCGAGTGATATAATGACTAGCGTCATGGCTGAACATGCGAACTCGATACTGTCGCCGGCAGTTTCCGGCATCCTGCCGGAGCGCTTGCCGCGCCGTGAACCGATGAGGCGCGTACTCATAGTTGCTTACACCCATTACATCTTTGACGCACGCGTGAAGCGGCACGCCGAAGCATTGTCCCAGCAAGGATACGCGGTTGACGTGATCTGTTTGGCTGACGCGGATGAACAGCAAAGATTGGTGAACGTTATCGGCGTACCCGGTCCGCGCTATCGCGGCCGCAGCCGCGCCGAGTACCTTCGCCAGTACCTGAGATTTTTCGCTAAAGCGACCTACACAGCAGCGAAGCTCAACCGCAAGCAGCGTTATGATGTAGTAATAGTTTGCTCAATTCCGGATGCTGCGATCGTGTCGGGTCTGATCCCAAAATTAGCCGGCAGCAAATTAGTGCTCGACATCCACGACACGATGCCTGAACTGTATCGGGAAAAATTTCCGGGTACCTTCGGCGCAATCGGGGCTGCGGCGCTGAGAGTGGAAGAACGCGTCAGCGCGTGGATGGCTGATCTGGTGTTCGCCGTTCATGATCTTCATGCCGAGCGCCTGCAGGCGAGTGGCATACCTCGCGAAAAGATTGTCGTTATCCTCAATACCCCGGACCCCCGGCTTTTCCGGGCGCTCGACCGTCCCGCCAGGAATACGGGGGAACCTTTTACCGTGGTCACGCACGGCACCATCAATCGCCGGCTGGGCCTTGATACGGCCGTCGAGGCGATTAACCTCGTTCGCCATCAAATCCCGAACATTAAGTTCCGTGTCATCGGCCCGGGCGAACACCGGCAGCATGTACAAGAGCATGTGCAGCGGTTGGCTCTCGGCGGCGTTATCCAGTTCGAAGACGGAGTGCCCGTCGAAGCCTTGGCAAGCGCCTTGCAGGGAGCGTCGGCAGGCGTGGTGCCCAACGAAGCTACCGCGGCAACTGAGTTGATGTTGCCGGTTAAGCTACTTGAATATGTAGGCCTCGGAATTCCAGTTATTGCGTCGAGCTTGCGAACCATCCGTCATTATTTTCCAAGTGACGCGGTTCGCTACTGCCAATCCGGAAGCCCGCAGTCCTTTGCGGAGGGATTATTGGATTTGTATTTCCACCCGGAAAAACGCCAACGTCTGGCCGAGCGGGCCACCGAGGTGGTAAAGGCCATAGCTTGGGAAATGCAACGGCGGACTCTGTGCACCGCGATAGAATTGCTTATCGCAGGCGAACCATTCCGCTCGCTGGCCGAAGTCTAGCTCTGCATTTCTGAGGCGTTATGCGAACCTGGGAATGGGAATAAAGACGTTCCGGCGCGAAGGCGCATCTGCGCACTCGAGGAGCATAGGAATGAACCCTGCGCTCAGAGCCAAAACAACGCTGCTGATGCTTCGGCGCGGTGAAAGGGCGGAGATTTTGCACGAGCTGGCGAGTCGGTTATACTCCGACGACGCTTCGTACGTCCTTCGTCGCGATCTTGCGCGTCCGCTGTTGCCCCGCCCCGTTGCAAAAATACCTATCAGCGTCCGGCCGATGGAGCCCGGCGATTTTCCCCAGATCGTCGCGGAACGCCCGCGCCGGTTGCCGGCGCTCCGCGCGAAAATACCAACTTGCTACGTCGCTACAACAGACGGCGGCTCGATCTGCTATATGCAGTGGCTAATTGGGGCAGATCAACAAGATCGCTTGCGCCCGTACTTCAAAGGAGAGCTCGCCGGTTACCAAGGCGATACGGTGTTACTGGAGTTTGCCTATACGTTTGAGCGGTTTCGCGGCCGCGGCATCATGGCCCCGGCGATGGCTGAAATTGCCGAGCAGGGATTGCCGTTGGGCGCGCGATGGGCACTCACATACGTCAAGCACGACAACGTCCCATCGCTCAAGGGCTGCGCGAACGCCGGCTTCCGGCCATACATGATGCGGAGAGAAAGCTGGCGTGGGCTTCGCCTGCGTCAATCCTTCAGCATGCTCGGGGAGGACACGCTCTATCCCTTCGAACACGAAACGCCTGCGTACCGGCAGACTGCGTCTAACTAGCGAAGTCCAGGCCGGCCGCGTTGTGCCCGCAGGCCGTGCATCTCAGCGTCGCGTGAGTTTATCAACCTCAGCGAGCTCATCGCTGCTGAGTTTCCATGACGATGCCCTGACGTTTTCGGTTACCTGTTCGGGGCTAGTAGCACCGCAGATCACACTTGCCACCTGCGGCTGGGCTGCTAACCAACTGACCGCCAATTCAAGCAAGCTATGACCGCATTTGTTGACGAATTGCTCCAGCCTCTGAAGGATCGCAAAATTTCCTTCCGTCAGGACCTGATCGGCGAGCCGCTGGGTCGTCGCCAGGCGGGTCCCTCTCGGCGGCGGGCTATCCGGTCGATATTTGCCAGTTAGAAAACCGCTGGCCAGCGGGAAGAACGGCACGATACCTACATTAAAGTGACGGCAGGCGGGGACTAATTCGCGCTCGACGCTGCGGTCGAGCAGACTGTACTGATTCTGCGCGCATACGTAGGACGCCAGGCCCTGCTCGCGTGAAATACCGAGCGCGTCGGCCAACTGCCAGCCGGCGTAATTGCTGCAGCCGACGTACCGCACCTTGCCGGAACGCACCAGCGCGTCAAACGCCTCCAATGTTTCCTGTTCGGGCGTCGAGGGATCGGGAGTGTGGATGTAATAGAGGTCGAGATAATCGGTAGTAAGCCGCTGTAAGCTCGCCTCGCAGGATGCAATAATATGACGGCGCGAGCCGCCGCTATTATACGGGCCCTCGCCCATCGCCATCCCAACCTTGCTGGCCAGCACAATTTCGTGGCGGCGATTGCCAAGTACCTTGCCTAGCATCTCCTCTGACCGCCCGCGGCCACCATAGATATTTGCCTCGTCGAAAAAGGTGATACCTTCGTCGAGCGCCTTATGCACCACCCCGCGCGCCTGCTCGGCATCGATCCGCATGCCAAAGTTGTTGCAGCCAAGTCCCGCGAGCGAGACTTTCAGGCCAGATTTGCCAAGACTACGAAATTCCATTTCTTTCACCGACTCGCCGTGTCCCCCGCTGAGTTCTCGTCGCTTCTATGTCTTCTGGGCGCATCGCCAATCACCCGGAGGCTTCATCCCATCCGGGGCTGACCAGCGTTTGCGATCTTAAAGCATCCCGCAGGCGCCAGATGCAAGCACCACAAGCAGGCTGCGGAAAAAGGCCTTCCGCACCCTGCTAGAGCTCGACCCGTGCGAGCATTCGCCCCTGCCAGCGTTGACAGCCGGCGCAGATTCCTGCGAAAGAACCATTATCGGATGCGCTGGAGCGCCGGCTCAACTCTCAAGAGACGGACGCGCTGGATCCAGACGCGGACACTGGTTCGGCAGCAATGACTCCCGCGCGACAGGATCCGCGCACGAGAGAAAGCGAACCGCGGCAGCGGAGCGGTGGCACATGCCGCTAGTGGCGGCCGCCTCGGCCGCAGCGGTGAGCCGAGGCCGAGCGCAGCCGGCCGAAGCCCCGAGCGAAGCCGGAGGGTCACCAGGTGGAACGGAGTGGAGCCGGTGAGCCGAAGCCCTGAGCTTGCCGAAGGGAAACGAGTCTGCGAGGTGCGCACCTAAAAACGTCCGCGAAGTGCGCATAAATAGGCCGGTGAAAAAATGGACTTCAAATTCAGCGAGGAAGACGAAGCTTTTCGCCAGGAATTCAAGCGATGGCTTGAAGCTAACCTGCCGCGTGATTGGCGCGACGACGGCGAGTTGCACGATCCCGATACCCAAGAAGAATTCGAGCGGCGCCGCACATGGCATCGTAAGCTCCATGATGGCGGGTGGATGTGCATCCATTGGCCTCAGGAATACGGCGGACGCGGCGCCACCCTGCTGCAGCAGATCGTCTATCAGCAGGAACTTGAACGGGCTAAGGCGCCGCCCACCGTCAACTTTCAGGGCATCGCGCGGGTCGGCCCGACCCTGATGCAGTGGGGCACGCCCGAACAAAAAGCACGCTCCGCGGAAATTTGGTGCCAGGGGTTATCCGAACCGAATCACGGCTCAGACCTGGCCGCGGTTGAAACTCGCGCGGTCGACAATGGCGATCATTTCGTGGTGAACGGCAGCAAGGTTTGGACTTCCAATGCCCATCATGCCGACTTCACCACCCTGCTGTGCCGCACCGACCCTACCCTGCCCAAGCATAAGGGTCTGAGCTATCTGCTGGTCGACATGAAAAGTCCCGGCGTCACGCTGCATCCGCTGGTGCAGATGACCGGCGAGCGCGGCTTCAACCAGGTCTTTTTCGAAGACGTCGTGGTGCCGAAAGCTAACCTGGTTGGCCAGAAGAACCAGGGCTGGATGGTCGCGATGACCAACATGATGTTCGAGCGGACCATCCACGGCGGCCGCACCGACATGATGGTCGAAGTGAGGCAGCTCGCCGAACTGGCGAAGAAGGTCCAGCGCCACGGCCATCCTGCCTGGCATGACAGCTACGTGCGGCAGCGAATCGTCCGCTTCGCCTGCGAGGCGGAGGCGCTCAAGTACACCAGCTATCGCCAGCTCACCCGCCAGCTCAAGGGGCTACCACCTGGCCCCGAGGGCTCGATCATGAAACTGGGTACCACGGATCTGAACTTGCGAATCCAGACGTTCGCGATGGAACTGCTGGGCCCTCATAGCCAATTCGAGTACCAGGCCGCCGGGGCAATCGATCATGGCAAGTGGTCGCATCGAATGCTCTCGGCGCGGCGCGGCACCATCGCTGCCGGCACTAACGAGAGGCTGCGCTTGCGCAACGCCATGGTCAGCCCTGACTAACGACGGCGGTCACCGCGCATCAGCGCCCTCTGACGGCTGTCGACGCCGGCCTTTTCCGGCCTGAGCCTAAAGACAGGGTACAAAGCGTATCCGGGGGGACACCTTGTCCCCTCGACGGTCAGAGCTGCAGCGCCAAGTGCATCGGTGGTCGGTCACCTGTTTTCATCCCACTGCGCCTTACATTTGCAATGACCGTCCCACCGTCGTTTCGATAGGGACCAATTTGCTGCCTTCGGATACGAATCGTTGCTTTAAGCCACGTCGCGTTTATATTCTGCATTTTAGGTTCTTTCTTCTTTTTCAGCCTTTATTCTCCTCTTTACCACTCGGCACAGCTTATGCTCACTCTTGTGGCTGAAGTTTGAGCATGGACGACTTACAATGCACTTTTTTGATAACACGCAAAACGAATGCACAATCCCTCAAGGAGGCTCCCACGTGTCGAAAGATTATGGATCAGTCACTGCTTTCTACCTACGCCAGTTATGTAAATGGCGTCGTATCTTAAAGCCCTCCCTGCTTCGCCCGACTGGTGCGCTCCGAGGCCAGTCTTACGTCGAAATGATCTTTACCGTGCTGGGTATATCGGTAGTCATAATCACCGCCGTTGAAGGCTCCATCGTGCTGAACCGGGGAATGGCAGTGAAACAACTGGCCTACCAGGGAGCGCGCTATGCGGCTGCCAATCCGGGGTTTAGCAGTGCCACCGTGCTTGCCTTTGTAGCACAGGCTGAGCCCTCAGCACTCAAGCAGGGAAGCATTCAGGTCACGATGAACCCAACTACGACTCCCCGGGTGCAAGGCTCCGCAGTATCAGTCTCGGTCAGCTTTACCGGGCCCACTATGGCAGTCCCGTCAGTCATCAGTTTTCCCTCTACTATTGGCGCAACAGATGTTGCTATGAGCCAGTAGTGGTGCAGGTGCGAATCAACAATAGCGAGGAGCAATGCTTACTATGAACTGGATATCTCACATTAACATGTCGACAATCGCTCTGGTGTCGGCCGATATAGCCTCAATATACATCAGCGCTCTGTTCTTCTCCGAGAAGGTCCGCCGATGGTCTTATCGGAAGCGATGGGGCGCGCTCCCGGCCATTGCGACGCAGCCTGACTCGAATGCGCTGGCCTGCGTCATCGCTGGCGGACGCGGCAGCGATGACCTGTCCGGCGAGTTGGGGCGGCCTCGGCAAGTGAACTTGCTAAGGAATCCGTTCGACGCAAAACCCCGGCAAGCTCAGGCCAGCGGCACAGCACCACGAGCCCATAGAGATCACTCCGGTCGTCCGACTTTCCGGAGAAGTACGGCTTTGCTGCAAAGGATAGTGCAGCACGAGAGATTTGTCATGGGTTTTCTAGCAACCCCGCCACTGCGGCTAAGAGAAGCGCGGTCAGTAGACTCGCCAGTCAAGGTTGATATGCAAAAGCCGCATTTTGAACCCGTCTTCAATGGCAGCAACACTCAACAGTCGCAACTCGCTTAACCACATAGAGGTATAATTATATGAAATTATCACGCAAGCGCTACACAGCAAAGGGCCAGGCGATGTTTATAGTGATTCTGGCGCTGCCGGTAATAGT
>WNFD01034335.1_pt1 | contig 11022 bp, 9 predicted proteins | sample 5400491 | NCBI WGS metagenome assembly WNFD01 (sample SAMN13153343, study PRJNA577476) | soil metagenome | isolation source: 120 cm saprolite under Douglas fir tree site 2 hole 2 replicate 2 | place: USA:California | collected 2015-04-18 | reverse complement strand
GGCCGCATGAATGCGCCGCCCGCCGGCGCGCGCAGGGAGCTCGTCGAGGCGATGCGCGCGATCGCTGTGAGCGGCGAGGCGCCCAGCCCGCAGCTCGCCTCGATGGGCTGCTCCATCAAATGGAAGGCGGCGTGAGCGCTCAGTGCCGAGGCACACTCCGAAACCCTCTCCCCTTCTTGTGGGAGAGGGTGACGAGCCGACGCAGTCGGCGAGGCGGGTGAGGGGTTACTGCATCAAACAAATTACCCCTCACCCGACCGATCCTCGTTGCACTCGGATCGGCCACCCTCTCCCGCAAGGGGTGAGGGGAAGCGCGTCCGCGGGCCGGCCTCGCCTGATCTCACCCACCGAGCTACCAAATCACGTGCCGCTCCGCATCAGCCGCTCCAGTCCCGATGCGGTCGTGATTGCCGGCGTCCAGCCGAGCCGCGCCAGCGCGCCGGCGTCGGCGACCAGCGGACCGCCGAGGCGCTCGTAAATTTCCGAGCGGCCCAGTGCATGCAATGGCATTTCGAGCAGCGGTGTCGGCACGCGAAACAGCCCGGGCCTACGCCCGAGGCCGCGCCGCATCGCCGTGATCATCTCCGGTATGGTCAGCGCCCCGGGATCCGCGACGATCAGCGGCCGCCGCAGCGGCGCCGGCGTGGCGAGCAGCAAATCGATCGCCGCGAGGAGATGGTCGAGCGAGAGCAGCGAGCGCCGGGCGTCGAGGCCGGCGAGCGGCAGGGGCCAGGGCGAGCGCGCGAGCGCGATGAGCCGCGCCATGTTGCCCTTGACGCCCTCCCCGTAGACGAGCACCGGGCGGAGCGCGACCCAATCGAGTTCGAGCTCGGCCAAGCCGCGTTCGGCGGCGAGTTTCGAGCGGCCGTAGGCGTCGGTCGGTCGCGGCGCCAAATCCTCGGTCAGGACGCCCGCGGCGGTCGGGCCGGATTGCGCGCGGATCGACGACAGAAATACGAAGCGGCGGACGCCGGCGCGTTGCGCCGCGCGCGCCAGGCCGATCGTCGCTTGGGTGTTGAGCGCCCGATGATCGTCCTCGGGCAGCCCGGACATGCCATGGGCGACCCCGGCCGAATGGATCACCGCGTCGGCGCCGGCGAGCGCCGCCGCCATGTTCTGCGGCCGCGCGAGATCGCCGACGACCGCGCCGGCGCATTCCGGCGGCAGCACGCTCGGGCGGCGCAGCAGCACCCGCAGGCGATAGCCGCGTTGCGAGAGCCCGCGCACTAGATAGCGGCCGATGAAGCCGGTGCCGCCGGTGAGCGCGATCAAGGGTTGGGGCATGGCATCGGGTTCCCATGCTTTGCGCTGCACTCATCACCCATAATGCACCGCCAGCCATATGGTGGGGCGGTCCGGATCGCTCCATTCCACCCGATGGCGCGCGTGCGCCGGGATCAAGACGTAATCGCCCGGCTCGAGCCGGACCGGTTCGGGATCGTCCTCGAACGCGAGGATCGCCGCGCCCGCGAGCAGGAGCACCCATTCGGCCAAATCCTGGTCGTACCAGAACCCCGGCGGGCTCGCGTGCCCGTGCGATACGATGCGCTCGATGCGCACGGCCGGCGTGCGCAGCAATTCCGTGAGCTCCTCGTCGGCGCCCTTCGGCGAAATATCGGCAAACAGGTTCCCGGTCGCGGCCATTGGGAAATCCCTTTCCAGGGCCGTTCGGGGTAGTGACACGCCCCGGCGGGATCGGGCAAGCTCATGCATCGGAACGGAATTCGGAGAAAACGTCATGGATAGCGCAACGCTTGCCCGCGCGGCAAAACCGGCCGCAAGGCCCATCCCGTTCGATACCGCCCGGCTCGACGAGCTTTTGCAAGACGCCGGCATCGACGCGCTTCTCGTCACGTCGAAGCACAACGTGCAATATCTGCTCGGCGGCTACCGTTTCTTCTTCTTCGATTACATGGACGCCATCGGCGTGAGCCGTTATCTGCCGGTGCTGGTCTATCGGCGCGGCCGGCCGGAACAGGCCGCCTACATCGGCTATCGGCTCGAGGCGTTCGAGAACGAGCTCGGCAAGTTCTGGACGCCGGCGGTCAAGACCGCGGCCTCCGGCTCGGTCGACGCGATCAAGCTCGCGGTCGAGCACGTCCGCGGGCTCGGTCCGGGCATCCGGCGCATCGGGATCGAGGCCTCGTTCCTGCCCGCCGACGCCGATGCCGCGCTGCGCCAGGCCCTGCCGGAATGCGAGATCGTCGACGCGCATTTCCCGCTGGAGCGGCTGCGCGCGCGGAAAACCGCCGCCGAGCTTCGGCTGTTGCGGGAAGCTTCCGAGCGCGTCGTCGCGTCGATGCTCGCGGTGTTCGCAAGCTGCGCGCCCGGAATGACCAAGATCGAGGCGATCGAACGATTGCGGCGCGAGGAGGTCGGGCGCGGGCTCACCTTCGAATATTGCCTGATGACGGCCGGCACCAGCCTGAATCGCGCGCCGTCGGATCAGCGGCTGGAGCCGGGCGACATCATCTCGCTCGATTCCGGCGGGAATTATCGCGGCTACATCGGCGATCTGTGCCGGATGGGGATTCTGGGCGAGCCGGATTCCGAACTGCAGGATCTGCTCGCGGCCGTCGATGCGGTTCAGCAGGCCGCGCGCAAGCCGATCCGCCACGGCGCGCGCGGCGGCGACATCTTCGTTGCCGCCGAAGAGCTGATGAACGCCTCGCCGCACCGCGGCTATTTGGAATTCATCGCCCACGGCATGGGGCTGATCAGCCACGAAGCGCCGCGGCTCGCCACCAACCGCGCCTACAGCGGCTACGATGCGGACCGCGCGCTCCAAAGCGGCATGGTGGTGTCGATCGAGACCACGATGAAGCATCCGCGCCGCGGCTTCATCAAGCTGGAGGACACATTGGCGGTGACCGAGAACGGCTTCGAGGCGTTCGGCGATACCGGCCGCGGCTGGAACCGGGCCGGCCGCTGACCGCGTTCCCCGGACGCGGTGCAGCGCAGCGGCAGCCCGTCGCCGGCCGAAGCTGCAAACGTATTTCGCTTCCCGCCGGAACACATTCCGCCGAATCGCGGTTGACCGCGTGAATTCCACGTGGGTCGCAATCATTGCTCGGCGCATTGCAGGAGACGAAACAATCGGATGACGAGAGACCCGGGATGGCGCCGGCAGCAATTCGCCGGTGCGGGAACGCGGCGAAGCGAGCGGGGCTTCGCAGCCGATCACAGCCCGCTCGCCGAAACGCCGTCGGAAATTCCGGCGCGGGGATGGAAGGACATGCTCCCGCGCGTGTACGCCCGCATCACGCAATGCCGGGTCATCGCGGTTGCCGCCGGGGTAAGCTTCTATGCCCTGCTCGCGATTTTCCCGGCCATTGCCGCATTGATTTCCATTTACGGGCTGTTCGCCGACCCCGCGACCATGGCGAGCCATCTCGATTCCATTTCGAGCTTCGTACCCGGCGGCGCGATCGAGGTCATTCGCGATGAAATGCACCGCGTAGCCGCGCAAGGCGCACGAACGCTGGGCCTGGCATTCGTCCTCAGCCTCGGCGTTTCCCTGTGGAGCGCCAATGCCGGCATCAAGGCCCTGTTCGACGCGCTCAACATCGTTCACGGCGAGAGGGAGAAGCGCGGCTTCGTGCGCTTCACGCTGGCGGCGATCGTGTTCCTGCTGCTGGCGCTTGCTTTGGTCGCGGTCGTGCCCGTGGTCTTGCAATACATCGGCCTCGAAAGCGCGACCGAGTGGATCCTCAAGATTGCGAGATGGCCGTTGCTGTTGATAACGGTCGGCTTGGCGCTATCGGTTCTGTATCGCTATGGCCCCAGCCGCAACGAACCGCGGTGGCGCTGGATCACTTGGGGCAGCGTAATCGCGGCCCTGCTGTGGATCGCGATCTCGCTGCTGTTCTCCTGGTATGCGGCGAACTTCGGCAGCTACAACAAGACCTACGGGTCGCTCGGCGCGGTCATCGCATTCATGACCTGGATCTGGCTGTCCACGATCGTGATCCTCGTGGGAGCGACGATCGACGCCGCGATGGAGCGCCAAACGGTCCGCGACGGGACGGCGACGGCCTCAAAACCGATGGGACGGCGCGCCGCCGCAATCGCGGACACCGTCGGCGGCGCGCAGGGCTAAGCTTCACGTCAGTACGGGAGTGCTAACCTCAACGGATCGGCTTCGCCGCCGTCCCGCAGCGCTCCCCACCCGGCCAAGGAGCTACCATCCTCCACGGGTCGGCGCGAGCGGCACCGCCACCGGCGGCCGCAGCCCGCTGTCGGGCGACGCACGCCGGCGCCGATCGTCGGTGAGCGACAGCGGTCGACGGCCGTCCTCGCCTGGCGCCGCAGCAGCGGGCGCATGCTTTTTCGCCGGAGCCGGTGCTGCCGGTTTCGTCGCAGATGGTGAGCCGGCGGTGCCGGGCTTCGCCGCGGGCGCGGAACCCGGCGCCGCACTCGGTTCGGGCGCCGGTTGCAGTTTCGCATCGGGGCGCGGCCAGGCGAAATCGTCCGCCCTGCCGCTCAGCGCCGGCAGCGGCTCGCCCTTCACCAGGACGCGATTGGCATTGGGATCGGCCACGGCGGGCCGTTGTGCGCCGGCACCGAGCAGGCCCTCGGGCGTGCTCGCCGGCGTGGTCAACGGCACCACCGGCCCGGCCACGGGACGCACCGCCGGCGAGCCGGGGCGGGAGGCGTCCGGCTGCGGCTCCTCCGGCGTAGGCAGCGCCATCGGCGCGCCGCGGCTGAGCATCACGTGCCGGATCTCACGCTCGACGTAATGCGCGAGCTTGCGGGCGCCGGCCTTGGTGAAATGCAAGCCGTCGCCCGCCCGCAGCAGGCGGGTCTGCCCTTCGAAATCCGGGCCGCGCGGGGCGAAATTGCCGCTCTCGTCGACGAAGCCGTCCCACACGTCGACATACGTAATCCCGGCCTTTTCGGCATGACCGCGATAGAGCTCGTTGAGATAGGCGACGTCGGCGGTAGCGCGGGTGCCGCGGAGCGCCGGCAATCCGACCCAAAGCACCGGCACGCCCTTGCTCTTGAGCACGGAGATGATCTCGTCGATGCGCCTGCCGTAGGCCTCGCCCCATTTTTCGGAGTGAAACTCGTAGGTCATCATCGGACCGGGCGGCGGCTCGGGGGCGGCGGCCGGTTTCTGCGGCTCGGAGGATTTCTGCGGCTCTGTCCCGGCGGCACCCTCTTGCGCATCGGGGGACTGCTGACCCGCCGCCGGATTGATCTGCGTCGGCTGGCCGCCTTCGAGCTTGGTCTGTGGCGCGGGCTGCGGCTTCGGAGTGGCCCGGGGCGGCCGTTCCCGGATCGACTGCCGGTCGTTCGCCCCGAGCATCATGACGATGAAATCGGGTTTCTCGGCCGCGAGGATTTCCTTCGCGGACTGCGGCCAATCGAACTCCTTGCGGGATTCTCCGCGGATCAAGCCGCTATAGGTGCGGTACTTGCGGGTAACCCCGATCTCCGGCGTCTCGGCGAACGCATCTTCGAGGCCGAAGCCGAGCCAATCGGCCATGGAATCGCCCAGGACCGCCACGGTCTTGGCCGGCGCACTCTCCGGCTTGCGCGGCGGCGGCGCCTTGGAAGCGTCGACCGGCGGCTGCGACCACCGCTGCTGCTGCTCGGGACCCTGCTGCCAGCCTCCCCACGGCCGATATTGGCGCTGCTGCGGGGCCTGTCGCTGCCCCCAGAAAGGGTAATCCCAGAATTGCGCGGCTGCCGGCGTGCTGACGAGGAGGGACGCCGCGCACGCGAGCCAAATTTCCGCCGCGAGCAGCAACATGAGGGCAGCGAGCCGGCCCGAAACGCTTGCCGTTTTCATCTGATGCGCCCGGCCAACCCGCGGCCTTCCCTTCGAGAGCGACGGGCCATCCGCCAATAGCCCGAGGAAAATGTCAACTTCGAGGTTTTCCCTCCCCTTCAGGGGAGGCAAAAGTCACTGCGCGCGCAGCCGGTCGAGCACTTGCGTGGAGGCGAACCCGTCCGGGATCAGGCCGGTGCGCAACTGGAACTCGCGGATCGCTGCGCGGGTCTTGGCTCCGAACCGTCCGTCCGGCTCGCCGACGTCGAAGCCGTGCAACGCCAGCCGCTGCTGCATCTCGTAACGCTCGCCGAGGCTGAGCACGCGCTCGTCGCGCGGCCAGGGCTGCCCAAGCGGTCCCTCGCCGCGCAAGCGATCGGCGAGGTGGCCGATGGCGAGGGCATAGGCCTCCGCCGGGTTGTAGCGCATGATCACCCGGAAATTGTTGAGCATCAGGAACGCCGGGCCGCGGGCACCGGCCGGCACCAGCAGATAGGCGCGATCCGTCGGCCGCGGAAATACCTTGCCGCCGACGCGCTGGACGCCGAGCCGCTGCCATTCCTGCAGGCCGAGCAGGCGCGAGCGGTCCGCCAACAAATAGTTGAATCCCTGCGGGACCACGACCTCGTAGCCCCAGGTCTGGCCGGCGATCCAGCCGTCCATGCGCAGATTGTTGGCGGTCGAGGCGATGACGTCGGGAATGGAATCGACCACGTCGCGCCTGCCGTCGCCGTCGAAATCGACCGCATAACGCTTGAATGCCGTCGGCATGAATTGCGTCGGACCGAACGCGCCCGCCCACGAGCCCTTGAGCCGATCCGGCCGCACGTCGCCGCGATGAACGATTTCGAGCGCCGAAAGGAATTCCTCCCGGAAATAATCCTGGCGCCGGCCGATGCAGGCAAGCGTCGCGGTCGACTGCAGCACCGGGCGCTCGCCGATCGCGCTGCCGAAATTCGATTCGATGCCCCAGATCGCCGCGATGACGTGGCGGTCGACCCCATAGGCTTTCTCCACCGCCGCGAATACCGGCTGGTATTTCGCCAAAATCTCCCGTCCGGCGGCGATGCGGGCGTCGTTCACCAGAAGATCGAGATAGTCCCACAGCGACTTCGTGAACTCCGGTTGGGCGTCGGGCAGGTCCATGATGTGTAGATCGGGCTCGAGATCCCCCGTGTAGGCCTGGAACGTCTGCCACGACACGCCGCGCCGGGCGGCCTGCGGCCACAGCTGCGCGATGCAGTTCTGGAAATTGCTGGCCGCGGCGAGGATCGCCTGCGGGCTCATCAGCGGGTGCCCGGACCCGCCGGCCTCCCCGCTCCAGCCCCGACTGGCAGGCAGGGTTCCGGTGACTTCGCCGCGGACCAGCACGGCGCGTTCCTCCTGGAGCTGCGCCCGAACCGGGGCCGCCGTAACGGCGCAAGCCACGATGGCGGCCATTAGCGCCGCGCCGCGAACGCCGCCCGCCGGTTTGGCGAATTGGATTCCACGCTTGCCCATGTGCCCGCGCCCTTCCCCGGCGCTCTCCGCGGCGCCGTCCCCTCTATTGAGGGCTGCGATCGTTTCCGGCCGCTTAACCGAGCCGGCGCCTATGCCTATTGGGAGCGAATTTCTGGCCAAAGCAGGGCGGCACGTCAACGGGCCACAGGCAAATCCACCCGGCCCGGCCGCGGCATCCTCGCCCGGCTGGCCCGTGTCCGCCCTCATCCGGCATTTCGTTTCCTTGAAATCCCCAGAGATTTTGCCGACAAAGCAGCGCCTGCCGTTCGCAACCACCCCGCTCTTCAGGAATCTCTCGGCCATGTCCCCGATTCGCAAGGCGATATTTCCGGTTGCCGGTCTCGGTACCCGGTTCCTGCCGGCCACCAAGGCGGTGCCGAAGGAGATGCTCACGGTGGTCGACCGGCCGCTCATCCAGCACGTCGTCGACGAGGCGCGCGAGGCCGGCATCGAGCATTTCATCTTCGTGACCGGCCGCAACAAGGGCGTCATCGAGGACCATTTCGACCGGCAGCTCGAGCTGGAGTTCACCCTCAACGAGCGCGGCAAGCATGCCGACCTCGAGCTGCTCAACCGCGAGCTGCCGGGGGCCGGAACGACGAGCTTCACGCGGCAGCAGACCCCGCTCGGACTTGGCCATGCGGTGTGGTGCGCGCGCGAGCTGGTCGGCCGCGAACCGTTCGCGCTGCTGCTGCCCGACGTGCTGGTGCAGGCGCCGCGCGGGTGCTTGCGACAGATGATCGACGCCTATCGCGAGCTCGGCGAGCGCGCCAACGTCGTTGCGGTCGAGGAAGTGCCTCCCGACCGTACCCACATGTACGGCGTGGTCGGCGTCGGCGAGCGGCGGGGCAAGGCGTTCTCGATCACCGGCATGGTGGAAAAACCGCCGCGCGGCAGCGCGCCGTCCAATCTGATCATCACCGGCCGCTACCTACGGCTTCAAGTTCGAGGGCCGGACGTTCGATTGCGGCTCGAAGATCGGTTTCCTGGCCGCGAACGTCGCTTATGCGCTCGCGCGCGAGGATATCCGCGCCGAATTCCGCGCCGAATTGGAGAAGCTGCTGGGCGAGAAATGAGCGCGCGATGCGCACCCGTGTGGCGGCGGCTACGCCGCAAACAAACAGGGCGGCTCACCGCCGGGACCGCAGGCCGCGCTGGCGGCCTCGCGAAGCGGCACGCCGGTTTTGGTCAACGGATGCAAAGCGATTATGGTCAGCGCCCGGTCGACCCGGGCGGGTGGCCGAGCGAGCCGGGCCGGCGCGAGCGGCCGAATGATCGCGCGGCGGGGCGATCCGTGCTAATCCGCGCGGGCGGCGGGGACTAGGGACCATGGCCGAGCCGAAAGTATCGGGTGGGCAGCAGCGGCGGCTCGAGATCGAGTCGGCGTTGCGCACGCTGGAAGCCGAAGCGAGCGGGATCAGCGCGCTCGCCGCGGCGATCCGCGATGGTCTCGGCGCGCCGCTGGCCGCCGCCGTCGCGATGATCCAGCGCGCCCGGGGCCGGCTGATCGTGACCGGGATGGGCAAGTCCGGTCACATCGGCCGCAAGATCGCCGCCACCTTCGCGTCCACCGGCACGCCCGCGTTCTTCGTTCACCCCGGCGAAGCCAGCCACGGCGATCTCGGCATGATCACCGCGGACGACGTGATCATGGCGCTGTCGTGGTCGGGCGAAACCGTCGAGCTGAAGGATCTGATCGACTATTCGCGGCGGTTCCGGATCGGGCTCATCGCCGTGACGGCGCAGGCCGACAGCGCGCTCGCCCAGGCGGCGGACGTCGTTCTCGTCCTGCCGCAGGCGCGCGAGGCTTGCCCGCACAATCTCGCACCCACGACCTCCTCGCTGATGCAGCTCGCGCTCGGCGACGTGCTGGCGATCGCGCTCTTGGAGAGCCGCGGCTTCACCGCGCTCGATTACCGGATGCTGCATCCGGGCGGACGGCTCGGCGCCATGCTCAAGTTCGTGCGCGACATCATGCACACCGGCGCGGCGGTTCCGCTGGTAGTGCTCGGCACGCGGATGTCGGAGGCCTTGGTCGAAATGTCGACCAAGAGCTTCGGCTGCGTCGGCATCACCGATCCGGGCGGCGGCGCCCTGCTCGGGGTGATCACCGACGGCGACCTGCGCCGCCACATGCGGCCGGACCTGCTCGACGCGCGGGTCGAGCAGATCATGACCCGCGCGCCCAAGACGCTGCGCGCCGACCAGCTCGCGAGCGAGGCGCTGGAGCTGTTCAATGCCTCGAAGATCACCGCCGCGATCGTGATCGACGATGGCGAGCCGATCGGCATCGTGCACCTGCACGATCTGCTGCGGGCCGGCGTCGCCTGAACCACTATCCGTCATGCCCGGCCTTGTGCTGCCTTGTGCCGGGCATCCACGTTCTGAGATCCTGTCGACACTGAAAGCGTGGATGGCCGGGACAAGCCCGGCCATGACTGGTCAAGAGTTCTCGGGAGAGTCTCAAATCCACCCGCGCAGCTCGCGCAACGCGAGGTGGCGCAGCAGCGCCATGCCGGCTCCACTGTCGTTGAGGCACGGAATCGCCGCGAAATTCTTTCCGCCATGGTGGCGGAAGATCTCGGCATTCTCGCCGGCGATCTCCTCGAGCGTCTCCAGGCAGTCCGCCGCAAAGCCCGGCATCACCACCGCCAGATTCTTCACGCCGCGCTCGGCGAGCGCTTCGACCGTCGCGTCGGTATAGGGCGTGAGCCATTCCGCCGAGCCGAACCGCGATTGGAAGCTCATCGGCAACCTTTCTTCGTCGAGCTCGAGCCGCGCGCGCAACAGCCGGGCCGTTGCGGCGCAATGGTCCTGGTACGGATCGCCCTTGAGGACATATTCCTTCGGCATGCCGTGGAAGGAAACCAGGATCACCTCCGGCTTGAACGCAAGCTTGACGAGCTCCGCCTCCAGCAAGGAAGCGACCGCGTCGACATAGACCGGATCGTCGTAATAGGGCGGCAGCACCCGGATCGCCGGCTGCCGGCGCATCTGCATCAGCGCCTCGAACGCCTTGTCGCACACGGTCGCGGTCGTCGCCGCCGCGTATTGCGGATAGAGCGGCATCAGAAGAATCCGCTCGCAACCGGATTCTTGCAGCGCTTCGAGCCGCGACGCGATCGAGGGATTGCCGTAGCGCATCGCCCAGTCGACGCGGACGCGGTCCCCGAGCGCCGGCGTTGCGGCGAGCTTCTCCGCTTGCGAGCGCGTGATGGTTTTCAGCGGGGATTCGTCGAGCTCCCGGTTCCAGATTTTGTCGTAGTCGCGGCCTTTCCGGCGCGGCCGAACCGAGAGAATGATCAGATTGAGGATGAGCCACCATTTGATGCGGTTCTCCTCGATCACCCGCCGGTCGGAGAGGAACTCGGCGAGATAGCGCCGCATCGACCAGTAATCGGTGGCCTCGGGCGTGCCGAGATTGACCAGCAGCACGCCGATGCGCCCGGCCGCGCCTGGCGGGTGCTCAGCCGTAGCTGCGCTCATCGGCGATGATCTTGCCGTCGTTGGGGAGGCTGCCCAGCTCGACCAGCTTGACGCGCCCGCGCAGCTTGGTCACGGCCTGCAGGCTGGCGGCGAGCGCTTCGTCGAGGCCTGCCTGCGCGCCGCGGCATTCGGCCAGGAGCGTCATCACGTCCTGCTCCGCCTCGCGGGTGACCGCGAGCCGGACCCGGCCGAGCTCGGGATGGCGCTTGACGATCTCCGCGACCTGGCCCGGATGCACGAACATGCCCTTGACCTTGGTGGTC
>WNFD01007243.1_pt1 | contig 11022 bp, 9 predicted proteins | sample 5400491 | NCBI WGS metagenome assembly WNFD01 (sample SAMN13153343, study PRJNA577476) | soil metagenome | isolation source: 120 cm saprolite under Douglas fir tree site 2 hole 2 replicate 2 | place: USA:California | collected 2015-04-18 | reverse complement strand
AAGCGCTTGCTCCTTGCGCTCGCGATTTTTCGTCGCATTCGCACTTTGCGCGCGCCGCGCGCAAAGTGGCGCTTTTTCGGCCGACCGCCGTGAGACAAATCGTCTTGCTGATCCCCGAGAAAGTGATCCGCTGCGGCTTCAGAGATGTATGTGTGTGGGTGACGCGCTTGCCACCGCGGTTAAGCGTTCGCCCACGATTACGAAGGGCCATGACGCACCTGTCCGGTTCCCCGCAGTGCATGATTGCCGGCAGCGGATTTTTGTTGCGCGTCCTAACTTTCCCTGTGGGGCGCTTATGTCATGCCGAAAAACAGGTCAAAATGACTCGCTGGGCAGTATCGAAATTTTTAACGACAGTCGGCATTTTTTCGAGCTTCGGCGGGAACGAAGGCAACGCCCTCGTGTTTCACCCGCATCCCAGGGCGGGCTCAATGCCGTTATCACCCGAACAGTGCCGCAAGAGAGCGGCGGCGTGCTGGCGAGCCGCGCGGTCGGCGCGCAACCCCGACGCTGCGCAGCAATTCCGCGATCTAGCGCAAGCGTGGATTTGGCTAGCTGAGCGTGGTGAGCGGCAACCTGATTGGCGGATTGACTTCGTCAGAGACAAGAAGTCGGACACATCAGGTGATGAGTAGTGCGCGCCCCCGAATGCCCACAGTGCTGTCACTGCAACGATCAAAATTTTTCACACATCCGTCGGAACCGTGGCGCGGTGTCCTTCTTTATCTCGCCGGCAGGGGTACCGACGAGGGGTTTACGTGTCCAAAAAATCGAAAGAACTTCGTGAGAGAGCGGCGCTCTGTCGGCGCCTGGCCCAGCGGACGCGCAATCTTAGGGCCAAGCGAGAATTAGAAGAGATAGCACGCGGGTATCTGTCCTTGGCCGAATATCACGACGGGGAAACCCAAACGGTGCAGTTCGTAAGCCGAACGCCTTCCCTCGAATGTGGCTATGGGACCCATCCAGCCGAGCCCGACGCCACCGGCCCACCTCCTCCACAGCAAGCAGGCGAGGAGACTCCGTCTGAGGATGACGAATAGCCCACCTCAGTTGGCTAGGTTCGGATTATCGGCTCCTGCCCCACACCCAGAGACTCTACTTCGCTGGCCAACTCCTGCCATTGGCGAGCAATCAAGAGAAATAATATCCGCTCCTCCTCGCTGAGGTCAGACCGCTGGGCCTCCCCCAGACATTCCCGCGCTTTTTCACGGCAGTACACATACTCCACCACGACGCACCCCTTCACCAGCTGGAGCGGATTTCTAGTCTGAGCGGGGTATCAACACGATAGGAGACAATTGGGTAAAGTCGTGGCAACTACATACCAACGTTATTGCCCACGATCATTGCTGCTATGTGCGGATTGCGGTGCTCGATACCATCAATCGATCTCAAAACTTCGGTGATGCTGGCACGCACTGATACATCGTCGTCCACTCGATCTTGCTGCAAACGTCCTTCTTTCCCTTCCATCCGCCTTGTGGAAGAGTTGGAAAATTCGTCTCGTAGTCACAAGCACGAGGCAACTCCATATTGAAGCAATACGCCTCCATGGCCTATCGCCAGAGGCTCGCCAAACACGACATCTCGATCGGCATGAGCAGGCCCGGAAATCCCTTCGACAACGCCAAGGCCGAAAGCTTCATGAAGACCCTCAAGACCGAAGAGATCAACGGCAAGACATTCGCCGACATCAGCGACGCCCGTCGCCGCATCAATGGCTTCATCGAAGATGTCTACAACACAGACCGGCTGCACTCGGCGCTCGGATACCAATCGCCCCTTGAGTTCGAAACCGCGTTCACGCAAAGCAAAACATCTTAAAACAACATGGTAACCGCACTGTCACAGAAATTAGCGTGTCTCACTGAAGGGGTGCAGTCCACTGCATTTAATTCATTGCTGCAGTCATCCCGGCGCGCAACTTTTCAATTAAGTGCACTGTCACCGTAAATCCCGCTGATCAATCACACTGCGTAATTCAAATCCGGCACCCGCGGCAGCCGGATCAGCCAATAGGCACGTGTGCCCGTTTAGTGCAGCGCTTGATCACATCGGGCGGTTTGCGGCTTCGTAAGCACTTTCTCGCGCATCAGCGCTGGGCAGATATGGCGCTCAAATAGCCCGATGCCATCGTCGCGATCGAACCTCACGAGAATCTTGGCCTGCAACTCGGACCAGCACAGCGTAAAGGCGAGCTTCTGCGCCCCTTCAACGAGTGCCTTGTCATCGGTTTCACTCCGATTGAGGCCTCCAAAAACGGCGCTTGCCACCTCCGGGGATCGGCATTGCGGGTCGCCGGGCTCGGTAATGGCGCGTACAAAAAACGGGATAGCCAGAGATTGGAAACGGGTTCGACCAAAGAAAGTCGCCACTCTCAGGGCGAACTCCTTGTTCTTCTGGTCCGCGGCGGTAGCGGCAGCAAGCAGCCGCGCGCACGACTCCAAGCGATCATAGTTGTCGTCATCGCCTGATTGCAGGCAGGCGTGCTCAGCCATCTCATTCCATCGCGGTCCTCGCTTGGACGGCGGTATATCGGTCAGATGCGCCCGCAGCTCATCCCACGCGCCGGTTCTGTCCAGCGCTTCCAAGTCCTTCTGCAAATAGGGCGCGGTCAACGCGCCGGCCGGGAGCAACATGACCATCGCCGCAAACACGAAATAACTGACTGCGCTTCTCATGTCTCCCTCCCGCGATGGCACCTTCATTCCCCCGCAGTTGATTGCCAATCCTTTTCATGCATCGAGATGGTGCCATCGCCGGTGAGGAACAGACGGCGATCTAGCTCTTGCAGCACCATCTCGAAATTCAACGGCACGACCACCTTGCTAAACATCTGATCGAAGAACCCATACTCGAGCTTGGGGCTGTCGACAGTGATCGTAAACTGATAATTCCCGGCGGCTTGCACGATGGCCTTTAGATCTTGGTCGCCGCGAGCAAGAAACTGCACGGTGTCGGAATAGCTCGCGCGACCAGCAAGCGAAATCGGCGCGAAGGGGTGACGGTCGCCGTTGCGCATTTTTTCTTGGCTATATGGACCAACGTTGGCGCTGTAGAAGCGCTTCGACGTGTGGTTCTTGGGGTCGGTTACCGTGAGCACCATGGACAGAATTGTGCCGGCGCGAGCTCCCTGATTGACGACCGTCACCGGGATCGCGAAGGCCTCGAATTGGCTGTCTGGGTAGGGGCCCGAGGCATAGTCGATCACTGGCGGGACGAAGATTCTCAGTTCAGGCGGTCGCTGCGAATTTTGCCAGAAATTGTAAACAGAAAACAAAAGCGCGATCACCGACGCGATCTCCGATAGCCTCAATAATCTGATCATCGCAAGACGCCCCAATAGCCTTAACTCATACGCAACCGCTTGCGTGGCCGTGTGACTACGACTTTCGAACGTGACGTAATTGTGAATGTCGGCCCTGCTATCTGTGGATTGAATCGCGGAAAAATCACCATGATTTTCTGTGATTTTCTAGCTTGGGGGCCTGAAGGCTATTTGACGTCTCGTGACGCTGTGGCGCGTGCGCCTTCAGTGTCTTATCCAACGCGTCGCCCCGACCAAGGTGCGTGTGCTTGAGTCGTGGAATTCACTACCGGTCACGACGCTTTGATTTGATCAGAATACCGGAAGAAACGACGCTGGCGTCCTCGCGCCGTCGTCCCCCAAGGAAATATCGAATGCGGAAAATTGTCGAGCAGATCGGCTTTCGGGTCGCGCTTTGTCTGTACGGTGTCGCAGCCGGCTTATATTTGCTCCGCTATAACAACGGCCTCGACACCGGCGTTCCCGGCTATCTCGCGGCGCTCCAGTTCGAATGGTTCGGCTTGGCCGATGAGAGAATAACGATCTGGGCCACGATGGCGGTTCTTCTCGTTCCATTCTTTATCGTCGCGGCGATGGTGGCGGCCATTCTCGGAAGGATTGCGCCGCGGCCGCGCGACGCCGGCGCAAAACCGCTGCCGGATTGGCCGGGGAATCTGCTGTCTGGAGCCGCCATTGTCGCGATCTTGGCGGTGAGCGCCCATGTCTTTCTAACGGATGAAATAGAGAGAACCAGCTCCGCAAAGATCTACCAGCTGAATCTGAACGACTCCAAGAAATTGCCCGACGACGTAAAGTTTGTAACCGCCATCGGCAGGATCCAAGGCGACTATTTGTACATCATCGAAAAAACCAGGTCCGGCCGCACCGAGAGGGCAACGGTCTACGCGCCCTTCACGGGAAGACAATGGACGCCGGACCGGCCGGTCGCCTACATCGTAGAGCTCCACTACGGCTATGTGACGAAACCGTCAGCGGATGGTAAGAGCCAAGAGTATTCGATCGCCCAGGACGATGCCGAGAAGACCGCGGCCAAGCCCTTTGAGGCCGAGCTTTCGACCAGCGGGGTACCCGTTGCGGTTGCCCGGTCCCTCGCGCAGGAAGATCATTTGAAGCTCGCTGACAATCTTTACCTGCTCGAGCAGACCGGCTTTCCCGGCGGCAAACCCCTGAACAAATACGAGGAGTTCATGCCGCTCCTGCCCTGGCTGCTGCCGGCTGGCCTGCCGATCAGCGCAATCCTGCTGTTGGCGGGTTTGGTTGGCTTGTTCTGGCAAAGGCAGCAACGAGCGGCGTAGCCTCGACCGTTATCGTGCTGCGGCCGCTAGGCCGCAGCGTGCCCTGCCGGACAGCGGTGCGTGCGAAGAGATTCGAACTCTTGACGCCCGCAGCTATCTGTCCGCGTCCGGTCACTCGCGACGTCGCAGCTATGTCCGCTCATCCCTGCGGAGCAGAAGAAGGGCGGACGTAACCGAGCTTCGCGGATGTGCCCGGAGCAGACTTGGCGCGCGCACCAGAAACCCGGCGGGGAAATTCCCCCACCGGGTGCAATCAGCGCTGCTGAATTGTCAAGCGTGATGGCGGCCGGTTCTCCGTGCGCGGCATTTCCTAGAGAGGCTGACAGGTGAGCGTTGTGCCAATAGTCGACAAATAGCGATTGAATGTGATTTTGCTGGCCTCGGGTCGCTCGGTGTCTGTGGAGACACTTTGAGATAAATTGACCGCTTTTTGTTTTCCTAAAGGTTACGGATTCAACGACTTTGCGTTGTTTTTGAAAATGGTTGGAAGATCATCGATGTCAGGTGGGTCGAACAATTCACGAAGGAAATGCACCGGAGCCGGTACCACGATGAACAGCTCATCGTGCAACAGACCTCATCCGGCGTGGTGAACTCGCACGAGGATATCTGTTCGCATCGCGTCGGCTTTAGTCACATTCTGACAGCAGGAGGAAGTCATGGATAGCGACGCTGTCACCGGACTGTCGCTGCAGCTCGAGTAGGCGGGAGAAAATGCGCGAATGGGAGTCCGGCACGTTCGATAGCGGCAAACGTTCGCATCCAAGAACGATAGGATGGGTCGGTACGAGCGCCCTGGCGATGGGCGGCAGTAATCAGATGATATTCTTGATCACTGCACTTTTTGTTGGCCAGGGAGATATCCTCGGGCAAGCCAGCGCAGCCGTCCCCCTCCTGATATTCGGCGTTCTTTTAGGCTGGGCGGCTGCGCCAGCTTGGACCGAACTTATTCTTATGTGGCCAAATCGGGTGGGTGGCATTTCTGCCGCCTGCGCGGAGGCCTTCCGGCCATATAGCCCGGTGCTCTCCGCACTGACTGGCACTTGTTATTGGTGGGGATGGGTTCCGACCTGCGGATTGACTGCGCTGCTTTCGGCAGCAGCCATCCAACAATGGTACTTTCCGAACCTTCCCGTAGAGGCGATCGCAATTGCCATCGTTTTGTTATTCACCGCCGTAAATTTGTGCGGGATTAAGTGGGTCACGCGGTCCATAATTCCGATCGCCGGGCTCTCCGCGTCTCTTGCCTTTCTTTCATCTCTTATTCCGATTCTGGCCGGTGATGTCGACTGGAGACAGGCGACAACCTTTACATTGACGTCGCCGTTCCCTGGGTGGTTTGGCGACGTAACGTCGGTGATGGCCGGACTCTATTTGATCGGCTTCGCAGCCCCGGCGTTCGAGGCAGCTGCCTGTCACGTCGGCGAGACAATCGATCCCAATCGAAACGTGCCGCGCGCCATGTTCGCCAGCGCCGCGATGTCAGGTGTTTACTTCATTGTTTTGCCGATTGTGTGGCTTGGTGTTCTCGGCCCTGAACAGCTTGGCAAAGACCTCGCGCTGGTCCTTGGACCGACATTTGCTCCGCTCTTCGGCAGCTTAGGGAAGGCGACAGCTATCTGGTTCATCATACTAAACATGTTCCATGGAACGATGCAGCCATTGGCTGGCGCAGCACGCACGCTTTCGCAGCTAAGCGAGGACGGATTGTTGCCTCGCTTTCTCGCTTGGCGCTCAAGGACGGATTGTCCCTGGGCCGCCACAACTCTGACGGCAGCCGTGTCGATCGCCTTCCTGATACTGGGCGATCCCATTTGGCTGATTGCCGCTGCAAATTTCACATATCTCATCGGCATATGCATGCCCAACGTCGCCGCGTGGCTATTGCGACGGGATCTACCCGACGCGGCGCGACCCTACACGGCGCCGCGGGGCGCTATCGTGCTGGGCGTGATAGCGGCCGCGATCTGGCTCTTCTCCTCAATTCTCGGGTTCCAGCAGTTCGGCCTTCCGACCGTTTTGATCGGCCTCGCGCTGGCCTATTCCGGCGCTGCATTTTACGCTTGGCGTGTAGTCGAGGACCGGGTCCGCGAAGGGCTTCCCATCGTGCCCAGTACGCTGCACACGAAATTGACTGGCGCCATGCTATTCGTGCTTGTGCTGGATGGCGCAGGCTATCTTTTGGCGGTTAGGAGCGTCGCGGAAGGGCACAAACCGCTGACGGCGGCGCTTGAGGACATCTTTGTGGTCGTCGCCGTGCTGACGTTGAGCGTTGGGTTGGTTTTGCCGGGATTGATCACGCGTACAGCATCGGAAGTAAGCACTGCGGCCAAACGATTGACTTCTGGAACTCTGCGGGAATTCTCGGGCGCGTTGATTGCCCTGGGACGCGGGGATCTCGATGCGGCACATGTGTCGGTCAATGTCGTGCCGGTCAAGATTGTCTCCCGAGACGAACTCGGCGAGATGGGGAAAAGCTTCAATGTTCTCCAGCAGGAAGTAAAAGAGGCGGCGCTTGGCCTGGACATAGCGCGCGAAACGATGCGGACGGCGCGGACGGAGCTGCTTGAGCGGCACGAACAGATCGCCCATCTCGCACATCATGATGCGCTAACGGATTTGCCAAATCGCACATTCCTCGCGCTCCGGCTTGCGGAGTTCTTCGATCGCGCCGTGGCGGATGGCACGAGTTTCGCGCTCTTGATTGTCGATCTCGATCATTTTAAGGAGGTCAACGACGTCTTTGGGCATGCGGTCGGCGATGACCTCCTGTGCGCGATCAGTCGACAACTCCAAGCAGCAGCTCAAGGAGCATTCCTCGCGCGGGTGGGGGGCGATGAATTCATGCTCGTCCAGGACTCGGGCGAGCAGCCGGCCACCGCGGAATTGCTGGCCGATCGCTTGCTCAAGTCGCTGGCAAATGAATTTGAGATTCAGGGCCAGAAAATTTCTGTTGGTCTCAGCATTGGTGCGGCCATCTATCCGACGGACGCCAACGATCTCGCAATGCTCCAAGCCAATGCTGATGCCGCCCTCTATCGGGCCAAGGCCGACGGACGGCATGTAGCTTGTTTCTTCCATCCCGAAATGGACCGGCGGCTTAGAGAACGATATGCGCTACAGCATGATTTGCGTTCGGCGATCGCCCACCACGAACTGCTGCTGCACTATCAACCGCTGGCGACAATTGAAGGCGACGTATTCGGATTCGAGGCGCTCGTGCGCTGGCATCATCCGAAACGTGGCTTGGTCCAGCCTACCGCGTTCATTACGCTGGCGGAACAAAGTGGCTTGATAGGCGATATTGGCGAATGGACCCTACGCGAAGCTTGCCGCGAAGCAGCGTCATGGAAAATACCGCTGCAAATCTGCGTCAATCTCTCTCCGGTGCAATTCCGTCACGGAGTGTTGCCAAATCTGGTTCACTCGGTCCTTGTCCAAAGTGGCTTGCTTCCAGCAAGACTGGAGTTAGAGATCACAGAGGGTGCTCTCATCAACGACTCGTTGCGCGCGTTGTCTGTCCTGCGCCGATTGAAAGGACTGGGCGTCAAGATCGCTATGGACGATTTCGGGACTGGTTACTCCTCTCTGTCATCGCTGCAATCGTTTCCCTTCGATAAGATCAAGATCGATCGCAGCTTTGTTTCGGGCGTCGACTTAAATCAGCAATCCGCCGCCATCGTGCGCGCCATTATCGGTCTGGGCAACGCGCTTCATTTGCCGGTGATTGCGGAAGGTGTGGAGACAGAGAGCGAGCGGAAATTCCTGAGGCATGAAAATTGTAGCGAGATTCAGGGCTATCTCATCGGTCGTCCACAGCCGATCGAGTGCTATTCCGACCTCACGAGCGGTATTGCTACGGGCAAATCCAGCGAAGCTATGGTTGGATGACAACGACTCGAGTCTCTTGGCAAGCGTAGGATGGGCAAAAGCGCGTTAGCGCTGTGCCCCCGTGGATCGCGCGTCACGCAGCCGTGTCGACGGATACTGAGTGCGGCGGGCAGGCTGCGCTTTGTCCGCGCTACCCATGCGAGAGCAAACTCGTGTTGGCGCTTGGCCATACACAGCCAGGTCGTCACCGAATAACCATTTTTCGACACACAAAAGAAATGGCGGGTCAAGCGTCACTGCATTTCACCTTGATTCCTGTGCCGGAGAGCGAGCAATGAGGTTTCATTGGTGGTTAGCCGCTGCTGTGTCGGGCGCGATTTTTTTGGCTATGTTCCTTTTCCGCCTCACCGTCGACCAGCGCGAAACCAGCCCTGCGAACAATTCTTTTGGCGTGTCGTTCGAGCTTGCGAAGAACAACTATGCGACTGCGAAGCTTGTAGGTCCTTCGGGCCAATCCGTCGGTGACAGCCAGAAATACGAAAAAGTTGCGACCCTCACCGAACTCACGCGCAACTACGACGCTGATCGAAAGCGCATCGACGATCTTGTCACCTCGCACCAAGGTCTCGTGCAGTTCGAGCGTGCGACCGGCCTTGTGGAGCGCCGTACGCTTTATCTCGGCGTCGGCGTGCCGCCCGATCACTTCGATGCGTTCATCGAAGCCGTCAAGGCCATTGGTATCAATGCCCAAGTCGAGATCATCAAGAACGACAAGACGAATGAATACCTGCAACTACGCGCCAAGCGCGCGACGCTGGAAAAGGCCAGAAGCGGGCTTGAAGCCCTGCAAGCCTCGGGCGGTTCGGTCGATGAACGCATCCACGTGCAGAACCGGCTGACCGAAATCGAGGAGCGAATCCAGGAACTCGGCGTGTCGCTTGGAGAATTCGACAGTCAGAACGAGCTTTGCACGGTCAAGCTGACCCTGAAGGAGGCAACGAGAGCCGCGCCTCATTGGAGCCAACGCATCGTCGACGCGCTCGAATGGACGTCCATCCGCTACGCACTGTTGGGCGTCGGCTTTTTGTGTCTTCTTGTCGGCGCTTGGCTCACAGTGTCGCTTGTGAGATTTGTGCAACGCCTGGCAAACAGCCCGTAGCTCGTAGACGCAGCAAGCAAGCATAGCCCGCATGAGCGCCAGCGAAATGCGGGATCTTACTTGTGTCAACTAGCCGGATTGCGCTTCGCTCCATCCAGGCTACGCTTGCTGGTTGCACTTTGGTGGCCTGCTATGGCAACCTTGGGGCGAACGAGTTCGACTAAGTGCGAGCGGGGGCGAGAGAAATGGGGGCTTATCGCGCCGGCATCGCGGTCTTGATGGTACTTGTCTTGGCCGCGTGTGCAACGGTTTCGACGACCACGCTGGAATCGCAGAGCAAGCAGCGCGATCCGCGTCTAGCGCGGCTCTACTTCATCTGGCCGCGTAGTTTGATGATGAAGACGGGAACGCTCGACATCAAGGTCAATGGCGAGGTTGCCGGAAAGATCGCGCCGGATTCGTATTTCTTCATCGACCGTAAGCCCGGCACCTACACGCTCAGGATCGAGCCGCCGTTCGACTTCACGTACTTTGAAGCCGATGTGCAGGTCACGGCCGGAGGAACGTACTGCTATTCCGTCAACTCGCGGGGGGCCACGGCCGGTCCGCTGCCTGGCGGCGGGTTCGTAACGATGAACCCCACCCCGACCACTGGTGCTCCGATGGAGGCCAAGAGCGGGACGATGGCGACCTACAAGCTCAGAGCGATGGATGCCGCTGCCGCTGGCGCCGCCATGAAAGACCTGGACGCCCATTAGCAAGCGTAGCCCGCATGAGCGCCAGCGGCGAGCGGAGATCGCAAAAGAACAACGCAAGGACTTGACGTAAGAAACGGATGGTATTCGCGTCTGCCTTGAACGTTACAGGCCCTCGCCTACTTGTGCTCCCGACACCGAAATAGCCGCGGCGTGTTTGGGGGTTCCACCAAGGCTATAAAAATCACTAACCCCCGCATTGCTGGCCTAATGCGCGAAGGCGGCTACCGCAAGGGACCCTCGCGCAAGAGACGGAGAGCACAATGCTTGTGTTCCTCTATCTCGAAGCCAGTCAGCCGAACGGCGCGACCTACCGTTTGGGTCTCGGATGCTTCGTGCCTCCGAAACTGGCCTCGATGGTATTTCCGTTGATGCGGCTGCTTTGACGGAAGGGGCATCTCGGAAACGGGGTGCCCTTTTCGTTTCATAGCGCCTCATAGATTTCCAAAAAAATAGAAATAACTGAAGTTTACATGAACTCCTACAACCTCGCGCTGAGACCGCTGTTATGGGGAAGCACGCCCCCCGATTTCGGCCAAGGACGACAAGATATGGCAAAGACACCAAGGGCAGATGAGCCTTAAACGTAAGTCACAGGCGACTCGTAGTCGCTCAGCTGCATAATAAGTCCGTAACTCATTACGCGGCCGAGCCATCGTCGATGATCCACGCACATGTTGGGCTACGCTATGTTGAGCGCGACGTCGTCCGCGG
>WNFD01007241.1_pt1 | contig 11022 bp, 8 predicted proteins | sample 5400491 | NCBI WGS metagenome assembly WNFD01 (sample SAMN13153343, study PRJNA577476) | soil metagenome | isolation source: 120 cm saprolite under Douglas fir tree site 2 hole 2 replicate 2 | place: USA:California | collected 2015-04-18 | reverse complement strand
TCTGGTGGTGACGCGGTGGTCAGTCCAGGGTACGCACCAGGGGACGTTTCGAGGCCAGAGTCCAACCGGCAAGGGGATGATCGTGACAGGGATCATCATCGAGCGCTTCGTGAACGGCAAGGCGGTGGAAGGGTGGATGGAGATGGATACCCTCGGTCAGATGCAGCAGCTCGGTGTGATGCCCCAGCCATGATGCGGGCCGATAATGGGTTTTAACTTTTTAGCCTGGATTACGGAACATCCCCTGAGGGCCGATAAATCGGCGCTGGGCGCGGTGAACCGGCCCCTACGTTCGTTTGCCTTGTGCCCTGTTCCACCCGGCTTAACGGCGAGCCAACTGCTTCATCGCCATAATTCGCTCTGGAGACACCGTTGCGGGAAGTTCTCCCCAGTATGCGCGTGGGGTCGTAGGAGTACCCACAAACACAATGCCGTCACCCGTCAGACGAATGGTTTGCCTCTCTGTCGGGACCTCCCACCCTTCAGCACGACGTGCATCGATCATCTGCTCAATCTGAGCGCGCTTCTCTTCACCCCAGTGCTTTTTTTGGCTCTTTGAGTAGGCATCAGCGAACACTTCTTCCGCCAGATAATGGATATAGAAGACGCGTCGCTGTTGTGGTGAAGCGCTCGCACGGGAACCATGGGGTAGTGAAATAGCATGGAACAAGACATCCCCTGCCTCCATCTCGATTGGGATTGCTCCACTTGCTGCAAACAATTCCTCATTTGTTCTTTGATCCAGATTCACATGACCAACCAGATGATAGCCAGGAAGCGCCCAGACACCACCGTTATCTGGACCTGAGTGATCCAGGTAGATATCGGTGGTGAAGTTGGGGATTGGATAGCTACGTTCCCGCGCAGGATCACTATATGGAGGGTCCTGATGCCAAGCAACAGGAGCGCCCGCCTGGGCTACTTTCACCACCAACGAATCGTTCCAGGGGTAAAACGCCTGACCAAGACATTGCCCGATGTTCTCTAACAGATCTGGATTGACCGTGACTGCCAGGAAGATCGGATCGCGCTGCCACATCTCCTCAGATCGCCAGTAGGTCTTCCTTCCCTCTGCAGAGCTACGATAGAGATGGCCTTCCCCCTGCCCTGCCAATCCCTGCGCAATCACGTGATCAGCCTGCTCCCGCAGCAATGCCAGTTCCCGGTCTCCAATAAGCCCACGCATGATCAGATAGCCATGGGTGTGGAAAAAATCTATGTGTTCCTGAGTAAGCATACCTGCTCTCCTTTCGCTGAAGTACCTTGCCGTCCTTGATTCCGGCTCTTGCTGAAGATACAATAAAAATACAGGAGAATCTTCCTGGTTTGACAGAAAACTATCCCGTATTTTCGGGGAATCTTCGCAATGCATCAGGGAATTGACAACGCGTGCCTCACTGAGACCATTGGGTTGGCAAGCGGGGCAGCAGACATCAAGGCAGGAAGTCGCCCTCACCGTCACAATGAAGTTGAACTGAATTTTCTTGAACGAGGAGCAATCACCTATCTTTTTGGGAAGCAAAAGATCGTCGTTTCGGCAGGGCAACTTATTGTGTTCTGGGCAATCATGCCGCACTCTATTATTGAAGCAGTTCCAGAAACAACGATGCACTGGCTCACTCTTCCTGCTGGCCGCTTCCTCCAATGGCACCTGCCAGAAGCGATGACCCAGCAAGTGCTGCAAGGTCAGATTATCTGGGATCAGAAAGAGAGTGAGCGCGAGTACCAGCTCTTTTCGCAATGGCACCAGGATCTGCAAGTGCATGGGCATGCATATGAGCGAGTCATTCTTCTGGAAGTGGAAGCCCGTTTACGGCGCATTGCCCAACCACTGCCAGCGCAACCACCACTGCCCACCCAACAGATGACGACGCGCCTACACCAGAAAGTCGAAGCGATTAGCTGCTTCATTACCGAGCATTATATGGAGCCGCTGCAACTGGGACAGATCGCTCAGGCTGTTGGCCTGCATCCAGGCTATGCTACGGAACTCTTTCGTAAAAGGTTTGGTCTCAGTATCATAGACTACCTCGTGCAGCATCGTGTTGCTCATGCCCAACGGTTGCTCGCGACAACCGATCGTAGGGTGCTGGAGATAGCAATGGAAGCTGGCTTCACTTCAGCGAGCCGTTTCTATGCCACTTTTCAGAAAATCACTGGCCAGTCTCCCCGTGCTTATCGTTTATCTCTCCTCCATAGTGATTGATGTAAAAGCTTTTCGCCATCATTTCGGCAGCAGCTTATCCAGCGTGATCGGCAGGTCGCGGACGCGGATGCCTGTTGCATGATAGACGGCGTTGGCAATCGCAGCAGCGGTGCCGACGATCCCGATTTCGCCAATCCCCTTCACACCGAGCGGGTTGACATGCAGATCCTCCTCGTCGATCCAGGTCACGTCGATGGTACCAACATCGGCGTTGGTCGCGATGTGGTATCCCGCGAAGTCATGGTTCACGTAATCACCAAAGCGTGGGTCCAGGACGCTCTGCTCGTGCAGCGCCATCGAGAGGCCCATCGTCATCGCACCCAGGAGCTGCGAGCGGGCCGTCTTCGGGTTGATGATGCGACCGGCGGCGAAGACCCCCAGCAGCCGTGGGACGCGCACCTCGCCGGTGTCCACATTGACACGGACCTCGGCGAACTGCGCGCCAAAGGCGTGCATGGAGAACTGCTGTGCCTCGGGGTTCGTGTCGAATGCGCCGCTGGCCTCCAGCCCATCGGCAGGAACGATCCCGCCGTACTTCTCGTGCAGCCCTGCGCGGAGCGCGCTCGCTGCATTGAAGATCGCCCACCCCCACGAGACAGTGCCCGCTGAACCCCCAGCCAGGCCAGCCTTTGGCAGAGAGCTATCGCCGATCTCAAGGTGAACGCGCTCGGGCGGGACCTCGAGCGCGTCTGCCGCGATCTGGGTCAGCACCGTCCAGGCGCCAGTCCCAATGTCCGTGGCGTCGATACGAACCTGGTAGTTTCCCGCATGGTCGACCTGCGCGAGCGCTGTTGCGGGAAACTGGTAGTGAGGATACGTCGAAGCCGCAACGCCGGTTCCGACGAGCCAGCGTCCCTCTCGACGCGTCCCAGGGGTCGGGTCACGCTGCGCCCAGCCGAAACGCTGCGCCCCTTCGCGCAGGCATGCGACGAGGCCGCGGCTACTGAACGGATGCCCAGTTTCGGGGTCGACCGCCGGTTCGTTGCGGATGCGCAGCTCGATCGGATCGAGCCCACAGGCGATTGCCAGCTCGTCCATGGCTGATTCCAGCGCGAACATCCCCGGGCACTCGCCAGGCGCGCGCATGAACGTCGGCACGGGCACGTCGAGCCGGGCCAGCCGGTGCGTGGTGCGGCGGTTCGGCGCGGCGTACATCATGCGCGACGCGATGGCGGTCTGCTCGACGACGTCGTGCGCGATCGCCGTGAGCCGACCGTCGCCGCCGACCCCCAGGCGCATGCGTTGGATCGACGGGGTGCGATAGCCAGCCACGGCGAACATCTGCTGCCGCGTGAGGGCGAACTTTACCGGCCGCCTCGTCACCTGCGCGGCCATCACGGTGAGGATCAGGTGTGGGTGTGCAAACAATTTGGAGCCGAAGCCGCCGCCAACATAGCGCGCAATGACGCGCACGCGCTCGGGCGGGAGCTTGAACGCCCTGGCGATGTCATCCCGTATCCAGTCGGCACCCTGGTTCGCGTCGTAGAGGGTTACGCTGTCGTCGCCCCAAACCGCCAGTGTCGCATGCGGTTCGAGTGGATTATGGTGCTCAGCGGGTGTCGTATAGGTGTGGTCAAGCGAGACAGCAGCCGAAGTTAGCGCGGCCTCGACATCGCCGCTCTCCGTATCAGGCTCGTCGCCATTGCCGAGTCTCTCCGGTGTGGAGAGATCGCCGCGGTCGGCGCGCAGTTCGACGTCGTGTGGCTGCTCCTCGTAGTGAACGACGACGAGGCTCGCGGCCTGGCGTGCGATCTCGGACGTCTTGGCGACCACGGCAGCGACGAACTGGCCATGATAGGCGACGGCATCCGTTTGGAACACCGCCGGTTCGGCATCGTCAAGCGGCGCGAGCCGTGGGGCGTTCTCGTGCGAAAGCACATCGATGACACCGGGCAGCGCTCGGGCAGCGCTTGCGTCGATCGACACGACGCGGCCTTTCGCAATCGTGCTCTGCACTGGGAAGACATAGGTAACTCCCTCGACCGGGTACTCGTAGGCGTATGTCGCCGCGCCGGTGACCTTCCGAGTCCCGTCGATGCGGTCGAGAGGCGCGCCGATGGCGCGCGTGACGAGTTGCATCTTCATCGCCGGTTTTCCTCCTCCTCTGTCAGGTCAAGCAGTGTCCGCACCAGGGCGTTGCGGGCGAGCGGGACCTTGAACGCGTTGCCGGGCAATGGCTGTGCACTGGCCAGCTCGGCATCGGCAGCCTGACCAAACGCTTCCTGGGTTGCGGGTGCGCCACGCAGCACAGCTTCGGCTCGCACTGCGCGCCACGGCTTATGCGCGACGCCACCGAGCGCGATGCGCACGTCTCGGACCACGCCGCCAGCGATGTCGAGCGCCGCGGCAACGGAGACAAGCGCGAAGGCGTAGGACGCGCGGTCGCGCACCTTGCGATAGTGCGACCGTGTCGCGAAGGGAAGCGGCGGCAGGTCGACGGCCGTGATCAGCTCGCCGTGCTCGAGCACGGTGTCACGCTGCGGCTCGTCGCCCGGCAGGCGGTAGAAGTCAACGAGCGGGATCGCCCGTTCCCCACGCGGCCCCAGCACGCGCACGATGGCATCAAGTGCGGCCAGCGCGACCGCCATGTCCGAAGGATGCGTTGCGATACATGCCTCAGATGCGCCGAGGATAGCGCTGTCGCGCTGATAGCCCTCACGCGCAGAACAGCCGCTGCCCGGCATCCGCTTGTTGCACGGCTTGGAGATGTCCTGGAAGTAGACGCAGCGAGTCCGCTGCAGCAGGTTCCCGCCAGTCGTGGCGAGGTTGCGGAGCTGGCCCGAGGCTCCAGCGAGCAGCGCCTGGGCGAGCAAGGGATAGCGGGTGCGAATGGTGCGATCGGCCGCGAGGTCGCTGTTGCGCACCATTGCCCCGATGCGGAGGCCCCCATTGGGGAGCGGTTCGATACGGTCATAGGGAAGGTGGGTGATATCGACCAGCAGATCCGGCTGCCGCACCCCCAGCTTCATATGGTCGACGAGGTTCGTCCCTCCAGCGAGGAAGACCCCGTCCGGCGCCTGGGCGAGGAGCGCGACGGCGCTGGACGCGTCGCGCGCGCGTTCATAACGGAAGGGATTCATCGATGTGCCTCCTCCTTTACCCGCTGTGCCTCTTGTGCCTGCTGGACGACCTCCTTGATCGCCGGGACAATATTGGCATAGGCGGCGCAGCGGCAGAGATTGCCGCTCATGCGCTCGCGGATCTCATCGTCGTCGAGGGTGATGTGGTCAGCAGTTAGATCAGCGCTCACCACGCTGGGCCAACCGGCTTCGGCCTCGCGCAGCATGCCGACCGCCGAGCAGATCTGTCCCGGGGTACAGTAGCCGCACTGGAAGGCGTCATGCGTGATGAACGACTGCTGGAGGGGGTGCAGGTGGTCGCCATCTGCCGCCAACCCCTCGATCGTGACGATCTGGGCGTCCTGATGCGCGACGGCGAGGGTGAGGCAGCTATTGACGCGCCGCCCGTCGAGCAAGATGGTGCAGGCGCCGCACTGCCCGTGGTCGCAGCCCTTCTTGGGGCCGGTGACTCCGAGCCGCTCACGCAGCGCATCCAGGAGCGTCGTCCGGGTATCGACGGACAGCCGGTGGGTCGCCCCGTTCACCCGCAGCGTGATCTCAAGGTCCATAGTGTATGTGTCTCCTCTAGCCCTGTTGGTTACAAGTCGTCACTTAAACAAACACTGGTTGCAAAAAAGTAATAGCCATAGCGTGATGAGCGAGCGTGTTGGAGGAGCAAGGAGAGTATTTCCTCACGCAAAGGCCCACCCGGCAGGGTTTGGGGCCACTCCCCAGCTGACGCGCCTCGCCCTCACTCTACTAGTATACGCCTCGCCCTCTCTCTACTAATAAGGAGAAAGCGCCATGAAAGTGTCATGAGCAGCGTCATGGGCAGTGATCTGAAACTGTGGTGATACACAGATGAGCAAGAAGGGGCGACACCTCGTCGTATGATGCGTAGATCAAGGGTGGTCAGTCCAAATGGACAAAAACCTTGCAAGGGGAGACCACATCCAGGTTGAGAACTGCTTAAGAGGTCTCATCATCAAGAGGAAGAGCCGTACCAGGGGGAAAGGGATGGACGCGCCATCCAGTCGCTATCCGTACACCGCCTTGAGGACCCAACACGCGCGCAGGGTCACCCATTTGCTCAGCTGGCCCTGCTTGTCAATTTCCACCCAGGTTTTGCCAGTGGAGGCAGATTGATTCCTCCAGCGTCCTGACGGCTCTTGTTGGCTGAGGAGCCACGCAACTGCGCCTTCCAGACGCGCATCTTTCGCGAAGCCAAGCTCGCACAGGACGGTGATATTCTGGAGGAGGTCGGCGACATAGCCTAAGGGGAAGCCCAGCTGGAACAAAGCCTAGCCTAGAAACACCCAAACGTTCAGAGATTTCCCCCCATCTCTTGCAGCAGTCCGTCATACTTGCGGCGCACGGTTTGGGTATGGGGATGGTCTGGACCCAGGGCACGCTCACAGATCGCCAGGGCCCGCTTGAACAACGGCTCCGCCTCGGCGTATTTGCCCTGCTCTTGATAGAGCAAAGCCAGACTGAGGACGAGCTCTTCGATGTGTTCTTGACAATGCTCAATGGCTGCTTTCGTTCGTTCGTACACGTATTCACCGGGTTGAAAGAACGTGTCATCCAACTTCCTGAGCATCTCGATATCACGCTGGTAAGCCTGACGCAACAGGCCACCCACAGTAGAGAGTGGTTGATCTGCAACTAGTGCGACCATCGTGGCGTTGAGCGCCTCATTCAGGGCCGTTTGCTGTGTTTTGTCTGCATACATAAAGAGAGGTGGCATACCAGCAGCGACCTTGGGAACATGTACCGTCGCTATGACTTCCCAGCCTGCCAGGTGGGCCACGATCTCACGTGGTCCCCATGTGTCTCCCTGGCGGGTCACGCCGCGCTGTGCTGCCAGAGATGCCGTTCCGATGAGTTGCTCATAGGCGTCTGCGAACTCCTGTAGGAGTTGTTCTTTTGACATGGTGTCCTCCTCTGTTTGCGTCCATGCAGATTGACCGGCGTTTCTTCCTCAATCCCGTTGAGAGAGTGGTGGCTCAAAGTCGCCATTCTGCTCCTTCTAAGGCAAATGTCCCAGAAGCCCGCGAAGAAAAGCGGGATTGGGTGCTCCAGACGGGTCTACCTCCATTAGGGGGAACGAACGGGCGACCATAAAGGCCCACCCTGCCACTCCTCACCACTCTCGCCCCTACGGGAGTCCAATTTCCCCCGAAAGGATGGACAGCCCGCCAGACCCGAGTCTTTCCTCCAAAAAAGAGGATGTTGTTCTTCTAGTCTACTGGCTCATGCGGTCGGAATCAACCCTGATTTCGGAGAATCTGACCACAACCATGGAGTGAAGAACGTCTGAGAAGGGGGCAGAAAGATGGCTAGAGCGCTGGTTTGATGTTCTGGTTGAAGCGGAAGACGTTGTCCGGGTCGTAGCGGTTCTTGAGGGCGACCAACCGCGCATAGTTGGCGCCGTAGGAAGCTTGCACCTGCTCTTCTCCCTCGTCACCCAGAAAATTGGAATAGACTCCTTTGACGGCAAAAGGTTGTATCGCTTCCTGGAATGTGCGAACCCATGCGATATGCTTCTCTGCCTCAAAAGTTTCACCTGCATTCCATGCCGCTACCATGTTCATGACATAGGGCACGCCGCGCAGGGCAAAGGCAGTGGCTGCCGGGTTTACTCGACTGGCCGTTCCATGCATGTGCTGAATCAGTATCTCTGAGAAAGGTGATGTACGAGCCGAGGCATAGCTGGCCACGAGGTCAATCACGTTGTCACTGATTTCGGGCAGGGAGAACGCTTGCTGGTGGTAGTGACGCCCATCCGGTTCGCCCAGGTTGGTTGAGATGGTGTTGAGGTAGGGCCTGGGATGAATCAGATCGATTATGGGTGCACCAAGCTTCCTGAGGGGCTCGATGAGGCGCTCTCCCTTTTCCAGAGGGCCATTGTAGCACAGGCTGATGGCGATGACCGGAAGACCGGCCGACGTGGTCTTCAGAGATGCGTAGGCGGTTAGCTCATCAGGGGCAGAGGAGGTATACTCACGATAGAAGCGCAGGACTTCTCTTGCTTTGGCGAGCGGGAAGACGATCTTGCCTGCCAGGACTGGACCCAGCTGGTGCAGTTGGAACTCAAATGAGGTGACGACTCCGAAGTTGCCTCCACCCCCGCGCAGGCCCCAGAAGAGATCCGGGTGTTCAACGGCGCTGGCAGTCAGTACCTGACCGCCGGCAGTGACGAGATCGGCTGAGAGCAGGTTGTCGATGGTCAGGCCGTATGTGCCCATCAACCAACCAATGCCCCCACCCAGGGTGAGTCCCCCGATGCCAGTTCCCGCGACGGTTCCCGTGGTGGTGGCGAGTCCAAAGGTCTGAAGGGCACGCACGAATTCGCCCAGGGTTATCCCCGCTTGCACCTGGACTATGCGCCTGACAGGATCGACCCATATACCCTGCATGTGTGAGAGGTCGATGACGAGGCCGCCGTCACAGACGGAGTGGCCGACCATACTGTGACCGCCACTGCGCACGGCCACGGCCAGGTCCTCTCGCCGTGCGAACTCGAGGGAAGCGAGGACATCGGTGAGATCGACGCAGCGGACGATCAAGGCGGGGTACCTGTCAATGCGCCCGTTCCAGACACGCCGGGCAGAATCGTAGTGTTCATCACGCGGGCAGATTACTTCGCCTCGCAAACGAGCCTGCAAATGCTGAAAGGATATATTTTTGATAGTTTTTTGCATTTTTTTCTCTTCTTTTTATTGGTAGTGTACTCTGGGATCGTTCCAACAACGTCACGAAAAACGTTACGAACTACGAAATCTCACAACCCTTGTAATTATTCTGGCCTTTTTTCTCTTGTGCCGCCTACGGCGGCAAGGGAAAGGGAGGGGAAGGGCCGGATTACCTGTCCTCCAGGCAGGGTCCCCTGCACTCCCTGCTGTATTGCCTTAAGTGTAGTGGATACAGCGTTTCTAGAGCGTTTCGTGATGGTGGAAGAAGTAAGGGTGGGTGTGAGTATGGTGTCGCTCAGATGCTAACTGGCTTTAGCATAAACGCTCTGGCCTTGCCCGTAGTAGGAATCGTAAATGTGCTGATATACTTCTTTGCACTTAAGCCGGGACAGTTCTTGCGTGTAGACGCCGGGCAGTCCCTGATGCAACATGTCCCGCACGGTGACATAGACATTGGCGCGAGCCTGCTGTTTCTTGCGCCAGTCAAGCACCAGCTTCTCGCGCTTGAGCGTTTCTAGAAGGCTGTGGACAACCTTCTTCACCTCGTCCTTCTCTTTCTGCGAGAGATCGATACGCGGGCGGGTCAGCAGGTCGAACATGGCGAGTTCCTCTTCGGAGAGCTGCTCGGCGATGTGGCGCTGTTCCTCCGCATTCAGCGCGCGGGCAAACTTCACGAGTTCCTCAAACATCACTTCCACATTGACGCTGCCCGCGTTGTAGTCATCGATCAAACGCTGGAAGGTTTCCTGGAAGCTGGCGCGGCTTTTATTCAGTCGCAGCATGCGTTTGAGCTTGCTGTTGATGGCTCCGCGCAGTTGCTCTACCGCGGTGTGCTTGCGCGAGCGTTGGAAATGCCTGCTCAACGCGTCAAAGTCGATTGTGCTCAGGTCGATGCGCGAGGCCGCAGCGTAGAGGCCGCCCAGTTCGCGAATCACATATCCCTTCGCGGCGATGGAGAGGTCAAGCAATTGCTCGACACCACTCATGATGCCGCGAATATTGGCCTGCGGCTCCAGGGAGCGAATTTTTTCAGCAAGCACGTAGATGAGAGCCACCCTCTCACTGAAAATGTTTGCAGCGATATCGGGTAAGATGGCTTTGTATAAATGGGACACCGCGCCAGCCAGCAGCAAGTATTTCTTCTTGACCTCATCGCTGGCTACCAGCGTGTCTACAGCATCTTCTATCATGCCAGCGCGGGTGAAGTCGCGGGTGGGAGCTGAGCGGATGGCCTGGGGATCGATACCCTGCTCCTGGCAGAAGGCTTCGGTCTCCGCGATCATGTCCTGCAAGGCAGCGACGAGTTCGCTCTTATCCTTGATGGGCAGATCGCCCTCTTTGATGCCCCCGCCGAATGCCGAGCCATAGATAGCCAGGGCCTTTTGCAGGTCGCGGAAGATGCCCACGTAGTCCACGATCAGCCCGTTGACCTTGTCACCGAACACGCGGTTGGCGCGGGCGATGGTCTGCATGAGGGAGTGGTTGCGCATGGGTTTGTCGAGATAGAGCGTGGAGAGGCTGGGCACGTCGAAGCCGGTGATCCACATGGCGCAGACGAAGACGAGGCGCAGGGGGTCGCGCTCATCCTTGAATTTTGTTTCCAGGTCTTCCTGCAGCATACGCCGGCGGTGTGCCAGGATATCCAGGCCCTTCTTTCTGAAATCGTCCACTTCGTTCTGGGATTGCGAAATCACGACCGCCATGTCAGTTGTTTGCATGTAGGCGATTTTGTCGCTCAGGATGTGCCACTGCGGTTCGTCCCGTGTGTAGCCCTGCAACTGCTTGTCCAGGTCCTCCAGGTAGAGCTGCCAACGCTTTTGTACCTTGTCGTACATGCGTACAGCCGTGGCTTTGTCGATGGAGACGACCATGGCTTTGCCCATGTGCCCGCGCCCCATGAAGTGTGCGACAATATCCCTGGCGATTTCCTCCAGGCGGTCGTCGCGGGTAATCAGCTGGTATTCACGGGCGAACTCGCGCTCAAGGCGTTTCTGCTGGGTCTCGTTCAGTTCGGCTTCGTCGATGAGCTGCTCCATATCTTCGTTGAAGGCGGTGTTGATGA
>WNFD01007240.1_pt1 | contig 11023 bp, 13 predicted proteins | sample 5400491 | NCBI WGS metagenome assembly WNFD01 (sample SAMN13153343, study PRJNA577476) | soil metagenome | isolation source: 120 cm saprolite under Douglas fir tree site 2 hole 2 replicate 2 | place: USA:California | collected 2015-04-18 | reverse complement strand
ACTCGGCAATGATTTCCGATCACTTGCCGTGCATGCCAATGCCAGTACTAGTGGACCGCACGGATGACAGGGCATGCACATCCCAGTTCAATCATGTTATCTCCAATCACCGTTTCCGTTCAAATCCAGGGAAACGAATTCCGTAGATCCATTCACACGTTCGATCCGCGACAATTCTGTCACATACAACGAGACACTGGTAACGTTCCAATCAAGGTAATGATTGCGCCTCATCTCGACCTCGAGAAGCACCGGGAATGACATACCTACCCTGTGCGAGCCGTCTCTGCAAGGCGGCCATTAATATTAATATTCTTCAGCGGTTCACTCACTGCACCAGCTAGCCCGAGAACGACAATCTGGGTCAGCCTAGCGGTGCGAGGCAGGCTGACGACAGTCCTGGATCAGTGTCGGATTTATTCGTTCGTCTCAAATTTAAAAAGGCAGCTCATAAGCGAACAATATGATATTGTGAGGTCCACATGATGTGCTTTTGCCCTGACGTCTTTCCATGCGCTCCCTATGAATCGCAAAAAATCATGTCCACGATGGTCATCCGTTTGTTCAAGTTCAAGTCCAGGTCAGGTCGAGGTCGATGCACCCTGTAGTACGTCAATCACTAGCCACTCTGACAGGTGGAGTCGAGCACCGACGACCGAGCACGGTTTTTCGACTGTTCTTCCGCCCTTTTCGGCATCCCCCTATCCTTCTATCTAAAGCATTGTTGCATGGGAACTAATGTATGTAAGTTGTTCATGACCGTCTGTCCATGCGTCACAACATGTCGAATTTATAACAAATCAGGTTATTCCGCCGGGCACAGAAGTTAACACAGCTTCGCGAACTGGTGGGCGGGATAGGATCGTTGACGTGAAGATCTTTAGGGCAACTCGCGTCACGAGAAGACATCATTCCACCATCATCTCTCCATCTCCGACTTCCTCCCTACGTAAGGGAAACTGACTACTTCCTTCCTGATATCAAGCCAATGGGGAAATTACCCAAAATTGCGCGGGTTGTATTGGCACATACCGAGATGAACAATTGACGTTTCAGCAAGCACTTCTTTTCTCACACGTTGACGGCGCGCATTGGCTGACGGCAATAACTAACATTTGTAACACATTCGCCCGCCGTATGATTGATCGCAGGTACCGGGACCTAGCGTTTTCACTTGGACAAGAGGATGTGAAACTCAAAATCGTCGGTGCCAGTCATTTGAAACGGTTCAGAAAACCCTCGGGGTAAGTGGATGAGGAGATGGAAGGACTCCAAAGGCCGCAGAATCACATTGTATTGGCCATAAAATCCGTATAGCATTGAACAATATCGTGACAGGACTCAGGGTCATGCAAAGTAAATAAAAGAGGGTGATGGAGCCGACGGCCCCTAACGTACTACTAACTACTAAACGCGAATCATGAATGGCGATGCAAGTCCGTTTCTATATGTCCGATTATTGGAAAAAGGCAATAGTCCGAGGTAAATGAGAACATTATATTGAGGTACCGCCACTGGCAGGGGTAATCCCAGTTCTATAAATTTAGAAAAGGATGAAATCCTGCACAGCTGGATGAATGGATGATACACATACCCCTTGCAATAATTGTTAGCAGCCCTCGGGATGCACGACAGGTACCGGCATCCAGAACACGCTAAGAACCAGTGCCATAAGAATATGATATAAAAGCAATGGGATGTGGGAGCTCACCCGCATAGGGATTCGAGGTGTAGAAGTTTCGAACCAGTACAACATACAGGATGATGGCCAGAGGTATGGCAGCAAGACGGAATCCCCACATAATCAGCTTGTGCCGTTTAGTTGTGCTGATGACGGGATAAAAGGTTGTTCCGACTAAGAGCCCCATAGTGAAGCCACCGATGTGCGCTAAACGACATTTGTTAGTCCTTCAAGTCATGTTCAGGAGCTATTTCCTAACCGAAGTTATCCACGTCTATCATAGGTGAGCGCGCGCAGGAAAAAACAATAACCGGGCCAACTCACAGGGTATATAACCGATACCTATACCAACGATGAGTTCAAGTAGCATCCAGAATAGCTAGACAAAGGTCATTCACGGTTCGTTAACCTGAAAAATGGGAAACGTACCCTCCTCCCTGGTCTGTAAAGAAGTTTCCAGTGTGCGAAGAGATCTACCCATGTAACCTGCGACGAGTCAGCGGCTAGTCACCCATCCGTTGCACCCGGTCTTACGGCTATAGTCCCGAAAATGGCACCGCTAGCACCTATGGAGGGCACACCCACGAGGGAAAAGTTGCCTCCCAGGACGTTGCTGAAACGTGGTGAGTGCCAATAGGGTGGGCAAGTAATTAATTAATTTTACCCAAAAATACCCGCAGCGAAATACAAGATGAAAAAGCCACCGGACCCCATCTCTCTTTCGATCTGAAATGTATGAACAGTTAATAATCTGTGATGTTTGAGCAACCGCGCTCACTTCTGCGGACGCCGTGAGCTGTGCCAGCATGTTCAATGCGATGTGCACGAAACCAGCGTGCAAGAAGATAGGAGTTATGAATCTGCGGCGTGATAAGTATTGGCACAATCCGAGGGTCATTGTAGACTTACCTCCACCATTGGTTAGGCTCCTGACCATGGAAGCCTCCATGACCACAGAGCTCCTCGACAGTACAAAGTCGATCCGGTGGATTAGCAGTGTCATTAAGACCTGGAAAGGGGGTCGAAGGTTCAACATGAGCCGCGCAACCAACGAAAGCCAGCTTACACGGCAGGTTTAGCGTGACCGGCACGCCTGGGACGGTCTTCATGCACGCCGGAAAGCGCGCGCCAAGCCGAATCAGAGCACTTCCGGATGGCCCCAACATCGGGTTGACGACGGGCTACATTTAAATCGGAATTGAGAATCTACCAGTAAGTTCCAGGAGACAAACCCACATGAAACGAGACTGGGCTACCCTGTGCCTGAGCATTCACCACCAATTCGTAAATAAAAACGGCCACCATGATTACAGTAAGTGCCCAGACTATAAATATGTCAAATTCGGATGCAATGGATGACAGCCGAATGTACGGACCTACAACTGGGTATCTCTGACGACCGATGCCGCGTTTCTTGTCCTCGATTCGTTGTTGTAAGGGATACTTGCCCGGATCGAACCACCGAGCGAGCAATGGCCTTTCATCACTGACAACAACCTCGGGAGCCAAGGGCAAGCCCATCGGTTCTTCTACAAGGTATCAGACAAGATGGCGTTAGGAAGTTGCTAAGGTCACTTACCTGGTTCTTTCGAGCCGTAGCTGAGGCTGGGTTTGTGCATTTCATCAGTTTCCAGTCCTGCGAAAGCTGTCTTGCTCCAAGGCAACTCTTGTGCTGGGTGCGTTGCCATGTAAGGATCGTATTCCCGCTCATCGTGTAATTGGGAACCACGGTTCAACGGTGCATCAGTGATGGAGTCGGCGTAGTCTCCCGACAATGTGCGTTGATGGTAGGCCCTGAGGGGGACGGAAGAGGTCATCCTGTTAGTTGTACAAGGGTGACTGGTGGTAGGTGGTGGTCAAGGATAGAATACTCGAAAGCGAAGGAAATTGGGGCTGTTCGCCGCAAGGCTGAAATGCAGTGCAGCGACCGACCGGTCGGCCGTTCGGCGCCATCATGATGCTGGCTAATTTCCTGCCACACCTCGCTCGATATGATCACTAGTAATTTAAATCACGGTTTCGACACTGCTTGGGGTCGTAGCAAGAGTGCATTCATTTTCTACAACTACGGTACAGTAGACCAGGTACTGAGTAACTGTGCCCTGGTAGACCTGTGCGGAATGGAATAGCCACCGAACGACACGTTGTCACTATCAATCCGCAGCACCTGATGGCGAGAAATCCGCGGGCAATTCCTACCTCTGATGCAATGTCCTCGGACTCGACTCGACTCACTTATCGATACTGACAATGGCACCCGGACATATCCCCATAGCACCGGACAAATTAGTGTCATCATCCAGTGCGCGCGCCTCCCGTATGGGCGCACAATGATGGCGCCGGTACGATACGAGTACATTGTCTAAATCAGGATTGGCCCGTGCCTGCTGCTGTACAGAAGGGGGTCGGGACGGGACGGGACACAGTTCTGGGCAAAAGAATTTACACGCTGTCTGTTTTGAGGCCCGTGTGGCACCGGTCGCCGTGACGCTAGTTAGAATACGGCCCGTTAGGCAGAGGCACTCAGAACCTACGGCCCTTTCGCCACGCTGGTGGTAGGCTATGGAATCTCCCCCAACGATCTGCACCATGAAAGTTAGGAAAGGTCAACAGATGAGAGATGGGGGCACGGACCCAAGAGGTGCCGGAGATTAGAAGTCGGACCAGGAATGGCCACGTGCTCGTCGCGTGCTAAGGGCAACCACCGTGGTCCTGACCGACCGCAAAAGTGAGGCGACAACTTACGAAAGTCTCCCAGTCAGTGACCATCATCCACCCTTTGACAATGGCCAACGTCGTCCAACCCCACCCGCAAATAGATTTCCGTTCAAGCACACTTGGCCACCCTCAAATGGGCTATGGTTTCGGTCTATCCGTGCCATCTTCACTTGTCGGACTGTCTCCTCATACCCACACAAACCTCGCTCAGCCACCTGCCACCTCCATCAATCCTCCCCGGACTCTCAAGAGGCGCTTCGAGCAGGACGACGAACAACCAGATCAATCATCCGGCCATAGTCCCGGTGCAAGAGATGTTGCGATGGAAAGAAGCCCAACGCCTGAACGTTCTAAACGTGCTGCACCCAAACGTGCACGAAACAGCGCAACGTTCGCGCAAGAGCCTAAGGGAGGAAGGACACCCAAAGAACACACCAACTCGAGCGTAGAGAACCAAGATGTCGATGTTGGAGTTTTACTAGGTTAGTGAAACGACACTCTCGGTGACCCAAAAAATTGACCCTTGCCAAGCGAGTCTACCGACTCAATCTTTGCTCCCTCTTCTTAACTCACTGATTCAATCTCAACCCACGTTGAAGCCTGTCATCCTGTCCTTAATCCCGCGGCCTTCCTTAGACACTGCTTTACAGGCCCTTACGCAATCTGCCAAGAGGCTCCGTGATGCACATCCATATTCCAATCACCCGCCGTCCCAAATTTCGCTGACTTCGACACTCGGCTTCGGTTTTGGGTCTAGCCCCCTCGGCAGACCCATGTCTTATTCGTCTTCTTCGCTAGGATTTGGCAGCCATGTCCCCCAACAGACCTTCGGTGTCAGCTCAAATACTTTCTCCGATACCGCCGGCGGGATGCGAGAAGAATACATTGTATCTAGATTGCGGCCTCACATCAACGATTTTGTTGCATCATTCCAGTCATACCTCCCATATTTCTCGCAGAGGACCTTCAACTCGAATTCCCATCCCTCCAACACGCCCCAACCTGCGCGTCGTGAAAGATGTCCCCCGAATGAAACCTTCCTCTTCTTGCAATCCCTTACTTCGCATATCCTCGCGCAGTCATCCCTCACGCAAGCCACTCTAGTCCCCCTGATTCTCTCGCGCTTGCTGGACGAATGGAAGGTATGGGCGGAGCACGTGGACGAAGTTGTGAATAGGCAAGCCGGCATGTTTGGCGAGGAAACGGTGCGTGGCTGGGAACGTGGTCTCGACGAGTTTGCCGACGTCAAGGGAAATGGGCTCGAGGCCCTGCGCGAGATAAGAGACAGTTGGATAGCGAAGGTTGGGTGGTTGGTCGGTCGGGTTGGTCAAACGATGATGGAAGACTGAGGTTGGAGTGGAACGGCTTTCTTGCATCTCCTTTCTACGTTCTAGTTGCATTTACTGATAATACCGCACTCGTTTCCTCTTTTATTTACAACTTCATGATGATTACGATTCAGCAGCTGTTTTGATTAGGCCACACAGATCATTCATTATGTATTGATAGCATTAAAGGCGATGACTTCCCACTGAGCACACGCGGACTCGGACTCGGAGATGAGCCGTTCCGCGTCACAGAGTCCGTCACGGTTTCCAACGCACAAGCGCAATTCACCAGCGACACGGTGCATGGTCAACCATGTCGCTCGTTTGGCAGTATCCCATCATCACTCCCCATTCCTGCTTATTTTTCAGGAAGCAGCAGCACGAGCGTACTTACGCGTTCAGTGCGGTAGCAGCCCAGCTAACTCCAATGTGGGGCCAACCTCCAACGCACCTTCCCGGACAAGCTTCGGCCCAACAACAAACCACCTATGGTGCGCATCACCAGGATGTCTATATTCTTCGTCTCTCACAGCAGCTCCACGCATTCCAAATTTTCCTCCCGTCTGCAATCCTGCAGCAGTGTGCGAAGTAGATTCTTGCGGCATTACTCGTCACGAGCCCAGGCGGAATCATCTGCACCCCTTCCCGTCTCGAGTGATTTACCCTCATTACCCCCTAGAGGAAATCTCAAGAAGCGTTTCCCCCCCAGCCAGAACAGCCAACGACCCCAGCCGTCGCGCGATGTTCTAGTGCAGACCACGGTCACCGGCGACACACCGAAGTCTTCTCTTCCCTCCAATCCTCGAGTTGACGTCCTGGATTGCATTGCGTCCCCCTCAACAGTCGTCAACGATGACCCACCATCAATATCACCCGAAATTCACGATACCTCACTGCTCCCAGTTACGAGATCGAGCATCCGCCGACGCGACGATCTACTGACTCAAGGACTCTTTCAACTTTACGTGTCCTCTCCTCAAGCATCTATCCAATCCCTCGTGGCATGCCACGATACATTTCCAGACCTGCAATCTTCTCAGTCGTACAATTTTCTTCTTCGGCTAGCTATTCGACATTCAGCATTTGGTACCGCTCATGCGTTATTACGTTCGATGCGTGCATCCCGTGTCCCGGAGGATCCAACGACGTGGAAACTCTGCGTACGGCTTCTCGTTCGCGAAGGACGTTGGCCTGACGCGTACAATCTCGTACTCAACCTACGGAAGCATCATCTTCCACACGTCTCTTTTGTTTCCGACGGCGTTCCTGTCGCCGTCTGGGCCGAACTTCTGGGCACCGTCAAGCGCAGAGCATTACGGGGCCTGCGGCGTATGTGCGATCCTGGGATGTACAACCTTGCGCGTTACCGTCTGGTAATGCGGCTGCTGCCGAAAATCGGGGTATCAATGTTGGACACACCCCCACCGCAAGCCGTGTACATGTCCGTGGCGGCCCTCTTGCGAATGCAAGAGCGGGAGTCCGCTCGCAAAGTGACTGCCCACTTCGTCACTATGGGGCCCAAGGATTCGGGTTTGCGGCTCGTGCATTTGCACGTGGCTGCGGAGCCAGGAAGAGAATCCCTCGTGACATTTTCTCGCGCACTTCAAGATTTACGAGGTTTCCGCGTGCTGTGTCCCGAGTTGGAACCCAACAGCACCACACTTTTCCTCTTGCTGGGACACTTGAAAGGGGCGAAAAAGTGTGGGACCATTGGTGACAGACTCGTTCAATGGTTTCGCCGCCGATGGGGCAACTCGGTTGTCAGTTGCGAAGTAGAAAGACGGGTGTTGGCGTTGGCGGTAAAGGAGAAGCAGGTGGGCCTGATTAAAAAGTGGATGACTTGCGTGCAGACACGTCGGAAGATATGGTGGATGTGGAGTGTTGAACGCGAGGTAGTGGATGGTGGGGTCCCGCGACGGCGAAGCGCTAGGCAACGCCCGGAGGTGCGGCTCGCTGCAGCCGGGAAGGAACGGTTGCCTGTAGATCGGCTGCTACATCGAGCATCGAGGGTGTTGAAAAGCGAAGGCAAAGCGCTTGGCAGACCGTGTTTAAGTAGAGCGGCGGATACTCGATAGCCGATTCGCTAAAATCTCAATTTCGAACAGTTTCACTTGGCTTCTCTTCGCGATTCCTCCAAGCCTCGTTTATGATCAACTCTCTTCTCTGGGGCTCGTCTCCGTCCACATTACCGTTTCAAAGGGACCGACGACCGACCACGCTCGACACGAGGCCACGCCACACTGGATTCGCCCAGTTTTCTCTGCGTCACACTCAGGACTAGCCCCCGCTCCACTAGCCAACTTGTGGTGACCTGGGTTCTGAGCTGTTTCCGCGCGTTCACTCCAAAGTAACCGCACGCCCGATAATAGAAGATCTTGGCTATCACAACTTCCATCTTCTTCCCTCCTGTAGATCCCTCGTCACGCGTCAACGCCAGATTTATTAATGTTCGTTTCGATCTCCACTCTAATCGACTCTACTCCACCGGGCGGGCTACCCAATCTGGTTCTCGTCCTGTGGTGGGCTCCCATTGCGGAAAAAAAAAAAAAAGAAAAAGAAAAGAAAAGGAAACAATCGGTGTTCTTGTAATCTGCGTTGGTGCCACTCCTTCTCTCCTGCATTATCTGTTGTCAATCGTGCCCCGTTCCGACAGCTCACTTTGCCTTGGCTCACTCCCGGTCCAGAGAGGTGCAAGCTCGCCCTGAATCACACAATTTTAATTTTCGTGGACGGCAATGTCATTCCTAGCGTGCCGCGCTAAGCATGACGATATCCCTCCGCCTCCCGTTCATTTAATTTACAATGCATAAATGTCCGCGCACGAGAGAGATCGCTCATCCACCTCGCCTCTCTATCTCTCTCTCTCTCTCTCTTTTTCTTTTTTCGACTTGCTTTCGAGATGGCCCCGAACTATGGTTCTCCTAATGCCGAACAAGTACTCGCGCTATCCTGCACCGTCGTCGGCGTTGGCCCGGGTGGCAACACGTCCATGGTCGCGTAAGTCTCACACTGCCTTGCTGCTTGCCGCGACATTGGGAAATTAGGGTGTTGATGTTTGCGCGGGTTTGCCAGTCGCGTCGCGATATCCAATTACAGGGGCGCCCCCTTGCTGGAATGCTACGTTGTTCCGACGATGGCCGTAACCGACTATCGTACATCCACAACCGGCATTACGCCAGCGCATCTCAGTTCTCGTAGGTCCACATCCACTGAAAATGCACCCTCGCCGTTTGGCCCCCCGACTGACTTTGCCAAAAAAACAACAACACTTTTTTTGCGAAAAAAAGCCGACGCACAGAAATTCCCTGACGTCCAGCAAAGCGTCGCCGATATCATCAAGGATAAAGTCCTCATCGGGCACAGTTTGTGGAACGACCTTTCTGGTACGTAGCCGTGCCATCATGTTTCAGGAGTGTGTCGCAACCGCCCTTAACCGTCGCTTCGGTGTTTTTTTTTAGTGCTGGGGATTCCGCACCCAGCGGTAAACACCCGTGACGTTGCGTTGTATCAGCCATTCCGCAATGCCCTTCGATCGCCTAATCAACTCGTCCGGCTGCCGACGTTGACGTTTCACCTCATGGGAAGGAGGTGCCAAGAGGGCCAACAAAATCCCGTGCGTCCTAAACATTTGAATGTCTGAAAGGGCACCAGCTTACTCCTGGCGACTTGACTTGACACCTTTGCGCCGAACAGCTGGAGAATGCCCGTGCCGCACTAGACCTTTACCGTTCTCACGCTAACGAGTGGGAGACCGCGATCCGCGACGGCCAATGGCCGGCCGCGCTCCCGCCTAGCTCCTTTTCCCGCTGCTATTTGTGAGGGTCGAGTCAAAAGGACGTTGAGCGCCCAAGATTTTTTAAACAAAACGGCTTTCCCGAACCCTCTAATAATTTTTTTTTAATTTCTTGCACGAAATTTACCGTAGAGCCGTCTAGTTTTTTTTTAGTGCCATTTAGTTTACCCATTCATAGAGTAGCAAGCGCTTAGAATAGGCCTAAAGCTTAATTGTCACTTTTGCCTTGTCGTCAGTCGCGGATGAGTGATAATGACTTGGATTCGCAACGAGTGACCGAACGATTGAACGATTGTTCCTGTTTGAACTTAACACGCGCGCGCACGCGCCGCTTACGCCGTCAAGGGCGCGTCCCAATTGGAGTAACATCCGCCGTCGGAGCCCGAGACCGACGCCGGCCCGCGGGTTTTCACACGGGCACACCCACAGCGGCACAACACGCCGACACGCCGACGCACGCCGATACGTCCACATACAATATTCATCTCGAAATACATGTCTCAACTCGCGGCAGCGGACACCGACGAGCAGCAGGCTCAGCACCAATGTAGGATATGCCTCGACGGCCCTGATCCCGACCTCGGCCGTCTCATCCGTCCTTGCTTGTGCAGTGGCACCGTCAGCGTAGGGCAGGCCTTCCCACCTCTCTCACGCACTCGCACTCAAGCCGTCATTATTTTATTCCTTTCGAACAGCACGTACACGTCGCCTGTCTCCAGCGGTGGAGGAACACCTCTCCCAATGCGTCGGCCTTCTTCGTCTGTCCGCAGTGTCGCTACCATTATCGCTTTGCTCGCACAAAGGTCGTCGGCCTCGCGACCAACCCAGGTTCGTACCCACAAATCAAAGCACCCCCTTTCTGTGAACTCAGCGAGCACTCCGTCCCCTCCTTCAGTCGCGATTGCCACTTTGTCTTCAGTCCTTTTCACGATAATAGTCTATGCGTCATCTTTCTTGACAACCACCTTGCTCACCTCGTTGGACGACCCTTCCTATAGCTCCTATAGTTCTTCCACCATCTATATCACTACGGGCGGGGGCTACTGGACTTGGACAAACCCATACACTGTTGGGCGTGACCTTGTTCGCGCCGCCCTACGCATCATCCAAGATGAAACTGGTGGCATCTTCGACCCTGATACGTTGTTGACTTCGCCCGGACCTGCCAGTGGCACCGCTGAGGTCACGTCAGAGCGCGGTTTTATTGGACGTTTTGTTCGCCGTTTCGTTTTGGGTTTGCCCGTCGTAGGCGCGGCGTCCTTGATCCAGATGCTGTTCTCGTTACCACTTCTTGGTCCCATCCAGTGGATTGCCCGTTCTCGGGGAAATCGGGGAAGAGGGAGTAGTGGGTCCCGAGACACCGCCGCGGTTGTTATCATCTTTCTTCTTGCAATAGGTGCATTACGGTAAGCCAGCGTTCTACCGCGGATATCCCATGTCCCCGCGCATTGATTGTGAATTTTGTTCAGGGTAATCTATCAGGTCTATAAATTTACAGAAAAG
>WNFD01007237.1_pt1 | contig 11024 bp, 14 predicted proteins | sample 5400491 | NCBI WGS metagenome assembly WNFD01 (sample SAMN13153343, study PRJNA577476) | soil metagenome | isolation source: 120 cm saprolite under Douglas fir tree site 2 hole 2 replicate 2 | place: USA:California | collected 2015-04-18 | reverse complement strand
CATCCGCAAACGCTGCGTCTCTACGAGCGCGAAGGCCTGCTGACACCTTCGCGCACCGAAGGCAACACGCGCCTTTATACCGACGAAGACCTGCAGCGCCTGGAGTTCATTCTGAACCTGGCGCGCGACCTGGGCGTAAACATCAGCGGAATTTCCATCATCCTGCAAATGCGCGAGCGCATGGAAGAAATGCAGTTTCAGATTCAGGATTTCGTAAAAGCCATCCAGCAGGAAGTGATGTCGAGGGCAGGAGCTGCAGCTGATCCGTCCAAAGGTGCGATCGTGCCCATTCGCCGCGCGATTGTGACTGCGCCCCCGGTGTCGAAAAAAAGATGACCCTGTCATCCTGAGCGCAGTAAGAACTTCGCGAAGCGAAGTCCTTACGGGGTCGAAGGACCCCCACCCGGTTTCGCGCCACCATAAATATCAAGAGGAATTCTGACGACGACCGTCTGCACGGGAAGATTTCCCCCTCCAGAGCAACCTGCGATATCGCTGATAGGGGTCCTTCGACTGCGTTGCCGTTCGCTTCGCGACGACGCCTTCGCTCAGGATGCCAGCTCTTAGTATCATCAAGTGTTGCCATGCTCCCCTTCAAGCTCATCTACGGCGAAGACTACTACCTCCCCATCGGCCAGCACGTTTTTCCTGCGGAGAAATACCGGCGCGTGCATGACCAGTTGATCGAGTCGGGAGTGGCCGATCAGCCCGACTTCCTCACTCCCCAGTCCGCCTCCGACCAGGACATTCTTCTAGTCCACACGCCGCTGTACGTTAACAAGCTCAAGACTGGAACCCTCTCTGCTCGTGAGGAAATGGAACTCGAGATCCCTTACTCGCCGGAATTGGTAAGCGCGTTCTGGCTGTCTGCTGGCGGATCAATCTTAGCGGCGGAGCACGCGCTGAAGGACGGCGTCGCCATCAACATCGGCGGAGGCTTTCACCACGCCTTCCCCGATCACGGCGAAGGCTTCTGCATGATTCACGACGTCGCGGTCGCGATCCGCCGCATGCAGCGCGACAACAAGATCCGCACCGCCATGACGGTTGATTGCGACGTTCACCAGGGCAATGGGACGGCGGCAATCTTTGCCGGAACACGGACAGCGAGCGAGCCGCTTCCGTCTTCTGCTCCGTCAACCCTCGGCCGGTCAACTCTGGGCCTTGCACTTCCCGACAAACGCGGCGTCATGCGTGGCGCCCACGCCGGAGACGTCTTCACCATCTCGCTGCATCAGGAGAACAATTACCCGCCCTCAAAGCCGCCGTCTTCGATTGACGTGGACTTGCCCGACGGCATCACCGACGACGATTACCTCGCCTGGCTCGACAACGCCCTCAGCTCCGGCCTGCGCCAGTTCACGCCGGATTTGATCTGCTACATCGCCGGCGCCGATCCCTATCGCGAAGACCAGCTCGGCGGCCTGGCATTGACCATTGAAGGGTTGAAGAAGCGCGATGAACTGGTCTTCCGCGTGGCGAAAGCGCAAGGCATTCCGGTGATGGTGACCTACGCCGGCGGCTACGCCCGGCGTGTGGAAGATACAGTGACGATTCATTGCAATACGGTAGTGGCAGCGAAGGAAGTGTTTGCAGCACCACGGTCCGCGTAGCCCCGAACGCCCTCGTCCGGGGTGGCAGCTCCACACTGGTGCCATCCGCCCTCACGTATAATGCGTCTTCCCTTGGGGAGGAACAAATGCAATTCGCAACCGTGACTTATCCGAGCAAAGATGGCGCAAAATTTGATTTTGATTACTACATGAAGACGCACATCCCGCTGGTGTGCGGTTTGTTGGGGACAAGCATCGAAGTGTGCAAAGGAACGTCGGCAATGGAGGGCGATCCTCCGGCGTTCGTCTGCGTGGCGAGAATAAAGATTTCGGGCCCGGAGGAGTTCGCGCTCGCGATGGCGAAACATGGTGCCCAGATTATTCGGACATTCCGAACTACACGAACATTACTCCCGTGATTCAGATTGATGAAGTGCTGGCGTGAGGCTCACGAATTCTTTACTGAGCAACACTGGGCAGTTTGTCAACGACGGTTGGTAAATCGCGCAACGGAGTTCTTCGCCTGTCGGGAAACTCCGATGCGTCGACGAATTCAATCCCTGCTAGTTTGGTTTCAACATCGTATTCCCCAATAGTTGCATCGAGAAACAAATATCCAATGGTCTTGCACCGGTAATGTCATTGGCTGAGCCGTTCGCGAGTCCGGATATGAAAACAGTAACGTCAATTCTGTCTCCGGCCGGGACGTAATCGAAAAAGACCGTGTCGCGCTCCAGTTTTTTGTCGCCGCACTGAATTGCGGGAACTTCGTGCCGTTGCCGAAATGCCTTAATCTGCCAGCGTGGCAGGGGAGGTGCTGTACGTACTAGCGCCGTTACTCTGGGAAGGCGTTTCTCATGCCCGCGGCGCTTAACGTGAACTCCCGTCGACCATCGCGAATGCTTGAGAACTCGAAAACAAGTTCTTTGTGGATCCGACTGACCCGAGAGGCTAATTTATCGAAGACTCTGTCCTGATTGGCCTCGAAATAATAGATCTCATCCTCGTTCTCTTGGAACCATTTCCAGAACTTCTCATACTTAGAGCTGAAGTGAAGCATATCCGATCTCCGCAATCACGCAATACTACCTCGCCCGTCTTAGTCAGGGAAACTGCTAGAATTTCATCAACCCATGTTCGAGAACCTCCAGGAACGCCTTCAACGCACCTTCAAATCCCTGCGCGGGCAGGCTGTTCTCAATGAAGAGAACATGCAGGAGACGCTGCGCGAGCTGCGCCTCGCGCTGCTTGAAGCGGACGTCAATTTCAAAGTCGTCAAGCAGTTCATTGACCAGGTGCAGGCCAAAGCGGTCGGCCAGCAGGTGGCGACCGCGCTTTCGCCGGGTGAGCAGGTCATCAAGATTGTCCGCGATGAGCTGATCGAAATTCTGGGCAAAGACACGGCGCGAATGAAGTTTGCCTCGCAACCGCCGACGGTCGTGCTCATGGCCGGCCTGCAGGGTTCCGGCAAGACGACAACCTCCGGCAAGCTGGCGCACTGGTTCAAAGCCGGAGGCCATCGTCCGCTGCTGGTTTCCGTGGACGTCTATCGTCCTGCCGCGCGCGAGCAGCTCAGGGTGGTGGCGCAGGCGATCAAGGCGCAGATTTATCAGGGCGAAGTCGGCGAGGCTAACACACCGACGGTCGAGAAGCTTGCCAAAGAAGCCCGGCGCGAGGCCATCAACTCCGGCTGCGATGTGCTCATCGTGGACACCGCCGGCCGCCTGCACATTGACGATCAGCTCATGGACGAGATGCAGTCGCTCAAGTGGCTGCTCAATCCGTCGGAGATTCTGTTCGTTGCCGACGCCATGACCGGACAGGACGCCGTCCGTTCCGCTGACGAGTTCCACAAGAAGCTGAATCTCACCGGCGTGGTGTTAACAAAGATGGACGGTGACGCTCGCGGCGGCGCGGCGCTTTCGATCCGCAATGTCACGGGCGCGCCGATCAAGTTTATCGGTGTCGGGGAAAAATACGACGCGTTGGAGCCGTTCCATCCCGACCGCATCGTTTCGCGCATTCTTGGCATGGGCGATATTCTTTCGCTCATCGAGCGCGCCGAGCAAACCGTTGACAAGAAAAAAGCTCAAGACATGGCCGCCCGCGCGCTCTCCGGCGACGGCTTTTCGCTGGAAGATTTTCGTGACCAGTTGCAGCAAGTAAAGAAGATGGGATCGCTGCAAAACCTGATGGGCATGCTACCCAGCGTCGGCCCCTTTGCCGGATTGCAGAAGCACGCCGACAAAGTGGACGAGAAGCAGATCAACCGCGTCGAGGCCATTATCAACTCGATGACCGCCCACGAGCGCCATCACCACGACATAATCAACGGCACCCGCCGCAAGCGCATCGCCCGAGGATCGGGAACCACGGTTCAGGAAGTCAACAATCTGCTTCGCCAGTACGCACAAATGCGAAAGATGTTCAAGCAGATGGGAAAGGGCAACTTCATGCGGCGTATGGCGGGAATGAAGATGCCGACTTAGTCGTCAGCTTTCAACTGCCAGGCATCAGCAACAACCCATCAATCGCTGCTGTTTCGGAGAGGATTTGGCTGTTTGGCTTCGACAAAAAGCTAATCGAACAACGGCGAGACTCGGGAGCCCCTATCAGGAGGACTGCGGATGGGAACTCCCGGTCAGGATCCGCGATCAGTCCTACTGTCTCTGCATGAGTGGAAACGCCGACGGCTCCACTGCGAATCCCGACGAGGGTGAGTGGGGAATTATTGTGGAGATGAAACGATCAATCTCGCAACGTATCCGGGACAAAGGGAAGCTCACGGCGGATGATGACATGCTTAACCTGGTGCGCAAGATTCTGGAGGGTGAGCCTACAATCAGCTTTGTGCACCTAGAGGAGTAAGGATCAGGCTCGAAGCAGCAACCATTTGGAGGCACCCCATGAATAAGTTTCTCTTTGCTGTCATAGTACTACTGACAATTTGCCTCGCAGTTACATCCAGCGCTCAAGCGCAAGGCAGCGCAACTAGAGTTCCCTCTGCCGCGACATCGGCAGCTCCTACCTCGGGCGTCCGCGCGGAATTCTTAAACGAACTGAAAATTCAAGAAGACAAATTTGTCCAGCTAGCTCAGGCAATGCCCGCCGACAAATACACGTGGCGGCCAGCGGAAGGAGTGCGCTCGGTCAGCGAAGTGTACATGCACGTTGCAACCGCGAATTACAACCTTCCGCATGTGTTTGGAGTGGCGCCGCCAGCCGGCTTCAAGGCTCAGGGTTTCGACAAGTCCACCACCGACAAAGCCAAGGTCATCGAAACTTTGAAGGACTCGTTCGCCCACATGCGTGAGGCGGTCCTGAACATGCCTGACTCAGACGTGGAAAAGCAGCTCGACTGGTTCGGCGCGAAGAGCACGTATCGCGGAGTGATGTTGTTCATCATTCGTCACGGTGCGGAACATCTCGGGCAGTCCATCGCTTATGCGCGAGTGAACGGCATCGTGCCGCCGTGGACCGAGGAACAACAGCAACAAAAGCAACCGGAAAAACCAAAGCAATAGCCACCACGGCAGATTCCCCAAATGAAGTGGCGTTCTCTTGAGGAGACCGGGCCCGGAACCGACTCACGTTCTCTGCGCGAGATCTATGCCGAGCGCAAAGCACTCATCGCCAAATACGTCCCTGCAGAAATCCAAGTCCTCCACGCGCGCGCGGTCGAAGAACTCAAGCAGTCATGCATAACCAAGCGTGCGCTTCAGTCAGGCGTCAAGGCACCAAGCTTCGAGCTCACTGACCACAATGGAAAGCTTGTTCGTTCGTCCGAGCTTCTCGCCAGCGGTCCACTGGTCTTCTGCTTCTTTCGCGGGCGCTGGTGTCCATTCTGCGTAGGACAAATGGAAGCGATGAATGCGATCTATCTCCAGATCCGAGAGTCGGGCGCATCGCTCGTCGCCATCTCTCCGCAGACGGTGCACCAGTCCTATCTCATGGCCGACCAGCACAAACTCCGCTTTCCCCTGCTGAACGACGCTGGAAACAAAGTTGCCCACGAGTTCGGCCTGGCATATCGTGTGCCTGACTATCAGCAGGAAATCTACCGGCGGGTGTTCGTTAACCTGCCTTTCGTAAATGGCGACGATAGCTGGGAGTTGCCGATCCCGGCTACCTACATTCTCGCCCGCGACGGCACGGTGCCCTACGCCTCGGCCAACCCTGATTACACCGAACGCCCCGAACCCGAAGATATTCTGTCTCTCGTTTCCACACCCCGCTAGGCCTCGATTTGAAGCTGCCCGGCACCGGTGGACTGGAAGCCATGCGCCAGATCAAGGCTCGCCGCCCGGAGATCGAGGTCATCGTAGTGACCGGCCACGGCACCGTGGAATCTGCCGTACAGGCAATGAAGTCGGGAGCTTACGACTACGTGACCAAGCCTTTCAGCATGGAAGAACTGAAGCTGCTCCTCGGCCGGGTCTCCACTCACCTGAAACTCAAAACCGAGAACCGGGTACTGCGCGAGAAGATCAAGTCCAAACAGGGCTTCGGCAGCATCATTGGCCGCGCGCCTGAAATGGACAAGCTGTATCGCATCATTGCCAAGGCCGCGCACAGCGTTCATCCCGTGCTCATTCTTGGCGAGAGCGGTACCGGCAAAGAAATGGTGGCCCGCGCAATTCACCACTCCGGACCGTTTCGCGATAAGCCGTTCATCCCGGTTGACTGCGGATCGCTTGTCCCTACCCTAATCGAGAGCGAGCTTTTCGGATATGTCAAAGGCGCATTCACCGGTGCCGTGCAATCCAAGGAAGGCCTGCTGGCAATCGCTGAGGGTGGGACGGTGTTCCTGGACGAAGTAGGAGAGCTTCCCGTGGACCTTCAGGCAAAGATGCTGCGCGCGCTTCAGGAAAAGGAGATCCGGCCGGTGGGCGGGACCAAACAGGTACCCATCAACGTACGCATTCTGGCCGCGACCAATCGCGATCTGGAGCACGCGGTTGCAGACTGCTCATTCCGCAGGGATTTATTCTTTCGTCTGAATGTGCTCAGCCTGCGCATCCCCCCGCTGCGCGAGCGGCGTCAGGACATTCCGCTCCTGGCCACCAATTTTCTGGAGCGTGTCTCGCAAGTGTCCGGAGGCACTCGCGAACTGAGTGATGACGCCATGAAAGCACTGCTGGCTTACGACTGGCCGGGGAATGTCCGTGAATTGGAAAACTGCCTGGACCGCTGCTGTGCCATGTCCTCAGGTACGCTTATCAACACCGCGGATTTGCCGAGTTCCATCACCGGGGCAGCAAAGCGGCCCGCCACTGCCACGCCCGAGACACGAATTCTTCCCATGGTTGAATTGGAACGTCAGACCATCCTCAATACCGTCGCGCGGTTGGTTGGAGACAAGTTGATGGCCGCGAAGCTGCTGGGCATTGGAAAAACGACTCTGCATCGCAAATTGAAAGCGTACGGAGCGGAGTTCTAACCAGATCGGGAGAGAACTTTCCAGTTCGGAACTGAGATTTGGCCGGAAAACGAGCTTAGTCGTTGTCCTGCAACATTTCGGCTTTGGCCCTGCGTTTGCGGTGGTCATCAGCATGATTCTTTTAATCTGGTCTTCTGAGCGAGCGCAAGACTGTGCCCGAGCGATTGAGGAAGCCTTCCAGCAGCGGGTCTATGTGGCCGCCACTCTGCACGAAGGTTGTGAACACTTACGGATGGAAGAATATTCCGCCGTGGTGGTTGACCAGTGGATCACCGAGGTAGAGCCTGCACAAGTTGACTATTTGTTTCATCACCTCGGAACCGCAGTCCCGGTCTTCGTGAACTTCAGTATCAGCGCCACGGAAAGAATCTTGCGTGAACTGCGCGCCGCCTTCAACCGCCACGGACGGGAAACCATGGTAGCGCGCCACACCGCCAGGCTAACCCTACGGAACGAACTGAAGGACGACGTGACCGCGCTGCTGCTTTGTTGCGGGATGGTGTTAGACGATCCCGCGCTCAGTGAAACTGCGTTCGCTCGCCTGAAACAAGTCGAGGAGGCAGCCAACCAGATCAAAAGCAAATTGGCATTGTCAGAAGCAGAGAAGAATACAGCGGCAGTCGGCGTTTGAAAAGCATTCAGCACTCAGTGGTCTGGCCGAGTGCTGACTGCTCTCAGCCCGCCAAGTCTTCAGCCGGAGATGCTTCCGGCTCCTGCAGCATAAACGCCAGCACCTCTTGCGGAACCGGCGCATTCCACACCGGCGCAAACGATTGCCGGTGCAGCGGAGACGGCCCATGCTCGCGCAGAGCGGCCAGATGATGCGGTGTGCTGTAGCCTTTGTTAGAGCCAAGACCGTAAACCGGGAACAACGGGTCCCATTCGCAGAGCATGCGGTCACGTTCAACTTTCGCCAGAATCGACGCCGCCGCAATGGACGCCGACAGCGCGTCGCCGTGAATGATGCCGCGTTGCGGCAAGTCGCAATCCAGGCGCATCGCGTCCACCAGCAAGTGATCGGGGGAGGGATCCAGAAGTGAAACTGCGTCCTGCATGGCGATACGCGAGGCGTGATAGATATTGATCTGGTCAATGCGCGCTGCGTCCACTGCGGCCACGGTCCAGCCAACGGCATGTTCACGAATACGCTGGGCGAGGATTTCGCGGCGTTCCGCAGGCAACAGCTTCGAGTCACGCAGCCCCCGAATCCGATAGCTGGAATCGAGCACCACGGCCGCCGCCACCACCGGCCCAAACAGCGATCCGCGACCTACTTCGTCCACGCCCGCCACCAGCTTCGCGCCTGAAGCCCACGCCAGCTTCTCGTATTTCAGCGTGCAACGCAGACGCTTGAGCAGCCGCAGTTTGGCGGCGGAGGGAGAAATCTGCTTTTCAGGAACGGATTCAACTCGAGTTGGCACGTCTGGCTACAGATGTTCACCCAGTCAGTGCTGTGGAAGCAAGCCGAATCTCGGGCAGCGGTCTGGATCGCCTTGGGATTCCGGAGAGAGATTCACCTCTCTCACTTCTGGAAAGCGCATAATTGCGTTTCAGCAACGCCCGGGCGTCGAGCCAATCGTAGAAAAGGGAGATGGAAACAGCCCCCGAGTCGGCGTCACGGAAAAGGCCAAAGCCGTGTTCCGAGGGGCCAGGAATGCGGCGACCGACAGTTCCGCCCTTCAAATTCGACGACGCGCCATCTGACGATGCCCAGCAACGGGTGCGGGAGTCAGCTACTTGGCTGCCGCGGCCGGATGCTCGCGCTCAACATCCTTCAGGCGGGCAGCTTTGCCACGCAAGCTGCGCAGGTAATAGAGCTTGGCGCGGCGCACTTTCGACGAGCGCACCAGCTCAACTTTGTCGAGTACGCGCGAGCTCTCCGGGAAAATACGCTCCACGCCCTGCCCAAAGCTGATCTTGCGTACGGTGAAGCTGGCTTGCGGACCGCGAGTGCGGGAGATGACAACGCCTTCGAACGCCTGTAAGCGTTCCTTGTCGCCTTCTTTAATCTTCACCTGCACGCGGATGGTGTCTCCGGCGGCAAATTTCGGAAGGTCGGTGCGCTTGGTCTTGGAAAGAAGTTTCTCGATGATTAAATTCGTCATGATCTCGATCCTCTCGGGGTTTATCAGACACCCATCAAACACCATCAAATTGTCATTCCGAAGGGCGTAAGCCCTGAGGAACCTGCTTTTTCGCAGCGGACTAACTCTCTCCATCCGCAATTTCTGCCAGCAATTCTTTATCTTGCTCGCTGAGATCCGCCTGCTCCAAGAGATCCGGACGGTTGCGCAGCGTTTTTTCCAGCGCCGACTTTCTCCGCCAGCGCCTGATATCTTCGTGATTGCCCGAAAGCAGCGCATCCGGCACTTTGATCCCGCGAAACTCCGCCGGACGCGTGTAGTGCGGATAATCGAGCAATCCCCCGGAACCGCAAGTCGAATCAGCTCGTGTGGAGCCTGCCCTGAGCTTGTCGAAGGGTCGGACACTCTTGTCCGACCGGTCATCCCCACCGAGTTCCGGCCCCCCAAAAAACGATTCCTGCCGCGAAGAAGCTTCGTTCCCGAGCGCCCCGGGAATCAACCGTGTGACCGTATCAACGATAACCGCCGCGCCCAACTCTCCGCCGCTCAAAACGTAATCGCCGATCGAGATTTCGCGATCCGCGAGATGCGTTCCCACCCGCTCGTCCACGCCTTCGTAACGTCCGCAGATCAGAACCAGCCGGTCTAGATTTTCTAATTCAACCGCCAGAGCTTGATCAAATCGCCGGCCCTGCGCCGAAAGCAGCACCACTGACTGCTTCGCCGCAGCGCGTTCTTCTCGCGGCGCCAGATTCAGCGCCTCCACACTTTCAAAGAGCGGTTCCGGCTTGAGGACCATCCCCTCGCCGCCGCCAAATGGGCGGTCATCCACCGTGCGATGGCGATCGCGGGTAAACGCCCGCAGATCGCGTATCTCAATCTTCACCAACCCCGCTTCGCGCGCCCGCCGAATGATTCCGAAATCCAGCGGCCCCCGAAAAAAATCCGGGAAAATCGTGACGATGTCTATCTGCAAAACGAAACCTTTACCACAGAGGGCACAGAGGGTCACGGAGGAAATTAGAAATTGTGGTACTCGGTGATCCTCTGTGTTCTCTGTGGTTAATGCTTTTGCTTTTGTTCCTGCTTCTCTTCGTCCGTCAGCGGCGCATTCACTTCCAGCAAGCCTTCGGGCAGCGCCATCTCGATCCGCTTGTGCTCAAGATCAACCTGCACCAGGAATTCTTGAGCGTAAGGAATCTCGTACTCTGTCTTTCCCACGACCACCAGCAGCGGAGCCTCGCCGGCGCCGAAGCGGATGTCTCTTATCGTTCCAATCTCTCTTCGTCCGTCCAGCACCACACACCCGATCAGATCGCTGACATACGCCGCGCCCGCTTCCAGCGCCGCCCGCTCACTCCGCGGAACCTGCAACTCGCTTCCAACCAGCGGCTCGGCATCCGAAATCGAATCTACGCCGGCAAATTTTAGGACAACGTAACTCTTATGCGGCCAGGCGTCGTCGATTTTCAACTCGCGCCGGGAGTCGTCTTTCGCCAGCGTACCCCCCAGCGCAAAAACCCGCATCCCCAACCGCAGCCGCCCTGGAACATCGCTGTGCACTTCTGCGGCAACTTCGCCGCGCCGCCCTTGCGTTTTCGCCACCCGCGCAAGCGTAATAAACTCGTTGTCTGGATGAAGCAGGCCTATTCCAGAATCTCCAACTCGTAATGCTGGTCGAGCTTGGTCCCCGCCGCATGCAGCAGATTGCGCATCGCCCGCGCCACCTTGCCCGACTTCCCAATCACCCGCCCCATGTCGTCTTCCGCGACTTCCAGTTCAATCACGGTTTCCGGGCCCTCCGGCACTTCCTCGACGCGCACCTGATCCGGCGCACTCACCAGCGCCTTGGCAACGTGCTCAATCAACGCCCGCGGATTAGCTGTCAGTTCGGTCATGGTTGGAGTCTAGTATGCCCACGTGGGGGCGGGCGCCCTCGGCCGTCCG
>WNFD01027747.1_pt1 | contig 11025 bp, 8 predicted proteins | sample 5400491 | NCBI WGS metagenome assembly WNFD01 (sample SAMN13153343, study PRJNA577476) | soil metagenome | isolation source: 120 cm saprolite under Douglas fir tree site 2 hole 2 replicate 2 | place: USA:California | collected 2015-04-18 | reverse complement strand
CGATCTCGGCACCGCGATCGGCCTTGCGATCGACGAACACGCGAGGGTCTTGCGAGAAGACGGCAGCGCGATCGCGGGGCTCTATGCCTGCGGCAACGACATGAGTTCGATCATGAACGGCAACTATCCGGGACCCGGCATCACGCTCGGCCCGGCCCTGACCTTCGGCTATATCGCCGGCCGGCATCTGGCGCGGGCGGAAGCGATGGCGGTTGCAACAGAAAGGCACCCATAAGCGATCCAGCCGCGGCTTCGCCCTCTGCTCGGCTTCTTGCGTATTATTCCGCCGCTGCCGCGAAACGATTGTTTTCAAGCTCGGCTTCGAGCCGGGCCTTCTCGGCGGCCGCTTTGCCGATGTTCTCTTCCTTGATGTGGCCGTAGCCGCGGATCGTCTGGGGAAGGCGCGCGAGCCTTGTGAGCAGCGGAATCTGCTCGGCCTTCAAGGCTGCCGTGCGTTGCTCGATCATGCCGAGATAGTCTTCGATCAGCTTGCGTTCGGCCTTGCGCTCGGCCGAGTGTCCGAAGGGATCATATTTCGTGCCGCGCAGACCTTTCAGTTTCGCCAGCAGGCGGAAGGCGTGGATCATCCAGCCGCCGAATTCCTTCTTCTGCAGATGGCCGTTTGTCTTGTCGCGGCGGGCGAAGATCGGCGGGGCGAGGTAGAATTTGAGACGGAAGTCGCCGTCGAATTTGTCCGACAGCTTCTTGGCAAAACTGCCGTCGGTATAGAGCCGCGCGACCTCGTATTCGTCCTTGTAGGCCATCAGCTTGAACAGGTTTTTCGCCACCGCCTCGGTCAATTCGCTGGAGGCGGGCGCGGCGGCGGTTTCGGCCTTGCGGACCTTGTCGACGGCCGCGAGATAGCGGTCGGCATGGGCCTGGTCCTGGTAGTCGCTCAGGAAACTCGCGCGATAGGCGATCTGCTCGTCGAGCGTCCGGGTCGGGCTTGCTGCGCGGGCGCGGAACTGGAGGACGCTGCGAACGCGCGCCATGTCGTGGGCGGCGAGCCGTCCCCAGGTGAAGGCCTGCTTGTTCATCTCGATCGCGGCGCCGTTGATTTCGATCGCGCGCAGCAGCGCCTCCAGCGACAGCGGGATCGCGCCTTTCTGGAACGCGAAACCGAGCATGAACGAATTGGTCGCGATGCTGTCGCCCATCAGGGTCGAGGCGATGCCGGTCGCGTCGATGATGTCGAGATTGCGCTCGCCGATGGCCTCGCGCAGCGTCCCCTGGATCGCGTTCATCTCGAAATCGAGGTCAGGGTTCTGCACGAAGCTCGCCGTCGGCTGCAGATCAGCATTGACGAAGGCGCGCGTCACGCCGCGATCGACGCGGTTCAGCGCGGTCTCGCTCGCGGCCACCACGATGTCGCAGCCCAGGATCAGATCGGCGCCGCCGGAGGCGATGCGGACGCTGGCGATGTCTTCCGGCTGGGCCGCGATCCGGACGTGGCTCATGACAGCGCCGTTCTTCTGCGCAAGTCCCGTGAAATCGAGCGCCGAGCAGCCGCGGCCGTCGAGATGCGCGGCCATGCCGAGCAGCGCGCCGATGGTGATGACGCCGGTGCCGCCGATGCCGGTGACCAGGATGTTGTAGGGCGCCTCCAGCTTGGGGGCAGGGGGCAACGGCAAATCGGCAAAGAGCTGGCCGGAATCGACTGCCGAGGTCTCGACCCGCTTCAGCTTGCCGCCATGGACGGTGACAAAGCTCGGGCAGAAGCCGTCGACGCAGGAATAGTCCTTGTTGCAGTTCGACTGATCGATCTGGCGCTTGCGGCCGAACTCGGTTTCGAGCGGCTGCACCGAGACGCAGTTCGAGGTTTGCGAGCAGTCGCCACAGCCCTCGCAGACCAGATCGTTGATGAAGACGCGCTTGGGCGGGTCGGGATAAAGTCCGCGCTTGCGGCGGCGACGCTTTTCGGCGGCGCAGGTCTGGTCGTAGATCAGCGCGGTCAGCCCTTTGGTCTCGCGCAGTTCGCGCTGCAATGCGTCCATCTCGCGGCGATGATGCACGGTGACGCCGGGCGGGAAGTAATTGCCAGGGTATTTGCCGGGATCGTCGGACACGATCGCGAGCCGCTTGGTGCCCTCGGCCCAGACCTGTTGGGCGATCTGCGCCACGGTGAAGCTGCCCTCGGCCGGCTGGCCGCCGGTCATGGCGACCGCGTCATTATAGAGAATCTTGTAGGTGATGTTGACGCCGGAGGCTGCCGCCGCACGCAGCGCCAGCAGCCCGGAATGGGTGTAGGTGCCGTCGCCGAGATTCTGGAAGATGTGCTGTTCGCTCGTGAATGGCGCCTGACCGATCCAGTTCGCGCCTTCGCCGCCCATCTGCGTGATCGTCGCGGTGCGGCGGGCCGGGACATAGAGCGCCATGCCGTGACAGCCGATGCCGGCCATGGCGCGGCTGCCCTCAGGCAATTTGGTCGAACTGTTGTGGGGACAGCCGGAGCAGAAATAGGGTGTGCGCTGCAGGCTGATCGGCGCGTGGCCCGCCGCCGGGTGCTCGAAGGCCTCGAGCCGGGCCAGCCGCTGCTCCAAAGCGGGGCTCTGGTGACCGAGGCGGCGCAGCCGCGCGACCAGCGCGGAGGCAACGACCGTCGGGGTCAGTTCGCCCTCGCTCGGCAACAGCGGCGCGCCGCTCTCGTCGAGCTTGCCGACCACGGACGGACGCTTCCAGGCGTCGACGTTATAAAGGATGCGCTTCAACTGGTCTTCGATGAAGCCGCGCTTCTCCTCGACGACCAGCACGTCCTGCAGGCCTTCGGCAAAACGCTTCGCGCCGCTTTCCTCCAGCGGCCAGGTCAGCGCGACTTTATAGATGCGCAGGCCCAGCGCCTCGGCATCCCGATCGGAAATGCCGAGATCGGCGAGCGCCTGGCGCAGATCGAGATAGGCCTTGCCGGTGGCTATGATCCCAAGCCGCGCCGGCTTGCCGTCGAGCACGATGCGGTCGAGCTTGTTGGCGCGTGCGAAGGCGCCAACCGCCGCCATTTTCGGACCGAACAGCCGCCGTTCCTGCTCGAGCGGCGGATCGGGCCAGCGGATGTTCAATCCGCCCGGCGGCATCTCGAAATCGGTCGGCAATACGATCTCGACCCGCGACGGATCGCTATAGACCGAGGCCGAGCTCTCGACCGTCTCGCCGATCGCCTTGAAGCCGATCCAGCAGCCGGAATAGCGCGACAGCGCAAAGCCGTAGACCCCGAGATCGAGATAGTCCTGCAGCGTCGCCGGGTTGATGATCGGGATCAGCGCCGCGGCGAACACCTGCTCGCTCTGATGCGCCAGCGTCGAGGACTGGCAGCCGTGATCGTCGCCGGCGAGCGCCAGCACGCCGCCATTTCGGGACGAGCCGGCCGAATTGGCGTGCTTCAAGGCGTCGACCGAGCGGTCGACGCCGGGACCCTTGCCGTACCAGATGCCGAACACGCCATCGACCTTGGCGCCCGGAAAGAGACCGACCTGCTGGCTGCCCCAGACCGCGGTCGCGGCGAGATCCTCGTTCAGCCCGGGAACGAAAGCGATATCATGCGCTTGCAGGAAGGATTTGGCGCGCCACAGCGTGTGGTCGTACATGCCGAGCGGCGAGCCGCGGTAACCGGAGATGAAGCCCGCCGTGTTCAGTCCGGCGGCGCGGTCGCGTTCGCGCTGCAACATCGGCAGCCGGACCAGCGCCTGAACGCCTGATAGATAGATCCGCTTGGCCTCGAGGCGGTACTTGTCGTCCAGCCCGACCTGCATCAGCGTCATCTTGATACTCCAGTCTTCTTGGCGGCTTCTTGGCGGGCTGCCCAGGGAGACGCCCCGGCGGGCCGATGCGGCTTTTCGGTGAATCAGTGAAAAGCATGCGCCGGCAATGTCAATATCGCTGGCCGATCTGAATTGGCCGGCATGGCCGGTGTGGAGGAATTTCATGGGTTTGAAGGCGCTCGATCCGGCGATCGTGGAGATCGCTGTGATCCTGCCGGCGCTTCCAGGTGTTTTCTCAAATCGAGTCGCGCGAGATTCTTCGCACCCGAAAGGCTCGTCGAAGCGAAGCGTGCGAGCGCGCGATCCCTTGACCAGCGCCGCCTATTTGCGAAGCGAACGACGAACCGCTGCATGCAATTCGCGCTCAACCAATGAGCAGATGCTTGCTGAAACACGCCCGCACAGCGAATAAGCAGATGTCGCTCATCATGCGAACCGGCTGGAAATACGGAAGATTTTCGAACGCCGCAGTGCCGGCGGTAATTGTACACAATGGCATGGCGCTTGCTTGACTGGACGAGAAGAGTTCTCTCGCCCGGGGGCGCCCATGGTCATGGACTCAAGGCAAGCCTCGACCGGCACGGTGATTGCGGAACCGGTACCGATCGATCTGGACTGGTCGACCACCGCGCTTGTCATCATCGACATGCAGCGCGACTTCATGGAGCCCGGCGGCTTCGGCGAAACTCTCGGCAACGATATCTCGCAGTTGGCGCGCGCGGTGAAGCCGATCGCGGCGCTGTTGGAAGCCGCGCGCGACATGGGGATTCTGGTCGTTCACACCCGCGAGGGCCATTCGCCCGATCTGTCGGATGCGCCGCCGGCGAAGATCGAGCGCGGGGCGCCGTCCTTGCGCATCGGCGATCCCGGGCCGATGGGGCGGATCCTGATCCGCGGCGAGGCGGGCCACGACATCATTTCCGAACTCTATCCGCTCGACAGCGAGATCGTGATCGACAAGCCCGGCAAAGGCGCGTTCTACGCCACCGAATTCGCCGAGGTCTGCGTCAACACCACGGTGCGCGAGGCCAACGACCGCGGCTATCGCTGCGTCGTGATCTCGGACGGCTGCGCGTCCTACTTTCCCGAATTCCACGAGATGGGCCTGAAAATGATCAAGGCCCAGGGCGGCATTTTCGGCTGGGTCACCGACTCGGCTTCGGTTCTCAAGGCAATGCGAGCGGAGACGTCGAACAATCTGGCAGCGGGAGCATCACGATGAGCACGAGCGGGACGGGGACGGCCGTCAAGGCGACTGGAACGCGTTCTTCGGCTTCGGCACCAACATCCTCGTCAACATGCTGGTGCTGACGGGATTGCTGCGCTTCGTGCTCAAGATGCCGGACTCGCTGGTGTTCGGCCGCATCCTGCCCGCGCTTGGGCTGATGATGTGCCTCTCCACCTTCTACTACGCCTTCCTGGCCTACCGGCTTGCGCTGAAGACCGGCCGCAGCGATGTCTGCGCGCTGCCCTCGGGCGTCAGCGTGCCGCATATGTTCATCGTCACCTTCGTGATCATGCTGCCGGTCACCATCAAGACCGGCGATCCTCTGAAAGGCTGGTCGGCGGGACTCGTCTGGGTGTTCTTTCAGAGCTTTATCCTGATGATCGGCGGCTTTATCGCCCCGCTCATCCGGCGGATCACGCCGCGCGCCGCACTGCTCGGCACGCTCGCCGGCGTCTCCGTTACGTTCATCTCGATGCGCCCGGCGCTTGAGATGTACATGACGCCGCAGATCGGGCTGGTGTGCTTCGCCATCATCCTGGTGAGCTGGTTCGGCGGCGTGAAATATCCGCGCGGGATCCCCGCGGGCCTGATCGCGATTGCGGTCGGCATGATCATCGCCTGGGGCTCGAACATTTTTGGCCTTGGGCTCGGTGGTCTGAGCCTGAAGGGCGTCGGCGACGCCTTCGCCAGTTTCGGCTTCTCGGTGCCGATCCCGGCGGTCGGCTACGTGTTCTCAGGCTTCGAATTTCTCGGCGTCATCCTGGTGACCGCGATTCCGTTCGGCATCTACGACCTCGTCGAGGCCATGGACAATGTCGAGAGCGCGGAAGCCGCCGGCGACGAATACCCGACCACACGGGTGCTGACCGCCGACGGCATCGTCAGCCTGATCGGCTGCCTGATGGGCAATCCCTTCATCAACGCGGTCTATATCGGCCATCCCGGCTGGAAGGCGATGGGCGGGCGGATCGGCTATTCGGCCGCGACCGGCGTCATGGTCGTGCTGCTGTCCTGGTTCGGCATCATCTCGGTCTTGCTGGCGCTGGTGCCGGTGGTCGCGATCTCGCCGATCCTGCTCTATATCGGCATGCTGATCGGCGCGCAGGCGTTCCAGACCACGCCGCTCAAGCATGCGCCGGCGATCGTGCTCGCTTTGACGCCGCATCTGGCTGCCTGGGCGAAACTGCAGATCGACACCATGCTGGGATCGACGATCACCGCGGCGCAGAGCGTCGGGGGGCTCGCGGCCGACAAGGTGGCGGCGGTGAAGACCGCGGCCATCGCCGCACTGCCGCAACAGGGCGTGCTCTATCATGGCCTGGAAGTGATGGGCGGCGGCTCGATCCTGGCCGGCCTCGTTCTGGGAGCGATCGGCGTGTTCGTGATCGAACGCGATTTCGCCAAGGCATCGGCTTTCGCCCTGGCCGGTGCCGCGCTCACTTATTTCGGCTTCATGCATGGCGAGGCGGTGGGCATCGGCGGCGGGCTCGGCGTGACGCCCGCCGTCGCGCTCGCCTATGCCGTCGTCGCGGCCGGACTGTTCGCGCTCAGCAGGCTGGCAACCGGCGAGCATTACGTGGCCCATCCGGACATGCCGCTGGCCGCGCCCGCGGAATAGAAGGCCACAAAGGACAAGATTGTTCCGGCCGGGCTCTTTCGTGCCCGGCCGCTCTATTTCACGGCCTTACCGCCGGCGTCTCGATCGGCATGCCCTTGGCGCGCGACATCAAATAGAGCTCCAGCTCGACCAGCTCCGGCGCGCCGAACTCGTAGGGCTGCGCCCGGACGCCGAAGATGCAGCCGCGCAGGCGGCGCTGCAGCGAGCCGAGCGATTGCCATTCCAGCCGGTACATCGGATAGCCGGTCGGATGGGCCTGCGTGATTGCCGAACCCGCGAGGCGCTTGTCCCAATTGTCGTCGTGACAATTGGCGCAGGCGAGATTGAGCTGGCCCTGCCGCTGCATGAAGAGCGTGCGTCCCTTGGCGACGAACGGTTCAAGCTGCGAATCCTCGCCGGCCGAGATCGCAACGCCGCGCGACTGCTCGGCGACGAAGGCGGTGAGCGCCAGCAGATCGCGGCTCTCGAAGGCAAGCGGTTCGGCCCTCTGATGCCGCGCGCGTTCCAGATTGATGCGCTGTTCGAGATCGACCGGACGGCCCAGCTCCTTGTCGAACGCGGGATAGCGCGCCGCAACGCCCTTCATGCTCGTATGCGCGTCGTCATGACAATCCGCGCAGGCCTTGTCGGAGGCGCCTTGCTTCTTGTTCCACAGCGTTTCGCCGTCGAGCACCCAGAGCATGCCGGGATTTGCGGTGTCGTCGTCCTGGATTGCCTTGGTGTCCGGCGCCATGAAACCGTAGCCCGAGCGGCGCTCGCCCGGCGGAATATCGTTGGCATAAACGGAAAGGGCGGTGGTCGCGAACGCCGCCAAGACAGATATCAAGACCAACGCGCGGACAGCGATGGCGCGAAACGCGATCATTCGACGGTGATCGACGCCGACGCGGTCTCGGAAAAGCCCTTGTCGCCGATCCACTCGAATTCGAACTTGCCGCTCTCCTTGGCGACCGTGAAGAACGAGATGAATGGGTTCGCCGCGATCGCCGGGAAAAATTCGGCGCGGAAAATTTCGCTGCCGTTGTAGCGGCAGGCGAAGCTCGTGATGATGTCGCGCGGCACCACATCGCCGGCTGCGGTGCGGCGATAGCCAGTCTCCATGATGTGCGACATCAGCGCCTTGATCTCGATGACGTCGCCGCGCTTGGCCTTGGCCGGAACGTTGATGAGTGCGGAGGGCATCAGAGAACCTCCTCAGTGCAGGCGGCGAGCGTCACCACGACATCGACGGTGGTCGACCAGAACGAGCCGTCGGAAAGCTGGGCGATGGCCACAATCTTCTGGCTGTCGGCAAGCCGGATGCGGGTCGAGACCTGCGCGCGGCCGGATTGCGGGCCGAGATAGAAGTTGCCGATATTGGGCTGCGGATTCTTCTCATTGAAGACATGGATGCTCTTGACGTAATCGCCCGCCGTCATCGGGCTTGTGACGCTGACCGTCATCGGCACGGTGTTGCCGTTCTCGACCAGCGGCGGCACGTCGAGCTTGACCTTGCCGGTGTGCAGGTCGGCCTCGCCGACGACGTTACGGATCGCGGCGGCCAGCATCGCAGGGGTCGCTTCCGCGGGCCGCAAGGTCACAACCGGGACCGTGCCGCAGAGGGCTGCGCTGCCGGCAAGGCTGAGAAAGCGGCGGCGCGAGGTTGGGTTGACATCGTGCATGGCCAATAAACGCTCCTAGTCGCGCAACGTTGCAAGATACGCGACAATATCCTCGATCTGTCCGGCCGACAGGATCGGCTTGCCGCGCCAGCTTGACCCGACGCGCTCCAGGCCGTCGACGCGGTAATAGGACGGCATGATGGTTGCGGGATTGAGGCGCGCGGCGTCGACCAGCCGGAGCCGAAGCTGGCCGATGGTCGAGCGGCTGCCCGCACCGGCGAGGCTTGGCGCGAGGTCGCCCTGGAACCTGGTTTCCGGAAACGGCCCGGAGTGGCAGAGAATGCAGGTGCTGGCGCGGTCCAGCACCAGCGCGCGGCCGCGCGCCGGGTCGCCGGGCGCGCCCGTCAGCGATTCCGGAATGCCGTCGCCGACGACCGCGTAGGATGCCAGCGTCTGCGCGCCGGCCGCGCAGGGCAGGGCGAAAGCTGTGGCTGCGATAAGCCACCCGATGTGGGCGGCAGCTCTAGCCAAAGGCGTCCACCGTGATGGTCTGGTACCACCTCTCGGCCTCGCCGGCTTCGCGCGCGCGCACCTCGCGCGGCGCATCGACGGCGCTCGCGCCGCCGCCTTCGGCTTCGACGAAGATGTCATCCCTGGGCTGATAGACGCCGGCAAGCGAGAACGCATAACCCGGCGCGACGATGTTGTAGCAGATGCCGGTCAGTTTCGGCGTCTCAGACGGCTTGTCCGCGATCAGGTTGACGATCACGGCGGCGCAGGCCTTGCCCTGAGCGCTCGCCGCGGATGCGGACTTCGGAATGCCGCCGCCGAGGCAGGCGTCGCCGATGACGTGGGTGTTCGGCACGAGCTTGGACGCGAATGTCGTGGGGTCGATCGGGCACCAGCCGGTCCGGTCGGCCGCACCCGCGATCTCGGCGATACGCCCGGCCTTCTGCGGCGGAATGACATTGGCGACCTCTGGCGTGTAATTGCCGAACTCGGTCACGATCGTGTTGCTCTTGGGATCGACCGAGGTGACCCGGCCGCCCTGCGACAGCGGGATCCGCTCGATCATGCCGCCATACAGATCCTTCCAGGCGTTCTCGAACAGCCGCTGTTGCGGGATGGTGTCCTTGGCGTCCAGGATGAGCACCTTGGAACGGGGCTTCTTTGCCTTCAGATAATGCGCGATCAGGCTGGCGCGCTCATAGGCCGCCGGCGGGCAGCGCGCCGGGTTGGCGGGCACCGCGAGCGCCACCACGCCGCCATCGTCCATGGCTTCGAGCTGTTTCCGCAACAGCAACGTCTGCTCTCCCGCCTTCCAGGCGTGCGGCATCTTCGCGGCGGCCGCCTCGTCATAGCCTTCCAGCGCATCGAACCTGAAATCGATGCCGGGAGCGAGCACGAGGCGATCGTAGACGAGCGACGTCCCGTCGGCGATGACGACGCTGCGCGCTTGCGGATCGATCTTCGTGGCCGACTGGGGGACGACGTTCACACCCTCGGCTTTGATCCTGTCATAGCCGAATTGCTGCGCGTCGATCTCCCGCAGACCCGCGATCACCTCGTTAGAGAACGGGCACGCGGTATAGGTCCGGTTGGGTTCGACCAACGTGACGGCGAGTCTCGGATCGAGCCGCTTCAGCGCCCGCGCGCAAGCCGCGCCGCCGAAGCCGCCGCCGATCACAACCACGCGCGCCGCCGACTGCGCCCTGGAGATCCATGGCAAAGCCAGCCATCCCGCGGAGGCCGCTGCGATGCCGCCAACGACAGTCCTCCGCGTCAGCGGTCGCAGCGCATCCATGGGCACGATCCGAAAATGGCGCGGCGGCCGCGAGAGCCGCCGCGTGGGTCAGGCGAAGGTGATGTTCTGCTCGTCTCGCTGATCCGCATCGAATTGTAGGTGTCGAAATTGGTCTGTTCGATGCGGCCGTCCTTGACCGTGCATCCGCCATAGAACAGCCCGGTCAGGCCGTAGACGAAGGAGCCCGCGATCTGGCGCTCGATCTGCGCCGGGTTGACGGCATAGCCGGGATCGGTGGCCGCCACGATCCGGTGCACCTTGATCTTGGTGCCGTCGGTCACGGAGATCTCCGCGGCCGCCGCGACATAGCTGCCATAGCCCATGTGCTGGGCGAGGCCGCGATAGACGCCTTGCGGCGCCGGCTTGTCCCAGCCGATCTTCTCGGCCACGGCATTGAGCACCGCGAGGTTCTTCGGATGCTTGGCCATCAGCTTGCGCCGGAACGCGAGCGGGTCCTGGCCCGCGGCCTGCGCCAGTTCATCCATGAAGCATTCGACATAGAGCGCGTTCTGGTTGACGTTCACGCCGCGCCAGAAGCCCGGAATGATGTGCGGATTGCGCATCGAATGTTCGATCAAGAGATTGGGGACCGAATATCCGAACGCGGCATCGCCCTCGGCATTGAGGCCGGCGAAGGTCGCCGGATCCTTGCCGTTCACGAGCGCCTCCGGCCGCAGGCTGAACAGGATCGACTGGCCGGAGATGCGCATATGCAGCGCGGTCAGATTGTTATCGGCATCGAGTGCTGCAGACATCTTGCATTGCGTGATCGGATGGTAGCGGCCGTGCGTCATGTCTTCTTCGCGCGACCACAACAGCTTGATCGGCGTGCCCGGCATCTGCTTGGCGATATCGACGGCCTGCCGGACATAGTCGGTCTGGCCGCGACGGCCGAAGCCGCCGCCGAGGATCTGCTTGTGCACGTCGCATTTTCCGGCCGGCAGGCCAGAGCCTTCCAGCACGGCCGCGAAAGCGGCCTCGCCGTTCTGCGTGCCGCACCACACCTCGCATTTGTCCGCGGT
>WNFD01008861.1_pt1 | contig 11025 bp, 7 predicted proteins | sample 5400491 | NCBI WGS metagenome assembly WNFD01 (sample SAMN13153343, study PRJNA577476) | soil metagenome | isolation source: 120 cm saprolite under Douglas fir tree site 2 hole 2 replicate 2 | place: USA:California | collected 2015-04-18 | reverse complement strand
AAATCGCCCAGGCAAGGCCCACCCGCGCAGTGATGATTTGGCGTGCCCTGCGTCCCGTCATCCTGCACCGGAAGCCGGTAGATGTTGAAGCTGCCGAGAGGACTGGACGTGGTGCTGACAGCGATGTCGAGGTGGTTTGTTCCTGCGAACGATGAGGTCGTACCGACGCGATCCAAGGTGAGTACAACCACGAACCAGCGCTGGGTATCGGGATCGTAATAGCAGCTGGGGTCGGTCACGAACGGACCAAACGTACGCGGGCGGACAATGGCCGCCGCGTATCCGTAGAAGGAATTGAGATCAACCACACCGGTCAGAGCATTGCCCGAAGTATCGAAAACCCTCAGGACATCGTTGACCGCCTCCATGACAAAGCCGTTGCCGGCGCAAAGTCCCTGATCCGGAGGCTCCACACTGAATTGGTTACCTCCGTTGGCAAGGCGCTGGTTCCGGTGATTCAGACCATCAAAGCTCAGGTTGAGGATTGGATTTGATTTGGCTTTTTTCCCGCCGTTTACGTTAGGCCCCTGCCCGGCTCCCTGGCCGACAGTGCGGTTGAACACGAGGCTGCCAGTCCCAGAAACCGAGGATCCAGATCCGTCATCGCCAACGTCCACAGAGGGGTCTATTTCAGGACTCTCCATGGCGTCGCTGCCCGATACTGAGCCCTGGAACGTCGAAGTGCCGCCATTAACAATCTGCTGAACGTACGGTTGCTGGCTTTGCGCTTTTGTTGGATGCAGTATCACGAAGCTGATTAGCGCGCCCCAAGTCAGGATAAGAGTCGTGATTTTCCCTGTCTTCATCATTTCCTCCTGCACATGCACGATCCGGCATGCGCTTCTAACTGAAGTTGAGTCCGGCTGTTTTGAGTTTGCACAGCAACTCATCACTTCCATTTCGCGACGAATTCCTGTGCTCACACCAAACGGGTAAAGCTGCTGGGGAAGTGTTCTTCTTGCTGGCGCGGGGATTGTCTTACCGTCAATGTGGTCTTGTCAATCAGAAACTAACAGTAGATCGCAGTGCAAAGGTTTGCGTCTTCAGTGATTGCAGACCGCTTCCCCTCTGCTTCTGGCAGGTGTGCCTTCGCGGCTCGTGTACCGTTACCTGTTCGTGCGTCCTTGGCGGCTCGCGACGAACCGCTCGGTTCTCCGCAGCCTGCTAAGCCAGCAGCGGGAGTTGCGGACCAGCGAGGTCGTCACCGAATTCCTCAACGGGATCCGCAAACCGTCTCAGTTCCGGGTATTTCTTGATCAGTGGCGGCGGAGCCTGCACCCGCTTGCCACCTAACATCGCCTTCAGCTCCAGCGCATTCACGCCCGCTTTGCTCTCGAAGTGATTGTTCGTAATGACGTATGTGGTCTGGGCTTTTTCGGCGACGCTCTTGATCCTTTCTTTCCAGCCTTCCAGTTCCTTCTCCTTGTACAGGTAGTTGTAGCGGTCGTTGCGATTGTCGGAATCGAACCACTGATCATAGTTGCGGCCGTGCAGTCGGACGTAGGCGATCGCCGCGGTCACGTGTTCTGTAGGAGCGAGCGAATGCCCCAGCACCGGCTGGTCGATGTTGCAGAAACCGACGTTCTGTTGCGTGAATGCGGCCAGGGTCTCAGAGTTGTTCCAGCTGGAGTCGCGCACTTCAACCACCCGCGGATATTCAATGAACTGGCGCAACAACCGGTCGAGGTACTCGCGGTTGAGCGAAGTATTCTTGAACGACACGGGAAACTGAATGAGCAGCGCGCCCAGCCGCCCTTCGCTGGCGATGGCATCGAGGCCTTCGCGGGTGCGGATCTCGTCCTCGTCCGTAGGCCGGATGGTAGCGGCGGAGGTGGGCTCCATTACCGCGATGGGCGAGTGGGTAAAGGCGCGGTAGAGCTTGGCGGTGAATAGAAAGCGCGGATTCACTGCTGCAACCTTGCGGCACCAGAACTTGGCCAGCTCCGGCTTCAGCGGGCCATAGAACGAAGTATTGATTTCCGTGGTATCGAAGAATCGCGCCAGATATTCAAGCTGGTGCTGCTTGCGGTGCTCCAGCCCGTAGGGATAGAAGATGCCATCCCAGTCTTTATAAGACCAGCCAGCCGTGCCAATGCGGACCTTGGGCGTGGATTCCATGGATGGAACCGCAGACGGAGGGCAGGGGCAAGGTTAGCATACCGGGATAGCAGTGCCCTTCCTGTGACTTCGGTTGCTGTTTGGTTTTGCGTTCTGATTAAGTTACACTTCTTTCTTCCCCGCGCAAAACAGGAGGAGTGTGCAATGGCTGATCAGGGTTTTCCTCTGCCTAATTCTTCGTACAAGGAAGTCATAAAAATTATTCAAGCTTACGGGAAGGTCCCTGAAAATGCGACCCCTGCCGACGTAGGGAAGGTGATCAGTATCAACGAGACCATTGTCAGCTCGAACAACGGCTTTCTTAAGGCAGTGGGCATCATTCAGGGCGGCAAGAAGAAGACCACGACACCCGTTGGCAAGTCTTTGGCGGCCGCCTATGAGTACGACAAGGTGCCAGAAGTTGCCGCCTTGTGGCGGTCCATAATTGAGGTCACCGACTTCCTCCAGAAAGTTGTGGCTGCCGTACGCATTCGTAAGGGGATGGACGAGACTAGCCTGGAGGCTCATGTAGCCTACTCAGCCGGCCAGCCGAAAACTCCTAGAGTTCTTACCGGCGCGGGCACGGTCGTGGAAATCCTCAAAGTTGCTGGCCTGCTAAAGGAAGATGGCGGCAACCTCGTAGCAGCTACTCCGGAAAGTTCGGGATCTGCAGAGATCGTTGAGCAGCACCTCGTGCTCGGAGACAGCATGAGAACGCGCTCCGACTCTTCGCCCACTAACATTCTTCCGAGTCGCCCAGCGAGTGGAGCACAGCTCAATATTGAGGTCAGGATTCAGTGTACCCCACAGGATCTTGAAGGTCTGGGGAAGAAGCTAAGACAAGTCATCGACGACTTCAATCAACAAGAACCGAAGGAAGGTGAAGAGCCCGCACGCTCGCCTGATGAAACAGGCGAGGAAGCCAACTAGGACTCTTCAATGCCGATTGCGTCTCCAACCACCGCCGAGCAAGTAATGGCCGCAGTAGAGGCGGTCGTTGCACACGGTACAAAAGCCACCGCAGACTTGGTTGCGGCCTTTTTAGATACGGCCCCCGCTCGGGCAACTGCGGCCCTCGATATGGCGGTGGAGCTGCGTCTATTAGCGAAGAACAAGGATGTTTACGATTGTGCGAGTCCGCTGTGTCGTTACACCCTGAACTCGGAGCAAAAGGCTGCTGTTTTGCGAGTTGTTCTCGAAGACTACCCGCCGTTCAACAAGTTCCGGGAAAGACTCGTCGCCACTGCCGACGTTTCCGTCGCCGCGCAGCAGACGAAAGTGCTGTTTACTCTAAGCGCTCATCGTGACGAAGTGAGAGACACGCTCGTAAGCCTCGGGACCTATAGCCACGCGATTGTGACGGAGGGGGGCGGCAACTATCAACTGGAAGTCGGCTCATTGGCCAACCACCTCCAAGTCCTTTCAGCCGCGTGCACTGAATTAATCGCTTCGGAAGGGCGTGTACGGACTCAACTAGGGCCAGCAGCCGAGAACGTGCTGGTTGCCCAACGCGATACCGTGATTGTGCCCCTTGCGGACGCTCTAGTGAGAGCCAATAATCGAGACGGCTCTGGCGCCGTCCAACAAGCGGGCAATGCGGTTGAAGCCCACATTGATGCGATGGCAGCAAGAATGGGAGTTCCGCTTACGGGTGCGACCGGCATCATGCGAAAGTTGCAGAAATTCGAAGCACCAGCGAGGCGCTTGCCGGCAAAACTTGTCCATGTCGGAAGCTATCTTGGATCGGTTCGCAACGCAGCTGATCACGGCACAGACGCCGACATTGGCGGTAATCGTTGGCGAGTTCGCGATGCAACAGGCTTGGAATATGTCTATGTCGCCTGTTCTTTCATCGCTGCCACGATTGCGATTGAGCGCGGCGACCCAGCAGAAATCTGACCGCCGATCGAGTGGGCCGTTCCTTTCGCTAGCCCTTGGGAACATGACTCACGTGGCGCCCTTCCCCGGACCATTCGTCAGCCCCGCTTCTGTTTGATTCCCTCAATTAATCCAGCGACAGCACCACCCAATACGCGCCTGTAGGATAAGTCTCGGTGCGCGCGTAGCACGCGCCGACTGAGAAGCTGCGCAGGTTGCGGCGCGCGATGACGCTATTCGCGCCCGCGGGCAGCGTTTCTGGATTCAAGCTCGTAAACGTCAGCACGGTGTAGCGCTGCGCGAGTTGATGAATGGGGGAGGTGCCGAGCTTGTCCGCTTGCGCCATGGAGCAGGCTGCGTCGTCTGCGGTGGACAGGTCGCGGCGGGCGAGATCGGGCTGCTTGGCCTGATGCCGCGCTTCGGCCACAGTCGCCGCGATCCGATCCTTCATTTGCGCTGCAGAATAACTGGGGAGGGCATGGCCGAAATCCTGTACGACGTAAAGACGATCTGCGCTGCGTACCACGCCCAACCCGACTACGTTATAAGCCGGGTTGAGCAGGTTCGCACGATGGTGTGGGGAGAGCATAAGGTGCCGCTGCGCCTGTTCCGGGTCAGAATCGAGGGCTACATTTTCTCCTTCCTGATCGAGTTGCAGGTGCGTGGCGGTTACGAGGCGTTGGACCAAAGAGGGCTCGCCGTCAAACTGGTGCGAAAGCTGCTGCGCCTCAACCATGGCTTCAGCGTGAACCCGAGCGGCCTGCGAAAGTCCCTGGTCCAACGCCAAGGGAGGCGCGCCGGCTTGCGCTCGCGCCTGATTCGCCAGCTGCAGGAGCTGCCGCTCGGCTGCGGAATCAAAAGGCTCGAAAGGAATGTCGGGAGCGGTTGCTGCGACGGGTCTTAAAGTTGCGTGCTGCGCGGATTTCTCCCCAGCGCCCGCCTTTCCGTCGGAAGAAGCCAGCAATGGACCCGACGGCGGAACCGAGGCGGAACCCATCCCGAGCAGGAACGTCAACAATAACCTGGAGGCCCTAAGCATCAGCTGGTGCCTACGCGACTGGATCCTGGGAGGGATCGAGCTTCACGTTCAAAACTTTGTCCGTGCAACCTTAAGGTTCAGATTCAAACTTGAGGTTCAGACTCAAACTTGCTGCTGGTGCTAGGCTAGAAGCTGAAATCCACTCTGAGTAATTACCTTTGTCTATGGAACTGGTGACCAGTGCGGTCGTTGGCCTGTTGTTTGGAAGCATGATTGCATGGCTTGTGCTGCGCTCGAAGGCTGCTGCTTCGAATGCGCGTTTGTCCTTGATGGAAAAGGAATTAACCGCCGCAAAGGCTGATCTGGCGCGGCTTCAGCAGGCCCACACCGAACTGGTGGCGGGCAAGGCGAGGCTGGAATCCGCTCTCGAATCGGAACGGAAGACCAGCACCGAAAAGATGGAGTTGGTGACCCGCGCCAGCGAAGAATTGCGCAACGCCTTCAAGGCCATGGCTGCGGATGCGTTGAAGAGCAACAACCAGCAGTTCCTGGCTTTGGCCCGGGAGAATCTGGAGCGGTTTCAAAGCGAAGCCAGGGGCGATCTCGAAGGCCGTCAGAAGGCCGTCGCCGACATGGTCGCTCCGGTGCGCGAATCGCTGAGCAAGGTAGACGCGCAGATCCAGCAGATGGAAGTGGCGCGTGGCGCGGCTTATGCCGGCCTGCATGCTCAGGTGCAGTCGCTCATTACCACGCAGGCGAAGCTGCAATCCGAGACCGGCAATCTGGTGCGAGCTCTACGAACTCCAAATGTGCGCGGGCGCTGGGGAGAAATCCAATTGCGCCGCGTGGTGGAAATTGCGGGCATGCTTTCGTACTGCGATTTCGCCGAGCAGGAGACGGTGACCGGCGACAGCGGAAGGTTGCGTCCTGACCTGGTGGTGAAATTGCCCGGCGGCAAGCACGTGGTCGTGGATGCGAAGACGCCGCTGCAAGCTTTTCTCGATGCCTTCGAGACCACGGACGAGGAAACGCGGAGAACCTGTCTGGCCAATCATGCGCGCCAGGTCCGCGACCACATGAAGATCCTCAGCGGCAAAAATTATTGGGAGCAGTTCGAAGCCACGCCCGAGTTCGTGGTGATGTTCCTTCCCGGCGAAACGTTTTTCAGCGCTGCGCTCGAGCAGGATCCCGGCCTGATCGAGCAGGGAGTCTTGCAGCGTGTGATTCCCGCGTCGCCCACCACCTTGATCGCGCTCCTCAAGGCCGTGGCCTATGGATGGAACCAGGAGAAGCTCGCGCGCAACGCGCAGCAGATCAGCGCCTTGGGCAAGGAATTGCACGACCGCCTGCGCAAACTGGCCGCACATATCACAGCCGTCGGCAGCAGCCTCGACCGCGCCGTCGAAGCCTACAACCAGGCCGTCGGTTCACTAGAGAATCGGGTGCTGGTTTCGGCGCGCAAGTTTGCGGACTTGGGCGCATCGGTGGCCGAGGACATTCCCGAACTCGAGCCCATCGAAACTACTTCGCGGGCACTGTCGTTTGAGTGGGACGAAGATGGCAGCCTGCCCGCGGCTGCCGAGAGCGACGCGCGGAAGGCGGGCTAAGCCCTTTCTTTTCTCACCGATCTCTTCTCTATTACAGATCTCTATTCCCAGTCGCTTTGAGGTTCGAGAGGAATCATGGCCATGAGTACAGTGGTCACTCGTTCTTCAGAAAGCCCCGCCTCCCGCTCAGAAGCCTAAAGATTGCGGCGCTACCGCCGATAAACATTTTGTGCGGGGATATCCGCCGCAGTGGATGGTTTCTAATACCGCCCACTCGCGCCCGGATAAACCGCGCGGTTATGAACGAGATGCGCACTGCTACGTCAGAAAACGCGAGAACCGGAGGCGTTTCTCCCCAGTAACATCGATTGAAGAGTTCCGGTTCGGTTTGGCAAGCCCACCCCCACACAAGGAGAATAATGGACGACCAAACTACCCGTGTATTGCTGATTGAAGACAACCCGGGAGATGCGGACCTGATTCGTCTTCGCCTGGTCGAAGGCCAATCCTCGGTCAAAGTGGATTGTGTTAACCGGCTGTCGGATGGCCTCGCCTCCATGACCATTGAAGCGCCCTCGCTGGTTTTGCTGGACCTGAACTTGCCCGACAGTCACGGCGCAGAAACTTTTCGCCGCGTTATGAAGCATGCCCCCAATACACCGGTAGTCGTGCTCTCTGGCCAGGACGATGAGGCGCTGGCCATCAAGGCTGTCCATCAGGGAGTGCAGGACTACCTGATTAAAGGCGACGTCACCAGCAAACAGTTGGAACGTGCCATCCGGTATGCCGTGGAGCGGCAAGCGCTTCTACGCTCCCTTGAAATCAGCCAAAAGCAGCAACTCGAATTCAAGAACCAGTTCCTGTCCCACGTCTCTCATGAGCTGCGCACGCCGCTCACCTGCATTCACCAGTACGTCACGCTGCTTTTGGATGGATTGGCTGGCCCGGTTGCGCCGGAACAAGGCGATCATCTAAAGACGGTCTTGAAGAGCGTGAACCAGTTGCACGCCATGATCCGCGATCTGCTCGAAGCCACCCGCGCCGAGAACGGCAAGATGCGGATCGAACCGCGCTGCATTGCTCTCAGCGAATTGATCCGGCAGGCCGTTGCCATGATGCGTCCCACCGCTGAGGGGAAACATGTCGGGCTGGAGATAGGACTCGACCTGAGGATTCCGCTGGTGCATGCAGACCCTGACCGCGTGGTCGAGGTGCTCATCAACCTGCTCGATAACGCCATAAAGTTCACGCCGGCAGAAGGGTCGGTGGTGGTGAAGGCTTGCATGGTCGAGACTGATCCCGAGACGGTCTATGTCTCGGTCAGCGATACTGGGCGGGGCATCAGTGTGGAAGCCAAGGCACTCATCTTTGAACGCCTCTATCAGGATCCGGAGTCGGTCGACAACAACCGCTCCGGCCTGGGATTGGGACTGTTTATCTGCAGAGAGCTGATCCGGCTGCACGGCGGACGAATATGGCTTTCGAGCGAACCGGGGCAGGGCAGCACATTCACCTTCACTTTGCCGATCTATTCCCTGGCGAAACTTCTTTCCCCTGTCATTGCGTATCAAGGTAGCTTGCGGCCGGCCTTCGTGCTGGTGAGGGTCGAGCTCACACCGCTCTCGAATCCTCCGCGGGGAAATTGGAGAGAGACCTGCCAACAGTGTCTGGAAACGCTGAAACGCTGCGTGTACCTCGACAAAGATCTGGTCCTGCCGCCGATGGGAACATCAGGACCAAGCGAGACCTTCTTTGTTGTCGCGTCAACCGACTTGCAGCATGCCGGGATCATGAGCACGCGCATCCGAGAGCAACTGGAGAAGATTCCGGGGCTGAGGGAGAAAGGCACCCTCACCATCAGCACGGCTCCGGTTGATGTTCCGCCCGCTAATGCGGGCGATTCGTTGGAGCAGCAGATTCAAACCGTAGCCGGCTGCATCATGGGAATGGTCATGTCCAGCCTCGAAAAAAACACGTCGAGCCTGGAAAAAAAGCAAAAGCAAAAGCAAAGGGCTGTGGGCAACGGAAAGAAACAACATTCTAGTTAGTTGATCAAAAAGGAGCACTTCTATGCCGAAACAGAAAATACTTGTCGTCGACGATGATCCCGATTTGGTGCGGGCGCTGCGCCTGCGTCTTCGAGCTAATAACTATGACATCACCACCGCCAGCGACGGCTATACCGCGATCGCCACAGCTCAGAAAGAGCGCCCGGACCTGATTGTCTTGGACCTTGGACTGCCGGCAGGGGACGGCTTTGTAGTTCTCGACCGCCTGCAAAACAGCGATGTCCTGTCAGGCGTCCCTGTGATTGTGTTGAGCGCGCGCGATCCCCAGGGCAACGAAGAACGCGCGCTGAAGGCAGGCGCAGCAGCATTCTTTCAGAAGCCCGCGGACAACGAGGAACTCCTGAATGTGATTCGTGTCAGCCTTCCTCCTGCAGCAACTGCGATGGCAGCCTGGCCGTCTTAGCCCTGGATCGTTCGACCCGATTGGGCACCGGACGCGACTCGCGATCATGCGGGTTCAGTTCCCGAAAGAGCTTCACCACAGCGGGCACAGAGGGTCACAGGGTATTTCTCTGTGTTACTCTGTGCCCTCTGTGGTGAAGAATTTAAGATCTTCCAATAATTCGGATCGACCACTCCCGAATTTGCTCTGCAAGAACCCATTCTCCGTAACCCTAAGAAGTTCAATGGGAAGGAGATACAGAATCCCACAGAAACATCCAAAAAGCCGTAGCTGCTGTTCGAAAAGCCTTCTATAATTTCAGAAGTGGCTTGATTTGCGGGATTTAAACGCATCCAACCCCGGACAGACATGGCAGCGAAGTTGCTTATTGAAGAGCAGACGGGCGTCGATCCGACGCAGATCCCGTCCCCGAAAGGCCTGGGGCGGCTGCCGAAACCCATGAATCGGGAAAGCCAACTCCGCTTTGTTGCCGTCCTGTTGTTCCTGATGACAGTGGCTGCGGTGGTCTTTGCCGGCTTCAACTTCCAAAAAGAACGTGAATTTGCCGTTCCCGATGACGGTGTGTGGTGGGTGGAGCACAATGGGCGTTTAGTGGCGGACGGCCTTGAAGCGAGCGGACCGGGCGCCAAGAGCGGCATCAAAATTGGCGACCAACTGAATTCGGTCAACGGCCAGGACGTCAAGAGCGTGCCGAGTCTGGAGCGCCAACTTTACCGCACTGGCGTCTGGTCCAAAGCGACGTACTCGCTGATGCGTCAATCGGTGAGCCTTGATTCCAACGTCATCCTGGCGCCTGCCGAGCGTTCGCTGAATAACTGGCTGCGGCTGATCGCGCTGATCTATCTGGGTATTGGAATTTATGTCCTGCTGCGCCGTTGGACCGCTCCCTTTGACTGGGCGATCCTGTGGTGCAACGTTGTGGCCGGAGTCTTGCAGCCGGCATTGTTCCTGCACTTCGTTCTTACCTTCCCGGAGAAGCGCCAGTTCGTGCGCAAGCATTCCTGGCTGCTGGCGACGGTGTACGTGCCCGGGTGCCTGTTGTTGGGAATACACGTGGCGGCGATCCGGTGGCTGCAAGCGACGGGACGCCTGCGCTGGAACATAGACCGGCTGGAGATGTCGTACGGTGGCCTGTTTTTCCTGGTTGCGGCGGCAGTCCTCTGGTACAGCTACCGTCGCGCCAGCACCACGATTCTGCGGCAGCAATTGAAGTGGGTCACGCGCGGCACGATTCTGGCCATCGTTCCCTACACGCTGTTCTACGTGCTCCCGTACCTGATGGTCGGGACGGGGATGAAGGTGTCGGTGCTCTCCCTGGGATTGCTGCCGCTCACTTTCGGATATGCCATCTTCCGCTACCGGTTGATGGACGTGGATTTAATCTTCAAGCGTGGCGTGGTCTACACCTTGGCCGCTGCGACTGTGGTTGGAATGTACTTTGCGCTGGTGGCCGGCGTCGCCGAACTGGTGCACATGCGCCAGCCGAGCAGCGGTCCGGTGGGGCTCATTCTTGCGGTAGTCGTGACTGCACTGCTGTTTGATCCGGTACGGAAGTGGATCCAGGACCGCATCGACCAGTTCTTTTACCGCACACGTTATGACTACCGGCGAACGCTGCTCGAGTTTGGTCGCGAACTAAGTTCGGAGCCTGACTTGAAAGCGATGCTGTCGTCGGTCATGGACCGCCTCTCACGCACTCTGGCGGTGGACCGGATCGCAATTTTCTTGGGTACGGGCGACGATGCCAAGCCCTTTGTGCTTTCTAAGTGCTCGGGTATGACGCCGCCCAACAAACTGGATTTGACCTTTCTGAGCGCGCCTCGGCCGGAACCGGCAGGACACCTGTTTTTTGAGAACACGCACCAGGTGCCGCGCGAAACCATGGGATCGCAGGAAACCATCGCCAGATTGGATCTGAATTACTACATCCCCTGCCGCGCCCAGCAAAAAACGATTGCTGTGCTGGGCCTGGGAAAGACGGTACAGGGCGATTTTCTTTCGAGCGAAGACGTGGAATTGCTGGAGACATTGGGTGGCTATCTCGGTATCGCG
>WNFD01007234.1_pt1 | contig 11026 bp, 9 predicted proteins | sample 5400491 | NCBI WGS metagenome assembly WNFD01 (sample SAMN13153343, study PRJNA577476) | soil metagenome | isolation source: 120 cm saprolite under Douglas fir tree site 2 hole 2 replicate 2 | place: USA:California | collected 2015-04-18 | reverse complement strand
CAGCGGTGGAACGCCGAGGGGGAAGCAGGCATCCGAGATCATCGCCAGGACATCGACGTGAGCAGACCCTTGCTTTCGGCCCACCAGCAGGAGGACCTGGCAGCAGCGCTCCAGGAGCCTCCCGAGGATGGCGGGCTGTGGAGTGGACCCAAGGTGGCTCAGTGGATGCAGCGCACCTTGGGCCGTGAGATCGCTCCTCAACGCGGGTGGGATTACCTGCAGCGGGTGGGCTACAGTTCGCGCGTGCCGCGTCCCCAGCATGCCAAAGCGGACGCGGAAGTCCAGCAGGCTTTTAAAAAAACTGCCCGAGCAGGTCGAGGACGTACGAGCCGCGCATCCGCAAGCGACCATCGAACTGTGGAGCATGGATGAGCACCGCATTGGCCTCAAACCCATTCTGCGGCGGGTCTGGGCACCAAAGGGATCGACAGTCAAAGCGCCGGTAGCTCCGCACTATCAATGGATGTATGTGTATGCCTTTGTCCATCCGGAAAGTGGACGCACCAGTTGGTTGCTCTTGCCGACAGTCAATGGGGAGGTGTTCTCCCAGGCCCTGGCGCTGTTTGCCAGCGAAGTGGGAGCGGGAACCGACAAACAGATTGTGCTGCTGCTGGATGGCGCGGGGTGGCACAAGAGTGCCACGCTCTCGCTTCCCAGAGGCATCCAGTTACTGTTCCTCCCGCCGTATTCGCCCGAGGTCCAGCAGGCTCCGCGGCTTTGGCCGCTCTCCAATGAGCCATTGGCCAATCGGGTGTTCGCCTCTCTAGATGAGTTGGAACAGGTGCAAGCCGAGCGCTGCCGCTGGCTCCAGGATCACCCGGCGATCGTGCGTGCTCACACCTGCTTCCATTGGTGGCCGTCTTTAGACAGTACTTAAACGGATTTCATATAAATCCCCTGCTCGGGATGACTGCCTTGTCAACCGGGGCCAACTATGTATTTAAATCCCCTGCTCGGGATGTCTGCCTTGTCAACCAACCATACCACATCTCCTGGTGGAAGTCAGCGTTATTTAAATCCCCTGTTCGGGATGGCTGCCTTGTCAACAAGACGCAACGTGAGGCAATGCGCAAAAAGTCACCGTATTTAAATCCCCTGTTCGGGATGGCTGCCTTGTCAACGTGACGGCGTGTTCATCTTCACGATGAACAGATTTAAATCCCCTACTCGGGATGACTACCTTTTCAACTCGACCAGGCGCTGGAGTTGCTGGATACCAAAGAGCGATTTAAATCCCCTGCTCGGGATGACTGCCTTGTTAACCTCAAAGCGGACTACGACCCCGTGGCGACCTACATCTTATTTAAATCCCCTGCTCGGATTGACTGCCTTGTCAACCTGCACGATCACACCGATCAAAGACTTCAAGCAGCAATTTAAATCCCCTGCTCGGGTTGACTGCCTTTACAAACATAAGGGACTTCCGCTCTATGAGCGGGATATCCTGCATATTTAAATCCCTTGTTCGGGATGACTGTCTTGTCAACTCGATCATGCCCATGAGGATGGGGCGCGGCGTATGCACATTTAAATCCCCTGCTCGGGTTGACTGCCTTGTTAACTTTGAACCAGGAATACTACGGCGTCGATTACCCGCCATTTAAATCCCCTACTCGGGTTGACTGCCTGGTCAACGCCACAGGATGCTATCATGATCAACAATCTCGTTGCATTTAAATCTCCTGCTCGGGTTGACTGCCTGGTCAACTCGGCAGGCACACAGCCACCTGGCATGCACAACGATGCCATATTTAAATCCCCTGTTTGGGATGACTGCCTGATCAACATGGAACATCGACACGAATGCGCCTCCGCAACCGTAATTTAAATCCCCTACTCGGGATGACTGTCTTGTCAACCTGCCACAGGCGCTTCAGGAGCTATGGATTATCGATGGATTTAAATCCCCTGCTCGGGATGTCTGCCTTGTTAACCAACGCGGCAGGCACGCTCTCAGCCGGGAATACAATATTTAAATCCCCTCCTCGGGATGTCTGCCTTTTCAATTCTGTTGTAGGCATCGTAGCAGGCGTTGTGGATCTCATTTAAATCCCCTGGTCGGGATGACCGCCTTGTCAACGCAATACGCCTCGCCAAAGATCAGGATATCCATGATATTTAAATCCCCTGCTCGGGATGTCTGCCTTTTCAACGTCGATGCCCGAGTTGATGTTGCCGTAATCGTACTGATTTAAATCCCCTGGTCGGGATGACTGCCTTGTCAACATAGAGTTTGATACCGCCCCCGCCATGCCCATTACCATTTAAATCCCCTGGTCGGGATGTCTGCCTTTTCAACCCAACAAAGCCGCGCTGTGGATGCCTGGTAAAATGATTTAAATCCCCTGTTCGGGATGTCTGCCTTTTCAACAGAACTCATAGAGATTGCAGCGCGAGCAGAGATAGGAATTTAAATCCCCTGCTCGGGATGTCTGCCTTGTCAACCTCTTTAATATAGCAGAGCATGGCAAGCTGCGCGAAGGAAGCGTTTGCGAGTGCTTCTATCATTAGGGCGTTCCTTTGTCTTCTTTGCGGCTCCGCTTCTATTATCCATTGTGTCTCGTTCCTCTTCTCAAGGGAGGTACTTCAATAACGAGAGGCTGTGCTGAGCATGCCCACAGCACTTGCCTCTCGCAGATACGTCGATGGAGTTAGGCGAGAGGACGTACCTGTCCCATTCCCATTGTCGTTTTATATCCCACACCGGCGTAGAAAGCGAAGCTGCTTAACAGGTGCAGTGCTTGTCCAGAAGTTAAACCTGTCCCCACTACCTTCGCCTGTGCATAACGATAGGTTGATTCGCGCGGAGCATCCTTGAAGGCATAGGTACATTTCCCTGTGAACCCCTCTTGCGTAGCACAATCGAAATGAACCGTTTGGGTGCGTAATTCGTAATGCGCCACGGTCACCCATTCACGAATATAGCCTTGAAGCGCCTGAAGATCTAACGCATACTGAACAGGCGCCCAATAATTCCAGGCGCGTGCCAAGCCGCTGAAGACACGTTCAGGGTCGGGGAACAGATACATCTGCTTGCCCCAAGCTCTTTGCCCATTACTTAACGCCGTTGGTGAACGAAACTCCAGGCTGATATTCCTCGCGGTCGATGCAGTAGGATCACAAGCTCGAGCGTGTTCCACCAATTCGGCGTAGGTTGTGTGCCCCATCCACTGGATGGTGTGCTCTGGATGCTGATGTGGAGTAGATGTCGTCACTTCTACGACATCAAACAGCACGCTTCCCAGCCGAAGCTGCGGGAGCACTACTCCGTTGTGTGTTTCTCCAGCAGCCGGGGATACATCCTGAAAGTAGCGCGCTACAAAGGTGCGGAAAAGTTTTTCGGTTAAGAGGGTGAAACGAATCCAGTAAATTTGGTGCGCCACTACAGGGAGATGCCGATTCTCCTGCTGAGCTGAGCGCAATGCATCCACATTGGGAAACCAGAGCGTTGAACAGGTAAAGGGACGGCGAGTATGTGGTTCGTGAAGCTCAACAGCGCAGGCAGAATCGGCCTGGGCAAACCAGCGCAGAAAGGCGGCATGCGTGAGCTGGCCGGCATAAGGGAGCAATTCACCTCCTACTTGCGCACGCAATTTGAGCATCAAGGCGTAGAGATGTTCTCCCTTGAAGCTCTGCCCCCTTGTCATTTCCGCGGTCTGCATTGTATCTTCTGCTCTATTCATCGCCTATGTACTCCCCCTGGCCTTCGTCAGGCGCGGTCGTATTCTGATCTTCGCCAGCGGATGGAAGTTTATCCAGATACCACCACCAGATATCCATTGTCGTGCTGCTCGTCGATGAACGCCGTGAAGCAGCCTTTGAGGAACGCCCTGGGAGAGCTTGGGATTGCGGCATCTTCCCTGGCTTCTCCCGTTTTTCAATACGAGTACGGAGCCAGTGCTGGTATCCCTGCTGGCGCCTCCCACGCAGGAAGACCTTTGGAACCCGGACATAGCCAGCGACGGGATCCATATACGTTTCTGGAACATGTATGACAATATCGTGGTGATAGGCGCAGCCGCCGGCCTTTGGCTGCTCAAACTTGTAGCACTCCTCGTGCTCATCAAAGTATCGGACTAGAACCTGGCACTGGTCGTCGAGTTGAGCTTCCGATGCGGTGCTACAGCGCAGCATGGATAGCTGTAATTCATTCTCTAGCGTCCATTGCGAATCCCACCCCGTTGTGAGGGTCACAACGGGGTCCCAACTGCGTGTGATCACCAGTCCTTTCTCGTGGAGGGGCTTATTCTCACGCTCTGCTTGATAGACATATTCATACAGCATTGTGAACATCGTCTGGACACGATAATCAGCCATTGGATATTTCCGCCTGATCCCAATGAGCGCTATCGGATCAAACGTGCCCTGGCGGGCCATCTCTTGAAGGGTAGAGTAGTAGATCTCGATATCAACGTGCGTTGCAAGCGTGCAGAGAAAAGGCGGAATGCGATCACCAACGACGATAATACGAGCGTCGGGCATATTCCCTTGCCGGTTGCAGCGTCCCGCTCGCTGCACGAGTTGCTCAGGATTGCACAGCTGCGTGATCAGGAGATGGGTGTTCAAGTCACATCCTACTTCAATGGCACTGGTGGTCACCAGGAGGTATCCTTGCCCTTGCTTCTCCCGGTCTTTGAGCGACGAATAGACTCGTTGTCGTATCGCATGAGGTTGGCGACCATGATAGAGGAGGACATTGGGGTTGCCACTTCTGATCAATATTTCATACAGGGCCACAGCTGTTTCAACCATCTCAACAGTGATGATCGTGCGTTGCTCGATGAGCGAGCGAGATTCGACGAGCGAGACGATGTGCTGGCAGAATACCGATACATCGCTGACAGGGGTTGGCGTAAAGGTCAGTGCTTTATCTGGAAATTGACGTGAAGCAGTGTACGTATAATATGCAGCAAGCCTTTCTGCCCTCTCACCCCTGGTATAGTCAAGGGGTGTAAGCAGTGGCAGGAGATCCTGCTCATACACATCCGGCATGGTAGCAGTCATCACAACGACATCGCGTGGAGCGTCGGTATTGAAGGCAATGGCCCGGATCAAGTCCACAAAGTTGGTATATGCCACGTCGTCATAGCTATGTGCTTCGTCGAAACAAAACAGAGGCTGACGACCATAGCGAAGGCGAAGAGGGTAGATATAACTCTTCTTGGGTTCCCCAAAGCCAAAAAAACGGTAGAGGAACTTGTCAAGCGTCGTCAGAATCACGTCACCGTGGTAGAGATGGCGCCGTTTCTTGCCCTGCTCTTGCCCACTCACCCAGGCGCGGCGGTACATCCCTGCTCCCGTATCGACGATCAAGGCATGGGTGCGGGTAGCGTTCATGGATGAGCGATACTGCAGGAGCTTCGCCAAGCGCATTTCCTGATCTTCGATGAGACTCAAGGCAGGGTAAATCAGGACCAATCGCCGCTGTACTTGCAAGGCGGGAACGACGATCGCCTCCATTTTCCCCGAGCCAGTAGGCGCCTTTAACAAAACGGTACAATCCTCCGCCGTGACGATATCATACATCTCCTCCTGCATTGGATTAGGTGTGTAGCGCAGACCGCACTCCTGGTACGCGCTCACTGCCCGGTGGTTTACTCCATCTTGCATAGGTGAATCTCCTTAGCTTCTTCCCGTACGACCGTTCCTCCACTGAGAAGCCAGTGCTTCAAGGAGGTCCCATCCTGTACAACCTCTTCTGGGACAGCGACCACAAACGATTCGAGGACAATGCGAACCTCGGGTTCAGCGAATGGATACGGAAAGAGCCCCATGCGTACTATAGTGGGTTTCCTGGACGGGAAATTGATGGCTTCAAACTCCATGAAGACCCGGTGCGCATCTGGTTGCCCAAAGGCCCTGCTAGCAGCCTCCGCCTCGATCTGATCACACATTTCCAATGCATAGAGATCGAGTGGGAAGCAATGGGCTACCGCTCGAAACGTTGCATCATCAGAATATTTCAGGAGCGCCTGGGCTTCTGTCACATCATGAACACTGAAGCCATGATGCAGGCGGATGAGCCAGTGAACGTAGGGCCGATCATCACTGACCATAAAACGATGGCCCCGAAAGGAATACGTAAAGCGGCCCTGCTCATCTTGACGAAGAGAAAATTGACGGATTTTTCCTTCATCATGGCGGCGTGCCGCTTCAATGAGCCAAGATCGTGTGCGTGCTAATTCCGGTGGGCATTGGTGCGATCCAAAGGCCGCTTCAAAGTCCCAGTGGCGTGCCAGCGTTGCGACATTGCTCAAGTGATTGTGCAGAGGGAGTCCACGTATCTCCGTTACCCGATCACCATCGTATGTAAAGAAGACGCGCGCCACCGCGCGATGTGTGTCTTCTTGTGTTTCAAGCAGCTCGCCTTTCTGCGCAACACTCATATACCTTTCCTCCTCTCGAATTAGAAGTAAGCCAGCAGAGAGACGGGGATAGTTGCGCCGTTCCCCCGGTAGTAGTCTAGCTCCAGCGGGGAATCCACGACGGCGGCAAGAAAAGGGACAAATCCATCAATGGGAGCTGGGCCGCCGCCAAGCACGTGGGCAGTGGCCCCGGCCTCTCGCCATGCATAGCGGTATAAGGGATACATGTGTGTAGAGCCACCAAACGCCTCAATGGCGGGAACAAGACAGGATGGGCGCGCTTTCTCCCGCTGCACTTCCAGGGCAAATGGCCCGTCGATGTGCTCGACGTAAGCCCACCCTTCCTTACCAAGCTTGCATCCAAAATTGAGGATCTCGAACAATGGCTCAAGCGATTCCTCGTCTTCGTGCAGGACATACCCGACAAGCGCATCAGTGAAGAGGTATTCCCAGCGGTACAACTGGTAATTTTCTTTGTTCGTTTTTTGCTGGGGTTGATGCAGTCGCGAGAAGGCCACGTGCCCAAGGTCCCGAACGCCGTGTCGTGTCGTAGGGACAATCGTGGGACCGGGATCAGCAAGGGCTCCGAGCACATGGTAACTTTGCGGCAGTGCGTAGAAAGTTGTCTCCCCCGCGTTGCTGAAGTCCGGGAGTGCTTGACCACGCGCAAGCCGCAGTGTGCGATCCAGAAAACCGGAGAGTGTTGTCGGCGGAAGAAAAGGATAGGTCAGCATCTCCAGTGTTGAAAACGGAACACGCCGAAAGGTAAGCGGTGCCGTTGGACGAAGTATGAGACGCAGGCCGAACATCTCTATCTCCCCTCCTCTACATGAAGGAGCACGTGCTCCGTAAACTCAAGACTGTAGCGCTGCAATTCTTGCATGGCCCGGTTTCCAATCCAGCGTGTGAATACCGGATGCTCCCCAATGCGATGCTCAATGATCTCCTGTTCCTCGCGTTTCCCGAACACAAAGAAAGCGGCCTCGCGGAAGTGCTGAAATGCCGTATTCGGATCGGTTTCCTGCGGCGAGAGAACGGGACGTTTGCCCAGAGGAGCGAGGTAGCGGTCCAGCACGAGCAAGGGTTCTTCCTCAGCCAGGAGCTGACCCTCTGCGAGCCGTACGCCCTTGGGATTCCCCGCTCCCAAGCGACTTAATGCGTTGAGGAAAGCATAAGCGACTGAAGTAAATTCTGGCTCCGTCATGCTCAAGCAGTGGTTATAAACGGGGTAGAGCAGGGCCGGTTCGTTGTACTCTCTCTTGTATGGCATCGGGTCAACTCCTTCTTGCCTGCTCATAACAGAGGGATGCCTCGCCCGCTGTTTGACTTCGGGCAGAAGCGGTTGGATGGCAACTCCTCCCCCGTGAGTAAGCCTTCCGACGAAGGAGATATCCTGCTCGGGCTGGAGGGCACCGAACGCGCAACAGATGGGACAGTCTTGTTTTGCACAGGTCTGTGGGATTCCGCACTCGTATTGGTCGCCGAGTAACACACCATTTACTGTAGGTGCCCAGATCAAGATGCGCCGTTCGACTCCCCGCCGTTTGGTTGGTGAGATGTAACATTTTTCAAGGGTAGTGGCTGGCGGCACTTGCTGAGCATTCCCCTCCCGTGTCTCTTGTCTTGGCGGGAGGGTTCGAGGGACCTTCACGGTCTCAACCAGGTTCACATTCACTGCGACATCCTCCCCAAAGTAAAGCTCTTGCGTTCCCTCGAGAATAGCATAGATATCAAAGTGATAGCGCTGTGTCTTGCTGGGAAGCAGACCGGTTTTGGCAGGTGCGGGGGTGGTAGATCTTGCCATAATAATTTTCCTTTCTTCTCTCATCTAGCTGTAGAGCATGTTGGCTTTCCCACCGGCAGGCGTTACCCCAAAGGATCGCTGGCCGACTAGCTTTTCTGATTGCCTGGTCGTAGCTCGGGAAAATGGGCGTATAGGCTCAGCTTGAGTTCGTAGGTGAAATCACGCTGCTCCTTTTCCGTAGGATAACGACACTCGAAGAGACCTGTATAAATTTTGCAGATATCCTCGTAATAGAGTTTAAGGACGGGGTCCTCATTCGACGGCATGGTCTCCCGTTCATCGATCGAGATCTGCGCAACTTCATCAAGGAGGCGCTTGGCTTCATCATAGATGAAGTATGTTTGCGGCGACCGCCAGATCTGGGCCATCTGCCCAAGCAAGGTACCGGCTGCCTCGTACGTAAAGTGCAGTGGGTGATCCACCTGTTCGATGAGTTTTTTTAGTTCTCGGTTAGGATCTCGTTGCCGTGAATTTGGTGCGTCCTGCAGGGTCTTCTTTGCCCGCGAGATAAAGGCATAGAGGATTCCTGTCAGACCGACGACATCACGAAAGCGTTGTGCGATGGTTGTTTCTCCGTCCATCTCTAATCTCTCCTGATACATCTTGAGCCCATCTTCGAGCTGTGTACGTTGAGTCGTGGAATAGGTGTTCTGTTGTTGGAAACCTAACATGAGCCGGTAGAGCGCAAAGACCAGGTGATCGCGCTCCAGGTAGCGGATGGCGTCGACAAGCGCCATGTAGCGTAGACGATCCTCCTTCGTTCGGAAGGAAGAAAAGTGAATGCTGAAAACGTCGAGTAAAAAGCGCAGAGTCACGAGGTGCCGCGACTTAAGCAAAATGGGATCAGTGCCAAAGAACGCCTCGACCTGGAAGCGCGAAAGCACGTCTGCCGGGAAGAGAGCAGCGACTTTGAGGAGGGCGTATTCCTTTCGGCCGAGCCGCTTGATCAGAGGCTTGTTGTCCAGGGCACGTTCCTTACAAGGAATCATCAGATACCGCCCTGCCGTGGTCAGCTGTTCTCCAACAGTGAGTCCGCGCAGTCGATGCTCATAGAGGTGACCGACAGTCTCAGGGATACCCTTTTCACGAAGGCTGATAACCAGACCTGCGTCGACCATCTTCACCGGGCAAACCATAGCAAGGACAGCACACCTGCCACAGACCTCCGGTTGCACCTGTCGAAGTCTCCCCTCTGGTGGACGCGATTGAAGGGTTTGCGATGGATCCTGAAAGATGAGCCTGCTCGCGGTGTATTTCTTCTTATGCCTCTTGTGTGTGAGAGGAATACCCTCTCCGCAGGCATAGCATATCCCTCTGGCAGCGTCACTGGCCACCCTCATATCCTCAATGAGGAGTTCACGCGAAAGGATAGGCGCTGGCATGAACAGGTCATCAGGAGAAAGTGCTAAGAGCTCTTCAATTCGTTCAACGATGAGCTCGATGACACTTCCAGTAACCTTTAACTGCCTCGTTGCCTGAGCGGTATAACCGCGGGCCAGGAGATGGATGCGATGAGCACGGGCAGGATTCGTGATGCGGAGTTGCGCAAGGAGCTCTTTCAGGCGAGCCAGGGATTGATCGTACCTGGCGTGGAGGTTGTTAAGATCGGTATCGAGCTTGGCGAGCGCCGCATGGGCATTCAGTCGTTGTTTCTCAAGTGCCTGGGCAGGTGTCTCTGCATGAGTTTGTTCAAGATCAGCCAGCAAGGACAGATGCCGGTTCTTTTCTAGCTCAAGGGACTGGATCCGCCGAGCACTGGTTTGAAGCGTCTCAACCAGGAGCGCAAGGAGTATGTCGGCTTGGTCTTGTGTCACAATGGGAAGATCGGGAACGCTAAATCCGTTATCTGTAAGCTGGATCGAGTTGAGCAAGAGGACAAACGTGTGTTGTAGTTCTTGAATGGAAAAGGCATGTCGGACAAACGCCTGCCATTCTGCTGTAACATCGGGTGAGGGTAGAAGATCCGGAATGAAAAGGAGAGTGATGGCATCAAATGTGCCCAGTGAAAGAATGCGGCAATGCTCTTCCAGCCAGCAACGAAAGCGATAGAGAAATGTCTCGTAGGCCACGCGGGTCTGTGCCTCCTGTGGTATTGCACGCTGAAAGAGAGTTTCGAACCATCCAAGGCGCACATCCTTCCACCATACTTCGTTCCTTTGCAGCTTGATTGGCACGAGCGATCGAGTCGCGGTGCTTCCCTCAAAATCCTCCTTCCGGCGGGAAAACGTACGCAGTGTTTGCAGGGCATTGAGCCGCCGCCAAGTGTCAATCAATTCTCTCTCTTCTCTATGAGCCATCACGTCGAAGAGAAGAGGAGTGGCAGTTGCAGAGGAGAGGTGTGGGTCGTGCGCGGCAAGCCAGCACGCAGCGAGTGGCCCAAGCCGCAGGGACATGCGGTCAGCAAGGGTTTCTCCAACCTGTTCTATTTGTATCAAGCAACACCTCCATTTCTGCTTTTCTGCTCCAAGGCTTTCAGAGACAAGTGAGTATACCTACCAGCCTTCTATCCTGCATGAGCTCGCTCCCTTGCTTATTACATGACAAAAAGGATTATGATTCTTCCTCATACAATTCATTCATCGCCCTCACACTCTCCCGCATAGCATCCACCAGCTTCTGCGGGGCCAGGGCCTTCACCTGCTCTCCGTATCCCAGCAGCAGGCGGTGAGCCCACCAGATCGACTTTGCATAGCCCTCTACAATAGCCCCCTGGTCGTTTTCTAGCATGGTAACCTGCTGCTCGCGCAGGCGCGTACTCAAGCTGCCGTGACGGGCCAGCATCGGCGAAACCCAGTAGCGGATTTTCACACCCGGCCCTTTGCGTACCCCGGGAGAAAAATGGTCACTGGCTCTGCGC
>WNFD01037090.1_pt1 | contig 11031 bp, 20 predicted proteins | sample 5400491 | NCBI WGS metagenome assembly WNFD01 (sample SAMN13153343, study PRJNA577476) | soil metagenome | isolation source: 120 cm saprolite under Douglas fir tree site 2 hole 2 replicate 2 | place: USA:California | collected 2015-04-18 | reverse complement strand
CAGAAGGGACCTGCCGCCGGCGTAGCACTGGCCCGCTTGTTTGCACCCGTCCTCGCCGCAAAGCGGTGAACTCCCGCAGCGCGACCAGATCAGCTTCGTCTTTACTATGCCGCCCGGGGGCAGGACCCGCTCTTTCATGCGAGCCGTGAGTAGCCCCCAGGCGTAGCCGGGGCGAGGGGGCGGGGCCTGCGGTGCGGACGCTCCTGCAATCAGGCGTTGGGCTTCCTGGGTGCCCTGGGAGCGAGGGTTGACCGTGGGAGGCATCTCAGCCGGTCTCTGTGGTCCGGACGATGCCGTGAGTGAGCATGAGCGCTGTGGCGCAGCTTGCCGAGAGAAGGGCAGCGTCAGCGAGGTGACGGGCCTCTTGCTCGTAGCCCTTGGCCCAACTCTCGATCGAAGCCGTGCGCCGGCTGATCGCATCTGCCGTCAGTTTTGTGGCTTCTTCGATTGCTTGACGGGAGGTCATGACGGCCGGTTCCAGCCGCTCGGGTCCTGGGTGGTGGTCGTGATCTCCGCCTTCAGGTTGCGGCGACCGAGGGGATCGGCGTTGACGATCTCCAGGTTGATCGGGCGCATGCCCCGGGCGGTCTCCTTGCGGCTGACACGCCACCGGACGACGACGGGGAACCAGTCCTTCTGCCGCCAGCGGTAGAGCGTGAGCACGGTCTGAGTGCTACCGGTGGCGATGACCTCCGGCTCGCCGGTGTCGGTGTTGACGACATTGATCGCCAGGTAGACCGGGAGGGCCTCCCCCTCCTCAAAGTCAGACCCGTTCACGGAAAACCCCTGCACGAAGTAGGCGGGGGTCTCGCCGTTGCGGTCGTCTTTGCAGATGTCCTGGATGGACCGCAGCCCTCCCATGGCGGTCTCCTCGACCGACTCGGCGTCGAGGATGTTGTGCAGGATGCGGACTTGGGTGTCGGCGGCCCCGGCTTCCCCAACCAGCTCGGCAATGATGCTCATGCACCGTTCGTCATCCCGGATCGCGTCGGGGACCCTGGATTCCCAGGGGATGACGCTGTGGGCCTCGCCGTTGCCGGTGGGCATGAGGTCTTCCTGGGTTGCCCTGGCCCGCTCCAGCATCGCCTCTTCGTCGTACGGCTCCGCCTCTTGCTTCTTCGTGCCTGCCATGTCGCTGCCCCCTTCGCTAGAGCGGTGACGGGTTGCCATCGCTTTGGTGCTGGGCTTCTCGAAACCAGGGGATTTCCCCGGGGCCTTCTAGGCGTTGGCCTCTGGGCACTGCCCGGGCCGGTGGTATCCGTTGTGCATACAGGGCCGAGGCTCGATGTGAGCCCAGAATGCCTCCGCCTCGGCTTCACTGCGGAACTCGCTGCGGAGCGGGTAACCGAGGTCTACCAGCATGCGGGCCACGGCGGGCCGCTCAGCGGCGGGCGAGCTGCCAAGGATCTCCTCAACCATCGCCTCACAGGCGGTGGTCACATCACCCTGCGATACGGACATCCGGAACCTCCTGTTCGGACGGTGACACGTAGAAAGCAAGGATTGCGTCGAGGGCCTGCGCCATGCTCACGCCGGAGCGCAACAGGGCCAGGCTGATCTCCGGGGGGGCGTCATCCAGGGCCCCCGATGCGAGGGCGTCGAGGATGCGGGCGTCGGCATCAGCCATCGCATCTGTGGCAGCAGTGAGGGCACTGGCGAGAGACATGGCTAGCTGACCGGGGGGAGCAGGCCGTAGAAGATCATCTCGTCGGCATGGGTATGGCAACACAGCATCGGCTTCACCCAGATCGAGGGAGCGTCGAGCCAAAAAACGGGGGCCTCTTGGCACTCGTCCTCATTGTCGGACATCTCACACCCGATTCGCTTTCCGTGCCAATCCAACTTGTCTGTCAATGGAATCAACTGTGGGGCGGCCACTTTGCGTTCCTTTCGCTTGGGGATATTCCTTAGTCTGTGCTCTCGGCTTCGCTGCTACCATCGGGAATTGTGCTGAGTTCCGCTGTTGCGGTTGCACCCCGGCCCATTCAGCGTCGTGACGTAGGGACTCTCAGCCCTGTGATTTATCCCAAAATGGAGTCTCACTATGAAGCTCGGCTGACAATCCGCACACGTCGCACGATCCACCATAGGATGCAATGATCGTGCCTTCTTCGGCTCCGTAGAATTCATAATCTTCACGGAACGTTCTAAAGGTTTCTTCGTCCAGCGGGGCCCGGACCCGGTTGCTGAGCGCCTCCCATTCCTCTACTGGAACATTGCCGTACGCTTCCCGAACCTGATCGCTTATTGCTGATCGCTCTCTTATGGCTCGATTTTTACACCGTGGACAGATGGCCCAATAATTGGCACTCATAGCACTCCATCTCGCTTGAGGGCCTCACGGCCCATGACAGTCGTCATGTAAAGCTGCGGGTCTGTGACCTTGAGGCGGGGCGGGGCTGATAGGTAGCCGGCCCCCGTCAGGATCTTGAGGCGCTTGCGGGCGGCTCCCGCTGACAACCCTCCCACGAGGTTGTTGTAAAGATCCGGTCCCGTCCTGCCGTCCGTGGCGGCTGCCAACACGGCCAGGTCCCAGGAGTCGGGGGCGTAGGGCGCAGCGTCGGGCGCAGCGGGGATTTCAGAGGGCGCAGCGATGTTTTCTGGGTTTTCCAGGCACAAATCACTAGAAACCGTGTCCGTGGCCGGCGCAAGGGAATCGACGGGCGCAAGGGATGTAGCGGCTGCGATCTGTTCGAGCTCAATGTCGGAGATGAAGTAGGAGCGCATCAGCAGCGGGTCGTCGTTCTCGGCCAGGAGTATGGAGGTCCCCGGGCGGCTCTTGTCGAGGCGCACGAACGGCACACCGCCCCCGAACCCGGCTTGCCAGCCGCCCCGGTCACGGCAGCGGAACCCCCAGGCGTACTGCACCAGGCCCCGAAGCTGGCCGGGGATGGTCTTCACAGTCGGGACCTGGGTGATGAGCACGATGCCCACGCCGTACTTGCGCCCGAGCCGCCCCACGTAGGCCACGGCGTCGGCGAAGGACTCGCTTGGATCGTCCTCCTTGCTGCTGCGGACCGCTCCGGTGGCGATGCAGCGCTTGCGCTTCTCGTCGGTGAAGGTGGCGAACTCTTCCATGACCAGCAGGATCTTGGGGTCGTGCGGGTCGATCACCCGGCGCTTGGCCGCCACCATGGCCTCCGAGCGCCGGTCGATCTCGACCTTCAGTTCCTGGATCAGGAGGAATGCCTGTTCGATCTTGACCTCGTAATGGCTCATGCGGTGGCGCCAGAACTCCATGTCGGTGCCGCCGCCGCCGTCGAGCCCCCACAGATCGACCGTGGGGTCCTGGGCAGCCGTGGCGATGATCTCCGCCGCCCCCACGGACTTGCCCGAGCCGGGCACGCCGAACACGAGGATGTTCTTCATGCCGCCCGAGAACAGGCGCAGCCCGACCGGTTCACCGGTCTTCGCAGCGATGCCGAGCGGGATCGGCTGCGAGAAGTCGTCGGCCCCCGGCCATCCCGGCCACGGCCCCAGGTCGCCGGTGTAGTCGGGCTCGGGCTCGGGTGCCATGCGGTGGATGTGAATGGTGCCCCGGCGCCCATGCATGGCGTTGTCGGTGAGGCTCACGGAGCGGCAGTCGAGCAGGGAGGCGTAGCGGTGCTCCAGACGTATCTTCTCCAGGGGGGGTAGGCGGAAGGTCTGGCCGGCTGGGAGCATCACATTCAGCTTGGCCCCGCCGAAGGCCGCTTCCCGGCCTACGACCTTCGGGGCAGCCACCTTCCGGCCCGCCTCGTCAACCTCATCCTTGAACGCCCTCGCCAGAGCTTTCGTCTCCCGCCGCAGGTGACGGTTCCTCCACCGGCGGACAGCAAGATAGAGCCCCCCGGCGGGCAGGGCGTAGAACGAGTAGCCGACGACCTGGGCTACGGCATGCGGCAGCGGGCTCCAGTCGCTTCCCAGCCAGATCCACGCACACAGGCCCAGCCAGGCCAACCAGGCACAGAGAAGGCGAAACGTCCAGCGGAAGAAGTAGCTCACGGCTGCCCTCATGGCTGCCCCCACCACTTCGGTGCATCCCAGCGGTCGGGGTCACTCACGGCATCGTCCCAAGCCCAGGCCTGAAGCAACCCCACGAAGATGAGGGCCTCAACGATCACGGCATCGGAACGTCGGTCACGGGCAGTCTCCCCTACGGCCCCCAGGGCTCCAGTGGCTGGTTGTTGCGGAACCTCGCCTCCACAATCACTCTTCGATCCGCACGACGCTACCGTCCGCCAGGGTGCAGTAGTACCGGGGTGTGATGTAGTGACCGGCTTTGCACCAGACCTCCGTCTGCTGCCACTCCGCGTCCTTGGGGTCGAGCCCGATGGGCTCGTGACGCTCGTTGAGCTGCACCGAAGGGTGAAACGTCAACCGCCTGGCGAATAGGCGGGCACCACATTGACTCTTTCCGCTGGTGATGGGGCACGTCTTTATGGTCATGCCAGCAACTCTGAGCGCCTGGCTGGGCTGATGTCCATAGAGAGTTTTACCGATACCGGGAGGGCCGGTTTGCTGTCAAGATAGCATTGAATCTTGGCCGCTACGGCGCGTCGGGTGTCCGATGGGGACATCGAGGGCCTGACCGCTCTGGCGGAGTTGGAGTCCGTCGTGGACAGCGCCTTGAGACAGAGCGTCGTGCGGCTGCGGGCCGATCCGTGGAACTACTCGTGGACGGACGTGGGCCGGGCACTGTCGATCACACGGCAAGCGGCTCAACAACGCTTCGGGCACTGAGCCACGAGGCGGCGAGCTGAGGCCCGTCCCCGGTCCACACAAGGCGGGCCTCCGTCTCCTCCCCGGGCAGGTGCAACACCCGAATGACCTCCGGGTTCCAGGCCTCCTCAGCCAGACCGGTGGCCTCGACGTGGGCTGTCACCCAGATCAGGAAGGCGAGCAACAGTGCATCGCTCATGGACCTGACGCCAGGAGCACCATCTCGGCCGTAACGGATGTCCCCCCCCCGATGCGATTAAAGACTTGAGCCCGGAGGATCTGAGGCGGGATCTTGAGGAACGGCGGCGGCTCTAGTGCTGTGGTGCCTGAAGCTGCCAGGAATTGTATGTTTGGCCCAAATCGGGCCAACTCGGTATAAGTCTCCACGTAACTGGCGTTCGACAGGACGACAAAGATGGCTCCAACTGGGGGGGAGGCCCCAGTGACCAGAGCTGTAAGCATCAATTGAGCATCCCCATAGTAGGGGACAACTGTCAATAGGCCGCTGTCGGCACCATCGGCGATAGCCCCTACGAACGAGGAAAGAACGCCGCCCGGGGCCAGGGGGGACCGCGCGATAGGGGGTAGGCCGGTGTAGGCCAGGAGAGACAGGGTGGCCCCTCCGGGGTTGGAGACCGTGGCCAGGATCCGGAGGAAGGGGAGGAGGTTGGGGAGGATCAAGCTGTTGAGGTTGGAAGAGGGGACGACATTCGCATCCTTGAGGTCGAAGGTGAAGGTGTCCAGCGACCCGAAGTTGATGCCATCGGTCGACCATTGGAGAGCCAGTCGTCCATTTTGCCCGTTGAAAGTAGCTGTGATCCCGATCGAGGTCCCAACGATAACGGGGAAGATGGGGCCGATCTGATTCCCCCCACCTGCCAGGGCGCTCGTTGTAGCGTTGAAGAGGACCTGGGCTGGGCCGGGGGGTGGAGGCGGTGCCGGGAGCGGTGACAACGGCGGCGGCGCATCTGAGTCGTATCCGGTGTAAACGCACTGGTAGGCAGTCGAGGGGGCGAGGTTGGTACCCGTCACCTTGACCGGGGGGCCGTTGGTCTGCACCATCAGGGAAGGTTGGTCGTTGTACCAGGTCCCCCAGATCGTCGCCCCGACGTAGGCTTTCCAGATGATCGGCAACACCGTTCCCGGTGTCACGACAGTGCCATCTGAGCGGATCACGGAGAGTGATCCCTGCCGCCACTCAAGCATCCTCGGTTGTTGGAACCGTGTGAACGTGATCTTGCCGTTGGCGTCGGACGTGGCGAGGGCCGTGTCCGAGAACGGGATCGTCCCCACCTAGGCGGTCAGACCTACGGTGCTAAGCACAACCCGGACAGCGTCGATTGCAGCTTTGGTTCCCACGGTGTCCGATGTGGGGCTGGCGATGGCTGCTGCTTTTGCTGTAGGAGCGTTGCCATTAAGCCCGACATTGGCTCCCGTATGGATGAGGTTGGCCTGGAGCGTTTTGGCCCCCGCAATGTTCTCGGCTCCCGCCAAATGCACTATGAGCGTATCGTTGGCCGGGGTGAAGCCGAGAGCAGTGGTAACCTGACCGGACGTCACCGGAGGCGGAGGGTTGACTGTCGCCACGTCAGTTCTCTCGCCCGAGTTGAGCGTCAACTCATCCGATCCGAAAGCTATCTCGACGGGGCTGGAGCCCGGCGCGCTCGACACCGAGCTCGATACATACCAGTCAGCTCCCGGGGGCACCTGAGCCACCTGGGTCGAGGAGAACCCCGGGGGTGGCGAGACGACTGAGGCCACGTAGACGTCGGCCACCACAGACGCCACCGCCGTCATGGCACCCGTGGTGGATGACGGGGGTGTCGTCACCTGGACCGTGCGCACCCGCCAGTAGTACCCCGGGGACGGCGTCCCCAGGTTGAAGATGATGGGGGCGTTGGCGATGGCCGACACCGACCCGAGCGAGCGCCAGACCGGCTGGGCCCAGGCGTCGAGTCGGTTGCGACGCCGCAGCGCTTTACCGACCCCGTCCAGCGTCGTCTCGAAGCGGGCGAAGATGCCGGCCCACAGGCCGAGCCCCTTGTCGGTCTCGGTGTCACTCATTCGTCACGCTTCCGGTTCCAGGTCGGGCGCCACGGCGAGTTCACGCAGGCGTCGGTGGCCTCGCATATAAGAATGGGGCGGTGCCAGGCGGAGGCGATGGCCGCCACGGCGCAGCGCCAGGCCCACCGGATGCGGGGCCGGAGTTCCCCAAGAATCGCCCCGTCCATCTGCGCATCATAGGCCAGCAGGGTCACACCCACTGAGGCGAGGGCCACGATACCCCCCACAACGATCTCCAGCGCCCGCTTCTGCTCCGCCATGCTGGCCTCCTGTTTCTGTCGATGGTAACCTTGTGTCCTCTCTTTCGCAAAGGATCCCTGTGCCCGATGACCCGAAACCTCCGGAGGGCCTTCCGCCACCGCCACCTGCTGGCGGCGGTCCTGACGAGGAAACTGTCAAGGGTTGGATCGCCGAGGCGATTGCCGAGGCGTTGGAAAACCCGGAGCCTGCGGAGCCAACGAGCCGCCCGACGACGGCAAGGGAACGGGAGGCGATTGCGGAGGCGGCGGCCCGCAAGGCGGTCGAGGCGGTGAAGGCGGCAGACCCCAAGCCCCCGGCCCCCGACGACAAGCCCCCCGTGGTCGAGCCCGTTCGCAAGACCCGGTTCCGTGCCGCCGCCGACAAATTCTGGGGAGTCGTGGACGAGGTGGTGAAGCCATGAAGGACTTCGGAGACCTTCGTTACGATAAGCACTTTCCTACAAGTACAGGGCCTTCTCTGATTGGTAAGGGCAAAATCCACGAGCGGGCCGTCAAGGCTTTTGCCGCCCGGCCCGGGGACATCATCGAATCCGAGCTGCACTGCAACTGCGGGCGGGTCTACGAGTTCACGACCACGGTCCCCGAGCCGGCGATGGGAAGCCAGAAGCTCCTCTGGCGATGCACGTGTGGCCGGTCGGGCATGCTCGTGTGCTCCCCCCTGGCGGGTCTGTGAAAACAACCTTGTGGACGCTTTGCGGGCAATGTGATACTGCTATGCCCATTCGTGGCGAGATGCCGCTCGAGAAGGGTACCGGGATTTCATGGACATGCTCGCAGTGTGGGGCCAATAATTGGTTTGACCCGTTCGACTCGGTCCCCGAAGAATTGAGCCGGCCCGAAGTGCTTCAGCGCATGCCGCCGGAGTACACCCGATGAAGAAACCAGACGTGATCGTGGCCCGGGTCTTTGTGCGTATCGACGGCTGCTTTACCTATTCGACTGAAGCTCTGTCAGCCGAAGCTCTGGGAACATGGCTCTGGGATCTGTTCAAACAGTTCGAGACCAATCCCGGAACCCTGATCGAGACCAAGCTCACGTGGACTCGTGAACTCTACAGTGACAAATTCCCGGAGTACACCCAATGATCTGCGAAGAGTGTGGCCAGGACTTCTCGGAGGGCAAGCCCACCCCGGGGGCAGCGCTCGGCCTCCACCGCTTCCGGGCTCATGGCATACGCTCGCAGAACCCAGCCGGGGGGAAGAAAGGGCCCGCCCGGAGGCGAGCCGACCGGCCCTCTTCACGCTCCCGGGCCACTCCTGTACCTGCGCCCGTATCTGCGCCTGAGCCACCCCCGCCTCTGTTCGAGCCGCCGGAGGAGCCGGTCGTCCCGAGGAAGCGGGGGTTTCTGAAGGACTGGCTCTCCCGGTCCCCCGCAACACCCGGGGAGATCCGCCCGGCGAAGGTGGGCCGCCCCCGCAAATCTCATCGCACGAGCTTCGCCCCGGTCGGCTCGCTGGCCTGGATGGGCGGCTCGCAGATGGCCGCGTCCATGGGGTCGGTGCCCGTGTCTCGGGCAATGCAGCTCCAGGTGGGCATCGCCGGGGACGTGCTTGACAAGGCGGTCGAAGGCACCCGCCTGGACCGCCTTGTCCAACCTTTCCTCGGCGATACCGAGCGGTTCCGGGGCCTCGGCATGCTCGTAGCATTCCCTCTTCTCGTGGGGGTCTGCCAGGCTCAACCTGACAACCCGATGGCGGCGGGCCTGCTGGAGATGATCGTACGGGAAAACCTTCACGCCCTGGCCGACGGCGTCAAGCGGATGAGGGCCGAGGACCGCAAGCTCGCCGACACCGTCGAGACATTGACCGGTGTCGGGATAGACCTCGGCGACAACCCCGTGCACGCCATCTTGTCCATGATCTTCGCCCCGGTCGAGCCCACCCGGCAGTCTTCGCCTGTCGGGTGGGCCCCCGGTCCGGTGCCGGAGGCCGCTCCTCCGGCACCGGCCCCCCCCGGGCCCGAAGCGAACGGGCAGGTTCCCGCCAGCGAGCCGCTGCCCTTCGGTGCCGTGATCATCACCCCCGCCGACGTGCCCCCCGGCCTGTAGGCCCCTCATGGCCCAGGATGTTCCCATCTTCCAGGCGATGCCCTGGAAGAGTTTTGAGCCGTGGTTCAAGAAGGAGTGGAGACAGGGCCAACATGGCGCCATCATCGGCCCGACCGGCTTCGGCAAGACGACCGTCGTCGTGAACCTGCTGGAGACCCGCACTCATGCCCTCGCCCTGGACGTGAAGGGTGGGGACCGCACCCTCGCCAAGCTCCAGGCCAAGGGCTTCGTCCGGGCTCCGTGGCCATTGCCCGACAAGGTCTACCGGGATATCCGGAACGGCAAGCCGGCCCGCTTCATCGTGGGGTTCAAGCCCCGCAACACCCTGGAGATCCCAAAGCTCACAAAGATGATCGACCTGTGCCTGCACGACGTGTTCTCGCAAGAGGGCTGGGCGGTCTATGTGGACGAGCTGCAAATGGCGGCATCTCAGAAGATGATGAACCTGGGGGCCATCATCGAGACGAACCTGATCGCGGGCCGTGACCGGGGAGTGTCGATCCTCACCAGCGGCTCTTCGTCTTCCCGACCCGGGACCGGGAAGTGGTGGACCGCCTGGCCGAGATGGCCGGCCGGCCACGAGAGGAGGTCCAGGGCGCCATCCGGGGCCTGGGCCGCAAGGACGACCACATGGTGCTAGTTGTCGGCACCGACCCCTTCGCCCCGATGATCGTCACCCGGGCCCCCAAGGTATAGGGCTACGGCGTTCGCCTTGGTTGTGGCCCCCAGCTTCTCTTTAGCCTGCTTGAGGTAGATCAGCACCGTATGGTGGCTGATGCCGAGCTTGCGGGCCGTGGAGGCGGCCGTCTCCCCGGCGGCGGCGAGCACAAGCACCTGGGCCTGACGGCGGCTAAGCGGTTTCATCGGCAATAATTCTAGGGTCTACCAGAGCTTTCCGCACGCCCCCACGATACAGGTCATGAGTCGAGCACCTTCCAAAGCCCAGTTCGACATGGTCGTCATCACGGTCGTGCTCATGATGGTCGCCTTCAACGTGGCCAAGGCGTGGGGCCAGCGCTATGCGATCAACCACCCGGTGGGGACCATCCCCAAGGCGGTCGGCGTGTCGGTGACACAGTAGATGGCTTCTCCCTCCGCCGTCGCAACGGTCCCCCCCGCCGCCTCGCTCCCCCAACCCCAGACCACCCTGGAACCCCCTGGCGGGCCATTCATCCGCTATGCCCAGCGTGGTATGAAGAGCATGTACGTCCTCTCGGCTCAATCGCTCTCGGCCTACATCACGCAGCCGCTCGTCTCGACGCCGGGTTATCTCCGCAAGTACCGGTTACGCTTCGCCCTGACCGGCGGCACCGGCGCCGCCGCCGTGAACGCCGCCGACGGTCCGTTCAACCTCGTCTCGCAGGTGATCTACCGGGATGCCTATGGCGTGCCGATCCTGTCGGGGGCCGGCTACGAGATGCTCAAGCTCGTGCCGAAGTACTCGGGCGGGGCCGGCCTGCTCTCAGGAGCCGAACCCTCGAACCTGCCCTCGTGGGTGGCCATGACCTCCACCCTCCGGCTCTCGACGGCCCTTTTCTCCACGCAGCCCACCGTCGCCCCGACCGTGGAGATCGACCTCGACGCCGAATTCTACTGGCTCCCGGCCTCCAATCAGGTCATGCCCCCGGGATTCGGCACGACACGCCAGTGGATGCAGCAGCAGGCATCCCCCACCATCGGCTCGGCTTCGGCTACCACGGTGCAGGTCCCACGGATGGGTGGTTACCTCGACACGCTAATCCTGGAGATGCGGGACTCGCTCAATGTCCGCATCGACCAGTACCCCACCAGGACACAGATCGCCATCGACGGCGTGCCTTACATCGACATCCGCACCGAACAGCAGTACGACGAGATGTGGCGCTTCACCGGGGGCCTCACGAGAGAGACCGGCGTCCTCGTCTTCACCCGGAAGAACTCTCTCAGCCAGCTCAACCTGGGGCTGTTCGACACCCTGGA
>WNFD01011404.1_pt1 | contig 11031 bp, 20 predicted proteins | sample 5400491 | NCBI WGS metagenome assembly WNFD01 (sample SAMN13153343, study PRJNA577476) | soil metagenome | isolation source: 120 cm saprolite under Douglas fir tree site 2 hole 2 replicate 2 | place: USA:California | collected 2015-04-18 | reverse complement strand
TTTAAATTTTTATGTTTCATACCCCCAATACCCCCAACGAAAAATGAAACCAAAATAATAAACGCCTGCGTCCATCCGTGTTCAGCGTGCGGCTCTTCTCCACGAAGTCGTTCAAGGCGCTCGGAACGCTAATTTATCACAAAGCTGCCGTGCAAGCGCTCGTCTTTGCCCGGGCATATCCGGCTGTGGCTCGCCCGCATCATCATCATCATTTTCGTCATCATCACCATCCTCGTGATCCTGCTAAAAGTGCTAAAAGCGGAGCAGGTGGCAGCGTCGGCAACGTCGGCAACGTCGGCGTCCCAAACACATTCATATTAGTGGATACAAGAGATCCCGGCAGGTCCGGTGACGATGATGATGATGCCGGTGATGCCGGAGCTGATGTTGATGCTGTTGATCATGATGATGACAAAATCGCGGTTGACAATGATGATAATGATGACCAAGAAGAAGGCGGGGGCGAGGAAGAAGGTGATGATGAGGACGATGATATGAGCGCAGAGGAAAAGGCGCGTCGTTCGCGATGGCTGGTAAGCGGCGACAAGGACGGCCGGGTGGTGGTATGGGCGTTAACGAACTTTACGAGCGAGGGGCATCAGAAAGAGCGGGCGCCGTAGTGTGAGCGCTCTATGTAACTGGTACTGTAATGATAAGGGGTCAGTGACGCTGGCTGGAAAAATAGTATCGGTACGATATTGATATTTGGTTCGGATGTGCACTTGTCACGGTTGTGTGTCAATCCGATCGGAGAATGGGGTCAGCATGCATACGACCCTTGCTTCCCTTTTTGCCCTCCTCTCCTTGCCTGACGTGCCCCATGACATGTACAGCGCCAGGGGCATTGATTCTCTTAACCCGCTCCGACAACCAGAGAGAATTTTTGGTCGCAGCAAACTAAACACATTCAAACTTTTGTATTGAACGCCACAGGACCTCTTTAGCTTCCGATCATCCCCGTGAACCCCAGATCATCTACAAAATTTGACCAATTTGACGTTCAAGGTTACGTGTGAGTAGGCGATGGTGGACGGTGACAACCCGACAATGCTGATTCCACCACGGGCGACAAAATAACATAATGCAGGAATGAGGACATAAAACGAGTGGCAGGGAGGCAAAAGAATACAGTAGAGTATGGTAGAGTAATGAAAATGGGGAAAGCCAGAATAAAAAGTGATGACAACAAGTAATGAATCATTTATTATTGGTACAGTTATGCGTCGGCAAAGGTCCGTGTCATTAGACCCAAGTCCCAATAGCGTCTCTTAGACAATCTCAAAGACGCACGCTCGACGAGGCAAAGGCCAGGTGATAGGATACTACGACACCGGGAGCGCATGACTTCACACCAGAGCGGCAGATTTCAAGTAATCCCTGAATATGGAATCACGAACTGCAAATGGGTGATAAGCTACAAGCGTTCACCGCAAAGTTCGAAAACCTACCATTAGCGATGATGCTGTGTGTGGTCTTGACATCCTGGTCATGATGTGAGCGGTGAAGGAGGCTAATAAACTGGACTGGTGAACATACCACAACATTCGTTAAATGGGAATAAAGGACACGTTTCTTCTCATTATTTTTTCTGTGAACTTGCAGAAAGTGGGCACGAAAATAGTTGACAACGCTTTCGTAGTCGTTGGGGCGATTGCCGTAGGACGTGATGCTGTGTGAGACGAGTTATAAATGTCGAATGGGGGAGGGGGAGGTAACACATGATTTGAATAAACTCACTACTTGCTAACACGTACACCATTAGCCAATTTGGACTGCAAAACATCCGTTTTATCTGCATGTCGTGAATAAAGGAGCACTAGCGTCCAGTGGTTACCGGACTTACTCAAGAAAAGAACCAAATGGATGTTCTTCAGGAGCTGGTTCGAGCATATGGCGGTGAATAGCTGAAGGGAATCATCAATCCTATTCGTCCGCGGGTCCTCTTCCAGGTACTGTCCGAAGTAGGCTCTGTCATCGTGCTTCCGTAATAAAATGGCGATCCTTGCGCACCTGATCAAACGCGCTGATCGGCGCAACAAAAATGATGGCATTCGCCTCATCGAAATACGGCACCCAAGTATGCCGTTGCCCGCGTGCGCCACCCACGTCGTAAAGGTGCCAGGTAACAGTTCTGCCGTGTAAAGGCACGTCGAAAAGATGTTCTGCGACACCCATCGTCTGAATACGCGCGTGAAGAATGTCATCTATAGGCAATCGGTGAGCGCGGGAAAAAGTAGGGCAAATCCTGATACTCGCCAGTGCTGGGGATATAATCTTTCGCAGCCACGCGGTCAATGGCGCTGAGGAAGCTATTACCGGGCAACTCAGAAGACAGCACTAAACGTCGATGTGCGCGAAGAAAGACATACAACTCTGCCCATTTTTGATCATAATTTGCACTACATCAGAACGCCAGAGAGCTTTGACGTCTTCTTTGCTGGCGTCAAGAATCCTTCCAACCTCTTCAACGACCTCAGAAACAGTCACGCTGCTTCCAACCTCGGCAATGGGGCTGGCCGAGGGCCCGGTGGTACCATGGGAGCGACGTGGGCCAGACCTGAGTTGCCAACCGTGACGAACATAGACGCTGCCTTTGCCCGAACCAGAGACACGGACACCACCGCTAAGCCTGTCTGCGAGAGTACCCTCTGCGGCGACAAGCGGAGAGAGGCGCAGCCTGAGAGTAGCGATCTGCTTCTGCGACTCTGTAACGACGGAAGCAGTGTATGGGCGGGATGTATGAGAGGACGGATCATCGACATCTTGGTGAATGATATCCTCTAGAGTTCGAGTTCGCTTGGATGAAACAGAATCTTGAACAGGGCTGTCGGAGATATTCTCGTCAAACATATCGCCGTGAGACCCAAGGATCTCTAAAATGCGTTTGACGGAGCGCGCGATGTTGAAGTAGACGACTGTGCGCCAAGAAGCGCGTTCCTGGTCTAGTGTGTCGGGACGATACATAAGTTGGAATTGCTTTTGAAGGGTGGACTTTCCAGATTCAGCCTGGCCCAGCAGGAGGAGCTAGTAGAGGGGGATGAGTGCCAAGATGAGAGTGGGATGGGGGGAAGACATACTCGGACATCCTGTTTAGACTTGTCATAGTTTCTTCTGTCGATTTTGAGCTGCTCGTCGATGATGTCAGAGATACGCTTGGAGTCTGTCTCCCTCTGGATACGTGCTCTGCGCTCTAGCTCAGTCTCTGCATCAGGGGGACGGATGGCAAAGGAGAGAGGGTCCTCCTGGGAGTAGACGGAAGGGGGGCGACGAGCGTGTAGCATGTGTTGTGAGGGACAGAGGGAGAGGGAGAGGGAGAGGAAGGAAGCGGAAGGGGATGATCGCTCCTGCTCGAATAATTAACATATTAATAGGGGCTCGCTCATCTTAATTTGCGCGCTAACCAATTCGGCAATTTCATAATTATTTATTTATTTATTGGTGTTGGCGTGTCGGGCCCGGGCCAGGCACCATCGCCCACTTGAGACACCCACGCCGATGGTGAGCACGGTAGCGTGTGTCCTGTCTCCTGCACAGCTCGCTCACACCGCCTAGTCTGTCACCTTACATACAACCCATGGCGATCTAAAGGTTTCCATCACTACTCCACTGAGCCTAAAAACTTTTCTCATTCTCAAACTCAGATCGAAATCTTCTGCGAGGCTGTTCCGAAAACTGCACAGGTTGATTTCCAACCCTCACAATCCCTGTCATAGCTCTTACCACACCTCCCATCCCTCTTCAAGAACTTCCTCGCCCTCTGCGCATCAAATTACTACGATGATTGCTTGTTTCACAGGAACATCAAAGGCTTCATGATCCAGGTTGGTGACCCAACCGGCACCGGCAAAGGCGGTCAATCAATCTGGGGCAAACCGTTCCCAGACGAAATCCGCTCGACTTTAAAGGTACTACTTTGCGTCCGTTCTTCCATTCCCACCGGAGCGCTTTTGTAATCCGAGTCCTTGGCATCTGCTGGCGCCCATGCTCATCATTCATTCTCCCCTTCTCCCAATTCACAGTTCAACGCCCGTGGTGTCGTTGCAATGGCGAACTCAGGGCCTGATACCAACAAGTCTCAATTCTTCATCACATATGCTAAACAGGCACACCTCGATTCCAAGTACACCATATTTGGCAAGGTAATAGACGGCCAGGACTCCACACTGGACTCTATGGAACGTGTTCCCGTCAACAACAAAAACCGCCCTCTCTCGGACATCAAGCTCACCCATGTTCGTGTTCTTTTTCTCCCCGTGCCCCTCATCATTCAGAGTGATCAATCCATCTTTTTGTTTATCAGGTGATCATCCACTCAAATCCGGTAGCGGATGCGCAGCTACGATCGTGACAGACCATCCTTCACGCGGCTCAAATGACAAGTCTCCCACCGATCTTGAGCATTACTCATTGCCAAACCACTTACGACAAGTCGCTCTCTTGTCCATTCTCCGTCCATCACGGGCTAGTCATTGGTAGTTTGCATGTAATGGCTTCATTCAGGGTTTCCCAACAAGGATTCGATATGAAAAAAACGTTTTCGAAGCTTGTCATAGCCATACGGTAGACAGTTTCACCGTCCAACTCATCGCTTTTATCACCGTTTGATGAAGCCCACCAACTCCTTCTGAAGCTCCCGCTGCCTCCGCGCCTTCTCAAGATCGTCCAGACTTCGGAGATCGTATACAACATCACGGGTCTTGCCAAAGTAGACCTCCTGCAACAGATTACGCATCTTAATTTCCATATCCTCGACCATCCTACCGACGTTTTGCACATGTGACGTCGCGTCCTGCACCGGATGATCTTGTTCCATCTATCGGCCGAAATAATGTCAAGGCTTCCTCGGAACACACGCTGTGATACATACCTGCCGGGTCATGCTGCCGCTCAAACTAATTTCTCCATCATGCTTCCATGCCACTGGCTCTTTTGTATTAGACGAACCATCGGCACTCCCACGGCATGTAATGAGCTGGAGCATAATTGTCGAAGTGAGTTTGTAATGCGCCTGGCGCCCACGTTCCATTATCTCGAAAACATGGATGGAGTCCCAGGAGCCGGACGGTTCCATGGGAGAGGCCGGGGTTAGCGCTGGGAGTGAGCCCGCCGGAGATGAAGAAACACCGTGTCATTCGTAGTTAAGCCGAGAGGGACAGCCATGAAATGGATGATGTGTGACGGATTGGGAACGGTCCTACAAATCAAACGCGAAATCACGCACTCTTCTTCAAAAGCACGACGCCGGCAAACCCGCCGTCTTCGAGATCCCATAAAAAGACGGAAGACACGCCGCCTTCGAAGTACCTTCAAATTTGCGTTGCGATCACGGACATGCAATGCAAACAAAAGGTGTGTGATAATGAAACGGGGGTTGCACGAGTTGGGGCGGTTGTGGGTTGAGAGGGGGTAGGGTGGGTGGCGAAGTGGCGTAGTGACGTAGACAAGCGCAGCATGTGTTCGTAGTACGAACCAACGAACCGTCGGTGGGAAATATAGATATGTGATGGATCATGTGGACTTACATCTCGCGGTACATATCGAATGCCTCGTTCGCTGCGATCTCGAGTTTGCGAAGTTTCGGAGGGGGCAGGGGCCCGTCCTCCGAAGGAGGATCGTACTCGTTCGACCAAGGCGATCTGCACACAGAGACAAGGCAACAGGGGAGGTGGTGGGTGGAAGAAAGAACGGATCAACAACCGCCCCCAATGTTGTCATCATCGCGTCCTTCCAACCAACGCACAGCCGCAACGAAGCGCGAAACGCGCGACGCACCTGAAACTCTCCCCGTCTTGATTGTACACGCAAGCGAGGTACTCCTTCCCGGTCGCCCTGTCAACGCGCAGCTTTAGTGGCTGGTCTACGTTACCGGACAGATCTTCGGCGTAGTCGGGACTGATCTGCATGAGCACATCGACGTTCTCCTCGATCTGCGTGGGTGGGAGCCGCCGCATTAGATCGAGCATCGACGAAACGATGTCCATGGTGTGTGGATGGACGGGATGGATGGACGGATGATGCTGTGTTAGAATAGGGGATGGGGGGAATATTTAGAGACGCAAAGTTGTGTTTGTGTGTGGCAGTGTGCAGAGGGCGGCGATTGGCGCCTTTGCCAGTGGAATGGCTGTGAAATGTTGATTGATGGGCTCAAGATCAACGAGGCGAGGAACACGACATCGGGAGTGAAGCTCACGGTTGAGATTAGCCGTAGAGTGGGTGAAACAAAGCCGATAGAGGCCACATGAAAGCATTCAGACATGTTACAAGGTCAACTTTACCGTCCCTTGCGATGCCTCACTGGCCTTTACTACGTGTGATCAGCCATCCATAAATTGGCATGATAACATTTTTTTTAATGAGGGGAGGTCTCCCGTATGCAACATTGTATACAAAGCCACAGCCCACTCTTCACGCATCGTGGGATGTAGCGGTCACCCGTCCTTCTCCCAGCTTGGCTTCCGAGTTCTTCATGTTGGCGATTTCCATTACATTGAACTTTTGGTGCGCGTAATAGTCCCTTACGATGCTGATGCCGCATAGGTTCTGACAGGAACAACTGATGAGCACAGCTCGGTCTCCTTTTTTTTTTCGATGTGCGGGGCTCCATCAAAAAAGCGGTCCCCACCTTGAACACCTCGACGAGAATAAAATTTTCTGCATTTTCGAGGTCGACGGTCCACCCGCTCGGAACGCACGAGACGACGGCGTCGATGAGCGTCTGACGGGATAGCGTGTTGTGATTGCGCACTTTGAGCTCAATCTTGTACTGCGCTTGCACGCGACCGGGGACCGAACGAAATTGTAAAATTTAATTAAAGAAAGAAAAGGGTTAGCAGAACCGCTAATGTCGGAGGCAGTGGACAAAATTTGCAAATCGGAGTAACGACTTACGCGATAGTTCTCATCTGGATCCTTCTGCGTCAGCAGGAACGGCTTCAGGACGCGTTGCGTGAGCGACTTGATTTCGGGGACGTTCGCGACGCACGTATTCGAAACTGGCGTTAGCCGGTGCGCATACCTGTCATCAAACCCGTCAGACCAAGAAATATTTTCCTTTCGAACGAACGAATGTCGAAAATATATATATTGGATGGATCGCCCGCACCTTGTGTGGGTTATCCCAGTCTGTTCCACGTTCTCGATGTGCCTGAGCACGAGCTCGACGGGATCGACAGGCGCCTTACACGAGATGAAGATCACTAGGAACGCATCACTCAGCGATCAGGGCCTTGGGCGCGGGGGAGTTGGGGAAATGGGGTATCATTAATCCGCGCACCGCAAGGCGTGTTGGTCTGGCAGTTCGCTACGTGATCAGCCGGTCGACTCGGATGTCTGGACCCGTGCGAACAGAGAGCGTGAAGGGCGACATACCGAACCGCTGTTCTTTCCGTGGCCGCATGATCGTGGCGAGCTCTTTCGCAACTTGCTTTTCAAAGTCCTCCGCAACCTCGTCGCCGACTGCGCCATCATCCGAATCATCATGGCCTTCTTCATCACTGGCCTCCGCGACAGCGGTGTCCGGCCAAAGCTCCGACGCAACCTGAAAAAAACAAAAACAAGAAATACGAATACACGACATGGTTACGGGCCTGGTGAGATATGATATTGTGCAGTAACGATGACTCACGCTCTCGAACAAATCGTACAACTCTCCGACAGTCTGCTTCTCCTTCCCCTTGACGCAGCTAACCCAGATCCCTGGCCCGTCGATGGCCTTTTTGCCCCAGATAGGAGTGCCGTCCTGGATGTTCAGTCAGATGGAGTATTCGAGCCATGACATACAGCCGTGTCCTCACAGAGCGATATCGCTTTCTAGGTTTGTTGCCGCCGTCTCGGGGTCGTTTAGCGTTTGACATGGCCTCCGACTCGGGTTGTGTGGGCTGATGGCGATCGTTGCCGCGCGCTATGATAGCTGGCGCGTGGGAATTTTCTATACGAGATGGCCAGATGGCTCCAGCAGGCGCTTTTTTTTCGACAATTGTGGGAGACTGTACAAAGCTTTCAAGAGCCCAAGGTTGCGTTCGTCGCTCTTTGTGGAGATACCGTGGGAATGAGACCCACATCAAATGATCCAGGTCTGGGAATCTGATAGACTCCCAGCGTTGATTGTTGAGCGCTACGCGCTACCTCAAACTGGAAACACCTTTTCGGCCTGATTTCTTTACGAGAAGCTGTTAGCCTGGTAACCACAACTTTGCAACCCCTTCGCTGTCATTCGAAGCCAGGACCCCAACACATTACCACCGTACGGCCTTCCACGGCGGTAGAGTGTATATCACGAGTATGAAGGCAACCGCGTCGCCTTTTCAGCCTCTAAACGATAGTACTCCATCAACGTATCGAGTCCCCGTCGGTACCGCACGGTACGTATAGAGCCGTCAATATCATGATCTCCCTTTCCAAGTAGCCGATCAAATCTCGCCTAGGAAAGCTCGATCTGCATCATGCACCCTCACTGCCTCGATGTCATTGCATGACCACCGCCCTCCTCGCTGGCGATGTGCGGGGAGTGTGGAACGTCATCCATGAACTTTGCTTGAAAGGCCCAAGCCCAAAGCGTGGCGTAATATGTATGCTTATGCCTGACTTGCACGTGACTAGTGAGTGGCCCCCAACCATGGTTCTTATTTCTGTCGATTTACCGTCATGATCCCCCGACTGCCCATGGCGACAGCAGGCATGATGCACATGTGCCGGAGATAGCGAAAGGTCCTATTTGCGTCGCCACGCGCCATTCTGATACTGCAGCTTCTCTGCAGTTACGGAACACCTGGGACTCCGGAGGAACTCGAACCTCGGTTGCTTGCCAGGTCTGCCTATGTGAGCGGAGGAGGACGTCGGCTTAGCCGATCGGGGCGAGATCGAGGGGGATCCATTCCCCGTCCCCTCGTCGCGATCGATGCGGACGCTCACCTCCGCTGACGTGCGCCACCCTACATGCACTCACAATGATTACGTTCAATGGCATCGGCGAGTGCTCGGAGGACTTCCTGGTCCGTATCGTTGCTCCTCCACTCGACCACATCGACACGACAGCCGTCAATCAGCTCCACTTTGAGGTTCCAGTTTATCAGCCGTGCAGAAAGGTTCTCGCCAAGTGAAGTGACAATGATGGCTTTGATGGTGATGGATGGAGCTATCTCTCTCATCCTTAATCAACCAAACCTGACAGAGGCGGGCGGGGTGAGCTGCTTCTTATCGAAGAAACTCATGCAAATTGCTTGGATTGGTAAGTTTCGTCCATAGCCCAGATAGTCCATCGGTCTTCCCACGTCTTGCCCGACGCTAAACAGCTAGCCATCCATGCGAATGCACCGCCACGAGACCGGCAAGACGACACGGATTCTGCCGATTGGCTGGACGTCTTCTACGCCCTCGCGGTGGTGGGGAGACTAGAGAGGCTACGTATGTTCGGTGATCTGTTGTTCACATTGCCCATGGACTTGGAGAAGTCTCCGGGAAAAGGGTCATGGGAATGCCGCATGACCCGTTCTTTGTGGGCGTCAGACATCCGTGTCAATCCAGGCAGCTACGGAGCCATTCATGTGCGCGAGGTCTTCAGACACCGTGCAGCGCCTCACCGTTGGTAGAGACCGGGGAGAATAGGCCGCGTATACCCGGATTCGCCGATGTTTGTGAAGAGTACTAATGATCGTTCGTTCTCCTAGCTTCCATTAATCGGTCATTTTTGTCTGCTGCTTTAGTAGCTTTGATGGTTGGAATGGCTTCAACTTCCTCGGATTCACATCCATATATGCGCAGAAGCACCATATGCACCCTGTGCCCTTGATATCTGACGTACAACAGTAATATGGTAATACTTTTTCTCTTATTCCGCACAAAAACAGACATGGGACCGGATAAGGGGATACTCAATATTGGGTTATACGCGTGTGCCCTTACCCTAGCGCTGCGCGTTCCCCCATCAGACCCCTACTGCAGCCGCAGTGGGCGCGCATTGCTACGCTCTGGTTTTGTTTCACGTTCTGGTGCGAACTGAGGTGACGTTGCCGAAGAGACAAATGCCTAGGGCGTCTACGGTACTTCCGGTTATCCCATTTCGTTCCAAGAAACCGCTTACTTATCTTGCCATTGGAGACGTCCCCAGCCGCAGGCACCACTAAGTATGTCGTAGCTTGACGATAGTAATTGGTTCGGCAATTGCGCCCATGGCGGTGATCTTTTTGGGTATCAGGGTCCTCTGTCCTCTTTTTATCGAGTGTCTTCCTTGCCAAGGCTATTGTGACCCCCAAGTCTCAGGCTCAGTCACCCTCATATCTTGATTGAACCCAAGAGACAGCAGAAAGGGGCTCTCTCAGGCTACCGCAGACCCCATGTCTACTCCAGGTAAAAAAACGTATCCGGCTTTTCGCAGCCGAGGTACCCGTTTACGTGACGGATCACTAGGACGTCTCACGGCACGCCACCCTACTGCCAGTTTGCCACCCTCCGCCTCCGACTCGGCGGCCTCAGTGGCGAAAGCCTCACGGGGTTGTGGAACTCCAGTCGGGCACCCCAATGGATGGAACACAGGAACAGTTTGCACATCGTCACGGGTAGTTTGAAACTCCGCATGGTTGTTTTGTGTTAGTCAGCATTGCAAGTGGCAGAAGTGTAAAGTGTGAGGTGAGAACGCCTGTGAGCAAGCAATCGAATGGATCAAAATATCAAAATGAACCAATCTCGGTCATGGCACTGGAGTGATGGTGACTTTTCTTTCATCTCATCACACAGCTCTATTTTTATCAAAAAAAAAACTATTTGGAATGTATCAATGTAAGTAACCTACTGGGTTACAGTCTGTCAATGGGGACCGTGTATGGTGAAATGTTGTGAGGATTGGGCAAGAAATGAGCGAGATATTCGACTGTTCCATTGGGCCCGTTCCATAACCCCGTCCAGCATAGTCCTGTACCTGAAACATGCATCTCGTCAGCAGCTGGGTACTTATTTTCACGGGGACCGTGCCTTGGTTAGTAACATCTGATCCGATCGTCGTTGTCATACGAACTTCACCCTCGTACTCACGGTGTA
>WNFD01007231.1_pt1 | contig 11031 bp, 11 predicted proteins | sample 5400491 | NCBI WGS metagenome assembly WNFD01 (sample SAMN13153343, study PRJNA577476) | soil metagenome | isolation source: 120 cm saprolite under Douglas fir tree site 2 hole 2 replicate 2 | place: USA:California | collected 2015-04-18 | reverse complement strand
TGGGCGGCCGTGCGCTCGTTGTAGGCCTTGGTGAACTCCATGATGTTGATGCCATGCGGGCCGAGCGCGGTGCCGACGGGCGGCGCGGGCGTGGCGCGGCCTGCCTGCAGCTCGAGCTTGAGTATCGTGCGGACCTTCTTCTTGGACACTGCTTAGTGAACCTTCTCGACCTGCAGCAGGTCGAGCTCGACCGGCGTCTCACGGCCGAACATGTTGACCAGCACCTTGAGCTTGCCCTTCTCGGGGTTGATCTCGTCGACCTTGCCGTGGAAGTCGGTGAACGGCCCGTCGACCACACGCACCGACTCGCCAACCTGGAACTCGACGCGGATCTTCGGCGCTTCCTGCTTCATCTGCTTCTGAATCGCCCGAACCTCTTTCTCCTGAAGCGGCACCGGGCTGTTGGCGGAGCCGACGAAGGAGGTAACGCCCGGCGTATTGCGAACCACGAACCAAGAGTCGTTCGACATCACCATGCGGACGAGGATGTAGCCGGGGAAGATGCGCTTCTGGACGTGGCGGCGCTTGCCGTCCTTGATCTCGATCTCGTCTTCCATCGGCACGAGCACCTGGAGGATCTTGTCCTGCATGTCCATGGACTCGATCCTCTTCTCGAGGTTCTTCTTGACCTTCTCCTCGTGGCCCGAGTAGGCGTGGACCACGTACCACTGCGCTTCTTGGTCAGGTGTCGAGGACGTTCTTTCTAGTGCCATTAGTGCTGTCCATAAATGAACCGGCGAGCGACCTCGCCGAGTAAGTAGTCCGCCCCGCCGATGTAGATGCCGAGCACGATGACGGTGAAAATCACCACCACGGTGTAGCGGTACAGCTCACCCCAGGTCGGCCAGACGACCTTGCGCAGCTCGTCGAAAACCTCGCGCAGAAACCGACCGATGCCGCCTTCGGCGGTCGGTTCGGTTCGCTTGCGAGCGGTTACTGCCATTTGAGTCCTACTTGGTCTCCCTGTGGAGGGTGTGCTTGCGATCCCACTTGCAGTATTTGGTGAGCTCCATCCGGTCAGGATCGTTCTTCTTGTTCTTCACGGTGGTGTAGTTGCGCCTTTTGCAGACAGTGCAGGCGAGGGTGATGATGTCTTCCATAGTTGGCTCTTTGGTTGGGGCTGAAATAAAAAAGCCTAGGTTTCCCAGGCGCTGTCAATAGTACCAGAGCGATCGGCGAAGCCTCTCAAGGCAGCAAAGTTCTGGTGAGTGTCGTGGCCAACCAGTCCCTGTAACGCTCGACCGCTCCCTTGGAATGTAGCCGACCAGCTGGGCATGATGCAGGCGCTAGGTCTTATGCCGTCGCGCTAATACACTCTCGGGGGTGACGTCCGAGCGGCTTGCCGGCATCGGGGGTTGGTACCTCCGTGCCGGCATGTTCGTACTCCCGCTCGCCTATTCGTGGAACACCTACGACCACTACATCGTCCCCAAGCTCCTGGTCGCCCGGCTGCTGGTCGTCGGTCTGCTCTTCCTGTTCATTGCGCGGGCGTTGATCGCCCGATCGCTGGTGGTCAAGCGGACGCCGCTCGACTGGCCTGTTCTCGCCTTCGTCGTGTCCGCCGTGCTTTCCACCCTGTTCGCCGAAAACCTGAACGTCGCTGTTTTCGGCATCTACTCGCGCTACGACGGCCTGCTCACCATCCTCACCTACGCGGCGCTGTTCTGGCTCGCCGCGCAGACGCTGGGGGGGCCGGCCGACGCCAGGAAGCTGCAGTGGGCACTCCTGGCCGGCGGCTACCTGGTGGCCGCGATCGCAATCGTCCAATCGGTGAACGACTCGCTGACGCTTGGTGGTTTCGTGCCCGCGTCCGGAACTCTCGGGCAGAAGAACGTGCTGGGCGCGTTCCTGGCCCTGATCTGCCCGCTGGCGTACGGCGAGCTGGTCGCGGCCAGGTCCTGGGGAGCACGTCTTTTGGCCGCGAACGCCCTGACCGTCTACGGCCTCGCTCTCTTCCTCAGCTTCAGCCGGAGTGCGTGGGTCGCCGTGGCTCTGGCGGCGATCGTCGTTGGAGTCGGGGTGCGAGGACCCGCGCTCAGGATCGCCATCGGCAGCGTTGCCGGCATCGTCCTTGGGACCATCGCCATCGCTCTCCTCGCGCAGGCCGGCGGCCCGCAGCCACAGCGCGCCGACCTCGGCGAATTCGGCGACCGGCCGGCTGTCTACAGGGACAGTCTCCACCTCATCGCCAGCCGCCCGATCGTCGGCTACGGGCCGGACAACTTTGGCCTCGTGTTTCCTCGCTTCGAGAGCACCGACCTCCACCAGCAGTGGGACAAAGCCCATGCCGAGACGCTGCAGATTGCCGCGACCCAGGGTGTTGTCGGTCTCGCCGCCTACCTCTTCATCCTTGTCGCTTTCGTCCGTGCGTTCTGGCGGGGGCGCCGGCACCCGGTCGCGTTCGCCGTCTTCGCAGCATGGGTCGGCTACACAGCCACGCTTCAGGTCAACTTCTCAGCGCTGGCCGCGGCCTTCCCCTTCTGGATCTTCGCAGCCGCGGCGATGGAGACCTGGGGAGCCACGCGAACCGCGCAGGTAGCCGCAGGGACGGACGGCCGGCGGCTGGCGGCGGCTGGATCGATCGCTGCCGCCGCGGTGATGATCGTGATTGCGGCAGCAAGCTTCCTCCCATACCTCGCCGATGCGCGCGTGCTCGAGGCGGTGAACGCAGACGTCGGCGGGCGCAACCGCGATGCGCTGGCCCCCGCCCAGGAGGCGGCGCGACTCTGGCCGCGCGAGAGCGTTTATGCGGTGGAAGTCGGCAACGTCGCGTTCGAGCGTCAGGATTGGGAGCTCGCTCGCGTCGCATATGTCGAAGCGGCGCGACTTGGCACCTACAATCCGCACGTGTACCGGAACCTCGCCCTCGCCGATCGCAGCCTTGGCCTCATCGAAGAGGGGCGAGAGGCGGCGCGCAAAGCGGTCGAGCTGAACCGCTTCGATAGCGCGAACCAGGCCCTGCTCGCGCAATTCGAGGCCGCGCAGCCGTAACCAAGGGATAGGGCCCAGCGATTCACATGGCATGGCAGCTCAGAGGTTCCTGGCGGTGCTGATGACACCTCGGTCGAGGCAGGTCATCGCCGGCGTCCTGGTTTCTGTGGTTACGCTGGCAGTGATCGGAATCGTGCTGATGGCCATGACCCCGGTCGGGTGTGGACCCGCGAACGCGATGGGGATCAAGTCGATCGCCAACCGCTGTAAAACGCAGCCAGTGGCCGCCCTGCGGACCCCGACCCCAAGCCCCTTCGTCATCCCCGCCCCCAGCGCTCCGCCTTACACCCCGCCGTCTTCTCCGCCGTATAACCCGCCGGCGTCACCGCCTTACTATCCGCCGGCGTCCGCACCCTACTATCCGGCGTCAACGCCCGCGTACCCGCCCTTCTACCCGCCGGCCAGCGGCGTCGGCGGAGGCCCGGTGATACCGCCCATCCAGCTGAGCTGCGCCCTGCCGGTCTTCGCCGGTCCGCCGGGAAGCGGCGGGTTCATCACCTTCCCCAGCGGCAGCTTCACACCCGACCCGAAGAGCGGCGTGACGCTGCCCTCGCCGAGTCCGGGCTCGTCACCTCAACCCATCGGCGGCGGCCCGGGAGGCCCAGGGTACGGATACGGATATCCCGGCTTGACCTGGGACGTCGCTCAAAAGAAGTGGCTGCCGGCGCCTTACGCATGGGTGAGCCCGGACGGCAGCAAATACGCCTACACGTCGCCGAACTCAATCTACGTGCAGGACGTCGCCACGGGCACCCAGGTCGAGCTCGGCGAAGGTAAGTCGTGGTCGATCGTCGGTGTTCTCGCCGACGGCGTCTACGCGACCAACCCGAACGTGGCCGGGCTGTGGGTGCTGCCCTTCTCGTCCACTGCGCGCCAGGTCACGACGAGCGGCTACTGGCAGGCCGTGACCACAGGGGCGGCCTACGGCACCGCAACCTCGGCCGTGCCCCAGGGAGTGAGCACCACGATCATCAGGATCGACCTCAAGACCGGTGCCATCGACTCGAACTGGTTCACACGCCTGGGATCGAACAGTTATGTCAGCGGCTTCGACGGCCATGGGAACGCCATCATCTATGTGAACAGCTTCTCGGGCGGTGGCAACGAGGTCTGGATTTCCACCGGGCCGGATCTCGGCACGCCGATCATCGGCTCCCAGAATGGGGTCTTCGTCAACGGCATTCCAATCGCCGATAGCCACGGCGTCTGGTTCTCGGCCTCGATCCAGAACTTCAGCAATGGCAGCAACAGCGGACAGCTGCTCTATGTTCCCAACTCCGGCGTTTATGTGATGAGCCAGATCGGCGGCCAGCTCGCGGGCGGTTGCAACTAGCCGCATATCATCTCCTGCGTGGCCGCCACCATCATCGCCGTACTGCACGGTGACCAAACAGGCGAAGAGCTGCTCAAGGAGGCGGTCCGACTCCTCGAGCCCGACGTCATCGGCTTCGCCGTCGAGCGCCGCGACTTCGATCTTTCGCTGGAGCGGCGCCGCGCGACTCGCAACCAGGTGGTCATGGACGCGGCCGCTGCGCTGCGCGAGTGCAGGTATGGGCTGAAGGCGGCGACGATCACTCCGGAAGGGGCCGGCGACGTCGGCAGCCCCAACGCGATCCTGCGTAAGCAGATCGACGGTCGCGTAATCGTGCGCACTGGGCGGCGCATTCCGGGCGTACGGCCGCTGGCCGGCGTCCATGCGCCCATCTCCGTGATTCGCATGGCGGTGGACGACGCCTACGGTGCCAAGGAATGGCGCGAGGGACACGACCTGGACGAATGGGCGTACCGGACCGAAAAGATCAGCCGGCGCACCAGCCGAATCGTCGCCGAGTACGCCTTCAATCACGCCAAGCGGATCGAAGCCAAGGTGTTCGGAGGCCCCAAGTTCACCGTCAGCCCCGTGTACGAGGGCATGTTCAAGGAGGAGCTCGACGCCGCTGCGCAGCGGCATCCCGAGGTGCGCTACGAGCCGCAGCTCATTGACGCCACCTATGCGCTGCTGCTGGCGACCACTGGCGAGTCTCTCGTCATCCCCGCGCTCAACCGCGATGGCGACACGCTCTCCGACCTCGTCATGCAGATGTTCGGCACGATCGCGGGCGCTGAGTCGGTGCTGCTGGCGTTCGACAATGCCGGCGAGGTCTCGGTGGCGATGACTGAGGCGCCGCACGGCACCGCCCCTTCGCTCGAGGGCAAGAACGTGGCGAACCCGATGGCGATGATCCTGGCCGTCGCCTCCCTGCTCGGGTACATGAAAGGCGAGCAGCCGCGCCGAGCCTCGCGCACGGTATATGAAGCAGCCCTCGAAACCGTCTCCGACGGCATCAGAACCGCCGACCTCGGCGGCCAGGCCACCACCACCGAGTTCACAGACGAGGTGATTCGTCGCGTTCGTACCAAGATTGACGTGTGGAGCGCGTTAGCAGATATAGAGAGGTAGGTTCCCTGGTCCCCGTGGGACAGGGTTTGACGAGAGGTTAGGGAATAGGCGTGAGCCCGCCGATCAGTTATTTGGCGCTTGGCGACTCGTACACGATCGGCACCGGCGCGTCCGATGAGTCGCACAACTTCCCCTCGATCCTGTCGCGTCTCCTCGCCGGCGCCTCGCGCACCGAGGTCGTGCTCACGAACCCAGCCATCAACGGATTTACGACCCTCGACCTGATCGCCAAGGAGCTGGACCGTGTCAACGGCCTCCAGCCCGATGTGGCGACGGTGCTGATCGGGGTCAACGACCTGGTCCAAAACCGCTCCGCCGAGGAGTACAAAGCCTCTCTCACTACGATCTACGACCGCATCGCCGCGATGCGCCTGGCACCCGAGTGCGTGGCGTCGATCTCGATTCCCAACTGGTCCGTCGTGCCGGCCGCAGCGCAGTACGGCGAGCCGCGATTGATCAAGGCGGTGACCACCGACTTCAACGCCATCGCCCGCAAGGAAGCTCTCGATCGGGGCTTCACCTGGGTCGACATCACGGGCGTGAGCACGTATCGCCTCGGCTCACCGGGCTGGATCGCGGCCGACGACCTGCACCCGGGCGACGCTCAATACCAGGCGTGGGCCGAGGTGATCTGGGCGGCGGTCAAGGAATCCTGGATGTCGGTGGCGGCACGTAGATAAAGCTCTTCCGCGGGAGAGTGAGCAGCGGCGCTAGCCCGGCCGTTAGGCCGGGTCGGCTTCGCCGACGCCGCGATGAGCGGGAACCGGCAGGTTTCCGCTCATTACACGGTGATTCGTTTGAAGGACTCGGCGTAGCGGTAGCCGGCCTTCTTCCCGATCTCTCGACTCCGCTTGCGCAAGAACTTTTCGAAGTCCCATTCTCGACCGGGCTTCGCGACCTGGCTCTTGTGCTTCTTCAAGGCCTCCATCTTGAGATCGAACGTCGGCGTGATGTCGACCAGGTAATCGCCCGACGTCCAGAACGGGATCCACACCTCTTTTACGATATGAGGCTCGTATCCCTCTTTGAGCAGGCTTCGGAAGGCGCGAGGGTTGCGTGAATCGGGATACACCGCGGCCATCGTTGCCTCGCCGACGGCGAGGTGGTCGGGGTGTGAGCCGCCCATGGGCATGTCGATGGCCCGCCCGGGCAGGTGCGTGATCACGAGGTCGGGCTTGTGCTTGCGGATCATGCGCACGATGTCGTGGCGGAGCTTCAGGTCGGGCGTGAGGTGACCGTCCTTGTAGCCCAGGAACTCGACCTTCTTCACACCGAGCACCTTCGCCGCCGCGCGCTGTTCCTTCTGGCGGATCGCCGCCAACTCCGAATCCTTCTGCTTTGGGTCCTCGCCACCCTGTGAGCCGTCGGTGACGATGACGTAGGTCACCTTCGCGCCGTCTTTCGCGAGCTTCGCAACCGAGCCGCCCGAGCCGAACTCGGGATCGTCGGGGTGCGCGGAGACGACGAGGACGCGATCGAACTTGGGACCTTTGCCATTGCCAATTGCACCCCGCCTTCGCACGACTGTCTTCTTCTTAGCCACGAGGTTCAGATTAGAAGAATTCACAGTTCACCTCCCCGCCATGCGGGGAGGTCGGACGCCGCTGTCGGCGTCCGGGTGGGGAGTCGCATTCAACATCAGCGCTTCGACTTGACGATCGCACCGAGCGAGGCCAGTGGGATCGCAGGCTGGATCGGGCGCCACAGTACCTCGAGCTGCTCGAGGCTCAGACGCGTCCGCGAGCCGATTACACGACCACCGAAAACCGCCGTCTTCGCGGCCGCCCAGCCCTCGCCTCCGCTCACGCGCATCGGCACGGTGACGACCGCGGCGAGCGCAGCCGCCTCTTCGGCCGTCCGCGACGCACCGTCGGCCGTGGCTTTGGAAAGGACGCTCGAAACGTCATCGGCCATCTGCCATGGCCGCGCCAGCAGCGCGCATTGGTTCGCGCTGAGGCGTCCGATGGCGCTGACATATCGCAGCACTGGAGCCCCTAATGACCTCGGGTTCGTGACCGGGATGGCGGACGCGAACGGCGCATACGAGGCCGCGAACTTGATCGGCGCCAGGTGCTGGCGACGCACCAGGGCCGACGCGGCCTGCCACGCGGCGACGGCCTCATCGTCTGAGCGGAGCTCGAGGAAGTCGAGCAGCGCGGTGCCGGCGTTGACCAGCGGCGCCACCACGTCCTGGTTTACCGCTGGGATGGACTCGGCGATCTTGACCCAATCGCCGTTGTTGAGCGCGGCCACCAGCTTCGGAAAGGCGTCGACGTCGACGTAGTCCAGCTGCACGATCTCCCCGAAAGCTCCGTACCCGCGCATCGACTCGTCGTACGTCAGGTCCGCCTTCGCCGCGACCGTCACCGCGGCGCGCTCGACGGCGGCGAAGCCGCGGCAGCGCGTGAACGTGTCCAGCTCCTTCGTGCCTTTGATCGCCGCCAGCAGCGAGCGCACCACGCCCGCGGGCTCCGCGCCCGTTTGACGGGTCACGGTGGCGACCAGCTGCCGGCGGTCGAGGACTCGAAGCCACTGGATCGGAGTGAGCCCGACGACCCCTTTGATGAACGTCGCGACCTCGGCGTTGTTGGGACCGTATGGCGCCCGCGCCCCGGGAGTCGATCGTTTCGACTGCGCGCGCGTTGCGTCCGCTGCTGATGCCGGAGTCGGTGGCCTGGTGATGGCCGCGGTCGCGCGATCCACCGCCGCGCGCACCCGCGCGCGCACCGGCTTCGGGACGTGCTCTTCGATTGCAGCCCATGGGATGGCGGCTTCGAGGGGCGCCCACAGGATTGCCGTCTGGTCCTTGCTCAACTCTGCACGGGCGCCGAGGACCCTGCCGCCATGGACCACCGTCTTCACCGCGGCCCATCCGAGGTCGCCGGTGAGCTGGGTTGGAATCGTTCTCAGCGCGATGAGGGCGGCCGCCTCCTCCGGTTTCAGGTAGCGCGTCTTGGCCACGACCTGGAGCAGGGCGCGCGACGACTCGGCATCAAGGCGCCACCGACCCGCGAGCAGCTCGCATTTCTCTTTTGTCAGCGCCTGCACCGCGGTGAGGAATCGCATCGTGGTCGGGTCGAGCGCGTCGAATCCGGCCACGGGGATGAGCGTGATGAACGGCGCGTAGTGAGCGCCGAACTTCAACGGCGATAGGTGCTCGCGCAGCACGAGCGCCGACAGCGCCTGCCACGCGGTCGCCACCTTGTCGTCGCTTCGCTTGTCCAGGGCCTCGAAGAGCGACTCGCCGGCCTTGGACATCGGCTCGGACAGCCGCCGGTCGGTGCTGCGGATCGCGTCCTGGACCGCCCGCAGAGACTCGGTCGCCTCAACGACGTCTTCTTTGGTGACGGTCGACACCAGCCTGCGGGCGGTGAGGATCTGGCGCCATTGCCAGGGCGTCAGCTGGGCGGCCGCGTGGATGAACGCGTCGACCTCGGCTGTGTTCTCGCCGAACCGGCGGGAGGCGTCGTCGTTGGCACGCAAGATCCGGCCCAGAAGGCCGTGGGTGGCGGGCGCCATTCCGAACACTTTAGTCGGCATCGACCGGGGAGCAGCCCGGCTTATGAACTGGCGGCTTTAAACGATCTCGACCTTCAACAAGTTGGTCTGACCGGGCCGCCCGACAGGGACGCCGGCCACCACCACGACCCGGTCGCCCGACCGCACGAGCCCGCTCCGTGCCGCCGCCTCGGTGGCGTTGGCGACCATCTGGTCGGTGTCCCTGCCCGGGCTGACGAGCAGAGGAATCACTCCCGCATACAGGGCGGTCTTGCGAAGGACGTCGGGGTTCGGGCTGGCCGCGACGACCGGCACCCTTGGCCTGGCCTTGCTGCACCGCAGCGCCGTGGTGCCGGACTCTGTGAACGCAATGATCACTCGAGCGCCGAGCTCGTCGGCGGTCGTCGCGGCCGCATGCGCGATGGCGCTTCCCACCTCTCCGGGCTCGCGCCACATCTGCCGCTCCCGTCCGAAGGCGGGATGCCGCTGCGTTGAAAGGCAGATGCGCGCCATCGCGCGCAGCGCTTCCACCGGATGCGCGCCCACCGATGTTTCTTGCGACAGCATGACCGCGTCGGTGCCATCCCAGATGGCATTGGCCACGTCTGACGTCTCGGCGCGGGTCGGCCGGTTCGAGGTGACCATCGACTCCAGCATCTCCGTGGCGGTTATCACGGGCACGCCGGCGCGGTTGGCGCGGTCGATGACCTCCTTCTGCACCGCGGGCAGCTCGCCGAGCTTCAGCTCCACGCCGAGGTCGCCGCGCGCCACCATCACGGCATCCGCGACCTCGAGGATCTTGCCCAGGTTGCGGATCGCCTCGAGCTTCTCGAGCTTTGCGATCACAGGTGTGCTGCAGCCGAGTGCAGTGAGGTGTTTCTGGCAGAGCATCAGATCCTCGGCCTGGCGCACAAAAGACAGTGCGATGTAGTCGACGCCGAGCTCGACCGCGAACTGCAGATCGATCAGGTCTTTCTCTGTCAGCGCCGGCAATGGCAGCGGGCGCCCGGGCACGCTGACCCCCTTGCGCTCGCCGAGTAGGCCGCCGCGTATGACCGTGCACTCTGCTCGTCCTTTAGATGTCGCGCGGACCGCGAGCTCGATACGGCCGTCGTCGATGAGTACCCGGTCACCGACGCGAAGCGCATCGACGAGCTCAGGGTGGCTGACCTCGATCTCGTCAGCAGCGCCACGCGGCCCGCCCACGAGCACCACCCGGCGTCCACGCGCCAGGCGCATGAATGCCGTGTCGAGGGGGCCGGTGCGAATCTTCGGACCCTGGAGGTCGCCGAGGAGCGCGACCGGCCGGCCCACCGCTTCGGCCGCGGCGCGGACATCCTCCGCGGCCTGGCGATGCGTGGGGTGGTCGCCGTGCGAGAAGTTCAGGCGCGCGACGTCCATGCCCGACTGCACCATCGTCCGCAGGATGGCGGGCGAGGAGCTCGAGGGTCCGATCGTGCAAACGATCCTCGTGCGTCGGATCACTTTGCGTATTTCTTGACGCGGTTGCTCATTTCGTCTTCCGCGGCGATCACCTGGCGTTCGAGCTCAGGCGCGCTGATGACGGCGCCGCCCATGCCGCGGACGAGGTCGCTCTGCGAGTGATCGGAAGTGGCGACCGTGACCGTGTCACCTGCGCCCACCGCCCCGTAAGCAAACCGCTCGATGACCTGGTCGGCTGAGCGGCCTTTGCGCGCGAAAATGACTCGGACGCCGTCCACCAGCTGGTCTGAGTTCGTGCGCACGGCCGCGCGATGCGCATCGAAGACCACTGTCACCTCGTCACCGGTGACCAGCCCGTACACAGCGAGCCTTTGGACCAGCTTGTCGCGCGCCGCCTCCAGCGACACCCCGAGCAGTCGCTTGAGCGACGGCCAGGCGTGGATGACGTTGTAACCGTCGACGATGAGTTTCACGTACTCACCTCCCCACCTTGTGGGGAGGTCGGACGCCGTTGGCGGCGTCCGGGTGGGGGGAAACACTACTCAAGGACGCATTGCCAATTGGCCCGCGATGATGAGGAGCCGCTCGATGTGCAGAGCGTCGGTGATCTGCAGCGCAGCCCCGTAGAACGCATCGCGCGCCGGCGCTACGTTCCAGAG
>WNFD01009319.1_pt1 | contig 11033 bp, 6 predicted proteins | sample 5400491 | NCBI WGS metagenome assembly WNFD01 (sample SAMN13153343, study PRJNA577476) | soil metagenome | isolation source: 120 cm saprolite under Douglas fir tree site 2 hole 2 replicate 2 | place: USA:California | collected 2015-04-18 | reverse complement strand
GGAGGAACGTGGTGCCGCTGCGCCAGTGCCCGATGATGAATACCGGTGGCGGATCGAACAAAACTGCCTTGACACGGCGAGCGACGCGCAACTCCTCGACCATGCATGCGGGCCAACGCAGGAAGGCACTGGCGAAGATGATAGCGACTTGCGGGTAGTAACGAGGAGAGACTCCGCCATGCCGCGAGAGGGTGCGCGCAAGACTGGCTAAACTTGCGCCCGCCAGCAAATGGAGGGGAGGCCTGCGAATGTTGGCAGCGTTAGCGTGATGATCTTCTTCGAAACTTCGAAACATCGCCGACCTTTCGGTAGGGCAGATACATTCTGCCATGCGGCGGCACAAGAGCGGTGGGGGAGCATGTCGTGGATTAGTACTACCTTATCGCCGCGCAACGCCGCTCGCAACGCCTCGATCTGCTCGGCCGGCCAAGCTCCGCCCCAAGGGAGCGCTGCGCATGTGCGCGCTGGCGCGACCGAATCGCGGAACACTCCCGCCGGCCGGTTAGCGACGCTTCGCAGAAGCGTGCTGCAGAAAATTGACACCGCCCCGCTATAGAATCCGAAGCGCCATGAGCAACGGCATCTGCATGCTCGCTCGATTCTCTCCGCCTCGCTGGGCCGGATCGTGACACGGAGCCCGTGCTTCCTCAAGATCAACGACATCAGGGGCGATGACTTCGGCGCGGCAGAAATGTGACCGCGAGGCCGAGTAACAGCGCAATCCCTCGGCGCAGCCACCGAACCTGGCGCATCGCCGTCGAACGCTCTGCCTTTCAAATCAAACGTCTGGCCCTCCATCCGTCGTGCGCCAAGCCCCGGCTTGGCTTTTCGCGTCGCCGGCGCTTTCCGGGGTCCCGCCGGTGGCCATTCACGGCCTTTCCTGGCGGGCAGTGCCGACTACCGCCAGCACCTTGGAATCGTTTTCCGCCATCCGGCTATCGATCCACGAGGCGACCCCGCGGTACGCATGCAGGAATACCTCGTTGTGCCGCTCCCAGCTCGTAAACCGAAGGTCCTCTGGGAGTTCTGGCCTGACGAGAATATCCATGTCGCCCAGCGGCAGATCCGAACGCCGGTTCGTGAGCATGCCGAGCATGATCACTTGCAGGATACCGGGCGCCTGCGGCAGTCGCCGACGGGAGAACGGATTGAGCAACGCGACCGCCAGTTCGCGAGGACCGGGGATCGAATCGTAATCCACCGGGTAGGTCTTTGGCCCATCGGCCCGGAACATCACGACCACGTTGGGTCCGGTTTTCAGGGTCTTCATCGGCGCCAGCGGGATATTATCCATGAGCGCACCGTCCACCAGCATCTCGCCGTCTTTCGTGAAGAACGGTGGCAGCACACCCGGTACCGAGCCCGACGCACGCACGGCGTGCCAAACCAGCCCACGCCGATGGATCCGCGGCGTGTGGTCACTGAGAGATTGCTGGAAACCGCGAACAGCGGTATCCACAGGTCTTCCATGAGCACGTCGCCGTACTCGGTCCGAAGCGCCCGATCGAACGCCTTGTGGTCGATAAGCCCGTAGCGCGGCAGCGTGAGGCGGCGGAATGCGCGGCTCCGGACGAAGATGTTGTGCGTTCCCTCGTCGACGCGCTCGGGGTCCACGCCGTACGCCAATGCGGCCGTCATCGCCGCGCCGACGCTCGTGCCTCCCAGAATGTCGAAATCCGCGCCCGCCTTCCGGAATGCCTTGTACACACCGAGGTGGGCACTTCCGAGCGCGCCACCGCCGCCGGCAACGAAGCCGACGGCCCGACCGGACAGAAAGCGGAAGAGGCGCTGAACATCCGCGACGTCTTGCAGGGCGACGTGATGGTGCATGAAGACGTCGCGCGGTCCAAGCCAGGAACTCGTGCCCGTGGCGATTTGGGTGCGCGCGTCGTGCAGAATGACGAGACGCCGGGCCGATGGCCGGTGGACGGAAAAGGCGAACAGCTCGCAGGCATTGGGTTCGACGGAGGCACCGGCTGAAGCGACCAGTAGAACCACGTCCGCTTGGCGGATGCACTTTCTCGTCCAGTCGGTGAGCGTCTGGTCGGCGATGTAAAAGACGAAATCGGACTCTGCTTCGAGCGAGTTGAGCCAGGCCGACGTCGCGGGATCATCGAGCGAGGCCTCCGCAAAGCGCTCCGCAATCTCCTTCTCGGTGAGGAACACGGCACGGCTGACCGAGCCGAACACGTCTCGGAGCGAATCGACGAACCGAGAGGAAGGGCGACTGCTGCCCGCAGACACGACCGCCACAGTGCGCACCGAAGCTGGAGCTTTTGCGGCAGCATCGACGCTTTCGGAAAGCCGGCGCGCCAGCGAGACGATCACGGCGTCCCGGAGCTGTGGCGAGGAATCGCTCAATTCCCGGAAACGCTCGCGCGTGATCGCGAGCACGCGCGAGTCGCGCAGCGCCGTCACCGTTGCGGTTCGGGGAAGCCCTGCGAAGAACCCGATCTCTCCGATCGGCTGCCCCTGGGCGATTTCAGCGATCGGCTCGACCACACCCTCCAAATGAACGGTGAACCGGCCGGAAAGTACGAAATAAAGCGCGTCCGAGGGCTCCCCTTGTCGGACCAGGATCTCGCCGCGCCGGAGTTCGCGGGGCTCGGCTTCCCCCGCAAGCGCCTCCAGGTCTTGCAATGCCCTGCAGTCGAGAGCCGGAATCGCAGACAGAAGATTGGCGCGTGTCTTCGCCGATGTCATATGCACTGCCTATTCAAGAAATATCACTGAAACTCGAAGTCCGAGCCGACACGCCAAGCGCGTGGAGAGCGCGTTGAACAACGAAACCCACAATCTCGCGCCTGATGCCCTCAGATTGCCGACCGCGAGAACGACTTTCATCGACCCGAACGGATTCAACCGCGACATTCCAACTCTCAGCCTTGCCGGGCGGATCACGGCCTCCGACCCGGCCATCCGACAACCTGAAATGCGTGCTGGCCGACGCTACCGACATGATCGCGCGCAGCCGCTATGCCGCGCTCTCGCGCAAGGTTACACGCATGGGCATGCCGTTCTTCGGCATCAGAAACATCTGTGCGGACGGCTGCGGGTCGAAATCGGACCTCACCTCGAAGTGGGCGGCCCGGACAAAGGTGGCGAGCATGATGGTCGCCTCGATCATCGCGAACGCGGCCCCTATGCAGATCCGCGGCCCTGCCCCGAAGGGCATGAATTGAAAGCGTGTAAGCTTTGAACGGTTCTCGGGAGAAAAGCGATTGGGATCGAATCGATCCGGATCCTCCCAATAGCTCCGATGGCGATGAATGGCATAGATCGGGATGATCCCGATCGTGCCGGCGGGAATCGAGACGCCGTCGAACTCGATGTCCTCGATGATATCGCGAACGATCACCGGCGCGGTCGGGAACAGGCGAAGCGACTCGTTCAAGACCTGTTGAACCGTGCCGAGATGCTCGACATGGGCGGAAGTAACGCGATCGCGTCCAACCACCTCCTCTATTTCCTCGAGCATCCGCGCTTCCCATTCCGGACTCTGCGAGATCAAATAAAGCGTCCAGGCCAACGCGAATGCCGTTGTATCGTTGCCGCCGACCAGAAATGCGAGAATGTTGCCGATCACGAGTTCATCCGACATGCTCTGTCCCGATTCCGGATCGGAAGCCTTGAGCATCCTGGTCAGCAGGTCCTCGCCGGCTGCTGCGTCGGCGCGGCGCACCCGCACCAGCTCAGCAACGGCATCGCGCAATCGGGTCTCATGCGTCCGCATTGATCTTCCGCCGGGTCGCGGCATCCAGTGGGGAAGCCCCAGCAGCGCATACATCACCCACCAGTTGACTGCCGTGTAGTATGCGGCTTGTCCCATTTCGATGGCGGCGAGCATGTCGTCCGGGACCCCGGCCAGCATCGTCTTCGAGATGACATGAAAGGCGGCACGCGACATGTCTCGGTGCACTGCATGGGCCGTTCCCGGTGGGGCCGTCCGCCACTTGGCGACGGTAGCTTCGGCCACATCGGTCATGATCGACCCGTAGCGCAGAAGCTCGTCGTGACGAAACAATGGTGCGGCCGCGCCTCGCTGCCAGCGCCATTCCCGACCCTCGGACGATATGATCGCGTTGCCGAACATCGGTTTGAGAGCATCGACCTGCAACGCGCCTTTCGGAAATTCCGCCGGACGGGTCAGAAGCAGGGTCTTCACCAGTTCCGTGCCGGTGAAGAACGCCATGCGCGGCGGCCCGCGCGCGATTACGAGCGGTTCCCGATAGGCCTGCTCCGGGATGACCTCCAGATTGTTGCCGAGCAGCTTGGCGAGATTGAATGGGAATCGGAGCGGCTGGGCAGCGGGCTTGACACGGGGCGGGTAGAAAGGCACGGCGCTGTTCGATGTTCCGAGCATGGGGCTTGGCCTCCCTGGTCTCATCCCGAACCGGCTGCACGGCTACACCGAAGATGCGGATGCTCTCTCCCTCAGCTTGCCGAGGGGCCTCTTCTCGTGGGATATGCGCCGATAGAGCGATTCGTAGTCATCCCATTCCGTGTTGAAAATCCGATCCAGAATGCGCGTCCCCAGGCCGTAATGGCCGCTATATCTGGAGTGGTGAAGCGAATGGTACGTGGTACTGGTGAGTACCTTGCCAAGCCAGCGATTATAGTCGCCGGATTTCATTTCGAAGTTTGCGTGGCTGAATGAATTGATCACGAGATATCCAACGTACCAAGCTGCGATCCCGAAGGCATTAAGGCCGAACAATCCGTCCACGGCGGCAAGCGGCGCAAGCAGCCCTATGTCGAAGATCAGCTTCTCCGTGAAGGAGAAGGAGATAGCGGTAAAGGGGCTATTCAGACGGCTCTTGTGATGCTCCAGATGAATCCAGTGCAGCGCGCGAAGATGGAAGGCGCGGTGCGAGCCGTAGTGCCAAATCTCCGCCCAGATCGCCGTCGCCAGCCCCGAACAGATGAACGACGCCAAACTCGTGTTTCTGAAAAAGCCCAAGTAAAGGAAAACCGCCAGGATCACCGCGTGCATCGGCGTGTGAAGGGAGTTCTTCATCTCCCGCCTTATTTGCTCCTCGCTGATCGGCAGATCGTAGATCGTTCGCTCACATATCTTCCACCGGTTCTTGTCCGCCAGATACCAAAACAGCGCCATGAGGTGCCCGAGCGTGGCAATCACCAAGAGTGTGACGATTTGCAGCGCGGTGAACATGGCCTGCTTCACTCGCGGTGGCGCAGCAATGTCGCATACCTACGAACACCGCCGATCAATCTTATCGCCTGGGCTTTCATGATCAGCTTCCAATAGTCGCCTATCCCGCCTTCGGTGCTCAGCCTTTCACCGTGCTTCACGAAATCGAGCATCATCGGATAGGAAGGCCCGTTCTCGCGATGCAAGAATTTCTCTCCCGCGATCGTGAAGCCGAGCGCCTGGTAATACGGCATCAGTGCGGGGACAGAGTCGATGTAGCATTCCTTCATCTGGTGGCGGAGACCGTACCGCACTATGGCTGATATCAGCTTGATCGCCGCCGCCCCGCCGCGTTTCGATCTCTTGACGACGAATTTCGTGCAAATGCACGTCGCTTTGGGATGATGCGCCGATTTCCTCATCCCGTACAATTCCTCGAGAACGCCCAGCGAATCGTCGGACGATGCGTTGCCGCGCAAGGTCCCTATCGTCTCGCCGGCTTCGACGGCGACGAAGACGTGGCCGGTCTGGTCGAGATGATCGCTGATGATCTTCCTGTCGTGGTCGGCATACGGCGATTGTCGCCCCAATTCATGACAGAAGACTTCGTATCGCAACCGCTTTGCGCTTTCGAGCATGTCCTTGCTGCGGCAGAGATAGACTTCCACCGCCTGGGGTCTGCTATGGGCCGTTGCCGTCGAGGCCCATACCAGATTGTAGCTTGTCCTTTCCTCCGCAGTCTCCGCGAGATGACGCAACAAACGCGCAGTCAGGTCGGGCTGCTCACGTTCGAGGCGGGCGAGCGTCGGATCGTCGATGACGATGGCGTCTGTTGCCGTCCGCGCCACCACGGTCGCGGTGGCCGGGCAGCCCCACAGGAAGCCGATCTCTCCGATCGGGGACCCGACATCCGAGACCATGAGCTCTCCCTCGCCGCGGCTCCTTTGCGGATCGATATCGACGCAACCGTGGGTGATTACGTACATGTCTCGGTAGTGCTGCCCCTTCCGGCGCAGCACATCGCCGGGCGCGAAGCGAACCTGTCTGCAGATCGACTGCAGCAATTCGAAATCGATCGAGGCAGCTGGTGCGGACACAGTCGAATCTCGCATCCACGATTGGCCGTCGAGTTCGAGCTACAAGCATATAATGCTGGCAGCGCGGATCACAATCCACGACTAATGGCTTCGCTTGGCCCAATGTCGGTCAAATCTGCAGGCCGTCGTCGTCCGTGCGAGATCAGGGACATCGGGGGGCGACGAGCTCGGAGCGGCAGAGCGCGACGCACGGCCGAATCTCGCGGATCGCCATCTGAACGCTCTGCCATTCAAATCAAACGTCGGTCGTAACGGCAGCCGGCGTCCTCGATGGTGCCGCAACAATCTCCGAGCGACCGCCTTGCTGCGGAAGCGGCTCCTCGATGCGGAACCAGAGAACATAGAGGGCAGGCAGGACTATCAGGGTCATCATCGTCGCGACGGTTAATCCTCCGATCACGGCCAACGCAAATGCTGCCCAGAGCACCGCCGAAGCGATGGGTATCATGCCCAGGGCGGCAGCCGAGGCGGTCAACAGGATCGGCCGGAACCTATGCAGTGTAGCTTCGATCACGGCGTCCCATGGCGTGCGCCCCTGGGCGATTTCGGCATCGGTCTGGACCATCAACACGACGGAATTGCGCACGTCCAGGCCAACCAATGCAATCACGCCCACCAAGGCCACAAACCCGAGCGCGTTGCCCGAGACAAGGAGAGCGATTACCACCCCGATGAATCCTAGCGGCGCAACGCTGAGCGCCAGAAGAAGACGACGGAAACTGTGCAACTGGACCATCAATATCGTGAGGAGCAAAATCAACATGAGCGGCAGTTGTGCCATGAGTGCTCTCTGAGCCGTCGCATTTTTTTCTGCCACTCCGCCGACCTCGATCTTGTAGCCTGCCGGTAGGGTCGTACTGAACGCGGCGATCTTGGATTGAAGATTGTGGACGGCAGTTTCGGGCGCAACGCCTGGGGGCACCTCGGCTTGAACGGTCAAAGTCGGAACACCGTCCCGCCGACGGATCACAGGAAGCTCTTGGCCGTAGTCTATGGAGGCCACTTGCATCAGAGGGACTGTCCGGCCGTTTGGAAGAGGAATCTGCACTGTCCCAAGACTTTCGAGCGACACCCGCTCCTGCTCTGGCCCCCGCAGAACCACATCGATCAAGTAAATACTGTCCCGAATCTGCGTAACTGTTACCCCCGAAACGACCATGTCGAGTGCTTGCGCCAAGCTCGCCGAGCTCAGATTCAACAGTTTGGCCTGCTCCTGATCGACTTTGATCTGCAAAGTTTTTGCAGTCTCGGTCCAATCAAAGTTCAGGTTGCGCAATTCCGAGCTCTGCGCCATCACGGCTGCCAGCCGATAGGCGATCTTGCGGAGCTCACCGGTTTGCGGGCCGCTCACGCGGTACTGCACCGGCCACTCCACAGGCGGGCCCAATTGAAGCGGATAGACCCGTCCCACGACCTCCGGAAACTTCTCATGCAACGCACGTTCGATTCGCGTACGCACCCGCTCCCGTGCTTCCAGATCCTTTGTGACCACGACGGCTTGCGCGAAAAAGTCGTTTGGCAGCTGCGGTATCATCGACAGATAAAAGCGGACAGCGCCCTGCCCGACATAGGTGCTCCAGCGATCGACGTCAGGATCATCGAGCAGCAGGCGGTCGAGCTCGGAGGCGGCCCTTTCTGTTGCTGTGATCGACGCGTACTGCGGAAGCTTCAGGTCAACGAAAAGCTCAAGGCGGTCTGATGATGGAAAGAATTGCCTGGGCACGAAGGCGAGCCCAGCGATGGCCAGCGCAAAACCCGCGACTGCGAGCGCCACCGTGACCGACCGCCACCGCATGGACAGGACCAGAATTTCGCGAAACGCGCGCATGACACGTCCTGGTTGCCGATGGCTACGGTGCTTGACTTTCTCCGAAAGCAGCACTGCGCCGAATAACGGTGTGAAGATGGCGGCAACGAACCAAGACGCGATCAGCGCGACAGCAACAACCGTAAACAGCGAAAAGAGATACTCGCCGGTCATGCTCTTTGCCATTCCAATCGGAAGGAACGCCGCCGCCGTCACCAGCGTTCCGGTGCCCATCGGAAAGTGGGTGGTCATGTACGCGTAAGTGGCCGCCTCCGCCTTGGCCCAACCCTCCTCCAGCTTCTTGACCATCATTTCAACGGTTATCATCGCGTCATCAACCATGAGGCCAAGCGACATGACCAGGGCGGCGAGCGAGACCCGCTGGAGGGCGGTATTGCTGAGGTCCATGTAGACGAACACAACCGCCAGGACGACCGGGATCGATAATGCGACGACGGCGCCCGCTCGCAATCCCAGGCTCAGGAAGCTGACCGCAATCACAATGACCAGGGCCTCCCCCAACGATCGCATGAAGTCGTCGACGGCGTGGGACACCACGTGCGGCTGATCCGCCACCAATATCGGCTCGATTCCGATAGGGAGGTCGGCAGTGATCGAAGCCATCTCCCGTTTCATGTCGCGGCCGAGGGCGACGATGTCACCACCCTCGCGCATCGAAATGCCAAGAGCGATCGCGGGTTGTCCCCTGACGCGAAACATCGGTTGTGGCGGATCGGCATAGGTGCGTGTCACGGTGCCGACGTCGCTTAGTCGGACCAGCTGCCCATTGGACACGAAGTTCACACGCCGCAGGTCGTTCTCGGACGCAAACCCGCCGGAAACCCGCATGTGAATGGCTTCTTTGCCCGTTCTCACAACGCCCGCCGGCGCGACCGCATTTTGCGCCTGCAAGGCGCGGGCCAATTCGAAGCGATCGACGAAAGTCTGCTGCGTCGAGATCTCCAAATAGAGGCGCTCGTCTTGGGCTCCAATCACGTTAACCTTGTTGACATTTTGCACCAATAACAGCCGGGAGCGAACGCTTTCGACGTAGTCGCGCAGCTCGCGATGCGTGAAGCCATCTGCGGTAAAGCCGTAGATAATCGGGTACGTGTCGCCGAACTCATCGTTGAAATTGGGCCCGATGACTCCTTGTGGAAGCGTCGAGCGGATGTCGTCGAGTTTCTTACGTACCTGATACCAGATATCCGGAACACTCCTCGGCGCAACAGAATCCTTGAGAGTAACCTGGATCGTTGTTCGCCCCGACAGCGTAAAGCTGCGAAGGTGGTCCAGATGCGGCGTTTCCTGGAGCTTCTTCTCGATTCTTGCAGTAACTTGTTGAAGGGTATCCGAGATCGTTGCGCCTGGCCATTGCGCTTGCACGATCATCTCTTTCACTGTGAAGGGGGGATCCTCACTGCGACCGAGGCGGACATATGACCATGCGCCCGCCGCAAGAAGTACGACCATGATGAACGTGACGAACGAACGGTGGCAGATCGCCCATTCGGCAAGATTGAAATTTCGTCTCATGACGAGCCGGAGAGCAGTCTCACCTTTTGCCCGGGATACAAGATATTCACGCCTGCCGTAACCACCACCTCACCGTCTTGCAACCCTTTGGATATTATGACGGCGGAAGGGTCGTAACGCATGATCTCGACCGCCCGCAGCGCTACCGTATTGGCTGTCGGATCGACAACCCACACGGATGGCCTGCCGTCCGCCTCGATGATCGCCGATACTGGAACCGTCATGACCGGGGGCGAATCGAGCGCGACCATTCCCGTCACTGTAACACCGAGGAAAAATCCGGGCGGCGGATTCTCCAGCCCAATCTTGACCTGAAACAGTCGTGTTACGGGGTCTGCTTGCGGAGAGATTTCCCTCACTCGCCCCGAGGTCTTGATGCTCGGATTGTCGATGAGCGCGATCTCCACGATGGGATCGAACGGAATGCGATACCCCGCTCGGGAGGGCGCCTCGAAGACGGCATCTATGCGGTCCTGGCGCGCGACTCGCACGATCATCTGGCCCGCACGGACAAACTCACCCGGCTCAGCTCCCTTGGCGGTGACGATACCGCTCACGTCAGCTTTCAACTCGGTGTATTTGACCCGGCTCTGGGTCGTTTGAAGCCGCGCTTGAGCGCTTTCCACCTGCGCCTGCGCGGTCTCGAGTTGTTGCAATGCTTGATCGTAGAGTGCACGGCTGGTGATCGCGCGCTTGAGCAGCTCTGACTGACGTGCCTCCAGCTTTTCTGCCTGCGCCAGTGCTGCTTGAGCGCTGGCGAGGTCGGCTTGGGCCCCTCGCAACGCATCCTGTTCGTTTTGCGAGTCGAGGCGAGCCACGAGGCCGCCGACCAAAATCCTCTCACCGACGGTTACCGGTCGCTCAATCAGTTTCCCATCTATGCGGAAGGCGAGACTGGTCTCCTCCTGAGCCTTGATCTGGCCGACGAAGACCAGTGGTTCGGAGACGGTACGGTGTTCGACCGTTACGGCGCGGACCGGCCTGATTTGGGGGGCCGGAGGCGCCGGTTGCTCACAGGCGGCAAGCCATGCCGATGCAGACGCGACAACCAGGAGGGCCTTCACGTGCATAGAGTTCCCCGGAAGTCTTACCTTTCAGTGGGCGGTCGGTCGTGAATCCAATACCCGCGTAGGCACGCGGGCCTCGACCAAGCATAACATCAGAGAATGATGCTGCACACCCGACCGCTCGCTTTAATCGGCGCGGCAACCTCGGCTCCGCGGAGGCTGCAGGCCGATTCGCTCGGGCGCGCCGGACCCACGCGATCGAGCCCGCCGCCTATAAGGCCTAGCAAGCCGCCCGGAAGCGAGCGTTGCGTCGAGGGGTCACCCGTTGCCGCCGCGCTGCTCGAGATATTGCAGCTGATGCTTGTTCAAGAGAATCATGGTTCCGGAAAGGCGTGCGATTTCGAGTCCGCGCTGGCGGATCACGATTTCCGAGT
>WNFD01013376.1_pt1 | contig 11034 bp, 10 predicted proteins | sample 5400491 | NCBI WGS metagenome assembly WNFD01 (sample SAMN13153343, study PRJNA577476) | soil metagenome | isolation source: 120 cm saprolite under Douglas fir tree site 2 hole 2 replicate 2 | place: USA:California | collected 2015-04-18 | reverse complement strand
ACTCGCAACAGTGATCCAAATATGCGTCAGGATGCCGGGGCCGTTAGCATCCAGGAGCGTGAGGGCTCCGCCGGGATCGATCTGGCGAAAATCCGCGTTTGCGCCAGTGGGGTCTGAACTGGAAACGCGCTTGAGGACGTAATCCTGCGGCTGAGTGAGATCGATTTTGGAAGACAATTGTGTCTGTGACAGCAGAGGCTGACTGAGGAGGCAAAAAAACGAAGTGAAAAGAAATTTCAAGCGGGCGCGCGGCATCGGCTCTTCCCTTCTCTCCGGGGCTAGACGATCGAAGGGATTCTCCTCCGAAAGAAGAAACAAAGAAAGGGCGGACTGAAGCCCGCCCTCCCCGGAGAAGACAATAAGAAGCGTTTAGTGAGCGTTTAGCTGGTTTGCGGACGCTGCCGCCACCGTTTCAGTGGAGTCCTGAATGGTGAGCAGGTCGGTGCGCACTTTTTCCCACTCCAGCAACGTAAGGCCGTAGGACGCGAAGAAGCGGCGGATCTTGGCGGAGTCCCAGCGCAGGACTTTTTCGCACACGGGGACGAGAACGCTCATGGCGTTGTCGCTGACGACGGTGCGTTTGGCCACGCGGGTAATGAATTTCGCTTCCGAAACGGCGATCGTGAGGCCATCGTACTGGTTGATGTGCATCATGACCGGCAGATCGGAGCTGCCATCGCCCATGTAGATGATGCTGTCATGGCTGATGCCGAGATTGGAGCGGAGTTCCTCGAGCACGGTGATCTTGCCCCATCCGGCTGAAGCGCGAATGATGGAATCCACTTCTCCCGTGGCTTCGTTGTAACGGAAGCGCGTGCCGAAAATGTGATCCGGCGGCACGATGCCTTCCAGCGCCGATTGAATAATTTCCTGCGGCGCGGCAGAAATAACGTTGAAGTGGAACTTGTAGCCTTCGGCGAGATTGTCGAGCGCCCGCGCAAACAGCGCGACGTCGTGCTTCAAGCGGATGCGCTTGCCGGTCTCGACGAGATGGTCACGGCGCACGCGGCGAAAATCCGGGTCATGTAAAATCAGGTAGCTGAGCTCCGCGCCCTGCTGGACGAGGTTCATCTCCGCAAGGCCTTTCACCTTGTCGTGAAAGCCGTGGAAACCGATCAATTCGCTAAGAACGACTCCCGAGTCGTTGAAGCTAAGCGTCTGGTCAAAATCGCTGGCCAGTAGAAGTTGTTTCGCCATGTACTAGTACTCCTCTTGCTACCTTTCTTGGTGGGTACGCTCTGGGAAGCCCCCTCACCCTTTCTGGATACACCTTAACTGCGTTTCCCTCACACCGCCCCACGAATTATTTTGATGGGTGCTATGCGTTAAAGATGTGAACGATTCATTATACCTTGATTAGATGCGGCGTAATGGTAAAAGGCACAAAGGAAAGGAGATGGGTGTCCCAGTAAGCAACAGGAGCCGCAAATTCCATGCGCTGAAAGAGATAGCGGAGGCGAAGAAGAAGGGAAAAGAGAACGACGGACGGAATCTTTGGATTGACAACTGGATCGACGCACGGGGGGGACAAAGGTGAATTACAAGCCAAGAGCGTCCATCTTCGGCCTTTCGTAGACGTCATCCTCCCCGGGGTAGCGGAGACGGTCCTCGAATCGTCCCGTCTCCTTAGCAAGGGCCCAGACCAAGCTTTCTCCCGCGGGAAGAGTCTGCGGCTCGCTGCGGAATGTGGGGTCTTCAAAGGCCAGGGAGGCATCAATCCATTGCCATCCGGCGGCCTCGAAGGCATTCATAACGTCGAGAAGGGCGAAAGCATTCAGGGGATTGAAATGCATCAACAACGTGTGGCGAATGTCCCGGCCGAGAACGTCGAGAGCTAGTTGGCGATAGAATGCCGCACGATCCAGGAGATGAGCGATTAAGTAATCGCGATAGGCAGCGATGGGAACCTTGAGCTGCTTTCCGAGCCGATCGACGTAGCGCTGGCTCACGCACCAGTCGGAAGCGTCAATAGTGACATGACCGACGCGGTAGCTCCGCTCCTTGAGCAAAGCGCGAAAACGATCGCGCTTGTCCGCTGTCTCGCCTTCCTTCAGGAAGGGATAACGGAACAGCGCGGTGCGGTTGCGATAGGGAGCGATCACCTTTTCGTTTTTCAGAAAATCGGCGGCGAAATCAGCGTAATTCGTCTGCCCGCCATAGAATTTGTGCGAATAGGAATGATTGCAGATGAGGTGGCCGGCCTGGTCCCAGGCGGAAAGCAGCTTGGCGCCGTCGGCATCGTCCACGCGCATGCCACAAACAAAAAGCGCGGCGCGGACACCTTTGTCGGAAATCGCTTTCAAGAAACGGCCGTTGGCGTCCTGCCATTTCAGCACTGATCCGAGGGACAGCGTGGGATCGTCAAGCGTGAGGGCGAGCTGCGGCCGCGCTGAATTGTTGGGAGGAGTTTTTGGCGAAGCGCTTTGTGGAAAAAGAGAGGCCCGAAGGGCGGACGGAAGAAACTGAGAGCAAACCGCGGCTGAGGCGCTTTTTATGACCTGGGAGAGAAATCGGCGACGCGGCGTTTTCTTGCCGCTGGAGATTTTTGTGAGCGCGCGCGTGTATGCCTCGATGGTTTCAGGGACGGCCTGGCTGTAAACAAACTGCCCTTCGCGGCAGCAAGCGATCAGGCGGGCTTCGCTCAAAATCTTCAAGTGATGCGAAACCGTTGCGGGAGTGACTCCGCGCATGGAAACAATTTCTCCGCAATTCATGTGCCCGCTGCGGGAAATGGCCTCAAAGATCCGGAGGCGCGTCGCATCAGCCAGGGCTTTCGATATTCTTTCAACCTGAGCGCGGTTCATGAGCCTCCCAGGAGTGTAGCGGACCTGCCGCCCTTCCCGCCAGAGATGTTCCGGGGCCAGCGGAACCAGCCGAACAATCATGCAACCGATTATTTCGATGCTCATCTAAATATCGAATTACTACGAGCGCTGGGAGCAGCAGAAGGAGAGCTCCGGGGAGAGGGCCAGGCAGACAATTAGGCAAAGACAGGGAGATAGACATGAAAAGACTCGAAGGAAAAGTAGCGGTAGTGACCGGTGGGAACAGCGGCATCGGATTGGCCACGGCGAAGCGTGCTGGCGGTGCAGACGGATGTAGCCAAGCTCGCGGACATCGACAACCTGTACACTGAGGTTTCGAAGAAGCTGGGCAAGATTGATGTGTTGTTCGTGAATGCGGGAGTCGCGAAGTTTTCGCCACTTGCTGAGACATCCGAAAGCGTATACGACGAGCAGTTTGACATCAACATCAAGGGAGCGTACTTCACGATCCAGAAAGCGCTGCCGCTGCTGAATGACGGCGCGTCAATCATCTTGAATACCAGCGTTGCAGACAGGAAAGGCACCGCGGGAACCAGCGCATACTCGGCTACAAAAGCGGCGCTGCGCTCTTTGGCGAGAACAGCGGCAGCGGAACTGGCGGGGCGCGGCATCCGTGTGAACACCGTTGCGCCGGGTCCTATTGTCACGCCGATCTTTGGGAGAACCGGGCTTCCGCAAGAAGCGATCGACGAATTCGCAAAGGAAATCGTTGGGAAGGTACCGATGAAGCGGTTTGGACAGCCGGAGGAAGTGGCCGGCGCGGTGGCGTTCCTGGCTTCGCAGGACGCTTCGTACATCACGGGCGTGGAGATCAATGTGGACGGCGGAATGGGGCAAATCTAAACGCAGGCCCCAACGTGAAGGAGAGAGGTGGGTGAAGACCTGCTCTTATTTTCTTCGGGAAGCCTCTTATTTGGCGCCGCCGGAGGGATCCGGGGAAGTTGCGGTGTTCACGTCGAGGAACCACTTGTGCGCGGTGTCATTCGGTGAGTAGCAGTTGCCGTCGGACGCGTACTTCGCGGGGCAGTGTGCGGTGAATTCTTTGCGGCGGGGTGATTGCGCGAATTGCCAGACGTCGATGCACTTCTCGCAGAACTCTTTCCCGCTGACCGCGGGCGACGGAGGGTTTTCTGGAAAAGTGCATCCCGGCGATGGAGGGCACATGTCGTTATAGGCCCAGATGGAAAACTCCCGCGATCTCCGGAATAAATCATTCAGGATATCCTCGCAAGCTGTAATGGTCTTGCCTTTGCCTTCCTTTACAGGAATTGCAGAGCAATAGAAGCCTCCTCGGAAATAGAATGGGCTCACGCGCCACAGCCATTCAATGATGTACTTATGATAGTTGGGCGAAAGCCGGCCGCCTTCCTCGATATCGAGATAGATGATCGTTTGGGGTGAAAATCCTTCGCGTTGCGCTGCTTCGACAGTTGCCTGCGCATCCTGTTCGCCTTTAACTGCGGCATCTTCGATACTCTTCAAGTCTTTTTCTTCCCTGCCGCGAAACAGCACGACAAACCCAAAGCCCTGTTTGCGAAGGAGTTCGCGTTTGCCAGCCCACGTGTTCGTTATCTCCCCAGGCGGCGGGCTGAGCCAGTAACTTGCAAACGAGAACGTTTTGCGCAAAATCGGCAGCGCTGTGTCGCCCGGGTAGTCGTTCCGGTCAAAGCCGAGATACGAACGTATCGACGCAGCCGCCGCATGCTGCGCACCGATGGAAGGCGCCTGAGATAGCAGAAACACACCGATGCACAACAAAAAGAGCGTGACAACAGACCGCAATTGATTCATACGCAGCGTCCAGCATACGGTAAAGAGAGCGGGATCAGGAATCCATGTATTGCGCTTCACCATTGCCGAACGACCAATTCCCCCGACAAAACTCCGACACGGTTTACCGGGCTTGGTCAAATTGACGACGGGAAAACGATGGAGCCTATGCTATTCCCGAATGGTGGGGAGATGAGGAGCAGGATTTCGGCAAGGCAAGTACTAGACGGGTTCGGACTTGCTTTGCAAATCTTTGGGTCACAATATGCAAAGGATTTCCGAGCCCTGGCGTACAACCCCTCCAAAACTGTCCTGCCGAACCCGCGAAACTGTGTCTATCCTATTGTATTTGCAGAGTTTATGCCTACTTTCGAAAATCGACCTTCGACCTCAAATCTGGCATATTAAATGCTCGTAACAGTCAGGTATTTACCTGAGGGGAAAGAGGCTGTTCGTGTCCAAGGAGAGTGAATGCAGAAGTGGTTCCGTTTTGGCAGCTTAGTCTTAGTAACTGTCCTCCTTCTACTCGGGAGCAAGCCAGCTAACGCTGATACGTCAGTTTCAAATCCGAATGACGGTTTCGGCGGCTCCTACACCCTAACCGTGACCAGCTGCGGTGGAAGTGGCTGCACCGTCACACTGACGATCAACACCACGGCCCTGACGAACCCCACTCAGGAAGCCTATATTGACGCCGTGGCATTCAAACTGGGGAGCGGGGCAACCTTCACGGGGACCCTGACGGCACCTGCTGGTGCAACTTGGTCCACTACATCCACGTCTCTGAACAGTGGCAATTCCGGCCCCTGCATGAGCACTAATGGAGATGTCCAGACCTGTTCAGCGGCGGGGAGTCCGGTTATTGGCGTTGCCACGGGCGGGAAGCTAACGTGGACTTGGACGGGCATTGTAGCAGCAGATACAAACATTGCTCACGTGGGCTACCAGTACAACAACGGGACGGCGACCACGGCTAGTCAGCTCAATGGCCTGATCGTTTCCTGCGGCTACAGCTCGACCGGCAGTACGAGCTGTGCCGGCGGTACGCAACCTCCTCCCAACATATCCGAGCCCGGCAGCTTGGCAATTATGGGGATCGGCATGGTTGGTCTGGCTGCGCTCTTGCGCCGCCGCAACGGGGCACAGGCCTAAAACTACGAGAGTCGAGTCAGCCGAGTGTTCCCGCCGGCAGTGAGCACTCTTTCCAAAGCTGAAACCAATCGACGGGCGTCTCCGAGGGTGGAGTCGCCCGTAGACTTTTAGGCTCCTAGAACACCACTTGCTTGGTGAATTCAGCCGGAATCATTCCATAATTATCCAATGGTGGTCCGCACTCCCCGGCCTCTGTGATGCTCCGGGAATTCGGGGTGAAGCCAGCTCGTCTGGCACGGTGTCTGTCACCCAAGAAAAGGAATCCGAATGAAGACAGCGTGCCAGTGGATGGCAACCATTTCCTTTGTCATCTGCTTTCTCTTGACAGCAGGGTGCTCCCGGAACGGCAATGCCCAAAAGCAGAAGTTTTTCGAGAGTGGGAATCGATATTTGCAGCAAGGCAAATATGCGGAAGCGGCCATTCAATTTCAGAATGCCATTCAGAAAGACGGAACGTTTGCGGCGGGGCACTTCCAGCTTGCGAAATGTTATATCGAGCAGAAACTCTGGCCGCTGGCGTTTCGGGAGTTGTCGATAACCATTCAATTAGAACCGAGGAATTTGGACGCGGAACTCGAATTAGCGAACCTGCTTTTCGAGGCGCAGCAGTTCCAGGCTTCGCGTGACCGTTCCGCGATTATCCTCCAACAATATCCGGACAATGTCAGCGCGCAACTCATCTTGTCGACCGCCGATGGAGAACTAGGAAAATTGGATGAGGCCATCCAGGAAGCGCAGCAGGCGGTCCGGGTGGCCCCCCGTAAACCAGAAGCATACCTGACGCTCGGCCTGCTGGAACAAAAAGCGGGCAAACTACCCGCTGCCGAGCAAGACCTCCAAAAGGCTGTCGCTGATGATCCAAAATTCTTGCCGGGGCGCCTAGGTCTGGGCCGCTTTTATCAGACCCAGCAGCGCTGGAAAGAGAGTGAACTCCAGTACCAGGCCGCCATTGAAGCAGAGCCCCGTAAGTTGGTGCCGCGAACATCGCTTGCCGCGCTCTATGGGGCCTGGGGAAAAAGAGACCTAGTGGAACGCACACTCCAGGAAACAAGGGCGGCCCTCCAGGACGATCCTGCGGCGTACATCCTCCTGGGAGATTTTTATCTTGCCAACGGCAGTGTGGATAAAGCCTCGGATGAGTTCTGGTCCCTCCATCAACAACATCCAGATGACCTGACGGTTACAAAGCGCTACATCCAAATTCTTTTTGGGAAGAACAAATGGGAGTTGGCAGGCACCCTGAGCGAGGAGCTCCTGAAACAGAACCCGCAAGACGGTGAAGCGCTGCTGGACAAGGGCCGTGCTCTGCTCATGGAGGAGAAGCCGGCGGAAGCAGTTCCACCGCTGGAAGCCGCGGCTAAGATCAATCCTGAGGATCCCGCAGGGCACTTCCACCTCGGGGTTGCGTATTTCCGGACCGGGAATACCGCGAGGGCAGGAGCAGAGTGGCAGGAAGCCATAAAATTGAAGCCGTCCTTGGTGGAGGCGCAGGAAAACCTTGCAAAGCTGGCGGTGCACACGGGAGATGTGAAACTGCTGGAAAGCAGCGCTGCGGAGTGGATCAAGTACGCGCCCTCGTCACCGCAGGCGTATCTTCTGCGCGGTGTGGCGCGCATGAGGAGCGACGATCCGTTAGGCGCGGAGAAAGACTTTCGAAGATCGATGGAGTTGGCGCCGGAAAACGCCAGCGCGTACACCCGGCTGGGCGACCTGCGCCTCGTGCAGAAACGATTTGCCGAGGCCGAGAAACTCTACGAACAAGCCCTGACTCTCAATGCGCAGGAAACCGACGCATTGCAAGGCCTGGTCACCGTCTTCCTTGCTCAAAATCAGGCGGAGAGGGCAGTGACCCGCGTTCGAGTGCAGATGACGAAGACAGCGGAGCGCGCGGACTTGCAATACCTGCTGGCGGAATCGTTGATCGCCAGCCACAAGACGGCCGATGCAGAGACCGCGCTTAAGCGCTCGATTGAACTGGATAAAACAGGCGTTCCTGCCTTTCTCCTTCTGGCACAGCTGCAATCCGCAGCAGGCCGGATCGATGACGCGACTTCGACACTGGAGCAGTCTATTCGCGAGAACCCCCGCGATGTCCGGGCTTATGTGGATTTCGGAGCCTACGAAGAGCGGCGCGGGAATTGGCAGAAGGCGCAGGGCCTCTACAAGAAAGCTTTGCAGATTCAACCAAAGCAGCCAAACGCGGCGAATAACTTAAGCTTTCTCCTGCTCGAGCACGGCGGGGATATGGGCTATGCCCTGTCGCTGGCCCAGACGGCACGTGGCGCGATGCCGGATTCGCCAAATGCCGCCGATACGCTAGGTTGGGCCTATGTCAAATCGGGAGTCTACGATACGGCCATCCCGCTGTTTCAAGAGGCCATCAAGAAAACCCCGTTGAATCCCATTTATCATTATCATCTGGGCTTGGCTTACCAAAAATTTCAAAAACCCGAGCTTGCAAGAGTAAGTTTTCAACGGGCCATCAAATTAGAGCCCCGATCTCCGCGGGCTGATGAAATCCGCAAAGCTCTGGCGGAATTGGACAGTTCCGAATAGCCGGCGCGTATTCTGAAAACGTTTCGGATTCCGCGGGGCAATCGCGGCAGAAGGCAATTGGTGTCGCGACGATACTCATTTGAATCGGGGGGCGTTCTGCGAGTTCTAGGCTCAGCTCAATGGCGTGCCGCGGGCCTGACGCTCTTTTTATTTCTTGCCGTTGCCGCAGCTTTTTACTGGTCTACGCTCGCAGCCATGGCTGCGCAATGGCACTCGAGCACGTTTTCCCACGGCTACCTTATTCTCCCGGCGAGCTTGTACGTTATCTGGAAGCGCCGAAAAAGTGCTATTGCGCTGACTCCCATGCCAAGCATGTGGGCTATCCCTCTGCTGATTCTTGCAACGTTTGGATGGCTGCTGGGAAATTTGACGACGACGGCGGTTGTAGAACAATTCTGTGTGGTCCTCTTTCTCATTGGACTGGTGTGGGGCGTGTTGGGGAACGCGGTCGTTCGGCCGCTGCTATTCCCGCTCACTTTTCTCATTTTCGCGGTGCCGTGGGGAGAGGGTCTCATCCCCGGCTTACAGGATTTCTCGGCGAGATTTGCGGTAAAGCTGCTTTCGCTCTCCCAAATTCCCGTATTGCTGGAAGGTCGCTATATCACGGTTCCCCGCGGCAAATGGGAGGTAGCTGAGGTTTGCAGCGGTGTCCGCTACCTCATCGCTTCGCTGGCGGTAGGGTTTCTTTTTGCGGGAGTGATATATCGAAGTTGGGTGCGACGAATCGGATTCTTTGTGGTCTCCGCGATTGTTCCGATTCTCGCGAATGGCGTGCGCATTTACGGCATCGTGCTCATCGGCTACTTCGGCGGGGAGCGGCTGGCACTCGGGGTGGACCACGTGCTAGCGGGGCTGGTCTTCTTCTCCATCATTATGCTGGTTCTGTTCCTAGTAGGGATGCGATGGCGCGAGGATCAGAATCGAGAGGCGCAGTCGCCAGGAGGCCGGGAAGAATCCACGCCGATTCCTGACGGATTCAAAGTGCCGAATGAGACTTCCTACTTCACACTACGCGCAAGTGTCTTGCTCGCTGGTTTCCTCCTGTTGATTGCGCTCGGACCGCTATCGGCACGATCTATCTGGAGCCACCAGCCCGAACCGGAGGCGGTAAACCTGGCAGCGCCCGCAGTTTCCCTGCCGTGGTCCGCTTCGCAAAAAGATAATTTCATGTGGGAGGCGCAATTCCAGTCGCCGACGAGTGAACTGAGACAAACGTATGAATCAAAAAGCCAGACGGTAAAGCTTTACATGGCGTACTACAGCGGCGGGCAGACGGGCGGGAAGCTCGTCAGTTCCCTAAATCAGCTTTATGAGCGGGCGCACTGGTTGCGAACTGGTGAGGGCCGGAAGTTCACTGAGATCAACGGTCATTCCATTCAAATGCATGCGGTATTCGTCCAATCCGCAGATTCTTCGCTAGTGATCTGGCATTGCTATTGGGTGGATGGGGTCCTTACCGGCAATGATTACCGGGCGAAGCTGCTTCAAGCGAAGGCGCGGTTGTTTGGAAGCCGACAGGGTTCGGTTGCGATCGTTTTAGCCACGGAAAACGCGCCGCCTCAATCAGCGGGCTCGGCCATTCTGAGAGATTTTCTGAATCACGCAGCGTGGCAAGACGGCAGGCGATTGTCCCTGAAGGAATCTCGCTGACAATCTTGCTCTTCAAGCAAGCAAACTGGTGCCCGGGGTGGGAGTCGAACCCACATGAGGAAAAATCCCCGGAGGATTTTAAGTCCTCAGCGTCTGCCATTCCGCCACCCGGGCGCTGGCACTACAAATCTAACCAAGACTAGCAGTTACTGCAACACTGCTGCTTGAGTCACAAGCTGATCAAGGCTCCTGTATAAGATGAATTCTTGAGCGGTCGTTTTCCTGTGAATGCGGGAACTCAACGTCTTCGCCCAGACGCCGGTGTGGCTACAGGGCTGAAGAGACGGAGGTGCCAGCGGCGGCGAATACGGTGGACATTTCTGCTTCTGCGAAGGAGAGGAAGGTCCGGACGACAACAGGGTCAAACTGGGTGCCACTGGCCTCGATGAGCCGGCGTACAGCTTCCTCGTATGGCAGGCCTTTTCGATAGGGACGAGAGGAAACCATCGCATCGAAGGCATCGATAACGCAGACGATGCGCGAGACAACGGGAATTTCGGTATTCTTCAGTCCTGCGGGGTATCCCTTTCCATCGAAAGATTCGTGATGATGGAGGATGTCAAGAGCGGCGCGCTCGAAGCCTGGGAGCATGCGCAACACAGCCCAACCGTACTCGGAGTGTTTTTTCATGAGCGCATATTCTTCCGGGTCGAGACGCCCCGGCTTGCGGAGGATGGAATCCGGAATACCTACTTTGCCGATGTCGTGCAGTAGCGCGGCAACTTCGAGATTCTGAAGCTCGGCTTCTTCCAAGCCCAGTTCCTGTCCGACACGCATTCCCCATTCCGCGAGCCGGGTGCTGTGCACTCCGGTGTTGAGATCCTTCAAGTCGAGGAGCTGATTGAACGCGCAGATGACCGATTTGCGAAGCGCGGCAGTTTGTTCTTCGAGTTGTTTGACGCGGAGAGATTCCAGCGCCCCGAGGGACGGAGAACCCTCCGCGGGCGCCGGAATCTGGTTATTCGACATGGCCGCTACAAGCAGAGCAATAGGCATGTGCCAGAGCCGGAGGTGGATGTTGAGCCAGAGCTATTCACCCAGGCGGAGATCGCCTGATACACATCGAGACGACCGTGATTGA
>WNFD01021185.1_pt1 | contig 11035 bp, 9 predicted proteins | sample 5400491 | NCBI WGS metagenome assembly WNFD01 (sample SAMN13153343, study PRJNA577476) | soil metagenome | isolation source: 120 cm saprolite under Douglas fir tree site 2 hole 2 replicate 2 | place: USA:California | collected 2015-04-18 | reverse complement strand
GCGGGAGGCTCAACCGGTGCGCGGCGCTGTCCAGCCGGCTGCCGTCCGTCTGGTCCGCCGCGAGCCGATCGAGCGTATCCGTGCGCGCATCCACTGCGTCCAGGTGCGCACCGCGCAGCTGGATCGAAACGAGGATGTGCCGGGCGTGCACCGAATCGCCCTTGGCGGCGTCGATCCGGATGAGGTGAAGCCCGAATTCTGTGAGTACCGGCTCACTCACTACGCCAGGGGCGAGGCGGCGCAGCGCTGCGGCGAAGGGAGCGACGAAGCCGGTCCCGGTGCGCTTGACCCAACCCAGATCACCGCCCTTGGGGCCCGTGCCCGAGTCGGCGGACTCCCGCTTCGCGACGTCCTCGAATTTCGCTTTACCGCCGGCCAGCTCGGCGCGCAACGCGCGGGCGTGCGCCAGCGCCGCGGCGCTGTCGGCGGCGTTCGGGATGCGCGGCAGGGCGACGTAGCTGAGCCAGGCGGCCGCGGGTCGCTTGAAGTCGGCCTGGTGTGCGCCGTAGTAGCGCTCGAGCTCGGCGTCCGACAGCGGCGCGAGTGAGTCGGGCACGTCATCGGGGTGCACGGCGAGCAGGGCAACCGTCACCGATTCGCGCTGGTCGCTCCAGATGCGCCACAGCTTCGCGTCGGACACGTAAACGTCGGCGGTGAGGTACTCTTCCAGCTTGCGCTGCGGCAGGTAGTCGCGGTACAGCTGTTCGACCTGCGCGGCGAACTCCGAACCGGCGCTCGAGATGTAGCGCTGCCACTTGGTGATGTCGAACTGACCGTTGGTCTGGAAGGTCGGGTCCTCGAGCACCTGCTGCAGGATCTGCGGCGGCGGCGAACTGCGCGCAGCCTGGATGATTTCGTCGTCTGTGACGGTGATGCCGAACCGGCGGTAGGCCCGATCGAGCAGGATCTTCTGGATGAACTGGTCGACGACCCGATCCTGCACCTGACGCTCATCTTCGCGCGTCAGTCGGGCGCCACCCTGCTGCCGCCGATATTGCTCGAGGGCGGCTTGATATTGCTGTTGGAAGGGCTGGGAGCGGACGATAGTGCCGTCCACCTTGAGGACGACGTCCCTTCCGCCGCCTACGATGTCGGTGATTTGTCCGTACGCCATCCAACCGATGAAGCTGATCGCCACCACCCAGAAAACCGGCTTCGTAATCTCGCGCATCGCGCGCATCATATCAGGCAATACTCCTACGAAAGCATGTGTGAAGGGGCCTAAGTCTAAAAACGACAACACGAAAACTCAAGCGAGCGGGCCCGTTTCCGATTGACAGCGCGCCCGAGCAAACACTATCTTTGTTCAACTCCCCCAAGCACTTAGGCGTGGCCTACACTAGCGAAATCGAGAAGCTGGAAAAGCGGTGGGCGGAGAACCCCAAGGGACGAAACTTCGCCCCGCTGGCCGACGCCTATCGTAAGGCAGGAGAACTAGATAGGGCCCTCGAGCTGTGCACCGCCGGCCTCGAGCTCCACCCCGATTACGTGAGCGCGCACATCGTCTTCGGGCGCTGCCTGATCGATCAGAAGAACGATGCCGGCGCCTCCGATGTGTTTCGCAAGGTCCTGACGCTCGATCCCGAGAACGTCCTCGCGCTCAAAATCCTGGCGGAAATCGCCGAACGCGGCGGCCGGCACGACGAGGCCGCGGAATGGCTGACCCGACTCCTCGCGGCCGATCCGATGAACGGCGATGCGGCGGAGCACCTGGCGCGGGCCAAGAGCAAGGCGGCTCAGGCCGCATCGAAGCAGGGTCCTCCCACCCCCGCCCACGAGCCGGTCGCTCGGTTCGTGCCGGAGACGGCCTCGCGACCTCACAGCGACTTGGTGATCGAGCACGCGTCGGACGAGCCAGCCTCGCCCACGCTCGACGTCAAGGGCACGCCCGCCGACATCGAGACGTTCGACGGGACACTCGACTTCAACGCGGTGGCGCACAGCGCCGCGAGGGCGGACGGGATCGAAGTGCAAGAGGAGGTGGAGCTCAAGCCCCAGGACCTGGTGGTCGAGGGACTGGCTCACACGCAATTCGAGGCCGGTTTTCTTGGTACGCCCCCCGACACGGCGGAACAGGACGACGAGCCGAGAATCGATCTGCCGCTGATCATGCCTGACGACGTTGCGGAAGCCGGGGCCGCGGCGCCTGCGTTCGCCGAAGAGGAGCCACCCGCGTCGCCCGTCTTCGCCGAAGAGGTACCCCCCTTCGCAGCCGCCCAGCGGCCACCCGCTCCACCGACGCCCCCGCCTGCGGCGGTCGCCCTGTCGGACGACGATGGCGCAGCCGACACCGCCGTCCTGTCACGCGTCGACCCGGTGCTGACGGAGACGATGGCCGAGCTGTACCTGCGGCAGGGCCATCAAGAGGACGCGCTCCGGGTGTACCAGGCGCTCTTGGCGAAGCGGCCCACGGACGCCCGACTGCGGGGTCGGGTCGAGTCGCTGGCCGGCAGGAGAGCAATGGACCCGGGGCGCCGGACGGGGGAGACCGTGCAGGTCTTCCTGAAGCGCATCCTCGCCGGCCGACCGGGAAACCCCTCGTCCCCCCCGCCCGGTCCACCAGCTCGGTCGCCGCTCGACGATGCGTTCGCCATCGCGCGCTCCGATCCCGACCCGGGGCCCGCGCCTGGTGTCGTCGCCCCGGGCGAAGCGACGCGCCCGGCGACGGACAGCATCTCGCTCGACCAGGTGTTCGGGGACGAAGGCATGCGCATCTCGGGTGCGGCCTCGGAACCCCCGCCTCCCCCGCCCGCGTCCGCTCCGCCCGCGGCGCCACCGGTTCCGGAGGATACCGGAGGGTTCTCATTCGACCAGTTCTTCAGCCCGACGGACAAACCGGCGAGCGGCGGGGAGGTCGCACCGGCCGCGCCCCAGGCGCCGGCGCGGAGCTCGGGCGGCAGGGTCCGGCCGCCGGTCGAGGACGAGGGCGACCTCGATCAGTTCCAGGCGTGGCTCAAGGGCCTCAAGTCCTAGTGCACATCGCCGTGTTGAACGGCCCGAACCTGAATCTGCTGGGGGAGCGAGAGCCGGAGCTGTACGGGCGAACCACCCTCGCGGAAATCGAGGCCCGCACGCGCGAGCAGGCGCGCGCGCTGGGCGTCGAGGTATCGTGGACGCAGACGAACCACGAGGGCGAGCTGGTCGACGCGATCCAGCGGCTCAAAGGGAAGGCGGACGGGCTGGTGATCAACGCGGCGGCGTTCACGCACACGAGTCTCGCGGTGCGCGATGCGCTGCTGGCGGTGCGGGTGCCGTTCGTGGAGGTGCATCTGTCGAACATCTTCGCGCGCGAGCCGGAGCGGCGCCGCTCGGTGCTCGCGGACGCCGCCGTGGGGATGGTAGCTGGCTTCGGCGCCGAGAGCTATCGGTTGGGACTCGAGGGTCTGGTCGGCTTTCTCCAGGCCCGCCATGGCGGCTGACCGGCGGCGCGCGCGGCAGGAGGCGCTCGTCCGGGCGCTGGAAGCGGAGGCGCTGGACGGGCTGGTCGTCACGTCACATGCCAACATCCGCTACCTGACGGGGTTCTCGGGCTCGGCGGCGGTCGTCGCGGTCACGCGGGCCGATGTGCTGCTGGTGACGGACTTCCGCTACGACGAGCAAGCGCGCGCGGAGGCCGGCGCGGTGGCGCGGGTCGAAGTCGACAGCACCAGCGTGTGGGACCGCTTCTTCAAGGAGCTCGCCACGCTGGGCCCGCTCAACACGCTGGGCTACGAGGCCCACGCGCTGTCGGTGCACGACGCGGAGCGGTTCGCGCAGGCGGGGAAAGCGTGGCGTTGGATGCCCACGACGGACCTGGTGGAGCGGCTGCGCGTAGCGAAGGACGACGGCGAAGTGGCGGCCATCCGGAACGCCGCCCAGCTGGCCGGCGAGGGGCTGCGCCTCACGCTCGCGCAGGTGCACCCCGGCATGACTGAGCTCGCGATCGCCGGGGTGCTCGAGGGGGCGCTGCGCCGTCTGGGCAGTGAGGGTCATCCCTTCGCGACCATTGTGGCGTCGGGACCGCGCAGCGCGCTGCCTCACGCGCGCTCGAGCCGCCGGGCGGTGGCGACCGGCGAGTGGCTGCTGCTAGACTTCGGCGCTCAGGTGGACGGGTACTGCGCGGACATCACGCGCACGGTGGTGGTGGGAGCGCGGGCGACGGAGCGCCAGCGGGTGCTGTACGGATTGGTCCGCGAGGCGCAGCAGCGGGCCCGGGCCGGCGTCCGTGCCGGCATGAGCGGGCGGGATGCGGACGCGCTGGCGCGCGAGCCGATCGCGGCACGCGGGTTCGGCGAAGCGTTCGGTCACTCGCTGGGTCACGGGCTGGGACTCGAGGTGCACGAAGCGCCGCGACTTTCCAAGACAAACGCGGAGCCGCTGCCGGCGGGCGCCGTGGTCACCATCGAGCCGGGCGTGTACCTCCCGCGCGACGGGGGTGTGCGGATCGAGGACGACGTTCATCTGGCGGCGGCGGGCCCGGAGCTGTTGAGCGACGGCCTGACGGACCTCTTGGAGCTCGTGTAACTTTGGGAGCCATGAACCTCGACATCATCGCCCAGTTGGTGCAGATCCTGAAGGAGGCGCCCGAGCTGGGGGCGATCGAGGTCCGCCGGGGTTTGTTCGGGGCCTGGTCGTCGGTCCGGGTGAGCAAGGCCGGGCATTCGAGCAATGAGGCAGGCCAGCACGTGGTCCTGGCGCCGCCGCACGTACCCCCGCCGGCGGCTGCCGGCGCCCCCGTAGCGGCGGCGGCGCCGGCGACTCCGTCTCACCAGGTGGAGATCAAGTCGCCCATGGTGGGGACCTACTATTCCGCTCCGGAGCCCGGTGCCGAGCCTTACGTCAAGGCATGAAGATCATGAATGAAATCGAGTCCGAAGTCGCGGGCGTGGTACGGGAGGTGCTCGTGGAGAACGCCCAGCCCGTCGAGTTCGGCCAGCTCCTCTTCCGGGTGGACCCTCATGCCTGAAGCACCGCAAGCCGGACAAGCGACCTTCAACTTCAAGGCGGCCATTACCCAGATGGTCCAGCGCAACGCGTCGGACCTCCTGCTCAAGGTGGGTCGGCCCGCCACCATCCGGGTGAACGGCGAGCTAGTGCCGCTCGACTCGTCGCCGCTCAAGCCGGAGGAGCTGAAATCGCTGGCCGAACAGATCATGACTCCCCGCCAGGTGAAGGAGTTCGCCGAGCACAAGGAAGCGGACTTCGCGATCGGTGTGCCGGGGGTGGGGCGGTTCCGGACCAACGTATACCAGCAGCGCGGTACGGTGGCGTTCGCCTTCCGGGCCATTCCGTATGAAGTCAAGACGATCCGCGACCTGAATCTGCCGCAGGTGCTCGAGGAGATCGGCCTGCGGCCGCGGGGGCTGGTCCTGGTGACGGGTGTGACGGGGTCGGGCAAGTCGACGGCGCTCGCGGCGATGCTCAACCACATCAACACGAACCGGCGGGTCAACATCATCACGATCGAGGACCCGATCGAGTTCCTGCACCGCGACAACCTCGCCAACATCTCCCAGCGGGAGGTCGGGAACGACACCCTCTCCTTCAACGCGGCGTTGCGCCACGTGCTGCGGCAGGCGCCCGACGTGATCCTGATCGGCGAGATCCGCGACATGGAGACGCTCGACACGGCGCTGAAAGCGGCGGACACCGGGCACCTGGTGTTCTCAACGCTCCACACCACGGATGCGACGCAGACGATCAACCGGGTCATCTCGTTCTTCCCGCCGCATCAGCACGACGAGATCCGCCACCTCCTGTCAACGGCGCTCCAGGCGATCGTGTCACTGCGGCTCGTGCCGCGCAAAGACGGCAAGGGTCGGGTGCCCGCGTCCGAGGTGCTGATCAATACGGCGGCCGTGCAGGAGAACATGCGCGATCTCACCAAGTCGCTCAGCATTCCCGATCTCATCGCGCAGGGCTCGGTGCAGTACGGCATGCAGAGCTTTGACCAGTCGCTGCTCTACTGGTACCAGCAGGGGATCGTCAGCTACGAGAGCGCGATCTTCTACGCCACGAACCCGAGCGAGTTCGCGCTGAAGGTTTCGGGCGTGGACTCGGGCGAGAGCCAGTCGTTCGGCGGCGCCACGACCGCGGCCGGGCTGCGCGGCGACATCACGCCCTGATGTTCAAGAAGGTGCTGATCGCGAACCGCGGGGAGATCGCCCTGCGGGTGATCCGTGCGTGCAAGGAGCTGGACATTCATACGGTCGCCGTCTACTCGGAGGCGGACCGCGACAGCCTGCACACCCGGTTCGCCGACGACGACGTGTGCATCGGCCGGGCGCCCTCGCGCGACAGCTACCTCAACATCCCGCGCATCATCGCCGCCGCGGAGATTACCGGGGCCGACGCGATTCACCCGGGCTACGGCTTCCTCGCGGAGAACGCCGAATTCGCCGACATCGTCCGCACGTCGAACATCACGTTCGTGGGGCCGAGCGGGGACCAGATCCGCCAGATGGGCGACAAGGCCGCGGCTCGCAAACTGGCGCAGAAGCTGAAAGTGCCCACGGTGCCCGGTTCTCCCGGACCGGTCGAAGACGCCGAGGCGGGAGCGAAGGTCGCCGAGAAGATCGGTTTCCCGGTGATCATCAAGGCGGCGGCCGGCGGGGGCGGGAAGGGCATGCGCGTCGCGCAGGACGAGGAGACGTTCCCACAAGCGTTCTCGCTCGCGAAGCAGGAAGCGCTGGCCGCGTTCGGCTCGGATGAGGTGTACATCGAGAAGTACCTCGCGCGGCCGCGCCACATCGAGATCCAGATCATGGGCGACACCCACGGTCGCGTCATGCACCTGTGCGAGCGCGACTGCTCGGTCCAGCGGCGCCATCAGAAGCTGATCGAGGAGGCGCCGAGTCCCGCCGTGGATCAAACACTGCGGCACGACGTCGGCGATGCGGCCGTGCGGCTCGCGGAGTCGATCGGCTATGTCGGCGCGGGAACGATCGAATTCCTGCTCGACGAGGACGGGTCCTTCTATTTCATGGAGATGAACACCCGCATCCAGGTGGAGCACCCGGTCACCGAGATGTGCACCAATTTCGACCTGGTGAAGGAGCAGATTCGCGTCGCCGCGGGCGAGCCGTTGTCGTTCGTGATGAACGGGAACCGGCTGCGCGGCCATGCCATCGAGTGCCGGGTGAACGCCGAAGACCCGTCCCGTAACTTTCAGCCGAGCCCCGGGACGATCACCGTGTACCACCCGCCGGGCGGTCCCGGCGTGCGGGTCGATACCCACATCTACGCCGGCTACACGGTCCCGCCGTACTACGACTCGCTGCTCGCGAAGCTGATCGTGCACGGCAACAGCCGCGAGGAGGCGCTCGCCCGCATGCGGCAGGCACTCGACTCGTTTATCATTGAAGGCGTGACCACGACCATCCCCTTCCTCGGTCGAGTCATGCGCCATCCCGACTTCATCGCAGGCAAGGTGGACACGAAGTTCCTCGAACGCGAACCCCAACTCCTCCAGCCGCCCACCTCGGCATGAAGATCGACGTCCACTTCACGCCGGCCGGCGTCGGGGCTGGGGATCTCGCCGGCCGGGGCGTCGTCGTCATCGACGTCCTGCGCGCCACCACCACGATCGTCACCGCGCTCGCCAACGGCGCCAAAGCGGTGATCCCCGCGGCGAGCTCTGAGGAAGCGGTGCGCCTCGCCTCCAACCTCGAGAAGGACGGCGTGGTCCTGGCCGGCGAGCGGCGCAGCCTGAAAATTGAGGGGTTCGCCCTCGGCAATTCGCCGCGCGAGATGACGGCGGCGGCGGTGGCGGGCAAGACCATCGTGCTGGCCACGACCAATGGCACCCCCGCGCTGGTCGCGACTCAGGGAGGCGACCCGGTGCTCGTCGGTGCTGCGTCGAACATCAAGGCGCTGGCCGAGCGCGCGCGGGCGATTCTGGACCAGCGCGGCAACCTGGTGATCGTGTGCGGTGGTCGGGACAAACAGTTCGCCTTGGAGGACGCGTATGCCGCCGGCCGCCTCATCAAGGTGATCCGGAAAGGTATCCGCAAACTCGCTCTCAACGACGCCGGCCTGGCCACCGTCGCCCTGCTCGACCAGTTCGCCGGGTGGGAGGAGGCGCTCGAGGGGTCCGAGGCCGCGCAGCAGCTCGCGGACTCGGGGCTCGGCGAGGACGTCGCCTTCGCCGCCCGGCCGGACCGCTTTGGCGTCGTCCCCGTGTACGCGGATCGCCGCATCACATGAACCGCAAGGCGCGCCAGGAGCTGATCGGCATCGGCGCCCTCGCGATCGGGCTGTTCCTCGGACTCACCCTACTGCGGTTGCCCATCACCGGCAGCTGGGGCGACCGGATCGGCTCGCTCCTGTGGCACGTGTTGGGCGTGGGCTCGGTGCTCCTGCCGCTCCTGGGCATCGGTTGGGCACTGGCGGCGTTCGAGCGCCTGGGGAGCCTGTCGGCCGGGCGGGCGGCGGCGCTGGGAGCGGGGCTGATCCTGCTCCTCCCGTACGGAATCGGCACCGTGACGGACGCGAGCTTCCCGCCGGCATACGCTGCCTGGAGCCCGACGCAGAAGCTGGTCGGTTACGTACCCGCGATGCTCGCGCATGGCGTGCACAGGGCGGTCGGCACGGCGGGCGGGATCCTGGTAGGCCTGTTTGCGCTCTCGGCGCTGGGGATCCTGACGGTGGGCTGGCATCCGCTGGTTGCCTTGAGAACCCAGGAAGTCGTCGGGGAAAAAGCCCGGAGTAAGACCGGTGGGAAGGTCGGGGAAGAGGGAAAAGCGAAAGATGAGAGGCCGGACGTCAAGCGACCGGAGCGGCCCGCCCCCATCCCCCCTCCCCCCCAATCCCGGAAGCTGAAGACGCCACCCCAAGCTCGCCCGGCCATTATCCCCGCAGGCGTATTGATTCCCCCCATTGATCTGCTGCATCCCGCGCCCCCGGAAGATGGTGACGCCGGGCTCGCGCAGATCGAGCAGATGGGGCGGAAGTTGATCGAGACCCTGCAGACATTCCGGGTCGAGGGCTCGATCGCCGGACGCACGGTCGGGCCGGTGGTGACGCAATACGAGGTGGCGCCCGGCCCCGGGGTGAAAGTCGGCCGCATTGCGGCACTCGCCGACGATCTGGCGCTCGCGATGCGCGCCCCCTCGCTGCGCATCGTGGCGCCGATCCCGGGGAAAGCGGCCGTGGGCATCGAAGTCCCGAACCCGATGCCGCGCATGGTGCACGTTCGCGAGCTGATCGAGGGCGCCGAGTATCATCGCCCGACGCGCGCCTTGCCGATCGCCCTCGGCAAGAACCTCGAAGGCGAGCCGGTGGTCGCGGATCTCGCCAAGATGCCGCACCTCCTCATCGCCGGCGTGACGGGGTCGGGGAAGTCGGTCTGCATCAACACCATCATCACGAGCCTGATCTACACGCACCCGCCCGAGAAGCTCAAGCTCCTGATGATCGACCCCAAGATGGTCGAGCTCTCGATGTACGCGGCGCTGCCGCATCTCGGGCTGCCGGTGGTAACGAACCACCACAAGGCGGCGAGCGTGCTCAAATGGGCGGTGTGGGAGATGGACCGGCGCTACCGGCTCCTGCATGCCAACCACGCCCGCAACATCGTGGACTTCAACCGCAAGGTCGAGGAGAAGAGACCACTCAAGGGTCCGCGCGAGACGCTGGCGACGCAGGCCGGCATTCAGAAGGAGCTGCCGCTCGACGGCGAATACACCGGCGGCATCTTCCCGTACATCGTGTTGATCGTCGACGAGCTGGCGGATCTGATGCTCACGGTACAGGGCGAGATCGAAACGCCCCTCGCCACCCTCGCGCAGAAGGCGCGCGCCATCGGCATTCACCTGGTGCTCGCTACGCAGCGCCCGTCGGTGAACGTCATCACCGGGCTCATCAAGGCGAACTTCCCGTGCCGCATCGCGTTTCGGGTCTCGGCCAAGGTCGACAGCCGCACCATCCTCGACCAGAATGGCGCCGAGACCATGCTCGGGAACGGGGATATGCTGTTTCTGCCGCCCGGCAAGAGCGAGCTACTCCGGGTGCAGGGAGCCTTCATCTCGACCGACGAGACCGAGCGGCTGATGGACTGGTACAAGGCACATGCCGCAAAAGCGCCGGTTGCGGGCACGAGCATCGATGAACAGGTGACGGCGCTGGAGAAAGCGGAGAAGGCCGGGGAGGACGGCGGCGGTAAGGGAGAGGAGGGCACCCCGGGCGAGCGCGATTCCTTTTTCCGCCAGGCCGCGGAGGTCTGCATCCAGAACCAGCTCGGCTCGACGTCGCTGCTGCAGCGGCGCATGAGCATCGGGTACGGCCGAGCGGCGAGGATAATCGACCAGCTGGAGCTCGCAGGGATCTTAGGACGGGCTAATGGATCGAAGCCGAGGGACGTGTTGGTGGGACTGGAAGAGCTGGATGAGATATGCGGGAGCACCTAGTTCCGCATTGCTAGGGCACCGTCGGCATAATTTCGGTTACCGCGGCCGGCGGCGGATCGGTAGGTTTGCATCCGTGAGAAGCGGCATCAGAACCGACCCGTCGCACTGGACTGACGAGCGGCATCGGCGAGGGATCGCCGGCGAGGAGCAGGCGATCCGGTACCTCCTGTCACGCGGCTGCACGATCGTGGCGCATCGGTTTCGGGTGGGGCACACGGAAATCGACCTGATCGCGCGCCAGGGCGACCTGGTGACCTTCGTCGAAGTGAAGACTCGTCGGGGGAAGGCCTTCGGGAGCCCGCTCGAGGCGGTGACGGGTGCGAAGCGGCGTGAGCTCGTGAAGGCGGCGCGGGTCTGGGTGGACCGTTTCGGGAAGCCGGCCGACATCTACCGGTTCGACTGCATCGCGATCGTGGACAGCAAGCTGGAGCACCTGGCCGACGCGTTCCGCCCCGGGTGGCGATAACCGGGGCTTCGGTGTATATTCGGGCCTCATCAAACGAGGCTCCCAACCCATGTCGAGGACACTCATGGCGGCGGACAAGGAAGTCCCGCAGCTCTCGGACGAGCGCAAAAAGGCCCTCAACCTCGCCATCACGCAGATCGAAAAGACCTGCGGCAAGGGCGCCATCATGCGGATGGGGGCCGAT
>WNFD01014147.1_pt1 | contig 11035 bp, 5 predicted proteins | sample 5400491 | NCBI WGS metagenome assembly WNFD01 (sample SAMN13153343, study PRJNA577476) | soil metagenome | isolation source: 120 cm saprolite under Douglas fir tree site 2 hole 2 replicate 2 | place: USA:California | collected 2015-04-18 | reverse complement strand
GCTGGGCGTCCCGCTCGCCCAGGTCGCCGTCGAGCTCGGCGACACGCTGCTCCCCGAAGGACCCTATTCCGGCGCTCACCTCGCGACCGCGAGTTTTACGCCGGCCGTCGAGGAGGCGGCGCGCACCCTGCGCCGCCGCCTGCTCGAGCGCGCCGCCGCCGATCCGCTCTCAGCCCTGCACGGCGCGCCGATAGACCAGTTGACGATCGACGACGGGCTGATCCGCAGCGTGGCCGGCAATCGCTCGGAGAAGCTCGCCGACCTGCTCGCGCGCTCGGCCGACGGGCTCGAAGTGACTGCCGGCGCCCAGCCCGACGACAAGGTGACTCACAGCGCCAGCGGCTTCGGCGCGGTGTTTGCCGAGGTGCGGGTCGATCCCGACCTGGGCGAGGTCCGCGTGACGCGGCTGACGGGCGCCTATGCGGCGGGACGGGTGCTCAATCCGCTGCTGGCCAGAAGCCAGCATGTCGGCGGCCTGGTCTGGGGCATCGGCCTGGCGTTGCACGAAGCGACGATCATGGATCGAAGGCTGGGCCGCATCGTCAACGACAACCTCTCCGACTACCTGATCCCGGTCCATGCCGACATGCCTCGCTTCGACGTGCACCTCGTACCCGAGGACGACCCGCATCTCGCGAGCGGCATCAAGGGCATCGGCATGCTGAGCATCGTGGGCGTGGCCGCCGCGATCGCCAATGCCGTGTACCACGCCACCGGCCGGCGCATCCGCGACCTTCCCATCAGGCTGGAGCACTTTTTGTAGGCGGAACCGCGAGCGGGCTCACCGGCCGCCGCGCCGCCAGCGGCGCGTTGCGGATCGAGTCGAGGTCGATCTCCGGCATCGCCACGCTGAGGCCCTGCAGGACGCCGTTGGCCAGTTCGTTGTAGCGGTCGAAGCGCCGGCGCAGCCGGCCGCGCCAGGCGAATTCGCCGCCGTTGGCGTGCAGCTCGAAGACATGCTCGCGATGATCGAGCGCCGATCCGACATGGTCCCACGTCATCTGCAGCAGGGCCGCGCGCTGCGTCGCCGTGTAGCCGCCGCCGCCGAACGACTCCTCAAGGCCGCCGGCAAGGGCCGGCTCGGCGAGATCGCGGTCGGTCGGCGCCACGACCAGGGAGGACCCCGGCAGGATGCGCAGGATCTCGGCCATCCGCCGGCGGGCCTTCAGCATCGCCAGGCTGCCGGCGGCGAGATGGCCGTGGTTGGGCGAGCAATAGCCATCGGCCGTGAACTCCGGGTCGAGTTCCGTGGCGGTCTGACAGCTGCGCACGGTCTGGACGTCGGTGATGAGGTCGAGCAGGTACTCGAGGGTCGGCTCGTGCGCGGCCAGCCCCATCGCCTGGGTGCAGGCGAGGGCCAGGCCCAGCGTGAACTCGGCTTTCGCCAGCCAGCAGTAGAGCTGGTGCCAGAACAGCCAGCGCGCCACCGGCTCGGGCGACGGCTCGGTGAGAAAGACGCGGTTCCACGGCACGGCCACGTCGTCGAACCACATCTGCCCGTCGAGCTCGTCGTAGCGGCTGCTGAGCGGCGCCGAGAACGGGTTGGCGGCGCGCGCCGAGGCCTTGCGGCAGATCACCGTCACGCCGGGCGCATTCACCGGGACGACGAAGGTCGCGCGCTGGCCCTTGAGGTCGGCGCCATTGACCGCGCCGACATAGGCATCCTCGGCGAAGGCGGGGCTGGTCAACATGCCGATCTTGCCGCGGATGACGACGCCTGCGGCGGACTGCCCGACGATCCTGAGCGCGGCCCGCTCGGCGGGATCTTCGCGCAGCCGATAGCCGATCGTCGCGGCGCCCGCGGCAAAGGTCAGGAAGCGGCCGCTGCGCGCGATCTCCGCGCGATAGGCTTCGGCGTTGGCGACCTGTTCCGGCTGGGCGTTGCCGAGGCCGACCGCGTGCAGGACGCCGAGCGCGATGAGATGGCCGTAGGCCGGCGTATGGGTGATGTTGCCGGCGCTGGGGAAGGTCGTCGCCGAGAAACACCGCCCCATGCAGCGGAGGTCGTCCGCATTCCGCGGCACGAGATAGCCGACCGGCCGGCGCACGCCATCTTCGTCCGGCGGCGTGAGTACTGTGTCCTGCCATTTCGGATCGAAGTGCCGGTCGTACCAGGCGACATATTCCTCGACCATCGGCTGCGTGGCGGGATGCGTCGTGACGTCGTCAACAAGCCCCTCGCCCAGGATCCAGATGCGGCGGCCGTCGCGCAGACTTTCGCGGTAGTCGGCACCTGTTCGCATCGAGGACATGGCGGGGCTCCGGCTGGTTGGACGATGAGTGTGACTATGGCCAATCTGCTTATCTACGATGTTATTGGCGTCTCCCAGCGCGTCGCAGTATCAACCGATATGCTCGTCGCCCTTATGTGCGCTGTCGCACAATATCGCCCTCGACGACGAGGCGCTCAGCAACGATCATGTCGTCCACTTGTGCGTTGATCGTTGCTCGTAGTTCTGCGCCAGTTCGAAGGAAACCGAATTGTCGTGTCACCGCAACGGCAAGATCGGAGTATGAAATGCCCCCATTGTTGGCCAAGGCCTTTATGATCGCTGCCTGGATCTCGAGTGGTGGTAGCATCGCTGGCCGTAAGAGCGACGGCGGAGCAGTCGACCGGTCTCGAATCGGCGGATTGTTTGCCTGCATTTCGGTGAACCAGAAGTCGCCGACTGATTTGTAAGCCCGGTTCGTCTTCAGAAGATGCGCCAGTCCGCGCTGAGCAGCATCCTGGATCCGCGAGCCAGCGCGATCTTTGCCGAAGGCTTCCGCAATGCGTCGGGCAACCTCCTCGGTGTGGATCGGACCTTCTTGATCGATAACCTTTTGAACGATTGGTCCCATGTTGGCAGGTGGCAGGTCATGCGGCTCAACGTTTCCAGTGAACTCTACGCGCGCCGTTGCGTACGGTGTCCCAGTACCGTCCAACGGCGTGATCTTGGCCGGCCCCTCCGTAGCTGCATAGACGGGAGCCGAAGATTCGGTCGGCCTAGCCTTCGGCGCTACTTGGGCCGACGCAGCTGTAACTAGCGCACCCCTCAAGCGGCGGATCTCTGCATCACGTCGATAGAACCAGTCGGTGCTCCAAATGCGATGGAACTTCCAACCCTGACCTTCGAGGATCTCCTGCCTCAGGCGATCGCGCTCCCGCGCCCAGAGCGCACCATGATAGGTCGCACCATCACATTCGACAGCAAGAATGTATCGACCAGGGTTGCTCGGAGCGCGGACGCCAATATCAATCTTAAATCCCACGGAGCCGACCTGCAGATCAGCAATGTATCCTAGCGAGTGGATGACACGCTGAACGTCCTCCTCGAAGGGGCTGCCGGCGTCGTCGCCGGTCACGTGGGGCGTATCGAGAATACCTGTCGCGGCGTAGACAAGGTAGCGCTTCAGGACATCTGCGCCGCGAGAGAGAGCCCTCTCTGTGTCGATGTCGTGGGGATCGAAGGAACAGAATACTTCGCAACGGTATCTTGCACGAGTGAACAACACGTTCAGCCGACGCTCGCCACCATCTTTCGAAACGGGTCCGAAATTGGCGCTATCCAGACGGCCTCCGCTGGTTCGCGGCCCGTAACCGACGGAAACGAGAATGTGATCGCGTTCATCGCCCTGGACGTTTTCCAGATTCTTGACGAAGGTTTCTTCGACTTGGTCGTTCAGGAAAGAGTCAAGGACAGGGGAGTGCCTGCGAGCATTTTCCACGAGGTTAGCGACGAGGTCGCGCTGCGCCGTTGAGAACGTAACGATCCCGATAGAACGATCTAGATAGTCGCCGGCGTGGGCGACAAGGGCATCGACGATCGCCTTCGCTTCAATCTCGTTCGTTCGCTTGCCGCCACGATCATAGGCGCCATCGACACGCTTGAGCACGAAACCGTCTACTTCGCGTGTCGCAGCTGGCGATGGCGGCAGGAAGAGATCTTGATAGAACTCGCGATTTGACACCTCGATCAGCGATGGGTGCTTCGATCGGTAATGCCACTTAAGCAGACGCGACGACACGCCGCGCGCTTCGCACAACGTCAGGATGCTTTCAAGTTCGGCAACCTTGGCGGCGCCTGCCAATGCATCAGGCGAGCCATCGTTCTCCTCTTCCTCATTGTCCGTGTCGGTCACTTCATCGCTCAGGAGGCGCATGAAGAAATTTGTAGGTGGCAGCTGTTTGGCATCACCTACTACGACGATTTGCTTCGCCCGACCGATTACGCCTAGAGCATCCTCAGGCCGGACCTGGCTCGCTTCATCGATGACCAGCATGTCGAATTCGACAGATCCGGGCGGCAGAAACTGCGCAACCGAGATCGGACTCATTAGCATAACCGGCTTTATCTGCTGAATTGTCCGGCCCACCCTGCCCATTAGCTTTCGGAGCGGCATGTGTCCGCGCTTGCGCGCGATTTCGCCGCGAATGATCCCCATATCACCAAAGGCACCGCGCGGGACGGCCTTAGCGTGACGAGCGCGGATCATCGCGGCCATTGTCTTGCGCTGGGCTTTGTCGAGTTGCGCGAAGGAAGCTGCTACCCTTCCTCGGTCGAACGTCTGCAGAGCGGCGAGGCGCGGACTCCCGCGGAGCGCGACTGTCCAGAGCTGTTCGGCGCGAGCGTACCGAAGATTTTCGGTCGCCTGTGTGGACGTGATGGAACCGCGGGCGAGGTCATTGGCAAAGTCATCGAGGCTCTGGGCTCGAAGAGCCGCATAGGCGCGGCTCAGTTTGCGCCACTCCTCGTAGCGATCGAGGTTTCCGGCGAGTTCCTCGAGATGATTGATTAACCGCGCCAGATCTACGTTGCATTTATTCTCCTCACCGAACGCATCTGCCAGCCGCAGGCCGAGCGATTGATGAACTGTAGTTAGCTGCGACTGGGATTCGGCTGTTTCTATTTGCAAGGCTTCGTGATGACGACCTAGAACCGCGGGATCGCCAACCAAAGCAAGACCGTTGGACAGGTCGTGATCGAAGCCTGCGTCACGCACGCTCAAAACCCATTCGAACGCACGATTCAGTCCGTCGAAATTGGTCTTTTCACCTCGCCAATGAGAACCCAGCGCGTCCTGCACCTCCGCCGTTGCGGTCTGCCTGCGCGCAAGCTTGCTCTGGAGCTTCAGAAGACTATCAACGACCGCGACGCGTTCCTGAGCAGTCCGAGGGAGGGGCGTAGTTAGCCACGAGGCCAACTCGGCCGAGGCGCCGCGATAGGCGCTGCCCCAGCGCTTAAAGAAGGACACTGTCCCGCCAACGAGGCGTGTCCGGATCGACATCGGATCGGCCGCTAATCCGGCATCGCGGAAAGCCCCGATCTCTTCACCGATCTCCTCTATTAGTTGGCGTACTATGCGAAAGAGCTCGTCGATTTCCCGAAGGCGTTCCACGCGGAAGCTCTGCAGATGCGAGAGGATTTCGAGGTGATCGCGCGGCGCATCTGCAAGATAACCAAGGAAGGTCTCAATTTGCTCGGCGCGCGCGAGACACTTTGCGTCAGCGTGAGGTAGCAGCGATGCAAGGACGTCTAGGCGTTCAAGTAGTGAGCGGAGTAATGAGGTGGTCGCCTGGAGCTGGACGCCGAGGCGGTCGATCTCGGTCGGCTGAAGCGATTCATTGCCGACGCCACGCCAAGGATGAACTGCAACCGGACCGCGTTCTTGGCTCATTGCAGCGAGTATTTCCGCGGAAGTGACGACCTCGTCGAATTCTGCGGGTGTCCACCCGTCAGCTCCAGGGAACGAGACGGAGGGCGGCCTAATGCCAAGTCCCTTAGCGCGCGCGAGGGCCCCGACTGCCTCGAATGGCGTTAAGGCACTGTGTCCTATCGGCGTATGAAGGTCATCCGCCGCATAATTCAACGTGTCGCGCGCATTCGTAAGTTGCTCGGTCACAACGGCGACAAACGGCTCGGCGACGCTACCGTTCAGTGTACGGGCCAGTTCCTCGGCAACGGTGCGTTTATTGGCTGCGCGGCTATGAAGTTCCAAGCAGAGCGGTCCAAGGCCGGCATCGCGCAGGCGCCGGTGCACTACTTCGAGCGCCACCATCTTCTCGGCGATAAATAGCACAGTCCTTCCGTCGTGAGCGGCCGAAGCGATGACGTTCGCGATGGTCTGTGACTTGCCGGTGCCCGGTGGCCCATGGATCACCAGGTTGCGGCCGGCCCGAGTGGTTTCGATCGCGAGGGTTTGCGAGCTGTCCGCGTCGAGGACATGCTTTAGGTCTTCCGGCTTGAAGAGCGCATCAAGCTTTGTGTCGCTCGGGAAAAGAGGCTCTTCAGCGGCGAACCCCTCCTGCATAAGCGCGCGAAGCAAAGGATGCTCTAGAATAGTTGCTTGCGGCCACGCGTCCGGAGACAAGTCGCGAAACATCAACAATTTGGCAAAGGAGAAGAAGCCGAGTTCAATCCCATTGCGATCGATGGTCCAACGCTCGCGGCTTCCCACTGCCTCAGCGACAGCTTCGAAATAATCTGCCGGCCGCCAGTCATCGCCATCGGAAATTTCAGGAAGCGTTAGACCTTCCTGGTCCCGCAAGCGTTCGGCAAGCGGCAAGTTGGTCGAGATGTCGTCCTCTCGGACGGTGAGCGTATACGTCGATCGCCGAATGTCGGGTTTCAGTGTGACGGGCACGAGAATGAGCGGCGCCTCGCGCGCCACCTGAGAGTTCTCATCCTCGAACCACCGCAGGAAGCCAATTGCGAGATAAAGGATATTGATTCCCTGCTCCTCCTCGAGGGTTTTGGCTTCACGCGCAAATTTCGTGAGCCTTTTTTGCAGTCCCGACTCACCGAGGCGCGTCTGAAAGACGTCTCGCGGTGTAACGTCTGTTGATATTTGACGAGCGTCGTCGGCGACGAGTTCAACCTCATCGTGGTCATCACCATCCTTCGCGGAACGGCGTTCGCGGTCAGTGGCGGCCGGATCCGCGGCGAACCGGAACGTTGCCTGCGACCGCACCAGCCGTTCAAAGGCGGTTTCAACGTCGGCGCCCACGATTGCTAATGTCGCAGGACGCTTCGCCTTTCGATTAACGTGGACGAGGCGATTGCGTGTGCCCGTCTCGATCAGACGGATCCGCGCCTCGTGCAATAGCGCCGCGAGCCGTCCCCCACGCGAGTCGGCACCGCCGACTTCACGCTGATCAGCCATTGATAGCCTCCGTGACCTGAACCCCGCTCATTCAGCCGAGAGTAGAATAAGTTCGCCATTTGGCTCCTGCTAGGCCGGTGTTGCAACAGGCCCGCGCGCCAACGTCCCCGGCTTTTGGCTCCCGGCGCGCCAATCCCAAGGTTTGTCGCACTGGCGAGGTGCGTTAGCGATGTGCGGTGTATCATGCGGACCGTGGGCCTCCAGGCCCGCTCATGAGCTGCGCCCGATAAGAGAAGATGCGGGCCTGGAGGCCCGCGGTCCGTTTGACACGAGTCTATCTGGAGATCGTTCGACATGAGCCAACCCCACGGCCCCCTGCACGGCGTCAAGGTCGTCACCTGTTCCACGGCGCAGGCCGGCACGGTGCCTTACATGCTGATGGCCGATCTCGGCGCCGAGGGGCGGCGACCCGTCGCGCGGCTCGACCGTGCTGCCCGGCCATCCCAGCACCTATTTCGAGACCAACAATCGCGGCGTGAAGAGCGTCACCTTGAACCTCAAGACCCGGGAAGGGCGCGAGATCCTGCACAAGCTGGTCGCGACGGCCGAAATGTTCGGCCAGAATTTCCGCCCCGGTGCTGCCGAAAAGAACGGCTTCGGCTACGAGGAACTCAGGAAGCTCAATCCGGCGCTGGTCTACATCTCGATCTCGGGCTACGGCCCCAACGGCCCGCATGCCGATCTTCCCGGCACCGATGCCATGGCCCAGGCGCTGGGCGGCGTCGCCGAGGCCTACTCGACGCGCGGCCAGCCGATGCGCACCGGCATCGTTTCTGTCGCCGACGAGACCTGCGCCATCCTGGCCTTCGGCGGCGCCCTGGCCGCGCTCACCTATGCGCGCACCACCGGCATTGGCCAGAAGGTCGATTGCTCGCTGCTGGGCGGCCAGATCCGCCTGATGGGCTGGACGCTCACCACGACGATGTGGCGCGACCGCAATCCGGTGACCGGCCAGGCGCGCATCGTCGGCACGCCGGAACGCCCGGGCATGAGCGCCAGCTTCAATGACGGCAGCGGCAAGCCGTTGGTCTTCCAGTTGAACGGCGCGCGCCAGTGGCGCGACGGCATGACCGCGCTCGGCTTCTACGAGCGCCTGGAGGCGGCGGGCTTCGGCGAGCTCGGCGTCGTCATGTCGTCGGACGACAAGCGCGTGGCCCTTCTCGGCCTGCTCGACGAGCTGTTCGCCACCGGTTCGCGCGACGACTGGGTCGCCCGGCTGCGCGACGCGGACATCGTTTCGGCGCCGATCAATACGCTGCTCGAGGCCTCCAATGATCCCGACGTTTTGGCCAACGGCCACGTGACGGAAATCGGGTATCCCCAGCATGGCAAGAAGCTCAAGGTGCATGGCTCGCCGTGGCAATTCTCCGAAACGCCGGCCAAGATCGGCGTCGCGCCGGGTCTCGGCGTCCACAACAACGAAGTGTTGGCCCGTCTCGGCTACAGCGACCATCAGATCGGCGATTTCCGGGCGCGCAAGGTCATTTGAGAGCAGGGGATGGGGATGAGCGAGACGTGGGAATTGCGGCAGGCGGTGGCATCGGATGTTGCGGACATCCGCAAGCTCACGCGCGAGGCCTATGCCAAATGGGTGCCGTTGATCGGGCGCGAACCCAAGCCGATGACGGCGGACCATGCCGAGGCCGTCCGTAACCATCGCATTGATCTTCTTCACGTGGTGGGCACGCTGGCCGCATTGATCGAGACGATTGCGGAAGCCGACCATCTGCTGGTCGAGAACGTGGCGGTGTCGCCCGCGTTCCAGGGACGAGGTATCGGCCGCAAGCTGATGGCCCATGCCGAGCAGATCGCCGCCTCGTTGGGCCATGGTGAAATCAGGCTCTATACCAACAAGCTCTTCGCCGAGAACATCGAGCTCTACCAGAAGCTTGGCTATCGGATCGACCGGGAAGAGGAGCTCACGATCGGCGTTGCCGTCCATATGAGCAAGCCGGTCCGTGCCGCGCGATAACTACCCGCGGTCCGGTTGAGTCCGAGTCCGATTGCGCGACCGCAAGCGCTGGGTCTATCGTTCTGGCCGGGAAGAAACACCGTTCGCGAGGCAACCGACATGACGATCACGGTCAAGGCGCGGCATCCCGCGCTGGGCGCGGAAATCCACGGCGTCGATATGCGCCAACCGCTCGACGCTGCAACAGTGCAGGCGATTACCGACGCCTGGACGAAGCATCTGGTCGTGGTGTTTCCCGACCAGCGCATCAGCGATCAGCAGCACGTGGCCTTCACCCGCCATTTCGGCGATCCGGAGATCTTTCACCAGACCTCCCTTCACCTGCGCTCGGACCGGGTGAAGGAGATCTTCCTGGTCTCCAACGTCGACGAGCAGGATCGCCTGATGCCGCCTTCGGAGGCGTCGCAGAAGCAGCTGTCCTCGGCACGGATGTGGCACACCGATTCGAGCTACCGGCCGATGCCCAGTGTCGGCTCGTTGCTGCACGGCATCGAGATCAGCCGGACCGGCGGCATCACGCAATTCATCAACATGTACCGGGTCTACGACGAGCTGCCGGAGAGCCTGCGCCGCCAGGTCGAAGGCCGAAAGGCGCGGCACGATTTCAGCATGCTGTCGCGGCTCGTGGGCTCGCCGCCGCCGACGCCGGAAGAACAGGCCGCGATGCCGCCGGCCTGGCATCCGATGGTGCGGCGCCATCCCGTCAGCGGACGGAAGTCGCTCTATATCAGCTCGATCTACAACGATGCCGTCGAAGGGCTGGATGACGGTGCCGCGCAGCGCCTGATCGAGGACCTCTCGGCGTTCGCGGCCCAGCCGAAATATATGTACCGGCACGAATGGGAACCCGACGACGTGCTGATGTGGGACAATCGCTGCACCGTCCACGCCGTCACGCCGCACGATCCCAAGGAACGCCGCGTGATGCACCGCACGACCATCGTCGGACGCGAGCCCGTGACGGCGGGATAATTAACGACCCGTCATCCCGACCGGAGCGAAGCGGAGTGGAGGGACCTCCTCTTCGTCGAGCATGTGAAAAGGTCCCTCCACTTCGCCTCGCTGAGTTTACCCCGAGGGCTTCCGAGGGGCTCGGCTCCGGTCGGGATGACGGAAAAGCAAAGCGTCACTCGGCCCCGTCTATTTCTTCCGGCTCATGTTCCAGAACACCGCCGCCGGGGCCACCATCATGCCGTCGATATCGGCGCGCAGCGCGATCGGCTGGTACCATTGGCCGAGATGGACATGGGTCGGATGGTCGACCCAGTACTTCTGCAGGTCGATGGCGATCTGCTTCTGCTTGGCGGGATCGGCTTCCTTGGCGAACTGATCGCGCATCTTCTCGATCGTCTCGTCGCACGGCCAGCCGAACAGGGCCTTGTCGCACGACGCATTGAAGAAGGCCGCACTCACCGGGTTCAGGATGTCGGCCGCTCCCCAGGACGTGATGAAGGCGCTCCAGCCGCCCTTGTCCGGCGGATCCTTCTTGGTGCGGCGCGAGACCAGCGTCTGCCAGTCCATCGACTGGATGTTGACCTTGAACCCGGCGGCCTCGAGCTGCGCCTTGGCGACCGGCGCCATGTTGGTCAGCACCGTGAGGTCGGTCGACTGCAGCAGCTCGACCGGCGTGCCGTCGTAGCCCGCTTCCTGCAGGAGCTGCCTGGCCTTGGCGGCGTTGGCGTTCAGCACTTCGGCCGTTCCCGCGTCGCTGGCCAGCGGCGTTCCGCAGACGAACACCGCCTTGCACAGCTTGTAGTATTTCGGATCGCCGATCGTGGCCTTGAGGAAGTCCTCCTGGTTGAAGGCGACCATGGCGGCATGGCGGATCTTGGGATTGTCGAACGGCTTGAACAGGGTGTTGAAGCGCAGCGCATACTGGTTGCCCAGCGGATTGCCGTCGAACAGCTTGATGTTCTTGTC
>WNFD01007225.1_pt1 | contig 11036 bp, 9 predicted proteins | sample 5400491 | NCBI WGS metagenome assembly WNFD01 (sample SAMN13153343, study PRJNA577476) | soil metagenome | isolation source: 120 cm saprolite under Douglas fir tree site 2 hole 2 replicate 2 | place: USA:California | collected 2015-04-18 | reverse complement strand
AAGCTGCAGGCGCGCTTCTTTGCCGGCGACTATGCGTCGGCCATCGAAGCCTCGTCGAGGGCACAGTGTTTGCTATGGAGTTCGGTCTCAGCCTTCGAAACGGCGGAATATTGCTTCTATGACGCGCTGTCTCGAGCCACCTGCTGCGATTCCAGTGCGGCCGGCGGGCGTCAGCAGCACCTGGACGTTATCGCTGCGCATCACAAGCAACTCCGGCTCTGGGCGGCGAATTGCCCGGACAATTTCGAGAACCGCGCCGCGCTCGTCGGCGCCGAGATCGCGCGGATCGAAGGCCGGGACCTCGACGCCGAACGCCTCTACGAAGAGGCCATCCGCTCGGCCCGCGCAAACGGCTTTGTTCACAACGAGGCGCTCGCCAACGAACTCGCTTCCCGCTTCTATGCGGCGCGTGGCTTCGAGAAGATTGCCCGCGTGTATTTGCAGGATGCCCGCTACGGCTATCTCCGCTGGGGAGCCGATGGCAAGGTGAGGCAGCTTGATCGGCTTCATCCGGGCTTGGCCGCTCCGGAGGCGCACGGTCCCACAGCGAACCTTGGCTCCTCTGTTCAGCAGATCGATGTAACGACCGTCGTCAAAGCCTCTCAGGCCGTGTCCAGCGAGATCGTCCTGTCCCAGCTGATCGAGCGGCTGATGACGATCGCGCTCGAGAATGCAGGCGCGGATCGCGGCCTTCTGATACTGCCGGCAGAGGATGACCATTTGATTCAGGCAGAGGCAAAGGCCGCCGACGATCAAATTGAAGTCGTGCTGCGCCAAAAGTCAATCACAGGCGTCACTTGTCCCGAATCTATCGTCCGCTATGTCATCCGCACGCGCGAAAGCGTGATTCTCGATGATGCCTCCAAGCCCAGCATCTTCTCCGAGGACGACTATCTGCGCGGCCGACCAGCCAAGTCGATCCTCTGCCTGCCGCTGATCAAACAAGGACGGTTGACGGGGCTGCTCTACCTCGAAAACACACTGAGCTCGTACGCGTTCCCCCCGGATCGAATCGCGATCCTGGAACTGCTGGCGGCGCAAGCGGCGATCTCGCTGGAGAACACCCGTCTCTACAGCGATCTTCAAGAGCGTGAGGCGAAGGTCCGGCGCCTGGTCGAATCCAACATCATCGGGATCTCAATTTTTGACTTTGATGGTCGCATTATTGAGGCCAATGAGGCTTTTCTCCACATAGTGGGACATAGCCGCGACGATATCGTTTCGGGTCGCCTGCGCTGGACCGACCTTACGCCGGCCGAATGGCAAGACGCTGACGAACGGGCCGTCGCAGAGCTCAGGGCGACGGGAAGCTGCAAAGCTTACGAGAAGGAGTACTTACGGAACGACGGTAGCCGCGTGCCCGTCCTTGTCGGCCCGGCGGCTTTCGACGGACCCCGCGACCAGGGCGTCGCCTTTGTGCTCGATTTGACTGAGCGCAAGCGCGCCGAGGTGGAATTGCGCGAGTCGGAACAGAATTACCGCATGTTGTTCGAATCGATTGACGAAGGTTTTTGCACGATTGAAGTTTTGTTTGACGAGAACGAAAAGCCGGTCGATTATCGTTTTTTGCAAATCAGCCCGTCGTTTGAACGGCAGACGGGGATCAAGAATGCCACCGGCAGACGGATGCGCGAAATCGCGCCACAGCACGAAGAATATTGGTTCGAGATTTACGGCAGGATCGCCCTCACGGGCGAGCCGATGCGCTTTGAAAATGAAGCCAAACAACTCGGACGTTGGTATGACGTTTACGCCTTCCGGGTCGTAGACCCGAAGCGCAGACGCGTCGGAATCCTTTTCAACGACATCACCGAGCGCAAGCGGGCAGAAGCCGAAGCACGCGACAGCGAGCGGCGATACCGCGAAGCGCAAGCGGAACTTGCTCACGTCACGCGCGTGACGACGCTGGGCGAACTGACGGCCTCGATCGCCCACGAAGTGAACCAGCCGCTCGCCGCGGTCGTCGCCAACGCTGAGGCCTGTTTGCGCTGGCTCGACCGCGAAACTCCCGACCTGCCTGCTGCGCGTCGTTCGGTGGAATGGGTTATCAACGGCGGCAACCGGGCAAGTGAGGTGATCGGGCGTGTCCGGGCGCTCGCCAAAAAGTCCGATATTGAGAAGGTGCCGCTCGACGTCAATGACGTTGCCAGAGAGGTCATCGCGCTGGTGCAGCGTGAACTAACCAGCCACCGGGTGTCGTTGCGAATGGAGTTGGCGCCTGCCTTGCCCATAATCCTGGCCGATCGGGTCCAATTGCAGCAGGTGATTATCAACTTGGTGATGAATGGCATTGAAGCCATGCAATCGGTCACGGATCGGCCGCGCGAACTGGTGATCCGATCAGACCAGGACGAGACACAACAAATGCTCATAAGTGTCACGGATTGCGGCGTCGGGATTTCCATCGAGAATGCGGACCGGCTGTTCAACCCCTTCTTCACCACCAAATCCAGCGGCATGGGGATGGGGCTCTCGATCTGCCGTTCGATCATAGAAGTCCACGGTGGCCGGCTGTGGGCCACGGCAAACCTGCCCCACGGTGCCACGTTTCAGTTCACTGTGCCGGTGAACGCAGGCACTGCGTCGTGAGGTTGCGTCCGCAGTCCGTCCAAGAACAGGCGGTGGCGCGCCGAGCAGCCGCGGGGATATCGATGCCGAGCGCCTTGGCGGTCACCGCCGCGAAGAGATGAAGAGATCAGGAGAACACCCGTGACAGTCATGCTTCCCACGCCCGACCAATTGCGAGCTGTCGCCGACCAATGCGGCCTGTCGCTAACAGCCGAGGACATCGCTTCGTTTCGCGGGCTGATGCAGGGATCGATCGAAGCCTACAACGCGGTCGACGCGATGCCTGACGAGGTGCCGGTAGTAAAATATCCGCGCACGCCGGGCTATCGGCCGGCGCCCGAGGATAACCCGCGCAACGCCTGGTATCGCAAAATCGACCGTGAAGGGATCTGCCGAAGGCAAGCTGAAAGGCAAGACCGTGGCGCTCAAGGACAACATCATGCTGGCTGGCGTACCGATGATGAACGGCTCCTCCACCATGGAAGGTTATATGCCGGACTTCGACGCCACCATCGTCACGCGCATGCTCGACGCCGGCGCGGAAATCAAGGGCAAGGTGCACTGCGAGCATTTTTGTCTGTCCGGCGGAAGCCACACCAATTCTTCCGGTCCGGTCCACAACCCCCACAAGATGGGCTATTCGGCCGGCGGCTCGTCGTCCGGCAGCGGCGTGGTGGTCGCGCTCGGTGAGGTCGACATGGCGATCGGCGGCGACCAGGGCGGCTCGATCCGCATGCCGTCTTCGTTCTGCGGCACCTACGGCATGAAGCCGACCTGGGGACTGGTGCCTTACACCGGCATCATGCCGATCGAGGTCTTCGTCGACCACACCGGCCCGATGACGGCGAACGTCGCCGACAACGCGCTGCTGCTCGAAGTGCTCGCCGGCGACGACGGCTACGATCCCCGCATCAAGGCACCGAAAGTGCAGGAGTACACCAGGGCGCTCGGCGACGGCGTCAAAGGCATGAAGATCGGTGTAGTCAGGGAAGGTTTTCAGCAAGCCACGGCGGAAGCCGCGGTGAACGAGAGCGTCAAGGCCGCCGCCCATCGGTTTACAAGTCTCGGGGCCACGGTCGAAGAGGTCTCGATCCCGATGCACCTGGTCGGGCCCGCGATCTGGATTCCGATCGGCACCGAAGGCCTGACCGCGACGATGATGTTCGGTGACGGTTACGGTTTAAGCCGTTCAGACCTCTATTCCACCTCATTGATGGATTTTCATCGCGGTTGGCGCCATCAGGCGGATTCGCTGTCGGAAACCACCAAGTTGTTCCTGATGCTCGGCACCTACATCAACAACAGGTTCGGCCCGCGCTATTATGGCAAGGCCGTCAACATTTCGCGGCGGCTGACCGCGGCCTACGACAAGGCGCTGCAGAGCTACGACCTGCTGCTGATGCCGACGACGCCGATGAAAGCGACCAAATTGCCGGAACCGACCGCGAGCCGCGAGACTACGTCGCTCGCGCCCTCGAGATGATTTCGAATACCTCGCCGTTCGACATCACGCATCACCCCGCGATGTCGTTGCCCTGCGGCATGGTCGACGGGCTTCCGGTCGGCCTGATGCTGGTAGGCGAGCATTTCGACGAGGTGACGATCTATCGCGCGGCGCACGCGTTCGAACAGTCGGGCGACTGGAAGAAGATGTGAGCAAGACTACGAGGTGGTGTGACGCCGGAAATGGATACGCTGTTCATTGCACTGTTCGAGATTCTGAGCTTCGGCGCGATCGTCGTCCTCGTCGTGTTGGGACTTGGCATTATCGCCAGCATGATGGGTATCTTCAATTTCGCGCAAGGTGAATTCGTCCTGCTCGGCGCCTACATCACCTATCTCGTCCACAGCGCGGGCCTGCCGGTTGCCGTCGGCATGGTGGCGGCACCGTTTGCGGTCGGCGCGCTTGGGCTCGTGCTCGAGCGTCTCGTGGTGCGGCGGTTCTACGCCGTGCCCATCGTCGCCGTACTCGGCACCTATGCGCTTGGCCTGATCATCCGCGAGTCCGTGCGCGGGCTGATCGGCGGGCTCTACATCTCGGTGCCCGAACCGATCGGCGGCTCCATCAGCATCGGCACTCTGCATTTCGCGACCTGGCGCTTCGTCATTGTAATCATCACGGCGCTGGTGATGGCTGGCAGCTACGCGCTGCTCGCCCACACCTCGTTTGGGCTGCGGATCCGCGCCTCACTGGAAAACCCAGCGCTGGCGCGCGCGTCCGGCATTTCCACCGGCATGATCTACAGCGTCACTTTTGCGTTCGGTGCGGCGCTCGCCGGTCTCGCCGGCGCGCTGATCGTTCCGGTGTTTTCGCTATTCGCCGATCTCGGCATCCGCTTTTTGATCCAGGGTTTCGTCGCCGTCATGGTCGGCGGGGTGGGGTCGTTTGCGGGGCCGGTCGCCGGCGCCAGCGTGATCGGCACGCTGAGCGCGGCGCTGCCCTGGGTGATGGCGCCCGCGATCGCCGACGTCCTGGTCTTCGTACTGGCCATCATTTTCATCAAGTTCCGGCCGCAAGGTCTCGTTTCGGGAAGAGGGGTCTAAACCGATGTTCAACAATAAGCTCAGCCGCCGCCGTTTCCTCGGCAATTTCGCCTTCACGTCCGCGGCGATCGCCACCGGCAGTGGAAGCTGGGTGATCCGTCCGGACTGGGCGAACGCGGCGGAACGACTGATCAAGCTCGGCATCGCCACCGATCTCACCGGCCCGCTCGGTTACGCCGGCAAAGCGGATGCCAATGTGGCGCGCATGGTGGTGAAGGAAATCAACGACGCCGGCGGCCTGCTCGGGCGCCCGATCGAACTGCTGATCGAGGACACCGCTTCCAACGAATCGGTCGCGGTGGGCAATGTCCGCAAGCTGATCCAGCGCGACAAGGTCGATATGGTGCTCGGCGGCATCACGAGTTCGATGCGCAACGCCATCAAGGATGTGATCGTCGCGCGCGGCAAGACGCTCTACATCTATCCGCAGCTCTACGAGGGCAAGGAGTGCACGCCATATCTGTTCTGCACCGGACCGACGCCGGCGCAGCAGTGCGACGAATTCATTCCCTGGCTGATCAAGAACGGCGGCAAGAGGTTCGCGCTGCCGAGCGCCAATTATGTCTGGCCGCACACTCTCAACGTCTATGCCCGCAAGGTGATCGAGAGCAATGGCGGCGAGGTCATCTTCGAGGAGTATTATCCGCTCGACCAGATCGATTTCTCGTCGACCGTCAGCCGCATCATCTCCAACAAGGTCGACGTGGTGTTCAACACCGTGATTCCGCCCGGCGTCGGGCCTTTCTTCAAGCAGCTCTACGAGGCGGGCTTCCTCAAGAACGGCGGCCGGTTGTCCTGCGTCTACTATGACGAGAACACGCTCAACGTCAACCAGGCCAATGAAATCGAGGGGCTGGCGAGCTGCCTCGACTATTTCAAGGCGCTGACGCCGGAAGATCCGGCCAGCGCGAAAATCCAGGCCGCCTATGAAAAGCAATTTCCAGGCAACTTCCTGTTCGCGGCCGGCAGTGCCGCGACCGGCACCTATCGCGGTCTGAAGCTTTGGGAAGCCGCCGTCAAGGAAGCCGGCAAGGTCGACCGCGACTCGGTGGCCGCGGCCCTCGATCACGCCAAGATCGCCGAAGGGCCCGGTGGCCCGGCCGAGATGGTGCCCGGCAAACACCACTGCAAGATGAAAATGTACACGGCGGTCGCCAAGGGCGGAAATTATGACATCGTCGCGCGAAGTGCCGGATTGGTCGATCCGAAGGAATGCTGATGGATCGGCTTTTTATCACGCGACAATGCGGCAAGACCTTCGCGTGACCGAGGCCTCGCAAAGCTTGCCGTTCGCGGTGCCGGGCGGCCGTCGCCGGATGCTCCCCGCGATCGAGGCCGTCGTGCTGGTGATCCTGGCACTGGCGCCGCTAGCGCTGCAGGATTACCTCACGGTCGATGCGACCCGGGTGTTGATCCTCTGCCTGTTCGCACTGTCGTTCGATCTGGTCTGGGGCTATGCCGGTATCATGAGCTTCGGGCAGTCGTTGTTCTTCGGAACCGCGGGCTATAGCGTGGCGTTGATCGCGCGCGATCTCGACATTGCCTCGATCTTCGTTGTGATTCCGACCGGCGTGCTGATCGGCTTTGTCGGTGCGCTGCTGCTGGGTGGCTTTCTGTTGCTTGGGCGTCACCCGTCCAGCGTCATCTTCGTCTCGCTCGGCACCATGACCGGCGCTTATGCGGCCGACCGGCTGGCCAGGGGCTGGTATTATCTCGGCGGCCAGAACGGAATTCCGTCAATCCAGTCGATGACCATCGGCAGCTACGAACTCAACGAAGGACCGGTGTTCTACTATCTGGCGCTGGGCATCCTGCTGATAGTCTACCTGCTGTGCCGTTTCCTGGTGCGTTCCCAGTTCGGGCTTGCGCTCGCCGGGTTGCGGGAGAACGAGCAGCGCATCGCCTTCTTCGGTTACAAGGTGCAGCATCTCAAGGCGATCATCTTCGCGCTGAGCGGTGCGATTGCCGGCCTGGCCGGCACCCTTTACGCTTTCCACGAGGGGTTCGTCTGGCCCAATATGCTCGGCGTCGTCATGTCGACGCAGGTCGTGCTTTACGTGCTGTTCGGCGGCGCCGGCACGCTGATCGGCGCCGTGATAGGCACCGTCGTGGTCGAGGCGGTGAGCTTCTGGCTGTCCAACAGCTATCAGGATATCTGGCCCATCATTCTCGGCATTCTGCTGCTGCTCGTCATCATGTTCCGGCCGGCCGGCTTGATCAGCCTGGTTCTCGGCGAGCGCGAGCGCGTCGGCAATTTCGGGCGATCGCGGCAGAAAGGCGGCCATGGCGCTGCTTGAGGCCACCGGCATCGTCAGGATCTTCGGTAAACTGACCGCGCTGAACGGCGCGGCACTCAGCATCGCCGACAACGAATTTCACGGCCTGATCGGACCCAACGGATCGGGCAAGAGCACATTATTGAAATGCGTCGCGGGAGCCGAAACCCCGACCCAGGGACGGGTTCAGTTCGCGGGCGCAGACATCACGGGCGCCTCGCCCGCCGAACGGGCGCGCGCGGGCATGAGCCTGAAATTCCAGATCACCAGCGTGCTGCCGGGGCTGACGCTTTACGACAACATCTTGCTGGCCCTCCAGGCCAAGTCCACGCTGCTCGACCTGTTGTTCTCGCGCAGTCGCGGCGCGCTTCATGACAGAGTGATGGGAATGCTGGAGCAATTCCGCCTCGCCGGACGCGCGCATGACCCTGCCTCCGCGCTGTCACATGGCCAGCAACAGTGGCTTGAGATCGCGATGGCGCTCGCGGCCGAGCCGAGGCTGTTGCTGCTGGACGAACCCACCGGCGGCATGAGCCTCGAAGAGAGGCGCGTCACCGGCGAGTTGCTGCAGCCGATCAAGGCGGGTTGCTCGCTCGTGATCGTCGAGCACGACCTCGACTTTATCCGTGACATCTGCGACCGGCTCACCGTGCTGGATCAGGGCAGCGTGCTGTGCTGCGGTACGGTGCAGGAAATTCAGTCGAACCCGAAGGTCCAGGAGGTCTATCTGCGCCGTGCCTGACGACAAATTTCTCGACGTTACCGATCTGGACGCCGGCTACGGCCGGAGCCAAGTGCTATTCGGCGTCACGATGCAGGTGCCGTCGCGAGGTGGCGTCGCCATCCTCGGCCGCAATGGCGCTGGGAAGACCACCCTGATGAAGGCAATTGTTGGCGAATTGCCGTTGCGCCGCGGCTCCGTCAGCTTCGACGCGCGTGACGTCGGCAAGCTGCCGACCGAGCAGCGGATTCGGCTCGGCATCGGCTATGTGCCGCAGGAGCATGCCGTGTTCGCCCGCTTGTCGGTGCGTGACAACCTCGCCGTCGGTATGCTGTCGAGCCAGGACCGTCGCGCGCTTGACCGCGTGCTTGGCACTTTTCCCAAGCCCGGAATTCGTCAATCCTTGCGCAGGCCCCTACCCATCGCCTCGTAGATCATCGATTTCAAGTTCAGTTGGATCCGTCCACCCTGTGTGGGCGACATCACCATGAAGACTCCCAACATCTCGTCCACGGGGTCGACGAAATAGAAACTGCCGCCGGCGCCGTCCCAACGGTATTCACCGAGTGGCCAGTTCGTATTCGGGGGTGACGAGGTGCGCACGGCAAAGCCAAGACCGAAGCCACTGGTGGGACCCGGAAAATAGAAGGGATCATGAATGATCCCGGTCTCCGGCCCAATCTGATCCGACGTCATCAGTGCGACTGTCTCACGCTTGAGGTATCGCTTGCCGTCCAGTTCACCTCCATTCAGCAGCATTTGCAGGAAGCGGGCGTAGTCCCCCGTCGTCGAGACCAAGCCCGCTCCACCGGACTCCCAGCGCCGCACCAATGTAGGATCGCGGATTCCGGCGACTCGAGAGCGATCGACAGGAAATCCCCTGGCGATCAGCGGCCACTTCGCTTTATCCGCGACATAATACATAGTGTCGGACATGCCGAGCGGATCGAACAATCTCTGCTTTTCGAATTGGTACAGCGTCTGCCCCGAGGCCACCTCGACGACACGGCCGAGCACGTCGGTTGAATGGCTGTAATTCCAGCGCGTTGCGGGCTGATCGGCAAGCGGCAACACTGCGATCCGGTCGGCGAAGTCGGCGTTATCGAAATCCCCTGCATACAATAGAGGATTCGCATAGAGTTTCTGCACCTGGCTCTCGCCGTAGAAGCCGTAGGTTATACCCGAGGTGTGCCGCAATAGATCCCTGATCGTAATCGGGCGCTTCAACGGCTCGAGCTTGAGCGGATACTTTCCTGCTTCATCGGAAATATCGACACCGACTTTGGCTTCCGCAAAGGAATGAATGTATTTCGAGACGGAATCGTCGAGAGCCAGCTTGCCTTCGTCGACCAGCATCATCGCCGCAACCGACGTAACGGCCTTCGACATCGAATAGATCTGGAAAATCGTGTCCGGCGTCATCGGCTGCCCCGTGTCGGGGTCCCGCACGCCGAAGCATTCGAAATGGACTGGCTTGCCGTGTTGTTGGATCAGCAGGATGCCGCCGGGAATCTTGCCGGTCGTGATCTCATTGCGAATGGTGTCGCCAAGCCGCTTCAGGGCCGCGGGTGAAAGAGTTCCTACAGCCGGCGTTCGGGATTCGGCGCGCAGCTCAAACGCCCAGCCGACGACCAGGGAAATCGCGAACGCTGCCGTGGCAAGGCAGCGCAGTGCGGTGTTTTCAGTTTGCCATCGTTTCATAGCTGTCGTCATCAGCTCGAACGTCTTCGGGCTGAGATAGGTCTTACCCTCGTATGTTCCGACCGGCAACCTCGATTCAAAATCCGCCGCCGACGTTTTCCAATTGATGCGCCAGGCTTGCGTCGCGTATCGAACCGAACGAGGTCCGATATGCTTCATTGAACGAACCCGCTCCCGCGGGAGGGCGCTGGCCGGGCGGTCGGGCGCATTGCATCTACCGCAGTAACCATTTGAACGAGCGCAGGTGACGGGCGGGCGCTCCGTCTTGAGGATCGAGGGGTCAAGCACTCCAACCTTGAGACAGGAGCCCCCAATGAGCGAGAAGCCCATCAGCCCGCTGCGCCGACGCATGCTCGAAGACATGAACATGCGCAGGTTCGTGCCCGATACGCAACGCGAGTATATCCGTGCTGTCAAGAAGCTCGCGAGCTTCCTTGAACGTTCCCCTGACACCGCGACCCCTGAAGAGCTGCGCGCGTTCCAGCTGCATCTGACCGAGATCGGTTTGCAACCACAGAGCATCAACGCCACCGTGACGGCGCTCCGGTTCTTCTTCAAGGTGACGCTCGACCGGCCGGAGACGACGCGCCGTCTCGTGTTCGTCTACGAACCGCGCAAGCTGCCGCGCGTGCTCTCGCCCGAAGAGGTGTTGCGCCTGCTGGAGGCCGCACCCGGGCCGAAGCATAAGGCGGCGCTCAGCGTTGCCTACGGCGCTGGTCTGCGCGCCATGGAGGTGGTCGCACTGAAGGTCTGCGATATTGATTCCAAGCGCATGATGCTCCGCGTGGAGCAGGGCAAAGGCCGCAAGGACCGCCATGCCATGCTGTCGCCACAGCTATTGGAGCTGCTGCGCGACTGGTGGCGTATCGCGCATCCCCAAGTGTGGATGTTCCCCGGCCGCGACCGCATCAACCCGATGACGACGCGCCAGCTCAATCGGGTCTGCCACATGGCCGCTGAGCTTGCTGGCCTGCCCACATGGGTTGCCCCGCACACGCTCAGACACAGCTTCGCCACCCACCTGCTCGAGCAGAACATCGACATTCGTGTGATCCAGGTTCTGCTCGGAAGGGCGACATACTGCCCGCGAACAACAGGCTGAAGCACGCATCACTTACCGATTTCACCCCCGCTTTGGCGAGATCGTGCGCGTTAGGCGGCGGCTTCAGCGAGGCGGCGCCGCGTTTCTCGTTGTGCACCAACTTGACGGCACCTTTGCCTGCCTT
>WNFD01007224.1_pt1 | contig 11036 bp, 7 predicted proteins | sample 5400491 | NCBI WGS metagenome assembly WNFD01 (sample SAMN13153343, study PRJNA577476) | soil metagenome | isolation source: 120 cm saprolite under Douglas fir tree site 2 hole 2 replicate 2 | place: USA:California | collected 2015-04-18 | reverse complement strand
GGAAACGAGAAGGGGTCAGGCAGCTCGATCAGGGCGAGGGGCCGGCCGTAGGCATCGCTCGGGCGAGGCCGCGCGTCGGGAGCGAAGCGCGCGAGGTAGGCGTCCACGCGGTGGCCGAAGGGCAGCGAGAGCCGAACGCTGGGGTAGGGCGGGAAGGGGAGCGACGGAATGCGCAGCTCGTCGTTTCCATTGCCCGCGGCACGATCGGGGTAGCGCGGCGCTACGACGGCTGCAGCGTGGCCCGCGGCCTGCAGCAGTCGTGCAATCCGCTGCACGACGGTCGTCACCCCGTTCACCTGGGGTGTGTAAGTGTCTGTTACCAGCGCAATCCGCACCGCGGCAACTTCGGTGCTGCGCATCAACCGAGCGTCACGGCCAGGCTACGATTCTGTAACGAGTTAGCGCTCGGGCATCTGTTGTCGGAAGGTGAGACGGATCGTCGTTCCGCGGCCCAGCTCGCTCTCGGCCGTCACCTCGCCGCCGTGGGCCTCGACCAGGTGTTTGACGATCGCCAGCCCCAGGCCCGTGCCACCCTGGTTGCGGGCGCGGCCCGAGTCCACCCGGTAGAAGCGCTCGAAGATGCGGGGTAGGTGTTCGGCGGGAATGCCCGCGCCCGAGTCGGCCACCGCGAGGACGACGCCGTCACGTCCCAGCTCGGCGCTGACCCGGATGCGACCCCCGCTCGGCGTGTGGCGGATGGCGTTATCGAACAGGTTGAGGAAAACCTGCCGCAGCGCGTCGGGATCGACGAGCAGCGCGTGGGCGTCGGGCGCGACGGCCGTCTCGAGGGACACCCCGGCCGCCCTCGCCCGCGCGGCCAGCGCTTCCCACGCCTCGCGTGCTGCACTCTCCACCTCCACCACCTGCGGGGCCGGCTGCCAGCCGCCCGATTCGATGCGGGACAAGTCGAGCAGGCCGTCCACGAGGTGTTGCATCCGCCGGGCGTTGCTGAGGATCGTCTCGGCGAAGTGGCGTGCCTCGGACCCGGACGCTGTCTCGGTGGCGAGGGTCTCGGCGTATCCGGCGATCGAGGTGAGCGGGGTCTTCAGCTCGTGGGAGACGTTGGCGACGAAGTCGCGCCGCACCGCCTCCAACCGCCGCAGGTCCGAGACGTCGCGCAGCACCAGCAAAGTCCCGGCGTTAGGCAGCGCGCGCGCTGTCACCAGTAGCTGTCGGCCGCCCAGCTTGAGCGGGTGTTGGTCTAGGTCCGCCCCGGCCAGCGCTTGCCGCACCAGCTCGCGCGCCGCCTTGTCGTGGAACAGCTCGGCGAGGGGGGGGAACGGCTCATCCCGGCTGCGCCGCAGCAGCCGGCGGGCGGCGGCGTTGCAGGAGACGATCTCCCCGCGCGGGTTCGCGGCGATGACGCCGTCGGACATCGACTCGATCAGGGCGTCGGATTCCTCCCGCTGCCGCCGCAGCTCGGTGAAGCGGGCGGCGAGTTGCTCGTGCATGGCTCGCAGCGCCAGCGTGTGTTGGGCGATCTCCGGCACGCGCGAATCCGGAAACAGCGGATCGCCGCCTTCGGCGACGGTGCGGGCGGCTCGCGTGAGCTCTTGGAGTGGGCGCGCGAGCGCGCGGCCGAGGATCCATGCGAGCACCGCAGCGGCCAGCACTGCCAGCAGCCCCGCGCCCGCAATCGCCCGCTGCACCGCGTGCACCTGGGCATCCACTGACTCGAGCGTCGCCGAGACCCGGACGACGGCCGGCCCCGACGGCCCGCCGCGCACGGCGACGTAGAGCTGCCGCTCGTTCGTCGAGCGGCTGAGGCGGCGGTCCCTGCCGATTCCAGTCGCCAGGGCCGCCCGGACCTCGGGACGCGTCGAGTGATTCTCTAGTCCGGCGAGCGACGCGCGGTCGAAGTCCGCGTCGCCGCGCACCCGGCCCGTGGAATCGATTAGGGTGACACGCCGCCCCACCTGGGCGCCGTAGCGCCGGGCCGCGTCCGGCCAGAGGCTCGTGTCCGCGGGGAGCACCAGGGCGATGAGCCGCGCGTCGCCCTCGAGGGCCGCGGCGATGCCGTCCTCGAGACGCTGTCGCAGGATCTGGTCCGCGGCGACGATTAGACCGACGGCGGTCGCCGCGGCCAGCAGGCTCGCCCCGAGGAAGACACGGGTCGCGAGCCTCATTTCCGTGCGCGGGGGCGGACCTCGGGCTGGCGGAAGCGATACCCGACGCCGCGTACCGTTTCGATACCGTGGCCGGCGGTCCCGAGCTTGGCACGCAAGCGCTGGACGTGCATGTCCACGGTGCGCGTCTGGATGTCGGGCTGTGCGCCCCACACGGTCTCGAGCAGCTGGGTGCGCGACTGGACCCGCCCTTCGCGCTCCATCAGGAGCCGCAGCAGCTTGAACTCGGTCGCCGTCAGCTCGACTTCCTTGCCGTGCGCGGTGACGCGGTGCGCGGCGGTGTCGATCTGCAAGGCGCCGGCGCTGAGCACTCCGCCGGCGGCCACCGGAGGCGCGGCGAGGCGGCGCAGGATGGCGCCGACGCGCAGCACGAGCTCTTGCGGGGAGAACGGTTTGGCGAGGTAATCGTCGGCGCCGAGCGACAGACCCTTGATGCGGTCGCGTTCGTCCTTGCGGGCCGTCAGCACGATGACGCCCACCTCCCGCGTGTCCTCGCGGCGACGCAGCTCGCCCAGCACGTCGTAGCCTGACAGGCCAGGCAGCATCAGGTCGAGCACAACCAGGTCGGGTCGTTGCTCACGCGCTGACTTCAGCGCTTCCGAACCGTTGGCCGTCGTGATGACCCGATAGCCGGCCTTCGCGAGATGGTATGCGAGCAGGCCAGTGATGTCGGGCTCGTCGTCGACGACGAGGACGCGTTGACCGGCGGAGTATGGCCCTTCAGTCGGCATCGGCGCGAGTCGTCATAGTCGCAGGTTTCCGCCAGGATCCTTCCGTTGCAGCCGATCGCAAGTGCGTTCCTCGGATCCGCTCGGCGACCATCGGGTGGTAGCGCTCCTGGCGAAGCATCGGCGGCGAAAGGTAGCGCGAACGGCAGCCCGCTGGCAATTTTCAGCGCACCATGCATCTCCCCCTCTAACATGACCGGGCCGCTGCGCGTCTTCGTCAACGAGCGGTCCGTGGACGTCGCGCGTGGGGCCAGCGTACGCGACGCGGTGGCGGCCCTGGACCAGGCGTTGGCGGCGCTACTGAGCGACGGCGCAGCGTACGTCATGGATGCGACCGGCCGTACGGTGGACGCCGGTGATCCGGTGGGGGAGGCGGGCGCCGTGCTTCGCGTGGTGGTCACGGCGCGCCGCGGCCCGCCGCGCCTGTCCAAGGAGGTGTTGCGCGGCTGGCCGAAGGCTGAGCTGCATGTCCATCTGGACGGGTGCCTCCGCCCGCGGACCATGCTCGAGCTGGCGCGTGCGCAGGGGGTCCGCCTTCCGGCCGACACTCCAGAGGCGCTCACGGCCGCCCTCTCGGTAAAGGGCGCCCGGAGTCTCGAGGAGTACTTGCAGAAATACGTTTACACGCTCGCCGTGATGCAAACGCCCGAGGCGCTGGAGCGCGTCGCGTACGAGTTCGTCGTGGACGTGGCCGCCGAACACGTGCGCTACGTGGAGGTACGGTACTCCCCGTTGCTGCATCGGCCGGCGCTCTCGCTGGCGCAGGCGATCGAGGCGCCGCTGCGGGGCATCAAGCGGGGCGAGGCGGAAACGGGAACGAAGGTGGGACTGATCGTGTGCGCGATCCGCACGCGAGCGTCCAAGGAATCGCTGGAACTCGCGCAGGCGGCGAGCGACTACCGCGCGGCCGGGGTCGTAGCGCTCGATCTGGCCGGGGCGGAGCGGGGCCATCCGGCGCGCGAGCACCGGGCCGCCTTCGAGCACGCGAGCCGCCACGGCATGGCGTGCACCTGCCACGCGGGGGAGGGAGATGGCGCGGGCTCCATCGACGAGGCGCTGCACGTCTGCCAGGCGCAGCGCATCGGCCACGGAACGCGCCTGGGTGAGGATCCGGCCCTGTTGGCCGAGGTGATCGAGCGCAAGATTCCGCTGGAGATGTGTCTCACGAGCAACTTGCATACGCACACCGTCGCCGCGGTGGCGGACCATCCGTTCAAGCGGTACCTAGAGCAAGGCGTGGTCGTCACCTTGAACACCGACGGCCGGCTGATGGACGGCATCACCCTGACCGACGAGCTTCACCTGGCGCATACCGCCCTCGGGCTGACCAGGGACGAACTCGCTCGCGTGACGCTCAACGCGTGCGAGAGCGCGTTTCTGCCGGACTTTGAGAAGGTGGCGCTCATTTCCCGGGTCCAGAGCGAACTGGAGGCCTGCTGATGCCGCTGCGCCGGACCGTGATCGCGTTCGTGGTGACGTTCGCGTGCGCGCTGGCTGTGTTCACGCTGCCGCGCTTCGCCTGGAACACCCTGCGGGGCGCGCCCCGCGCCGCGCAGCAGGGGGCGAGCGTCGACACCACGGCCTCTCGTCCTCCGCAGGCAGCCGGTCCGGCCGCGACCCCCGCCCCCCGGCCGCTCGGCGCGCGCCTTCGCGGCCTGTTGGGCCTCGCCGCGCTGCTCGCACTGGGCGTCGCGATGTCGAGCAACCGCCGCAAGATCAGCCGGCGCGTCGTCGCCTGGGGCCTGGGTCTGCAGGCGGCGTTCGCCATTCTCGTGCTGCGCGTGCCGATCGGGCAACAGATCTTCCGGGCGCTGGGTACAGCTGTGACGTGGCTGCTGTCGTTCTCCTATACCGGATCGCAGTTCGTCTTCGGCGACATCGGTGCGCAGCATTCGAAGTTCGGGGTGGTCTTCGCTTTTCAGGTGCTCCCAGCCATCATCTTCGTGTCGGCGCTCTTTGCCATCATGTATTACCTGGGGATCATGCAGGTCGTCGTGAAAGCGTTTGCCGTCGTCATGAACAAGGTGATGGGCGCAAGTGGCGCGGAGAGCTTGAACGTCGCCGCGTCAATCTTCATGGGCCAGACTGAGGCGCCCCTGACCATCCGGCCGTTCCTGGCCACCATGACGCAATCGGAGCTGATGACGGTGATGACCGCCGGGATGGCCCACGTCTCGGGATCGATCATGGCCGCCTACATCGCTTTCGGGATCGAGGCGCGTCACCTCCTGACCGCCGTCATTATGACCGCGCCCGGCACGATCATGATGGCCAAGATCCTGGAGCCCGAGACCGGCACTCCAGAGACGCTGGGCGGGGTAAAGGTCGACATCCCCCGCACCGACGTGAACGTGGTCGACGCCGCGGCCCGGGGTACGAGTGATGGCCTGCACTTGATGCTGAACGTAATCGCGATGCTGATCTCGTTCATCGCTCTCATCGCGCTCGTCAACGGCGTGCTCGGCTTCGCGCATGGCTACGTGAGTTGGATACCGCAGAGCCTTCAGACGATCCTCGGCTGGCTGTTCTATCCGATCGCCTGGGTGATGGGAGTGCCGGGCCACGACACCAGCACCATCGCGGGATTGCTCGGGACTCGCATGGTGCTGAACGAGTTCATCGCCTTCGCCCAGCTCGGTCCCCTCAAGGCCACCCTCGACCCCGTCTCGTTCACCATCGCCACCTTCGCGCTGTGCGGCTTCGCGAACGTGAGCTCGGTCGGCATCCAGATTGGCGGGATCGGGGCGCTCGCGCCTAACCGCAAGCATGACCTCGCCCGACTCGGCTTCCGCGCCATGCTCGCGGGTACGCTCGCCAACTTCCTCTCGGCCACGCTGGCGGGAATGCTGCTGTGACGGGGAAGGGCGAGCGGGCAAAGGGGTGGGGGCAAGCACAGATCGCCGAGGCCGCGAGTTCCGTGGCTCGGCGGCTCGGCTCCCTCGAACCGCGCGCCGCGATTGTGCTCGGCTCGGGACTCGGATTCCTCGCCGATGAAGTGCAGAGCGCCGTCCGCATTCCGTACGCCGAGATCCCGGGTTTCCCGCAGCCCGGAGTTGCGGGTCACAAGGGGGAGCTCGTCGCCGGCACCCTGGACGGGGTCTCCGTGCTGGTCCAAAACGGGCGGTTCCATCTCTACGAAGGCCACGAGGCGCAGGTGGCCGCCCTGCCCGTGCGCGTGATGGCCACTCTCGGCGTGCGGACGCTGATCGTCACCAACGCCGCCGGGGGCGTCCGACTCACGTTCCGGCCAGGCACCCTGATGCTGATCGCCGACCACATCAACCTCATGTTCCGCAACCCGCTCACTGGCCCGGTCCTGGAAGGGGAGGAACGCTTCCCGGACATGAGCGAGCCCTACGACGCCGCGCTGCGAGCTCTGGCCCGGGATGCCGCCCGAGAGGCGAAGATCCCGCTCGAGGAGGGGGTGTATGCCGGCCTACTCGGGCCCTCCTACGAGACCCCTGCCGAGATCCGGATGCTGCAACGGCTCGGCGCCGACGCCGTGGGGATGTCCACCGTGCCGGAGGTGATCGCCGCTCGGGTTCGGGGGATGCGCTGTCTCGGCTTCTCGACCATCACGAACCTCGCGACGGGGATCTCACCGGCCGCGCTCTCCCATCAGGAGGTTCTGGACGTCGGGCGGCAGGTGGGGCAGGCGTTGGGAACGATCGTGAAGGGGGTGCTGCGCCGTCTTTGAGGCTGCTTCCAGCGCCTGTGGTTCTGGCGCTCCCATTGCAACCTTTTCGCTCAGCCGTCTGTCCTATCTTGCAGTAGCCTTCTCACCTCGGGCGCCGTCGCCGGGGGTCGCGTCGCGATCGCTGCGAGGTGCCCATGGTGTCCGTTCTGCTGTGCTTGGTGTGTCGCAGCTCCGGGCTCCCAGCCTTCGTGGACTCTCCACCACCCCCGCCGCGCATTCAGCAAGTCCGGGCCGTACGAGCGACCCAGCCCGTTTCGGTGGACGGCGTCCTGGACGATCCGATCTGGCGCACCGCCTATCGGGTCACCGGGTTCCTGCAGCGTGACCCGACCGAGGGTGCCACGCCGAGCGAGAGCACGGTGGTCTTCGTGGCGTACGACGACGCCGCTCTGTACGTCGGCGCCCGCTTGTACGACACGCATCCGGATTCGATCGTCGCGCGATTGTCACGCCGTGATGTCTCCGCCAGTTCCGATCGGTTCAATGTCTACATCGATCCCTATCACGACCGCCGCAGCGGGTTCTATTTCGGGCTGAGCGCGGCGGGGACGCAGTTCGACGGTACTCTCCTCAATGACGACTGGAACGACGACACCTGGGACGGCGTGTGGGAGGGGAAGGTGAGCCGGGACTCGCTCGGCTGGTCGGCGGAGCTGCGGATTCCGTACTCGCAGCTGCGGTTTCTGAAACGGCCACAGCAGGTGTGGGGGATCAATTTCAGTCGGGTCATCGCCCGCCGCAACGAGCAGGACTACCTCGTCTTCACGCCTAAGAACGGCAGCGGCTTCGTGTCGCGGTTTGTGGATCTCGTGGGCATCGATGAGGTCACGCCCCCGCGGCGCTTGGAGGTCATGCCGTATGTCACGAGCCGGGCCGAGTTCGCCCCCCATGCGGGGGGCGATCCGTTCAACGCCGGTTCTCGGATGACGCCGGCCGCTGGCGTGGATGCTCGGATCGGTCTCGGCTCCAACCTCACGCTGAACGCGACCGTCAACCCCGACTTCGGACAAGTCGAGGTCGACCCCGCCGTCGTGAACCTCAGCGACGTCGAGACGTTCTTCACGGAGAAGCGGCCGTTCTTCGTTGAGGGGTCGTCGACGTTCAGTTTCGGCCAGGGAGGGCAGCGCAACAATTGGAGCTTCAACTGGCCGGGGCCGACGTATTTCTACAGCCGGCGCATCGGCCGCGCGTTGTCCTACGGTCGCCCGGCCGGCGGGTTCGCCGATGGGCCGGCCGGGGCGCACATCCTCGGCGCGCTGAAGCTGACAGGGAAGGCGGGCGGCAACTGGAATGTCGGCGCGCTCTCGGCGGTGACGAATCGCGAGTTCGCCACCACGCAGGACAGCTTCGGCGTTCGGGGGCGGCAGGAGATCGAGCCCCTGGCGTTCTATGGCGTGTACCGCGCTCAGAAGGAGATCGCCCAGGGCCAGCAGGGGATCGGGTTCCTGGCGACGGTCGCCGCACGCGCGTTCAACGATCCCACGCTGCGAGACGCACGTAACTCCCACAGCGTGTTCGTTGGCACGGACGGGTGGACCTTCCTCGACGCCAGCCGCACATGGGTCACGACGTGGCGGGGCGGCGTCACACGCATCGCGGGCACGCGGAGTCGCCTCCTCGCGGTCCAGCAGAGCTCTGTGCACTACTTCCAGCAACCCGACAACCACCATGTGACTGTGGACAGCTCGGCGACCGCGATGACCGGCGCCATGGGGCGTGTCACGTTGGGCAAGCAGAAGGGGAACAGCTTCGTCAACTCGTCGCTGGGGTTCATCGCCCCGTCCTTCGACCTCAACGACGTCGGATTCCTATCCCGCACCGGCATCGTGAACATGCACGTCGGGGCGGGCTACGACTGGACGACGCCGGGCCGCGTGTTCCGCTACGTCGAGGTTCTGGGAGCGGTGTTCCGCAACTACGACTGGGATGGCAACATCAACTGGTCTGGCGCGTTCGCCGCCGGATCCTTTCAGCTCAAGAACTTCTACTGGCTCAATTGGGACGCGGCCTACAACCCGTGGACCGTGAACAACCGGCGCACGCGGGGAGGCCCGCTCACGCTCAATCCGCCCGGTTACCAGGCCGACCTGAGTGTGAACTCCGACAGCCGAAAGGCGTGGGTGTATGGTCTCAACGGCGGGACCTACCAGTCCCGCGACGGCCGCAACTGGTACGCCGGGGGGAGGCTGGAGTGGCGTCCCGCCACTAACGTCTCGGTCAGCGCCGGGCCGAATCTGAGCGGCAACGTCACACCGGTCCAGTACGTCGGTACCTACGACGACACCGCGTCGGCCGCCACCTTCGGCAAGGACTATGTGTTCGCGCGGCTACGCTCGACCGAACTGTCGGCGGCCATTCGGCTCAATTGGACTTATACGCCGCAGCTGTCGCTGCAGCTGTACGTCCAGCCGCTGATCTCGGCGGGTAAGTACGACCAGTTCACGCGGCTGGCGCGGCCGCGCAGCTTCGACTTCACCCCCACCGCGGCGCCGGTCAATCCCGACTTCAACTTCCGCTCGCTGCGGGGTAACGCCGTGTTGCGTTGGGAATACCTGCCCGGCTCGACGCTGTTTTTCGTGTGGACGCAGACACGGCAGGACGCCGAAGGCATCGGCGACTTCGCCTTTCACCGCTCGCTCGATCGGCTGATCCAGGCGCCGGCCGACAACATCTTCCTGATCAAGGCGACGTACTGGTGGAACCCCTAAGGGGTTAGCGCCGTCGTCCTGAGGCTGTTACAGGAGGCGCACGCGAATTCGGCCGGCGCCTGTAGTGCGCAGTCCCTTGGCGGCCTTCTTCATCTTCTTCTTCTTCTTCTTCTTTTTCTTCTTTTTTTTCTTTTGGCCCTCGCCCGTCAACGGGGGCGCTCGCTGTCGTCTCGTCCGGACCACGTGGCGAGATCTTCGGCGATCGCGTGACGCACCACGAGGAGGTTCATGTCATTGAATAGGGCGTCAGCCGACGCCCATCGCTAGCACCCGCTGTGGAGCGCATACGGCGACGGCGGACCCACTCGCGTACAGTACCGATTCGGGGTGTCGCCGGCTCACGGCAGCCCACGCCGGTCCGTACAGCGCGCCGAGATCGAGGTCCCAGTCGAAGGCGTCCACGTTCCGGTTGTGCCAGGCGGGATGCTCCACCTGAAACGCGGTCAGCTGCCGTCGTCGGTTCAGGCGATAGCCCACGAAGCGCTGCTGGAAGAACGCCTCCGCGCTGCCGGGGCGGGGAAGGCCTTGCGCTGCGCCTGCGGTCGCGGCCATGCGCCAGCGCCGGGCGATGCGGTACTCGACCGTCACGGTCTCGGGTGCTGCGGTGACGCGAGCGTCGATCGGGACCGTTGCGAACGGCTCGGCGTACGCCCACCGCGCGACCGCGGCCATGAGGCGGCTCGCCACGAGTTGGCGGATGAACCAGACGCCCGTACGATCCCGGAAGCGAACGTAGGTGCGGAAGTTGACCTGCGCGTGAGCCGTGAAGCCGGGCACGCGCCATCCCCGCACCCGCACCGCGTCCATGCACAAGCCGACCACGCTCACGTACGCCTTCCCGCGCCAGTGATCCAGCTCGAGCGGCGGCGGGATGATCGGCCGCAGGACCGCTTCGGGTGCCTCTATGTTGACGAGGACCACCTGCGACCAGTTGGCGGTGAGGAACGGAACGGCCAGATTCCTGTCCTTGCGACTCGCCGCCCGCCCTACAGGCCGTCGCTCGGCGGCCGGGGCGGCGCCGGGACGAAATGGTTGAGCGGCCCGTGCCCCCCCCCCCCTCCCGCTCCGAGGCCCGGCGCCGCCGCCATTGCGCGCTGTACGAAGTCCAGCGCGTCTGTCACCGCGCGCTCCAGTGGACGCCCGTGCGCGAGGCCGGCGGTCACTGCCGCCGAGAGCGTGCAACCTGTGCCGTGCGTCGACGTCGTGTCGAGTCGCGGCCGCGCGAACCGCCGGATCTCCTCTTGGGTGATGAGCACATCCACCACCTCGTTGCCCGGCAGATGCCCCCCCTTCACCAGCACCGCCCGCGCCCCGAGCTTGCGCAGCGCTCGGGCGGCGTGCTCCATCTCGTCCGGGGTGCGAACCTTCTCCCCGATGAGCACGCCGGCCTCGTCGAGATTCGGGGTCACAAGGGTGGCTAACGGCACCAGCCGGCGTGCGATCAGCCCCTCGGCTTCCCGCGGCAGCAGCCGGTCCCCGGACGTCGCGACCATCACCGGGTCGAGCACATAGTTGGGGAGCTGGTAGCGGGTGAGGGCGGCCGCCACTGCTTCCACGATCTCGGCCGTGCCCAGCATCCCGCTTTTGACCGCCAGGGGTGGAAGGTCCTCGGCTAGCGCGTCGATCTGTCGCGCGACCAGGTCGGCGGGCAGTGCCTGCCAGGCCCGCACCCCCCTCGTGTTCTGTGCAGTCACCGCGCAGATGACGCTCGTGCCGAAGACGCCGAACTGGTGAAAGGTCTTGAGGTCGGCCTGGATCCCGGCACCGCCGCCCGAGT
>WNFD01020134.1_pt1 | contig 11038 bp, 8 predicted proteins | sample 5400491 | NCBI WGS metagenome assembly WNFD01 (sample SAMN13153343, study PRJNA577476) | soil metagenome | isolation source: 120 cm saprolite under Douglas fir tree site 2 hole 2 replicate 2 | place: USA:California | collected 2015-04-18 | reverse complement strand
AAAGAAGACCTACTCCACAGTCCCTGGCCTAAGTTGCTTTCATCCGGACCGGGCCTACTTACATTTTTTGCGAGAGAAACTTTCCACCCCAAAGCACCCAAAGAACAGATTTCAAAGCGAGTTAGGCTTCGCCAACCCACATGAATATTGTTCCCATCTCGGGACGTACTGCTGGTTTTAACGCTATTCCGCGCAACCTTAAGGAAACCTTAAGATGGATAAAATGTGGCCGGTATGCTGAACATACCACGGACGGCCGGGATGGCCTCCCGCCGCCCACTCCTCTCAAGGAATCCTTTGACTCCCGCGCGGTTGTTGTCCAAAGGCCTCGAGGTCTCCAATGCGGAATCTCTGGTGGGCTAGTTTGGCTTTGAATGTCGGGTTCGGTAGCACTCTTGCCTGTGCAGTCCTCTTGTAGAGCACGCTACGCGGCGCACAGCCAGCCCCTCATAGGGGCTCGGGGTAAAGAGTGGCTGTGCTACTTCCAACCTAGACCACAACCGTTTGGCCGCTGTCTTTGCGTCTGGATTGCGGGACGGGGTACAATGAATTTTTCGCGCATGCGTGCGGGAAAAAAGATCCGCGTCTGCGAATTGTTTCTTGTACGCAGGGCCGCCGAGCCCGCCGCCGGAACAGGAAGCATTTTCCGAAGAAAACAGCGCGACGGAGCCGCAACCGAACTCCACTTCAGCGGCTAAACAGGTTGCGGAAAAATGTGGTTTCAGGCCTTCAGGGGTTAAAACCCCTGAAGAAAATGCAACCTGTATGTCGTGCCTATCCTTCCTTCGTCAGGATGAAAAGACACGACCCACAAAATTTAAGAGTTTTTCCGCAGCCTGTAAAGCCGACTTCAAAAAGCCTAGCTTCGGCCGGGCTGAAGAGTCTTTGTGAGAACTCGGAATTGATCTATGTAGCGCCCGCACTTCAGGCAGGCACCGAAGATTCAAGCAGATGCGCACCTAAAGCTGAGCGGTACAGGGGGCTGGCGCGGAGTTGCCACACAGACTCTGAAGCCCGGGCCTGAAAAATTTAGGCGGGCTCCAAGTAGAGCCCGCACCCGGGAAGAGTCGGGATCACGCGCGCGGCGCGGCGAGTTTTTTAGCTGCACAAAAGGATTGTGATGCGAGTCGATACCATGATCGACCGGGTGGTCGCCCGGTTTATCGGCACCAAGCACGAGCGCGACGTCAAGCAGATTCAGCCGCTGGTGAACGCGATCAACGCTCTGGCGCCGGAATACGAACAGCTGAGTGACGCCCAGATGCTCGAGAAGACGGCGCAGCTGCGGACACAGGTGAAAGAGCGCCTCGGCGAACTTCCCCTTGACGATCCGCAGTTCAAGGAGCGATGCAAAGAGGCGCTCGAACCGGCGCTGGTGACGGCGTTTGCGCTGGTGCGCGAAGCGGGCCGCCGGAAGCTCGGCATGCGGCATTTCGACGTGCAGTTGATCGGCGGCATCGTGCTGCACGAGGGCAAAATCGCCGAGATGAAGACGGGAGAAGGCAAGACTCTCGTCGCGACGCTTCCCGCGGTCCTGAATGCGATGACCGGGCTCGGCGTTCACATCGTCACGGTCAACGATTACCTGGCGCGGCGCGACGCGGAATGGATGAGCCCGATTTACCGCGCGCTGGGATTGAGTGTGGGCGTGATCGTCCACGACCTGAGCGACGCCGAGCGGCGAGCCGCCTACGGCGCGGACATTACCTACGGCACGAACAACGAATTCGGCTTCGACTATCTCCGCGACAACATGAAGTTCGACCTGGTGGAATGCGTGCAGCGCGGCCACCAGTTCGGCATCGTTGACGAAGTGGACTCCATCCTGATCGACGAAGCCCGCACGCCGCTGATCATCTCTGGACCGGCGGAAGAATCGACCGACAAGTATTACCGTATCGATAAAATAATTCCTAAATTAATTCAGGATATCGATTACACGGTCGATGAAAAGCACAGGACCGCCACGCTCACCGAAGAAGGCGTAAGCAAGACCGAAAAGCTGTTGGGACTCGGCAATATGTACGACCCGCAACACATGGAGACGATTCACCACGTCTACCAGGGCCTCCGCGCCCACACGCTCTACCACCGCGACGTCGAGTACGTGGTCAAAAACGGCGAAGTCATCATCGTCGACGAATTCACCGGGCGCGAGATGCCCGGCCGGCGCTGGTCGGACGGCCTTCACCAGGCCGTCGAGGCCAAGGAGGGCGTCAAGATCGAGCGCGAGAACCAGACCCTCGCCACGATCACCTTCCAGAATTATTTTCGGATGTACAAAAAACTTGCGGGCATGACCGGAACGGCGGAAACCGAGGCCACAGAGTTCAACAAGATTTACAAGCTGGACGTTTCACTGATTCCCACGAATCGGCCGCTCCGCCGCGCGGAAAATCCCGACGTCGTTTACCGCACGGCAGGGGAAAAATACGAAGCCGTGGTTAACGGCATAATGCAGGAAGACAACAGCTATTTATTCGGCCTCCGGCAGATTCACGAATCGGGGCAGCCGGTGCTGGTGGGCACAATTTCGATCGAAAAATCCGAGCACCTGGCCAATTTGCTGAAAAAAGCGGGGATTCCGCACCAGGTGCTGAACGCGAAGCAGCACGAGCGGGAAGCAAAGGTCATCGCGCAGGCAGGGCGCAAGGGAGCAGTCACGGTTTCGACGAACATGGCCGGCCGCGGCACCGATATTTTGCTTGGCGGCAACCCCGAAGCGATGACGCGCGACCATTGCTTGCGCGAAAAGCTGGCCATCCCCTACATCGCGGCGCCGGCGGTCATCGGCGCGGATAGCTCAAACGGAGGCTCGGCCCAGAATATGGTCCTGTTCCAGCAGGAAGGGAAAATCTTTCAGGTGCCCGCCGACCAGTGGAAGCCCATCTATAACCAGTATGTCGAGCAGTGCCGCACTGAACATGATGAAGTGATTGCCCTTGGCGGCCTGCACATTCTGGGCACGGAACGCCATGAAGCGCGGCGCATCGACAATCAGCTTCGGGGGCGCGCCGGCCGGCAAGGCGATCCGGGCTCGTCACGTTTTTTCCTGTCGCTCGAGGACGACCTGCTGCGCGTATTTGGGGGCGAACGCGTGAAGGCCCTGATGTACCGGTTGGGCATGACCGAAGGCATCCCTATCGAGTCCAAGCTGATCTCACGCCGGATCGAGAACGCTCAAAAAGCCGTAGAGGCGCAGAACTTCGAGGCTCGCAAACACCTGCTCGAGTATGACGACGTGATGAACAAGCAGCGCGAGACGATTTATTCGATTCGACGTTCCGCGCTCGAAGGAAAAGAACAGAAGGACTACGCGCTCGGCATCGCCGAAGACATCGCGCGCGAACTCGCCGACACTTTCTGCCCGCAGAATGAGCACCCGGAGAAATGGAACGTCACGCAATTCGCCGCCGAAGTGCTGAATCAATTCGGAATCGACGTGAAGACGGCCGGGATCGATACGGGCAAGATGAGCCACAACGAACTGGCGGATACGCTTGTGACGCGGGTCAAGGAACGCTACGCCGAGAAGGAAAAGATGTTTGGTGAAACAATGATGCGCTGGCTGGAACGCCGCATCATTCTCGATATCGTTGACACGCAATGGAAAGACCACCTGCTCACGCTCGATCACCTGAAGGAAGGAATTGGGCTGCGCGGGTACGGGCAGAAAGATCCTCTGGTCGAATTCAAGAAGGAAGCCTTCACCCTCTTCGAAGATATGATGGGGCGCATCGACACCGAAACCGTGCGGTACCTGTTCCTGGTTCAACCAGCCAAGCCTGAAGACGAAGCACGCGAAATCGAACGACGGCAACGCCGCCAGCAGCAGGAGTTACAATATCAGGCGGGCGCCGCACAGGCCGAAGAGCCCAAGCCAATCCGCACCGGCGCGAAAGTCGGCCGGAACGAACCATGTCCCTGCGGGAGTGGAAAGAAATACAAGAAATGCCACGGGGCAGCCGCTTAGACGCCACGCAGCCTCTTCCATCGCAGAAGAGGAAGAATTTCCGACTTCCAACGAGGGAGCCGGTTTCCCGCGCCGGCTCGGGCACCTGAAACTGGCTGAAAAAATTTCTGCCGCGCGGAAACTAGAAATTGAGGACCAAACCCGTTCCGAAAGAGTAGTTGGTCTGCATCGCTGACTGGAAACGCGTGCCGATGTAGTCGCCCTGAAATCGCCAATAGGCGCGCGAGCCAATCTTAAAGTCCAGTCCCCCCCCACCCATGAGTCCGAGCGCAGAGTTACTGCCGATAGTGGCGGTCTGAGTAAACCGGAAGTGCTGCCAGCCCACCAGGACATGGACCCACGGCTCGAACCTGCCCACGTTGTGCACGGTCACGTGCGGTCCACCCCCGACGAAGAATGACTTCGCCGTCAAAGAGGGCGTCGTCGGCGTGTGTCCGAAACCCATGACGGCAGTGCCTTCGATACCGAGCCAGTTGTTCATATAACGGGTAAAATCCGTATTGAAGCCGTTGGTATGAAAGGACTGGCCGAGCGCTTTGTAATGCTGGTACTGATAGCCAAATCCGAGTTGCCAGGGTGCACGATCCGACGGATGAAACGTAGCCGGAGCGGCGGGTTCACCGGGGCTACTTGCATCGAACGCCGCTGGAGCATCTTGTGCCGCCGTGGTCATTGACAGAAACAAAATATCGCCCCGCATAGCACGAATAACTTACGCATTTGGATGACCCTCCTCACATCCCAACCTGCGATTTCACTGCGGCATACATCTTCACCTCTGCATTTTGCTCTGTCCACGCAAAACAAGGGGTAAGTTTCCGGCAAGTCAACAGTTGCGCTCCCTGGCGGGGTGCGGGCTCTCCTGGGAGCCCGCCACAATTTGGATAAGCGAGGGATATTCCCGCCGCCAAATGAAGGCGTGTCCAGCTAGGCAATTTCCTCCAGCTCGCAAGCGGCCCGTGAAATCGCGGTCGAAATATCTCCAAGCATCAATGCTCTGAACGCTCCTGGGCTCTGAAGGCTACTGGGCTCTGAGCGCTACTGAGGATACCCTCGCGGGGTAGATTCTACTCGCCAGACTGAAGCCCCGGGTCATGCCTTCACCCGAGCAGAATTTAAATCTTTATGAAACAATAAGTTACTTGGATACCTCAAGCTGGCAGAGGGCGTGCTCTATTAAACCATTAAAGTCGGAGTAGACTACGGTCGAGGTTTGAAACGATGACAACTTCCAGCCGAACATGCCAGGCGCCAAAATGTACCGTCGAAGTCCCTGCCGTTCTCAAGATGGAGGGTCTCTGTCTTAACCACTACCTAGAAGCGGCATTTCATAGGCTCGCAGCGGCCACACAAGAATTTCAAAGTGGACGGGACGTGGATGACCCCACGATGGACTGGCTGCTCGCTCAAGTGGATTTCGCAGTCGAAGTACTGGCCCAAGAAGATGTGAATTGGGACGCCAACCAACGATCCAAGCTGCTGGAATTGCTGCTCGGCGTAGCTAACTTGAGCGAATATATACGCCATAGCACTGTCGCGGCGCAGCTTACGGATTGAAGGGGTATCCGTTTGGCGTCCCGTCCTTCCCCCATGCTTGTGCGCGTATTCTCCGCGACTTAAAATTACGCAGTAGATCGAAGGTTGCGGTGAATGTTACTGCTCCCCTCTGTCAGATGGTGGTGTTTCGAATAACCCCGAGGAAAGCGAAACTTATTCTCAACCTTGTGCGGGGAAACAAACATGGCCAAAAAATCCAGCCCAATCCGCGAAAAGAATGACCCGCCGTCATCCACGCATTTTGAGGTGATGCTGGCGGCCGAGGTCAGCACGATTTCCCCAGTCGTGAATTGGGTGATGCACCTGGTAAGCGAGATGGAATATGGCGCGGGCAAGGAATTTGAAATTGAGATGGCGCTGCGTGAGTCGCTGGCGAACGCCGTCCTGCATGGGTGCAAAGCAGACCCAACCAAGAGAATCGAATGTTCCGTGACATGCGATGAACAGCGCGGAATCGTTATCGTCGTGCGCGATCCCGGAGCTGGCTTTGATCCCGCAAAGGTCCCCATCCCAACCGATGGCCAAAACGTTTTCTCCGACCACGGCCGCGGGATTTATCTGATCAATACGCTGATGGATGAAGTTCGATACGAGCGCAATGGCGCCGAAATCCACATGCGCAAGTATTGACGGCCATGCCAGTCGAGTCCACAAACAAACCCCAAAGTGCGCCGCCGGGCGATCTTGACCGGTTTCGCACGGACATGCCGCAGATCCCCGGTGTGAACAACGCGCGCCCCATCGCTTCGGCGAGCGCGACAAATGCCGATGCAAAACGTCTGGTGCAAATTGGCGGGTTAGCCGCGGCAGTGCTTTTGATGGGGATCGCAATTCTGTGGTGGATGAAACGCGCCTCTCACGGAGCGCCGGAATCTCCCACTTCGGATCCAGCGGCAGAGGTAACTGCGCCTCCGTTCATGGCGCAAGCGCCCGAGGGTCCAGATACCGAGGGCCCTACCGTTGCAGCAACCGCCGAAGAGCTTGCCGAGCCCTGGTCGTCGAAACAATTCACCTTTGTAAGGCCGTTCTCTCACGAACATCTGAATGCGATGGTGATCCGCCTCCCCGGTGGAGTCCTGTGGGCTTTTGCCCTTCGGGAAGCGTATGGAAAGTGTGAGCTGGAATACGTAACCGACCTGGGGCGACTCGCGAAGCAGTACGGGTACCGCGCTTCCCACCCCATGGTGGCCAGTCCGTGCAGCAGCACTGTCTATGACCCCTTGAAGGTCGGCCCGTTTGGCGGCAACGTTTGGGTCCGGGGCGAAATCGTGCAAGGCGCAAGTTTGCGGCCTCCCATTTCGATTAACGTGGAAGAAAACGGCCGCTTCATCACCGCCGACCGTATTGAATGACTCCATCCTTGCATTGTGTTGGATCGAATGCTGTGCGTGCCTCTATTTCTTGTATAAAATCTTAAACAGTGAAGGAACATCAAATTCGCCAGTGCACGTGCGTCCGCGAGTCTAACGTCTGATGACCGCGCTCGATGAAACACACGATCCGAGGCGAAAGAGTTGGGTCGCTTCCGCTGAAGGTCATCCCGATTTCCCCATTCAAAATCTCCCTCTTGGAATTTTCAGCCCGCCAAATGGCGAGCCGCGCGGAGGCGTCGCGATCGGAGACATGATCCTCGACCTTCGGGCGGCCGGGGAAGCGGGATTGTTTTCCGGCGCGGCTCGCTTGGCAGCGGAGGTTGCAGCGGGACCGGCATTGAATCCGCTGATGAGGCTCGGTAAGGAGCCGCGCATCGCCTTGCGCAAGAGATTGTCGGAACTGTTGAGCGCCGACGGCGCGGAACGAAAAGCGGTGGAGAGATTATCCGATAAGCTCTTGCATAACTCCGCGGATTGCGAACCGCACTTACCTGCTTCCATTGGCAACTACACCGACTTTTTCGCCGGGATTTATCACGCAATTAATGCCAGTCGTCTGTTTGGATTGGTGCCGACCCCGAATTACAAGCACATTCCGATTGCTTATCACGGGCGTGCTTCTTCAGTGCTCCGATCGGGCACGGCAATCCGCCGGCCAAACGGGCAGCACCTCATGGAAATTGGCGGACCGCCGAACTTTGGCCCTAGCCAAGCTCTCGACATTGAATTCGAATTCGGCGTCTGGATCGGGCCTGGCAACGAGCTGGGCAATCCAGTGTCTATTTCGACCGCAGCGGACCACATTTTTGGCTTCTGCCTCCTGAACGACTGGTCGGCGCGCGATATCCAGGCTTGGGAAATGCAACCGCTCGGCCCGTTTCTCTCCAAGAACTTCGCCACAACAATTTCACCGTGGATCGTCACGCCCGAGGCGCTGGCGCCATTTCGTATCGCGCAATCGCCGCGGCCCAAGGATGATCCCCAACCATTGCCGCACCTGTGGGACGACAACGACCAAAGAGCGGGCGCGCTCGATATTGAATTGGAAGCGTCACTCTTGACTCCTGGGCTCGCAGCGCAAGGAAGAGAGGCGCAGCGCCTGTCTCTCGCAAATACAAGAGATCTCTATTGGACCTTTGCGCAAATGGTGGCCCACCATACGAGTTCCGGCTGCAATCTGATTCCCGGAGATTTGTTCGGGAGCGGGACGATTTCCGGCCCCACTCCCGACGGTTGCGGATCGTTGCTGGAGCTCACCGAAAACGGCAAGAAGCCGATCCATCTCGCCTCAGGCGAAACGCGGATTTACCTCGAAGATGGCGACGAAGTCATATTCCGAGCTGTGTGCCGCCGTGCAGGCTATGTCCCGATCGGATTTGGCGAGTGCCGCGGCGTTATCCTGCCAGCCCACGGAAACGACTGAAAGAATTCGAACACGCTATGATCCAGCGTGCGGTTTTGGGACAGGCCAGGAAACAGTTGAGCGTGTCTTTGTTCGAAGCGGGCTCCAAGTCGCCGACGCGCCAAAGCCAGCGCTATGGCGACGGCGCGTAGTGCCCTTACGCGCTTCGGACAAACTGGGATACGTGAATCTACGTCTGCTTGAGCTTCAGCTTGCCAGCGGCCTTGTTCTCTTCGAGAAATTCCCGCAACTTTTGGCTAGTGTCCAGAAGCCGAATCCATTGCTCGTAATACAGAGTGACCGGGAAACGTCCAAGGCCATACACACTCACGCCTCCCTTCTCGCCGACTTTGAAGTCCAACTCCCCGGTACGGCGCCCCGCTCCCTTCTTTTCCAGGTCAGCTAAACGCGCCTTCAATTCTTCGTAGGTTGGCTCCGCCATTTATCCTCCTCTGGTCACATGCAAGCAGGATGGATTATACCGAAGACCGATTTCCAAGATTCGTGGATTCTCGATTTTCTTCACCCAGATTCGTTTTGGACGTACCCCCGTACCTTTTAGGGTAGGCAGCCTTCCGGGCGCCCTACTGCATCGAAGACACTGGTAAACTGATTGTCGAGGGAACCCCTGCTCGACGCTGCCCAGCTGCGCGGACCCGAAACTTCGGGCCGCGATGGGGTTAAACCTCAGCGGAGGAATTATGCGTATGAGAAAATATGCGACGTTGTTTCTGGCAGCGCTCACAGTGGTGGCTTTGGCGGCTGGCTGCTCCAGCACACAAAAAGATCAGGCTCTAGCCACCGATATCAAGGCCAAAATGTTTTCCGATCCGCAAGTGAAAGCGGCCAATGTCGACATCGCCGTGAAAGATGGCGAAGCGACTCTGTCCGGTGAAGTTCCCGACGACGGAGCCCGCTACGAGGCGTTCAAGATCGCGACGGACACTCCCGGCGTAAAGCATGTCGTGGACAAGATGGTGGTGCAGACGGCCCAGGCAGTTCCAGCCGCGGCGCCTGCTCCCGTTGAGTCGCCCGCCGCTTCCAACTCAGTGCACAAGGCGCGCAAGTATCACTCCGACTCAAACGCGACTTCGAAGTACCAACCCGATCCGGCGCCGGCTCCACTTCCCGCCGCTTCGGTGCAGCCGGAACAGCCTGCGGCAGCCGCGGCTCCCCCGCCTCCGCCGCAGCCCAAGCGTGTGGAGATTCCTGCGGGGACCTCTGTGCGGGTCCAAATGATTGATGGTGTGGACTCCTCGGTGAATCACGCCGGCGAGATGTTCCACGCAAGCCTCGTATCGCCGATCGTTGTGGACGACCAGATCGTCGTTCCGGCGGGAACCGACACGTATGTGAAGTTGGTGAACGCCAAATCGGCTGGCCACATGACTGGCCAGAGCACTCTGGCGCTGGAACTGGTGCGCATGGAGTTCCAGGGAAAATCGTATGCGCTGGCTAGCAACGAATATACGCAGACAGGCAGTTCGCGCGGCAAACGCACGGCGGAAACCGTGGGCGGAGGCGCAGTGCTAGGCACGTTGCTGGGCGCTGTCATCGGCGGCGGAAAAGGCGCCGCAATCGGTGCGGCCACCGGCGCGGGAGCTGGTGGGGTTGCCGAGGGCGTGACCAAGGGACAGCAGGTGCGGATCCCGTCGGAGACGAAACTGGACTTTTCTCTCGATCAACCGGTGGAAGTCAGCTATTTCCCCGAAAAGAATCATTCTCCGCGCCACTAGCGCAAGGACTTTGTAGGGGCACGGCATGCCGTGCCCCTACAAGGCAGACGCGGCTCAAGTTCCTAGCAAAGTAAAAATGCGCGGATGCGAACGGCACCCGCGCCTTTTTATTTTCGAAGAGGCTCTTGAGTTTCTTCGCGATCGTGCGCGGTAGTCGAAAGTCCCCTGAAAAACTCCATGAGGCGGGCTTCGGCCCAAAAGCGATCCTCGCCGCCGAGCCGCGAGATGAACGCACAGTGCCCGCCGTGCGAGGGAGCGATCAGACGGATTTGAGGGTTCTTCGCCAGACTGGGGTCGGAAAAACTGGCGAACGGGACGAACGGATCGTCCTGCGCCGTCACCACGAGCGTGGGCACGCGGATCTCGCTCACGACGCGCAGCGCGCTCGACCGGGCATAGTAGTCGGATGCGTCGCGGAAGCCGCAGTACGTTGCCGTGATCACATCGTCAAACTCGCGCAGCGTGCGCACACGCGCCATCCGGGCGAGATCGAACATTCCGGGGAAGAGCTTCGCCTTGCGCCGCATGCGGTCCTTCAGCCCGCTCACAAAATGCCTTTGGTACACGAAATTCGACGGCCGATCGACGGCGTCAACGCACAGTGCGAGTTCCAGCGCGGGACCAACCGCCGCAACGCCACGCAACTGGCGCGGCGCGGCGCCCGCCAGTTCCCCCGCCATTTTCAGCACGAGATTCCCGCCCATGGAATACCCGGCAAAGAAAATCTCGGAGAGCGAATCCCGTTCGATGAGTTCAATCAGAACAGCGCGGTAGTCACCGGAAAGGCCGGAATTGTAAAGAGTGGGTGTGAGCGATTCCGTCCCGCCGCAGTTGCGCTGATTGAGACGCACCGCGTTCCATCTTGCCGCGAAGGCGCGCTCGGCAAGTCCCAGCATGTATCCCGACTCACTCGACCCTTCCAGACCGTGGACGAGCACGAGGGTGGGCCGTTCGCGAGGCTGCGATTGCCAGTGGCATTCGCCGCGAATGCGCGTGC
>WNFD01007221.1_pt1 | contig 11038 bp, 9 predicted proteins | sample 5400491 | NCBI WGS metagenome assembly WNFD01 (sample SAMN13153343, study PRJNA577476) | soil metagenome | isolation source: 120 cm saprolite under Douglas fir tree site 2 hole 2 replicate 2 | place: USA:California | collected 2015-04-18 | reverse complement strand
CGCGATATTATCTGAGAAAGACATGCCTGAGCCGATTTTCAAACGCGTGCTGCTGAAACTCTCCGGTGAGGCGCTGGCCGCTACGCAAGGGTTTGGAGTTGACTCTCCCCGCATTCACGAGATTGCCGCTGAACTCGCCGACGTCCATTCCCTTGGCGTGCAAATCGCGATCGTAGTCGGCGGCGGAAACTTCTTCCGCGGGGTTGCCGAGCAAGCCAAGGACATGGACCGCGTTTCCGCCGACCACATGGGAATGCTGGCCACGGTCATCAACGCGCTGGCCCTGCAGGACGCCCTCGAAAAGCAGAACGTCTACACCCGCGTGCAGTCCGCAATCGAAATGAATCAGGTCGCGGAGCCGTTCATCCGCCGCCGCGCCATCCGCCACCTGGAAAAGGGACGCATCGTCATCTTTGCCGGCGGCACTGGGAATCCATACTTCTCGACAGATACCGCCGCCTCGCTTCGCGCCATGGAAATCAAAGCCGACGCAATCTTGAAAGCCACCAAGGTCGATGGTATCTACGACGCCGATCCCATGATCGTGAAAGACGCGACCAAGTTTACTCAAATCACTTATATGGAAGTCCTGAAGCGCGGCCTTAAAGTCATGGACTCAACCGCCATCTCTCTCTGCAAAGACAATAATCTCCCCATCATCATCTTCAATCTGAATCAGCGCGGAAATATCGCGAAGGTTGTGACGGGGGAGAAGATTGGGTCACTGGTCAGCGCGTAAAGAAGCTGTCAGCTCTCAGTTATCAGCCCTCAGCAAACCTTGTCATCCCGAACTCGCCCCCAAGCGCGAGGGAGGGACCTTACGATACGTTTGCGTCACCTATGGCGTACGCCGGAATAAAGAAGTGCCGACATGGGGGATGGATAGCTGCGCAAGACTGCACAGATGAGCCAACTGACGTGAGATCCCTCTCCCGCCCGCCTCGGCGGGCGTGTTCGGGATGACAAGGCTAAGAGCTAACGGCTAAAAGCTGCTTTTTTAATTCACCCACCCCGACTTTGACCCGCCATTCTTTTTGCCCGAATCCTCGGGAGGGATGTAGTTCCCGTGCTCATCGAAGGTGACGGTGCGGTCGTGGTCTCGCATGTACACTTCGAACTTGCGGGCGGCGCGGCGGCGTTTCCAGCGATAGTAGGAATTGCGCCATCCATAGAACCGTTCGGAGATTCCGACGGACGTTCTACGCGTCAAGAACAGCGAGTACCACACATACCCAGCTCCCAGCCCCAACAACAAAACGAAATAGAAGAGTGCGAAGCGACTGAGGAGCAAGTACGCCGCCTCGATCGCTGCCGTAAACAGCACGATCCATTTCACCGGTATCTGGATCGGAATCGGAAACAGCATGATGGGCGCGCCACGATTGAACAGATAAAACACCATCAGAATCGCATTGGCGGCGGCGCCCGAACCCATCGCCACTCCTTGAGCAACCACGCCTGTTAGCGAGAGTAAAAATCCAGCTATTGCCGAGAGAATGATGCTGCCAAAAAACAGCCCGTAGAAGGCGGTCGAGCCGATGCGCTCTTCAACTGCCCATCCCAGAAAATAAATTCCGAGCAGCGAGAGCACGAACTGTAGTGGGTCGACATACATGAAGGCATAAGTGGCAAACTGCCACAACCAGCCTTCGCGAATGCGCCCCGGGTCGAGAATGCCGTGCGTCAGAATTGCTTGCCCGGCTCCTGGGGCAAACGCCACCAGTAGCAGGATCACAACATAAATGCCAGCACTTGCCAGGATGATTTGCCGGACAGCGCCGCGGAATGGCGGCAGTCCCATTACGGAAGAGGTATTTCTAGGCATAATTCAACAACCGTTTGCTAACGGGTGGCCAGGCTTTTGGGTGGCGCAGCGCTTCCAGCGCTGCGAAACTGAATCGCCGCTTTAAACGCAGGGCCGTAGGCCCTGCTCCACCCACAAACCGCGCCACCCAAGAGCTGCGTTACCCAACAACTACTACACGCCAAAACTCTCTTCAAATGTTATCAGGGTCTCAGCGCTCCGGCGATGGCACGATAGGCAGGCTCCTGTGCCCCGCCTCGTCCACTGCCTGTACCCCAAAAATCACATTATCTTTTGAAACCGGCACTGTAGCCTTCGAAACATTGCCAAATGATTGCGAGTGTTCCCAATCTGGCGAAGCCGTTGCCCGCCGCAGCACTTCATATCCTGACGCGCGTCCGTCCGCCGGTGGCTCCCACACCAGCGTTGAGTCATTTTCCAGTCCTTTGGTTACAAGATGCACATTACGTGGCGGTGCGGGAGCCGACGCCAGGGCCGCCAGCGCAGCCGCATTCAATCGCGCGACATTGGCTACGTAGTCGAAATTCACAAACTTTGGCAAGTCGCCATATTCGATTCCGTTTTCGCTGTGCACGTTCTGGTGCTGATGATTAAAATTTTCGCGAAATTCCGTAAAACGAACGGCTGCAAAGCCTTGCTCGTTGAATGAAATATGGTCTCCGCCGCGAAGGTAGCGGTCGCGCCGGAATTCCAGCAGCGGGGCAACTTCCGTTTGATAGGTGCGCGCAGTCTCCGCGATATAGCGGGCCAGTTCGCGCGAAGGTGAATCGTTTTCGCCGCCCAACGCACGGATCATCCGAATCTGCGCTTCAGTGGTGTTGTCTGGAATGCTCTCGGAGAACACTCGAACAACCTTGGCATCCTGCCCTGGGCTTTGATCTCCGCCAACAATGTCGTTGTTCAGCACGGCTTCAATTTCCCAGCCTTGCGACTTGGCGAACTCCGCGAAATGTTTGCTGCCGTAGAGCCCTTGTTCCTCACCAGCGACGGTGAGGAAAATAATGGTTGCGGGGAACTTCAGCTTGCTCAGTACACGCGCACATTCCAGGCTGACGGCCGTCCCGCTGCCATCGTCGTTGGCACCGGGAGCAATGCCAGCCCCATCCAGCGCACCACTGTTTCGCGAGTCGTAGTGGCCTGTAACCAGCACGATACGCTTCGCATCTTCAGCATTCGTACCTTTGAGGACTGCGTAAACATTCGTGATCGCAGTCGGTGATGGAACACGCTCGCTGACGGGCTGCCTGAAACTGTCGATCTTCACCTCCAGGCATCCGGCACAATCGCGTGAGTAGCGCTCAAACTCGCTCTTGATCCATTCTCTCGCTGCCCCGATTCCTCTGCCTGCGGAGATCGAGGCCGGATCTTGCGCAGAAGTAGTAGCGCGGGTCTGGAAGCTGACCAGCTTCTCGATATTAGACTGGATTTGTCCCGCCGAAATCTCGTTCAGGACAGCTTTGATGCGCGGGTCAGCGGAGGTAGGAGCCTGCTGTGCCTTCGCTAGGGGAACCATAAAGGCGAGTAGCAAGACGGCTATCGAAAAGCCTTGCGAGCCAGTTTTAGAATATCCTCGGGGATGATCGCTGCGGGAACGAATTTTACCGCCAGAAATCACAACGATTTTCCGCCGCATCCGAGCAGCCCCAGCGGTCATCTACAGCATCGGAAGCCGGACAACTGTGGGCTGGCCTACTTGACCTGCGTCGCAGAAGAAACTAAATATAACAGGTGCGATTATATGATGGAGGCAATTGTGATTCATTGTCCTGAGTGCGAGACCAGCCTGGATGTCGAAGAAGATGAGGTGGATGAAGGCGAAGTCCTTTCCTGCCCGGAATGTGGGACCGATTTCGAAGTGATCACAATCAATCCCGTGGAGCTCAAGGCAGTCGAGGAAGAGTACGAAGACGATGACGAGGAAGAAAACGAAGACGGCGACTACTCCTGAACCGGCGTTTTCACCTGCCCGAATCCCACGCGCCTTACCCCACCTTGTTTTCGTATTCTTCGCAATCGTGCTCATGATTAGTACACCGCTGCACAGCCGTCAGCGGCCGCAGCCGAAAGACTATGCGCTGATCTTTGGCACGGTGTGGGGCCCGGATGATCGACCGGTATATGGCGTCAAAGTGAAAATCCGCAAGGCTGGCGACAAAAGAGCACGTTGGGAGGTCTACTCCAATCGACTGGGCGAGTTCGAACAGCGCGTGCCGGTCGGGAAACAGGAGTACATTGTCTGGGCGGACACTAAGGGCTATAAGTCTCCTGATGGCAAGCACTTACAGCCTGGCCCGGAGGCCACTGTGCACATCGAGAACAACGAGCACGCTGACACCGGGTTGCATCTAAGATAACAGCAGCTCACGAGTAGTTCGGGAGGTGCCCATGAAGAGTCGTCGGATTATTATGCTGGCCTCTTTGCTCACGCTCACTTTGCTTGTAGCAATTCCGTCGCTGGGGAAAGACAAGGACACAGCCCCCGGCCGCCTGCTAACGGGGAAGGTGATGGATAAGCAGGACAATCTCTTAATCAATGCGGTCGTTTATGTCACCGATACGCGCACTCGCGCTGTGAAGACTTACATTGTGGGCGCGGATGGCACATACCGCTTCCCGGCCCTGGCGGCCAATGTGGATTACGAAATCTATGCCCAGCTCAACGGAAAGACGAGCGACACGAAGAGAATGAGTCAGTTTGATGATCGGAAGCTCGTGAATATTGTGCTGCGGATTGATACAAAATGAAATTCGGTTTTAGGCCTTACAAAAACCAGAACTGCTGACGCCTAAAGCCTAGCGCCTAAAGCCGCTTTTACCCGTTCTCGTTTCCCGCCCGCTTCCACGACACCAGTTCTCCAATCGTAGATCCAGTGCTTGAAGCAGGATGCTTGTACGCTTCCACTTCCGTTCTCGAAGCTTCCTGACCCGCCGCGCGAATGCTGAGGCCAACTTTCTTTTCTTCGGGACTGATCTTGATGATTTTGAAATCGTGCTCTTGACCGGGCTCGAGATGCAGGGCCTGACCATTCCGATCGGCCGCCTCTGAATTGTGGCACAGTCCTTCTACGCCCTCTGCGATCTCCACAAACGCGCCAAAGGTCGCCACTCGCAGGACCTTGCCATGAATAATGTCACCCACGTGATGATGCTCAAAGAATGACTCCCACACGTCCGGCTGAAGCTGCTTTACTCCGAGTGACAATCGCCGCTTGTCCGAGTCGATCGCGAGAACGATGGCCTTAACCCGGTCGCCCTTCTTCAGGACCTCTGAAGGATGTTTTACGCGCTTGGTCCAACTCAGATTGCTCACATGGACCAGGCCGTCAATGCCTTCCTCGATTTCGACGAAGGCGCCGAAATCCGTGAGATTGCGCACGCGCCCTTCGACCGTGGCGCCAACCGGATATTTTTCTATCAACGAGTCCCAGGGATTCGTCGCTAGTTGCCGCATGCCTAGAGAAATCCGGCGCTCGGCCGGATTAACATTCAGCACCACGCAGTCCACCTGGTCGTTCACGTTGACGAGTTTCGACGGATGTTTGGTGCGCTTGGACCAGGTCATCTCGCTGACATGTACTAATCCTTCGATTCCCTGTTCCAGTTCGACGAACGCTCCGTAATCAGTCACGCTGATCACTCGCCCGTGGACGTGCGCTCCTACCGGATAACGATGCTCGGCGTCCAGCCAGGGGTCGGGTGTGAGCTGCTTGAATCCTAGAGATACGCGCTGCTTGTCGCCGTCGTACTTGAGCACTTTTACTTGAATCTGGTCGCCCACGTTTACCAGATCCCGCGGGTGCGTCAGCCGTCCCCAGGACATGTCGGTGATGTGGAGAAGGCCATCAATGCCGCCCAGATCCACAAATGCTCCGTAGTCAGTGAGGTTCTTCACCACACCGGTGAGGACAGAGCCTTCCTGCAGGTGTTCGAGCGTCTTGGATTTCTTCTCGTTCTGCTCCTGTTCGAGAAGCTGCTTGCGCGAAGCGACAATGTTGCCGCGCTTTTTGTTGAGCTTGACGATGGCGACTTCAAAGCTCTGGCCTTTCATCCCCTCCAAGTTCCGCACCGGCCGCAGATCGATCTGTGAGCCCGGAAGAAAGGCCCGCGCTCCGAGGATGTCAACCGTCACGCCGCCCTTGGTGCGTTCCACAACCGTCGCCTGAATCGGACGATTCTCGGTGTAGGCTTTCTCAATTTCATCCCAGGCTCGCAGCTTCTGCGCTTTCTGAAAAGAGAGATTGATGTACCCCTCTTCGGCCTCGCCCTTGTCCCGCATTACGTCAATTTCGTCGCCTGCTTTGAACCGAGGCTTGCCCTCATGGTCCAGAACTTCCGCAAGCGGCAACATGCCTTCCGACTTGGCTCCAATATCCACCACCACGTGCGTGGCCGTCAGCTTCAACACCGTTCCCTTGAGCACGTGGTCTTCGCCAACAGTCTCTTCGGCTTCGTGGGTGAAAGTCTCCAGTGCAGAGGCGAAGTCGTCGGTGCTCGCAGGCGCCGGCTTTTCTTCCCCAGGTTGAGCAAGGTTCTGCTGAGGATCACTCTGCTGACCATGATCTTGCTGGTCGTGATTCTGCTGATCGTGATTCTGAGCGGACCGCTCAGGCTGCTCCGTCTGGGTCTCAGTCGCGGGCTGCTGCTCGGTTAAGGTTGTGGTGTTGGAGTCGGAATAGGGAGCGTTGGTCTCGTCGAACAAAGTCATTGCCTCTCAGCGGTGTCAGAGGATGCGGGCTACTAGCGAACTGCTGGTATGAGTCTTAGTTTATGTTGAGCCCACCCTGGCGGATAGACTTGACCCAGCGGCCGTAAAGATCCAACCTGCATCCAAAGGGAACTCTTCGACTATAGCAACCGCTTGGAAAGAGTGTCAAACGGAAAGCCGAGTGTTAACAATCGGGAGATCGTGTCCGTGTGGGTCGGACACTCTTGTCCGACGCTTTTTGAATTTAGCTTTTGCGTTGAAAGCTAGCGCGACTTTCTGCCTACTAGGAACGATCGGGTCGGTATATACAGGCTTCGTCAGACAAGAGTGTCCGACCCACACGTGATCTGCTACCCTCCTTTTGTCATGGACTACCTCTGGACGCCCTGGCGCTACGCGTACGTCACCACCGCCGGCAAGAACGAAGGCAAGCCCGATGGCTGCATCTTCTGCGAGCTGCCGAAACTTCCGGACGAAGCGGCCAAGATCGTCCGTCGCGGCCAACACTGCTACATCATTCTGAACAGCTTCCCCTACACCTCCGGCCACGTGATGATCGTGCCCTTCGCGCACCTCGATGAACTACAGAAGCTGCCCGAAGCTACGGCACAGGAGATGATGACGCTATCTCAAAAGATGGAAAGTGTGCTTCGTCAGGTTTACTCGCTCGACGGCATCAACCTGGGCATGAATATCGGCCGCGCCGCCGGAGCCGGAGTTACAGGCCACGTCCACATGCACGTATTGCCCCGCTGGGTTGGGGATACCAATTTCATGACAGTGACAGGAGAGAGCCGCGTGCTGCCGGAGGCACTGGAGATTACGTACGAGAGGATTAGACGAGCGCTGGATACCAAGTAGTTTAGCCGCGAGGCGGCGAAAGAATGCAGCCCAGGACTCCGTCCGCAGTGGCCAATTAGCTGAGATCGTGGAGAACGTTCAATAGTCTAAAGGCGAGCTGCTATTGAACTGGCGCGATACACTTGTGCTGTCGATTACAGGGCGGTACGCCAAATCCATTTGGAAGTGAGGGCGATGGTCCCGTCCTGGTGGATCGTGATGTCGAATCGTTCTATGCCAGGCGGATTCGTGGTATCGTGGGCCCAATCTGGGGACCACTCAAACACTGTTGCTCTAAATTCGCGACGTTTATCGACCTCAGTAACTGGAATGATGTCCAGCGGGACAAGTTCTGCCTTCAGATGATCCGCTTCCTCGGGAAACCTCTTTGCATCCGATTGTTGCCACAGTGTTTTTACTTTCTGCGCTAACGCACCGCCACCAAAATATAACCTGGCACGCGAGTTAAGGTGAACATTTATAAAGAACTGTAAATAATCGGCGGCATCGTCTGCATTGATTTCCACCGATTCACGCTTAGCCATTGCGTTGAATTGATCGAGAGCAGGTTTTTCCGGGATAATTTGAATCTCGTCTGTAATAAGGCGGGCGCTGCCTTCTTCATCTATCACTACGGTCGGTCGGTGCGGCCACTGGCACGATCTTAATTTAAGGACCGTACGGTGCCGCCAGAAGGGTTGTTTTACCACATCCCATTTTGCCTTTGGACAGGGAAAGAGTTTGTTGGAGGCCTCTACGTTTTTATCAATCGATTTTGCAACCTCCTGCTCGGGCGCCAAGGCCTGCGCCTCAGTCAGCACCTGGATGGGTGCGGCCAACAAACCGAACAATAAAATGCCCGCGGCGGCACCCCTCATTGCCTTAGTAGCCCCTCCATTTCTTTTTCGTCAACAACTTTCACTCCTAACTCCTTAGCTTTATCCAGCTTGGATCCCGCATCCGCTCCAGCGACGACGTAATCCGTCTTCTTGCTCACCGACCCGGTAACCTTCCCGCCGGCATCTTCGATCATCTTCTTGGCTTCGTCGCGCGAGTAATTTGCCAGCGTTCCTGTCAGCACAAATGTTTTGCCCGCGAGCTTGGTTCCGCGCTGTTTCTTTTTGCCTCGGAAAGTGAGACCGGCGGCGCGAAGTTCATCCACCAGTTCGCGGTTCTTGGGCTCGGCGAAGAATTCGACGATGCTTTTTGCGATGCGCGGGCCGACTTCTTCCACTTGCTGCAACTCTTCCTCGCTCGCCATCACGAGATCGTCCATCTCGCCGAAATGCTCGGCTAGGAATTGCGCCGTACGCTCACCGACGAAGCGAATGCCCAGGCCATAGATCATGCGTTCCAACGGCAGCTTTTTGGAACGTTCGATTTCATTCAGAACATTTTGCGCGGACTTGTCGCCCATGCGTTCGAGCTTCAGCAGATCAGCTTTGGTCAGCTTGTAAATGTCAGCAACATCCTTCACCATTTTGCGTTCAGTGAGCTGATTGACCAGCGCGTCGCCCATGCCGTCAATGTTCATCACGCCGCGCGAGGCAAAGTGCAGGATCGTCTCCCGCAACTTGGCAGGACATTTCTGGTTGACGCAGCGGTGATCCACCTCGCCCTCGGTGCGCACCACGTGCCCGCCGCACACCGGACACTTCTCGGGCATATGGAACAACTTGTGCCCGCGCGGATGGTCTTTATCATCCACGACGCGCGTGACCTTGGGGATCACATCACCGCCGCGCTCGACCTCCACCCAGTCGCCGATCTTCACCCCGAGCCGATCGATTTCATCCATGTTGTGAAGTGTGGCGCGGCTAACAGTAGTTCCGCCGATCGGGACAGGCTTCAAAGCTGCGACCGGCGTGAGTTTCCCGGTCCGCCCGACCTGCACAAGAATATCTTCGATCTTCGTGATTCCCGCGCGCGCCGCGTATTTGAAAGCAATCGCCCAGCGCGGAGCTTTGCCGGTATAACCAAGCTCGCGCTGCATGGCGGTACTGTTCACTTTGATCACGACTCCATCAATTTCGTAGGGTAGAGTCTCGCGCTTCTCCTCCCACTCGCCGATGAATTTCCAGACCTCGTCGAAGTTCGTCGCTAGTGTCCGGCGAGGATTCACTTTGAACCCGGCGGCATCGAGCGCGTTGAGCGCTTGCCAGTGATTCCCGAAAATTGTCGTTGAACGGGCGGGGACGCCCGTTCCTCCAAACTCTCTGTTTGTGGAGACGCGGGCGTCCCCGCCCGTGCTCCGCAGCAGCATGTACGTAAAATAATCCAGCCGACGCTGTGCCGTGATGCTTGGCTCAAGCTGCCGCACGGTGCCCGCTGTCGCATTGCGAGGATTGGCGAACTGAGACAGCCCGTGCTTCTCTCGCTCTTCATTCATTCTTTTGAACGAGGCCATCGGCATCAGCATCTCGCCACGGACTTCAAAATCCGCAGGAATGCCGGCCTTCTTAAGTTGCTCCGGAGAAACGGAAAGCGGCAGCGAGCGCACGGTGCGTACGTTAGAAGTCACATCCTCCCCTGTAGAGCCGTCTCCACGCGTGATGCCCCGCACCAGCTTGCCGCCTTCATAACGCAGGGCCAGTGACATGCCGTCGAGTTTGAGCTCGCAAACGTATTCAATGTCCTTGCGTCCGCTGAGTTCGTGAACGCGGCGCTCCCAGTTGCGCAGCTCTTCCTCGCTGCAAGCGTTGTCGAGCGAAAGCATCGGTACGGAATGCGCGACTTTGACAAATCCTTCGCGCGGCTTCCCACCAACCCGCTGCGTGGGTGAGTCAGGAGCGACCAGCTCTGGATGCTCCGCTTCGAGCCTCTTCAGCTCGTTCATCAAGCGGTCGAAGTCCGCGTCGCTGATCTCGGGATCGTCGAGCACGTAATAGCGGTACTCGTGATGCCGGATCTCTTCGCGCAGAGATTCGATCTTCGCTTCAACGCCTTTGGTCGCAGTAGTCATAGTTCAGAGTAATTGTGCAATGAAGACCGCTTCACGAATCGGGAAGGGCATGGCTTGCAGCCGTGCCGAAATATTGTGGCGTAGATTTGTGGCGGCACGACTGGAAGTCGTGCCCTTCCCGGTTATTCGCTTTCCTAGGATCCTACTCGGAAAGGCTTCCTACGCCCCAGGTTTCCCTTCAAACAGCGGCCACAGCTTATCGCCAATCACCCGATAGACACCAAATGCCGAGCCACCTTCCGAGCTGATCCGAAATAGCAATTCTCCACGCCCGTCACCGGCAGCGTCCACTGCGTCAATCAAGTCATACTTCGGCAGCACGTCCAAATGCTGGTTGTCCGTGGTTTGCGCAAAGACTTTGTGAAGGTCACCGTAAATATCCTCACGCGCCACTAACGCGATTATGTATGTCAGATCCGCGCTTGCAGAAGAGAGGTGCGCATTGGCGGTGAGCACCAGCACCGGCTCATTGCTGTTCGAGAGATCGAAAACATGCAATTGCACGTCTTGAAATTGTGGAGCTGGCGGTGGCGTCGCCTTCGATCTTGACTTTCCTGCGCCTGTCGCCTCCGGTGAACCATGCGATGCGCGGCCGCGCACTTCTTCTGCTGCCATTGCCAGCATCTTTTTCAGGTAACCCTGTTCTTCCTCAGGCTTCATCTGATAGGTGTACGGGCGCGGCTCCGGACCGTCCGCATCTGAAATC
>WNFD01011668.1_pt1 | contig 11039 bp, 8 predicted proteins | sample 5400491 | NCBI WGS metagenome assembly WNFD01 (sample SAMN13153343, study PRJNA577476) | soil metagenome | isolation source: 120 cm saprolite under Douglas fir tree site 2 hole 2 replicate 2 | place: USA:California | collected 2015-04-18 | reverse complement strand
CCATCAAGGATAGCGTTGAGAGGGCCAAAAAGTAGCCAGATGCTTTCAGGTCTGGATCAGTCATGGATAGCCCCGCAAGGATACCGGGAGGGCACAGAATGTAAGCAACAGTCGTTGACATCCACGAGGGTGCGGTGGCTGGGTTGACGGTGCCCACATAGGCGGCGATCGCGAACCCGGCCACCGCACCGATAAAGGCGCAGAAGATCGCTCGTTTCATGTCTGCTTACGATTTTTCTTCGCCCCAAACACCCGAGCGAAAATCGCGTCAATATTCCGCAACTGACGCTTCAAATCGAACGCGCGCTGAATTGCTTTGGCGGGAACACGTTTCGTAATGCTCGGGTCTTTGCTGATCTCATCGCGGAAGTTCAGGCCTTCTTTCCACGCCCGCATGGCGTGGCCTTGCACCAGGCGGTAAGCGTCCTCGCGGGAGATTCCACTTTCGACCAGATCGAGTAGAAGCTGTCCGCTGAACACCAGCCCGCCTGTGCTTTCCAGATTTGCCTTCATCCGCTGCGGATAGACAAACATCGTGTCAATCAAGTTCGTGGTCTTCTCCAGCATGTAATCGACTAGCGTGGTCGAGTCCGGCAGAATGACGCGCTCGACCGAGGAGTGCGAGATATCGCGCTCATGCCACAGCGCAACGTTTTCAAATCCGGCCTGGGCGTTTGATCGCACGACTCGCGCCAGTCCGGAAATCTGCTCGCAGGTGACGGGATTGCGTTTGTGCGGCATCGCCGATGATCCCTTTTGTTTTTCGCTGAAGTACTCCTCGGCCTCGCGGACTTCGGTGCGCTGCAGGTGGCGGATCTCGGTGGCAATCTTATCGAGGGTGCAGGCTATCACCGCCAGTGTCGCCAGATAATTTGCGTGCCGGTCGCGCTGAATTACCTGTGAAGAGATCGCGGCAGCCTCCAGTCCCAGACGAGCACACATTTTTTCTTCCAGCTCTGGACTGAGATGTGCAAACGTTCCCACCGCGCCGGAAAATTTGCCCACCCGCATGTCTTCGGCGGCGGCGTCAAAGCGCACGATGTCTCTCTGCACCTCGGAATACCAGTTCGCCAGCTTGAAGCCGAACGTGATCGGTTCGGCATGAATGCCGTGAGTGCGCCCGATCATCGGCGTCTCCTTAAATTCGAACGCCCGGCGTTTGAGCACCTGCGCGAGCTGACGCAGATCGGTGGCGATGATTTCAGAAGCCTGTTGGATGAGCAGCGCCTGCGCCGTATCCACCACGTCGTTCGAAGTTAGGCCATAATGAAACCAGCGCGATTCCGGACCGACGAACTCCGCCACCGCAGTAGTGAATGCGATCACGTCATGCCGGACTTCAGCTTCAAGTTCGCGGATGCGTTCCAGCCGGAAATCGGCGAGTTCGCGAATCGCCTTGGCCGCCGCTTTGGGGACGATCCCTGCCGCAGCCAGAGTCTCAGTGGCGGCAATCTCTACTCGCAGCCAGGTGCGAAAGCGGTTCTCCTCGCCCCAAATGCGCCCCAGCGAAGAAAGGGTCCTGAAGAATTCGCCGGGAGTGGCGATGCGTAAGCCGGTACGTTGTGCCACAGCCCGAGTGAAGTGCTTGGTGTTGTGAGTTAGAAGCCAATCCGGCTTGCTGGCGATAGCCGAAAGCAGCACCGGAACGTCGGCCGCATGTCGAATTAATTGCCGATTCGAGTGCACCGAGTGCTTATCCGGGTAGGGAACCAGTTCAGGATTCGTCAATTTGATCAGCCGACGGTAGTCCTCAATCAGATCGTCAGCATCCGAGGGAGACAGCCGTTCTGCGTGGATCAGCAAATTGCCCTCCACCTCATCGCGAACCGCTTCCGCCAAAACTAGTTTGCAAACCCGGGCCGCGCACAGCGAGAGCACAGCCTTATCCATACCTCAGGGAGAAACAATGCCTCCGGTAATGACATTGGAGTCCAGGAATAGCCGGATTCGTCTTTGGCCGCTCACTTCTGGCCGATCACTTCGCCCGGGGACCGCGACGCTTTCCCGGGCTTGCATTACCGTATCGACGCTCGAAAATGCGCTCGCGGGCGGCGGGTAAGGTTTTGAGAACGTCGTCCGGCGTGATGCCCGCAGCCGAGAGTGCGGAGACTATCTGTTGGCAGAGGCGATCAAACCGCTGTTGTTCGGGCAGAAGAATCAGGCCATCCCCCAAACGCAGAACGGCAAACGGGGCGCCAATCCCCAAACCCAAGTCTTCGCGGAACTGTTTGGGAACGGTTAGCTGGCCTTTTTTCGCCAATCCTGCTTGTCGTCAGGTACTTCAGGGGTGTCTCGTGGGTGAACATAAAATGCCCGGCTCTCTCGGTAGGAATCCTACCAGGCTCTGTTGGGGAGTCTGAAAGAAAAAGATCCAACCGCGGATCAAAGGGAAACACAGAGGAACTGCTTCACCCCCCCGTGATCCTCCGTGCCCTCTGTGGTTAAAAGCTCTTTGTCTGCGCTTGAGCGATGAGCGGTTTGAGCGTAAATCAGCTTGTCGCCGACTACATCGCCCAGATGTCCGCAGGTTGCCGAAGGACGAATCAGCGACAGCGCAGCCAGTTCACTCGCCGCTCCCTGATCATCATGCCGGAATGCAAGCCGTGCATACACCGGGGTAGGGGCCTTGGCCATCATTCCCAACACGCCCATAGGATATCCAACGACTGCGACCAATTCGCCGGGATTCGGCCGCTCCGTGGCCAAAGGCAGAGGCTGAAGGTCGAGCGCCGCCGGGCTAGTCATGCGGACCACCGCTAAATCTCCGTCGGAAGATAGAGCCGCGGGAGTCAAAGTTATGGGCGCCGGCGAGCCCGGAAAATAGGCCACCATTTTTTCTAACTTCGCAGTCGCGCCTTTTGCAACCAGTGCGTCGGCGTCCGGATCTCCGTACCACGGCTCAGCCACGTGACGATTGGTTGCGATCAGGCCGTCGGCAACTACAAACCCAGTGCCCGAAATCCGCGTTCTCTGCAGTGGCTTCTGACCCGGGAATCCCACCTGATAAATTCCCAGGATGTAGCAGATCGAATTCCGATACCGGTTCAGCACTTGGGCGGGCATCGCCTGCTCTTGCTGGAGTTCGTCGACTTGCGCGCTCAGGCGGCTGATCTGCTGCTGCATGTCTCCGGAAGCGGAGTTGGGCGTAACCCAGTAGCGCGCCACAATTGCAGCAGTGACGATGAGAAACAGTACCAGCGCAGTTTGCACCAGCCGCGGCCACGCGGTGCAGACAGGCTCTTCTTCCGGCGTCAGATGCTCAGGGCTCATGAATCAGTGGGCAGTGGCCAGTTGTCAGGGGCGGCTGTTTTTCCGGCCACTGGTCACTAGTCACTGCCACCTGCATGTTCTCGCCAATCGACGGTGCGGGCTACGGTACGGAAGGGGGTGTACTGGCGGGGTGAGCGGCGGGATCGGTCCGTCGGCTGCTTATACCCGCTCCAGCCGCTCCACCGTGCGCTCGTTCACAACGTTCCCCGTATTCAGCGTGGAGGCCGGCTCAAACAGCAGAATCCAGCATTCTTCTTCGGCTACGGGACGGTGCTCGACTCCGCGCGGAACCACGATGAATTCGTGTTCTTCCAGCCAGACCTGGCGGTCGCGGAACTCCATGCGGAAGCGGCCCTTTACCACCAGGAACATTTCGTCTTCATTCTCGTGATGGTGGAAGATGAACTCGCCTTTCAGCTTGTCCAGCTTCACATATTGCCCGTTGAGTTCGGCGGAGATGTAGGGCTTCCAGTATTCGTGGATTTGGGAGAATTTTGAGGCGATGTTGACCTTGTTCATGATTCGTAGATGAAGGGGGCGATGGAATGGTCGCAGGGTTTCCTGACTCGAAGCACTGCCTATCTTAGCTGCGCCTGCTAACCAAAAGAGATGTCATCCCGAACGCGCCGTCAGGCGGGAGAGGGATCTTACGATGCGCAGGAACCAGCATGGGCGCTTACGGGAGTGGCGATCCTCGCGACCTCATGGGTGGCCTCAATTGACGCAAGGTCCCTCTCCCGCTTAAGCAGCGGGATGACATCACACGAAGGGGCAAAAGCAAAAGCCGCCAGCTTGTGCTGGCGGCCGGTAGCCGAGCGCTGATAGCTGGGCGTTGCCTTACGAATTCTCGTACAGCAACACGCCCTCGTTCTCTTTCGAGTCCACCGGGCGGTAGAACAGTTTATTGCCTTCGAGGAAGACCTCTATGAACGCGGGGCGCACATTGATGGTGCCCTGGATCAGCGCCTCGGACAGCGGGTCTTCAATGTACTTCTGCAACGCCCTGCGGAGCGGCCTCGCGCCATAGGTGCGGTCGGTCAGCGTCTGGTTGAGGATCCATTTCTTGGCTTCGTCCGCAACCGTGACCGTGATCGACTTCTGCGCCAAGTTCTGGTTCAACTGGTTGACCATGAGTTCCAGAATCTGGATCAGGTCAGCCTCGCCGAGCGCGTTGAAGATGATGACTTCGTCCAAGCGGTTGAGGAACTCGGGGTTGAAGGTGCGTTTGACCTCGCCCTTTACCAGTTCCTCGACCTTGTCAGAAATCATGTCTTCCTTCGAATGCTGGAAGCCCAGACCCTCGCGTCTTTGCAGATGCCGGGCGCCAATGTTCGAGGTCATGATGATGATCGTGTTCTTGAAGTCCACGGTGTTCCCGAGGCCGTCGGTCAACTGGCCGTCTTCAAACACCTGCAACAGAATGTTGAACACGTCGGGGTGCGCCTTTTCGATTTCGTCGAGCAGCACCACAGAATAGGGCGCGCGCTTCACGCGCTCGGTAAGTTGACCGCCCTCTTCGTATCCGACGTATCCCGGAGGCGAGCCGATCAGCTTTGAGACCGAGTGTTTCTCCATGAATTCCGACATGTCGAAACGGATGAGCGATTTTTCGGTGCCAAACATGAATTGCGCCAGCGTACGCGCAACTTCGGTTTTGCCGACGCCCGTGGGTCCGAGGAAAAGGAACGAGCCAATCGGCCGGTTCGGGTTCTTCAGGCCGGCGCGACTGCGACGGATGGCGCGCGACAGAGCGCTGATGGACTTGTCCTGTGAAATCACGCGCTTGTGCAGTTCTTCTTCAATACGCAGCAGCTTCTGGGTTTCCTCTTCTTTAATGGAGGTAATCGGCACACCGGTCCAGCGCGAGACTACATCTTCAATGTCCTCGCGGTTGACCACGCCGGTGGCGGAGTCATCGAGATGATATTTTTCGCGAAGGACACGCAGGTTCTCGCGTTCCTTGCGTTCTTCGTCAGAATAGAAGCGCGCTTTCTCGAACTCATGGTTCGCGACCGCGTTTTCCATTCTGTGGACGATGAACTTAAGCCGTTTCTGCACTTCGGTGATCTCTTCTGGCAGCGAAGTCTGGCGCAGCTTTACGCGCGCTCCGGCTTCGTCAACCAGATCGATGGCTTTGTCCGGAAGAAAGCGGTCGGGAATATAGCGGTTCGAATGCGAAACCGCAAAGTTGATGGCTTCGTCGGTGTAAGTGACGGCATGAAACTTTTCGTAACGGTCTTTAATTCCGAACAGAATCTTGGTCGCGTCGGCCTCGTTCGGAGGCGGAACTTTTACCGCCTGGAAGCGGCGCTCCAGCGAGCGATCTTTCTCGATCGACTTGCGATACTCTCCCGGAGTGGTCGCGCCGATGCACTGAATCTCGCCGCGCGATAGCGCCGGCTTCAGAATGTTGGCCGCATCGAGCGATCCTTCCGCCGATCCCGCGCCGACCAGCGTGTGCAACTCATCAATAAAGATGATGCAGTTCTGCGACTCCATCAATTCCTTCATGATGGTCTTCAGCCGCTCTTCGAACTGCCCGCGGTATTTGGTGCCGGCAACGATCAGCGAGAGATCCAAAGCCAGAATTCGTTTGTCAGCAAGAAATGAGGGCACTTCGCCGTCGGCGATGCGTTGTGCGAGTCCCTCGACGATTGCGGTCTTGCCAACGCCGGGCTCGCCAATCAGCACTGGATTATTCTTGGTGCGTCGGCACAAAATCTGCACCACACGCTCTAGTTCGTTCTCGCGGCCGACCAGCGGATCAAGCTGGTTGTCCATTGCGCTCTGAGTCAGATCGCGTGAAAACTCGCTCAACAGAGAAGACTCGCGCTGGCGCTGCGGCTGAGCTTTTTCCTGGCTGCTGCGCGCCAGTTCCTCGCGGATGGTCGAAAGCCGTAGTCCGCGCTCGTGCAAGATCTCAGCAGCAAAGCACTTTTCTTCCCGCAGTAAACCCAAAAGCAGATGTTCGGTTCCAATGTGTTTGTGCGAAAGCCGCTCCGCTTCCTCGGCGGCGTAAGCCAGTACTCGTTTGCATTCGTTGCTCAGCGGTAGATCCACGGAAGTCGAAACCTTTTCGCGGATGGTAGTGTGTCCCTCGATCTGTTTGCGAATGGATTCGACCGAGGCGTGGGAACGCAGAAACCGATTGGTCAGGGCTTTGTCTTCACGAAGCAGTCCCAGCAGCAGGTGCTCGGTCTCAATATAAGGAGAGCCGAACTGGCTGGCTTCATACCGCGCAAAGAAGATGACGCGCCTTGCCTTTTCCGTATAACGTTCGAACATATCGCCCCCGACCTCCTCCAGAAACGGAAGGCTCGAACTTGCGGCCTAGCGCTCCGGAACCCTTTTTCCCTAGTGCGTTCCCGTCTCGCACGCCCACACAATCACATTATCGTGGGCCTGCATCTGTTTTACCACTAAATCGTATTACTAAAGGAACCATACCTGATTATCGCAAGTCCTCCTGTGATTAGAAACCCATTGCGAACGTGTATATCTCGGTACATTTGGTGCAAATCGCCTATCCGATAAGGCTTCCCGGCGAAACCTCCTCCATGCAACCGACTGCCAGACGCAACACCCGGTGACAGCGACGGGCGAACGCAAAATTGTGGGTGGCGATCAGAGAAGCCAACTGATAATCTCGGTGCAAGCGCGCAATCAACTCGAATACCGAGTCTGCGGTATGGCTGTCCAGGTCTCCCGTCGGCTCGTCGGCCAGTAAAAGCTTTGGCTTGGTAATCAACGCCCGCGCCAAAGCTGCCCGTTGCTGCTCCCCGCCGGAAAGCTCTCCTGCCCGATGGTGCGCCCGCTGCGCCAGGCCAACTTCTTTCAGCCATGCGGACGCTTGTTGTTCCGCCTGGGCTTTCGGAGTTCCCCGCATCAGCAGCGGCATGGCAACATTCTCCAAAGCCGTGAACTCCGGTAGCAGATAATGGAACTGCCACACGAACCCGATCTCGCGATTGCGAAAATCCGCCGCGGCGTTTTCCGAAAGTGTGTTCAACCGCAAGTGGGCGCAGTATACGTCACCGGCAGAAGGCCTATCAAGCGTTCCCAGGATGTGCAACAAAGTGCTCTTTCCTGTCCCCGATTCGCCGACAATTGCCAGCATTTCCCCCGGCCCCACTTCAAACGAAAGATTGTCAAAGAGCACTAACTCCGAGGCGCCGCAGCGGAAAACTTTCTTTAGTGCCTCAACCCGCATCGCCGCCTGAACTGTTAGATGCAACTGGAGTGCTCCTCGTCACAAAACCGCCAGGCAACCAGCATGACGCGCGGTATCAAAAAGTTGCCTGCTTCAATTAAAACACGGCAGGGAAGGCGGTGTGGCTGGCCTGAAGGTGCCAGAGTGCACGGAGAGATACAAGAAGTTGATTTCTCGGCGACCTCTGCGTTCTCGGCGGTAAAAAGCTTTTCGCTTGCAGCTACTCGTATCTCAACGCCTCTGCAGGCAAGATCCGCGCCGCCGACCACGAAGGATAGATCGTAGCCACCAGAGAAGTTCCCACCGCGACCGCCGCAACCCAAAGGCCGTCAATCACGCGCGGAGCAAATGGAACGTAATCAATCGAATAGACTTCAGGCGCCAGTGGAAAAAGATGATAGTGTCCGCCCACCCAGGCGAGAGCATAGCCGAGCACCAACCCAATCGCCGTCCCCACCACTCCAATCAGCGCGCCTTGCGCGATGAACACTTTGCGGACCTGGGACTTCCGCGTGCCCATGGACATCAGCACCGCAATGTCGCGCGTCTTTTCCATTACCATCATGGTCAACGAAATCAAAATATTGAGCGCCGCAACGAAGACGATCAGTCCCACGGTGATGAACGTCACCAGCCGCTCCAGACGCAGTGCGTGAAACAGAGGCTGGTTCTGCTGCATCCAGTTTGTGGTCATGAAACCCGGTCCGGCCGCTTGCTCCAGTTGCTGGCCAATGGCTGCTGCCTGGTAAATATCGTCAATCTTGAATTCAACAATCTGAATTACGTCTCCCAGCGCGAAAAGTCTCTGCGCATCGGAAAGCCGAGTGAAAGCCCACGAGGAATCGTAATCATAAAAGCCCGAATCAAAAATCCCAGCAACACGAAACCGCGTGTACTTGGGGACCAATCCGAAAGGCGTCAGCTCCCCCTGCGGGCTGGTCACCATCACCGGAGAGCCGGCCTTGACCCCAAGTTCGTCGGCCATTTGTTTCCCCAAAATAATCGGCGGCATGGCGGCTCTGCGCTCCTGCGTCGCTTCCAAAGAGTCGGCATCTTCCACTGCCCGTGTGGAGCGGACACTCTTGTCCGCTGCTTTTGACTCTTGATCGCGAACATTAGTTAGGTCCTGGTCCTCCAACTCCCCTGCCGACCCTTCCTTCACGCTGTCGAGCAAATCGCTCACCTTCCGCTCGTCTTGGGGAATGATCCCCTTCAGCACCGCGCCCCGCGCCCGCGAACCAACCGAAATCAGCACCTGCTCGTAGATGTCGGGAGCGACCGCAATCACGTGCGGCTGCTTCTGCAGTCGCTCCATCAACGGACGCCAGTCGCGCATCCCGTCGCCAAGCGTGCGCAGCAAATTGATATGAGAGGTCGAACCCAGCAGCCGGTCTTGTAGGTCCTGCCGGAATCCGTTATTGACGGCGAGAGCGACCACCAGCGACGCCACGCCAGCGGCAACCCCGGCGATCGAAAGCCCGGTGATCACTCCAATGACAGCCTGCTTGCGCTTGGCGCGAAGATATCGGGACGCGATGAAGAACTCGAATCTCATTGATCGATCAGCCGTCAGCTATCAGCTTTCAGCCAAGACTGGATTATAGACATCGCTGCTGGCTGTGGCACATTAGAGGAGCATGTTCGACTCGGAAAGCCATCACCATTCTGGACTCGCCGTTTTCCAGTACACCAATTTCACGCTCTACCAGGTGGAGCGCTTCTGCGTGATTGCCGCACTCGAAATGCAGTCGGTTGCGGTGGGATGGCAGGTTTACGAGATCACCCGGCGTCCCCTGGATTTGGGACTCGTCGGCCTGGCGCAGTTCCTTCCCAATGTTCTTCTCTTCTTATTAGCCGGTCATGTGGCCGACCGCTTCAGCCGGAAGAAAGTGCTGCTGATCTGCAACCTGGGATTTGCCTCTTGCTCGGCGGTGTTGATAGAGATATCTCAGCGCGGCCCGCGAAATGTAATGGTGATCTTCGCCGTGCTGGTGCTGCTGGGGATAGTGCGCTCCTTCAACGCGCCGGCCGGGCGGTCTTTGATACCGGCGCTGGTGCCGGCAGAAGCTTTCCCCACGGCTGTGGCCTGGAACGCGACCACTTACCAGGCAGCAACCATTCTGGGGCCGGCCATCGGAGGATTGCTCTACGCCCTGTTTCGCAGGCCGGCGGGCGTGTACGCGACTTCGATTGCCGCATGTGCGGTCGCGACAGTCGCGTTGGCGCGGATTCATGTGCGATCGGCGATTCGGCCGCAGGAGGAAGTCAGCCTACGCACCGTGCTCGCCGGATTGCATTACATCTGGACTCACCGAGCGATCCTGGGATCTATTTCGCTCGATCTGTTCGCCGTCCTGCTGGGAGGTTCGGTTGCTTTGCTTCCGGTGTATGCGCGCGAGATTCTGCACACCGGGCCGTGGGGACTGGGACTGCTGCGCGCCGCGCCCGGAGCGGGAGCCACAATCATGGCTATCCTGCTGGCTTATCGTCCGCTGCGGCGGCGGGCAGGGGCGATCATGCTGTGGTGCGTGGCTGGCTTCGGCGTATTCACCATCGTATTCGGAATCTCGCACAGCCTAACCCTCTCGCTGGCGGCACTGGTGCTCGTCGGCGCCACCGACATGGTCAGTATCGTGGTGCGGGGCACGCTGGTGCAGATTGCCACTCCCGACAAAGTTCGCGGCCGGGTGAACGCCGTGGACATGATTTTCATCGGAGCCTCCAATGAGTTGGGAGAATTTGAATCCGGCCTGACCGCGCACTGGTTCGGCACGGTCCCTGCCGTGATTCTCGGCGGCGCCGGGACGCTAGTCGTGGTTGGTTTATGGGCGTGGATGTTTCCCGAACTGCGAAAAGTAGATCGGCTGACCGCCGATCACCTGGTACCCGTCGGAGAACAGAAGACCTGATCCTTCACAGGACGTCGTTTGCTGGGGAACTATGAATGCTTGTACGGAGTCTATGCACGTAGGGACAAAATGCAACGTATGTTTCTGGGTGGAGTGATCGTCGGACTTCTGCTAGGCCTTTTGGGGGCGTTTGCTTTTCAGGCCCACCGCTCCGCCGTTGGCTCTCGGCTCCTGTACCGTCCGCCTGGGCTTGAACAGTCAGCCTTCTCTGCTGGGCACTCAATACTGGTGGAGGTTTCTGTAGATCCTCGTGGGCGGGTGCAGGATCACCGAGTTCTGGCTAACGCCAAGTCAGATTTAACGCCCCAGATGAAGAACATGCTCATCTTTACAACCTTCCGCCCAGCAACCTTCATGGGAAAACCCGTGGCCGGAACTGCGGTGTTGGCGTTGCCGAACTGAGATGCACCGTTACTTCCCAGCAATCACTGTCTTCGCCGAAACCAGGTTGTCGTACCGGTCATCAACCCGGACCACGACAACATGCTCCTGCTGCGAAGCATTTCCCTCAAGTGGAAGAGAAAACTCGTAGCTCTCCGCCTTCGAATCCGATAACTGGCCCACCGGCTCCACAAAGTGCCACTCCCCCGCATCGAGCGAGTACTCCGCGCGCTTGATGGGAGAAAAGCTATCCGCGGCGCGGAATTGAA
>WNFD01007220.1_pt1 | contig 11039 bp, 7 predicted proteins | sample 5400491 | NCBI WGS metagenome assembly WNFD01 (sample SAMN13153343, study PRJNA577476) | soil metagenome | isolation source: 120 cm saprolite under Douglas fir tree site 2 hole 2 replicate 2 | place: USA:California | collected 2015-04-18 | reverse complement strand
TCCACTTCAAGGGTCGGATCGCGCGGTGCGCGGACTTCGTTGGCAGCGGGGTGGACGGCTCCGGTGAGCGGCTCGCGTTCGGGCTTCCCACCACGGACAATTCGTTCATGGATGGCGAGTGCTGGACATCTCAGCGCCAGGTGCGGGAGGTGAGATTTGCTGCCGGCATCCATGTCGCGGCACCCGTTAGCCATAGGACCGCGAGGCCGACCGCGAACACGACGTAAAACAGCGCGAACCCTGCCAACCGTTGGGGGGTCAGCGCATTTCTCTTGAACAGAAACAACAACCCAAGCACGGACGCCGTCGTAACGATCGCGGCCCACGCTAGTGCTCCGTCGAAGAGCCATGCCGTGAAGAACAAACCAAACGCGCTCGGAACTGTCGCCTGAATCATCATCGAGCCAGAAATGTTTGCAAGCGCCAACCGGTGTTTGCCCTGCCGCACCCAGATAACAGCATTCAGGGTTTCGGGAAGCTCTGTCGCAATCGGGCTGAGAAGCAGCGCCACCAACGTGGGTGGAAGGCCGAGCGCGGGACCGAGATGTTCGAGTTGACGCACGAAGAGTTGCGATCCACCAAAGATGAAGACGAGCGCGCCGAAGGTTTGGGCGATGGCCCAACCAATCCTTGGATCCTTCGACCGAGGACGAAGCCGCAATGGAGCCAGTGGCTCGGCGATATTTTCAGAATTCTTCGAGCGCACCTCCGTCCAGCTGTAGATGGCATAGATGAGTAGGAACACTGCACCGAGCAGGGGCTTCGCCGCGAACACCACGAACCCCAATCCCACCTTGAAGATGAAGATGATCAGGAACCAGCCTTGGTCGCGTGCAAGCCGGCGATCGTGGATGACTGGCGAGCGGGATGTCGCGGAGGGGCGTACGAGCCACATCACGGCTCCGACGACTGCGTAAGCCACCGTGCTGAGGATCAGTGGGCCGCCAAGAGCCGCGCCGACGCCGATATCCTTAGCCGCTGTTGACCCGCCGCTGAATGCGACTGCGACAAGCGTCACCACGCTCTCCGGAAGGGCCGTGCCGAATGCAGCGAGGACCGTCCCCACTGCATTCTCAGCGATGCCTGCCTTCCGGCCTACCCACTCCACTCCGTTTACGAAGACTTCGCATGACAGGTAGATGGCGACAGCGCTCAACACCAGGAGCACGAGGGAAAGAATCATCGGGCCTCCGCTGGGTTGGCAAATTGCCAGGATGCCAAGAGCGAGAAACGGGGGATCGACTGCTCGGAAGTCTCAAACATCTTGCCTCCACTGAGGCCTGCCCGAGGTGCCGAGCCTTTTGAGCGCGAGACCTCGGACAGGCGTGTACCTGAACCGAAGGTCTCATTCGCCTCGAACTTCCGAGGTGGAGGACCGGGCTTCCCATGAAGCCGGCGTGTCGATCCGTCCGCAGCTGATGTCTCTCAGCAGGAACTACTCCCCTTGCGTGGAAGAGCTGCTAACAAGTGGCCCGCGCAAGTTCCAGTTTTAGCGCCGTCAGTTATCAGTCTAGGACTTGCTCACTCATCAATTTAGGTCGCAACGGCGCCCGTCTTTTGTCGTGTTTCTCGGGATTGACTTCGCCAAGTTGCACTTCGATCCAGCGGAGGTTTACGGAGACGTGCACCCAGGAGACGAAGTCGCAACGCGGGGTACCGATGAGTTGCGGCCAGGAACCCGCGTGACTGCGAAGTTGGTTGCAGCGGACGCTCAAGCTCCTCCGAATTGAATTTCCCAGCCACAGCGAGGTATCCGTCTGGCGATTTACGCGTTTGACGGCTTTGGCTGACCATCCACGCCGGCGTAGAACGCACTTCCCGCATCCGTCCGATAGCGGTTGAAGTTTCAAGGACATTCGAGTATTCGAATGTCAGGTGATGACGCGCTAACGCAGCCCACGGCATCGAGACACCTAGCTGTGCTCCGCTCGGCCGGTGTCGTGCAGGCCAGTCGCAAAGGAAGCTGGGTCTATTACCGCCTGGCGGACCAAGAAGACGACGCTCGTAAGCGGCGGCTGCGCGCTGTGGTTCGTGAGTTCGCGCGGCAGAACACGCTTCGCGAGGACGTTGAGCGCCTGCTCCGCGTGCGGGGTCCGGGGGCTTGCCAATGAGCACCACCCTCGGGCGGCGTGTCACTGCGGAAGCGCTCGGGACTGCCCTGCTACTCGCGGTGGTAGTGGGGTCCGGAATCATGGGCGAGCGCCTCGCGGGCGGCAACGTGGCTCTTGCGTTGCTGGCCAACACGCTCGCTACCGGCGCAGGTCTGGTCGCGCTCATCCTTACCTTCGGTCCAATCTCGGGCGCGCACCTAAACCCAGCAGTGACGGTGGCCGATGCGGCACTGGGCGGACTTCGCTGGCCCGAGGTGCCTGCCTACGTGGCCGCGCAGGTGATCGGCGCGTTCCTGGGTGTCGCGGTCGGCAACGCCATGTTTGGAGAACCCCTCTTCTCGGCCTCCGAGCACGTCCGTTCGGGCCGGGGGCAATTTTTGAGCGAGTTCGTCGCCACCTTTGGGTTGCTCTCCGTCATCTGGGGCGTCGCGCGCAGGCGTGCTACAGCCGTGCCGTTCGCGGTCGGGGCGTACATCACGGCGGCGTACTGGTTTACCGCATCCACCAGCTTCGCAAACCCGGCGGTGACGATGGCCCGTGCGGCGACCAATACCTTTGCTGGAATCCGGCCTGCTGACGTGCCTGCCTTCATCGCGGCGCAGTGCCTCGGCGCGGGGGCGGCGACGGCGCTGTTCCGGTGGCTCGTGCCTGCCCTTCCCGACGTTGCCCCCGAAATCCTCGTTCCTCATTCCGGCCGCTCTGGAGGGGCCGGGCTTCCCCAGGAGTAGTCAATGGAACATGGTGAGCACCCGCCCCGCGTCCTCTTCCTCTGCACCGGCAACTCGGCCCGGAGCGTTTTCAGCGAATACTTCCTCCGCAAGCTCGGGGGAAAGAAGTTTGAATCGTGCAGTGCGGGTGCGAATCCCTCGGGCGTGGTGAGTCCGTACACGCTCAAGGTGCTGCGCGAACGGTTTGGTATCGACGCGAGCGATGCCCGGAGCAAGTCCTGGCAGGAGTTCGAGAACGTCAAGTTCGACTTCGTTATTACCGTCCGCGACAAGGCGCGCGAGACGTGCCCAGTCTGGCCCGGCCAACCCATCATCGCGCACTGGGGAGTCGAGGATCCGGCGGCTTTCGCGGGCGGCCCCCAAGGAGACGGAGCGCTTTTCTACAACGTAGCTCGCATCCTTCACCGTCGCGTGCAATTGCTCACGTCGCTTCCACTCGAGAAGCTGAGCCGGCTCAAGGTCGAGAAGCTGACCCGGGACATCGGCAAGGACCGCGCCGTCAAGGTTGAGAACGCAGTGGGCGACGAGCCAAAGGACAGCGTCGGCTGACGCAGTTGCCCACCGGTATTGAATGGCTTAGAAAGATGTTCTCGTGTCTCGTCCGCTCGCAACTGTCCTGATTGCGGCAACGCTCGGCTTGGCCAGTCCTGGCGGGGTGCTCTTCCAGTGCCGTTTCGATGGCGTTGTGCGCATTGCGTGCTGTTGCGAGCACGAGCGGAGCACGAACGAGCACCCGGGAGTAGCCCAGGCAATGGCGTGCACGTGCTGCGATCTGCTGGTTCGGTCTCCGGTGACGCGCGATGTAATGAGGGTAGACCCGGCCCCGCGTCTCGCGGACATCCAGCCCGTCGTCCTGCCGACGCCTACGCCATGGCCCGCATCGTTCGTTACAGCCTCGGCGCTACAAGTGAGCTGGACCGGCCCGTTCGGCCAAGGCCGTCCCTTATTCCTGCAGAGCTGCTCTCTCCTGATCTGAGCGTCCACGACGACGCATGACGTGGCGCGCGAAGTACCCGTGCGCCTTCTTTCGCGTCCGCGCGTCGCGCGGGCACGTCACACCCTGCAGAACAGGAGATTTTCGATGCTCCCCCTTCGAATTGCTGTCGTTGTTGCAACTGCATCTTTACCGGTACGCCTCGCCGACCTGCTAGACGAGGCGAGGAGAAACAACCCAGAGCTGCAATCGGCCCGCGAGCAAGCCAATGCAGCCGCTTCATCAGTCGCGCCAGCGGGGGCGCTCGATGACCCGATGCTGATGGTTCAGCTCTGGAACGGACCAGTCGATTTCTCGACCGTGCCGATCATGGTCCAGCTATCGCAACCCCTCCAGCTCGGGGGCAAGCGGGCCGCCCGCCGAGACGCGGCGAGCGGCGAGGCGACAGCGGCGCGAGCGAATGCACTCAGCAAGGTTCGCGACATCGAGGCCGCGGTAGCTAAGGCGTACTTCGACCTGTACCTCGCCGACCGCACCCAGGAGGCGGACGAGGAGGTAGAGGGAACGCTCCGATCGCTGATCGCGGCGGCGTCGGCGCGAATTGCGGCCGGGAAGGGCGAGCAGGCCGAGGCTCTGCGCGCCCAGAGCGAGCTCTTGAAGCTCCAGTCAGACAAGGAGGCTGTGGGCGCGAGGCGCGTCGCTGCCAACGCGAAGCTCGTTGCTCTGCTCAATCGGCGGCCGGGCTCGACCATCGGTAAGACGACAGAACCGGGCATTGTGGACGCACTCCCGGACGAGGCGCAGCTGCGAGACCGTGCCCTGGGCGAGCGGCCGGAAGTCGCGGCGGCTGCGGGAATGGCCGCGCAGGCGGAAGCCAAGCTGCGACTCGCTCGCGCCGAGCGCGTCCCGGATATCAACGTCTTCGTCGGCGAGATGCACAGTTTCCGAATGAGAGGCGTCTCGGATTTCCTCTTCATCGGTGTGCAGGGGAATCTGCCGATTTGGGGCGGCAGCAAAACCGACCCTCGCATCGCCGCCGCTACTGCCCAACTGTCGGCAGCGCGAGCCGACGCCAAAGCCCTCGAGAACCGAATTGTCTCCGAGGTCGCTGATGCCTTCGCCGAGCTCAGAGCGGAGCGCCGGCAGGTCGAGCTGCACCATCAGCTCATTCCTGTCGCGCGGCAGGCGCTCGCGAGCGCCTCCGCCGCTTACGCATCGGGTAGGGGCAACTTCCTGATGGTGCTGGACACCGAGCGAGACTTGCTCATGCATGAGCTCGACCTGGCGACCCACCTCGCCATGTATGAGCGGAACCTCGCAGAGCTGCAGCGAGTGGGTGGGATCGACCTAGGCCTCGTAAATGCCTCGGAGTCGGGCGTCCGCGAAAGGCACCAGCTATGACACGTAACCTCGCGTCCCTCCTAGCGCTTGTGCTCGTTGGCTTCGTCGCTGCGAGCTGCGCAAAGCAAAAGTCCACTGCCGCCAAGGCCGGAGACCTCGACGTTCAGGTCGCCATTGAGCCCGACCCGCCCACCACGGGCGAGAACTGGCTGCACATCCTCATCCGCGACGCGAGCGGCAAGCCCGTCGACGGCGCCCAGCTCGCCTTCGAATACGACATGCCCGCAATGGGCGCGATGCCCGAGATGAAGGGTGGCGGCGAGGTGAAGGCCGAGGGCGGGGGACGGTACACCATTGCGTACCCGCTCTCGATGCAGGCCGATTGGAGCCTGACCCTCGGCATCGACGCGCCCGGGCACCCTCACGCGTCAATCAAGCTGAAAGTCTCTCCGGCGCGCAAGGGCTTCGTCCTCGAGGGCAAAGGTGCGGCGGCCGCGACCGCTGGCAAGGCCATCGAGGTCCCGCCAGAGCGGCAGCAGCTGATCGGCGTCACCTTCGACATTGTCGACGAGCGACCGCTGACAATGAGCCTGCGCGCTGCCGGCCGCGTCGCGGTCGACGAGCGCAAGCTTGCGGACGTGACGCTCAAGTACGAAGCCTACGTCGAGAAGCTGTTCCTCGGCGAGACGGGCAAGGCCGTCAAGCAGGGCCAGCCGCTGCTGCGGCTCTATAGTCCCGATCTTCTCGCCGCGGAGGAGGAGTTGCTCACCGCCCGCAAGTCGGGCGCTGTGCCGGAAATCGTGAGCGCCGCCGAGCGTCGCCTCGCGTACTGGGGCTTGACGCGCGAACAGATCGCCGAGCTCGAGCGGCGGGGCAAGGCGGACGGGCGAGTGACGATCTTCGCGCCGGCGAGCGGCATCGTGCTCGAGAAGCCAGTGGTGGAAGGCGCGCAGGTGATGCCCGGCACCAACCTCTACCGCATCGGCAATCTCGGAAGCGTGTGGGTCCAGGCGGCGATTTACGAACGGGACGTGCCGTTCGTGTGGTTGGGACAGCCCGCGAAGGTCGCCGTGCCGTCGCTCGCCGGAGAGCCCTCGGAGGCGCGAGTCGCCTTCGTCGCGCCCACCCTCGACGAGAAGACGCGCACCCTGGAGGCGAGGCTTGAGCTCACCAACCCGAAGCTGCTCCTCAAGCCCGGCATGTTCGCGGATGTGCTGATCGAAGCGCCGCTCGGCATGCGCCTGTCTGTCCCCGACTCGGCACTTCTCATGTCTGGGCAGCACCACTACGCCTTCGTCGACCGCGGCGAGGGAAAGCTCGAGCCCGTCGAGGTCGAGGTTGGGGCACTGGCCGGCGAGTACGACGAGGTGAAGTCCGGCTTGACAAAGGGGGACCGCGTGGCGACCGGCGCGACCTTCCTCTTGTCGAGCGAGGCCAAGCTTCGCGACGCTCTGCCGCGTTGGAGGGCGCCGTGATTGCCCGGCTCATCGAGCTCTGCGCGCGTCACCGCGTCCTGACTGTTGCGCTCGTCCTTTTTGCTGCGAGCTTCGGCGTCTACTCACTACGGCAGACCCCGCTCGACGCCGTGCCCGACCTCTCGGATGTCCAAGTCATCATCTTCACCGAGTGGATGGGGCGATCGCCGGACCTGATCGAAGACCAGATTACCTACCCCATCATCACGACGCTCGTCGGCGCACCCCACGTCACCGCGGTGAGAGGCCAGTCGATGTTCGGCATGTCGTTCGTCAACGTCATCTTCGAGGACGGCACGGACCTCTACTGGGCGCGCAGTCGGGTGCTCGAGTACATGTCGACGGTCGCTTCGAAGCTTCCCCAAGGCGTGACGCCGACGCTCGGGCCGGATGCAACTGGAGTCGGCTGGGTCTTCGAGTATGCCCTCGTCGACACGAGCGGTAGGCACTCGCTTCAGGAGCTGCAGTCCATCCAGGACTGGAACCTCCGCTATGCGCTGCAGTCGGTGCCCGGCGTGGCCGAAGTCGCGAGCGTCGGCGGCTTTGTGAAGGAGTACCAGGTAGACCTCGACCCGAACCGGCTGCAGCAGTTCGGCGTCTCGCTCATGCAGGTCATCGACGCGGTGAAGCGGTCGAATAACGACGTGGGTGGGCGCGTGCTGGAGATCTCCGGGACGGAGCACTACATCCGCGGCCGCGGTTACGCGAAGAGCCCGGCCGACCTCGAGAAAGTGGTGCTCGGCTCTGAGAATGGGACGCCGATTACCGTTCGCGACGTGGCTCGCGTGCGAGTCGGCCCGGCTCAGCGTCGCGGGCTCGCCGACTTGGATGGCAAAGGAGAGACGGTGGGCGCCGTCGTCATCATGCGCCACGGCGAGAACGCTCTCAATGTCATTGACGCCGTGAAGGCCCGGCTCGCGGAGGTGAAGGTGACTCTACCGGAGGGCGTGGAGGTGGTGACGACCTACGACCGCTCGGAGCTCATCCGCGCCAGCATCAAAACCCTCGAGCGCACCCTCATCGAGGAGATGGTGGTGGTGAGCCTCGTCATCCTCCTGTTTCTGCTCCATGTGCGGTCGACCCTCGTACCTGTGCTGATGCTGCCAATCGCGGTCCTCTTGTCGTTCGTACCGATGTCGAAGATGGGGCTCACCGCGAACATCATGAGCCTGGGCGGCATCGCCATCGCCATCGGCGCGATGGTCGACGCGGCGATTATTGTCGTAGAGAACGTGCACAAGCGCCTCGAGGTTTGGGAGCGCGACGGGAAGAAAGAGCCCCGCGCCGTCGTGGTGACGGAGGCCCTCAAGGAAGTTGGCCGCCCCATCTTCTTCTCGCTGCTCGTTATCACCGTCGCGTTTTTGCCCGTATTCACGCTTGAGGGAACCGAGGGCCGACTGTTCAAGCCGCTTGCCTATACAAAAACCTTCTCGATGGGCTTCGCGGCTGTCCTCTCCGTCACGCTCGTGCCCGCAATTGCTGCTCTGTTCATCCGCGGTCGCATCCGGCATGAAGAGGAAAACCCGGTCAGCCGGGCGCTCCACCGCATTTACGGACCGGTGTGCCGCTTCGCGCTGCGCTACCGCTGGCCGGTGATCATCGGCGCGGGGCTCCTGGTACTTGTCACCGTCCCCGTCGTTACGCGACTCGGGAGTGAGTTCATGCCGCCGCTCAACGAGGGTTCCCTCTTGTACATGCCGACGGCCGTGCCGGGCATGAGCGATGGGAGCGCGCGAGACGTCCTCCAACGCATGGACCAGGTGCTCCGCCGGTTCCCCGAGGTTGAGCGGGTTTTCGGGAAGGCCGGGCGCTTCTCCACGCCGACCGACCCGGCGCCGCTCGAAATGTTTGAGACGGTGGTGACGCTGAAGCCCCGCAGTCAGTGGCCCAAGGGCGAGGACTGGGACGAGCTCGTCAAGAAGCTCGACGCCGCAATGCAGTTTACGGGCATGCCCAACGTCTGGTGGATGCCCATTCAGACGCGCACGGAGATGCTCGCCACCGGCGTACGCAGCCCGCTGGGCATCCAGGTGCTCGGGCCCGACGTGCAAGGCATCGACGAAGTGGCGCGACAAATTGAGGCCGCGCTGCTCAAGGTGCCCGGAACGCGGAGCGCGTTTGCCGAGCGCATCGGAGGCGGGCACTACCTCGACTTCGACGTGGACCGCGCTGCGGCCGCGCGGTACGGCCTGAACGTCGAGGACGTGGAGGAAGCCATCGAAAGCGCCATCGGCGGCAAGAGCGTCACCACCACCATCGAGGGACGCGAGCGATACCCAGTTACCGTTCGCTACGCGCGCGACTTCCGGTCCAGCCCGCCCGAGCTACAACGCGTGCTCGTCGCGACGCCTGGCGGCGCGCAAATCCCCCTCGGTCAGCTCGCGCAGCTCGTCTCGCGCGACGGCCCTTCCATGCTGCGCGACGAGGGGGGTCGGCTCTTCGCGTACGTCTTTGCCGACACGGCTCGGCCTATCGAAGACTACGTGCAGGACGCCCGCAAGGCTGTCCAGGCGAACGTGAAGCTCCCGCCCGGCTACCGCCTCGAATGGGCCGGCCAGTATCGTTACCTCGAACGCGCCAAGGCGCGTCTTGCAGTCGTCGTCCCGGTGACGCTGGCCGTCATCTTCCTGCTCCTCTTCATCAACTCACGCAGCGTAGTCGAGTCGACCATCGTCATGCTGGCGGTGCCGTTCTCTCTCATCGGCGCGTTCTGGTTGCTCGCAGTGCTCGGGTACAACCTGTCCGTCGCGGTCTGGGTCGGCATCATCGCACTCGCGGGACTCGATGCCGAGACCGGCGTCGTGATGCTGCTCTACCTCGACCTGGCTTGGAAGGAGCTAAAGCCGCAAACGCGTGAGCAGGCGCGCGAGGCCATCTTCCACGGGGCAGTGAAGCGTATTCGGCCGAAGATGATGACCGTCACCGTCATCCTCGCGGGGCTGCTGCCCGTTCTCTGGTCGCAGGGAACTGGCGCCGACGTGATGAAGCGCATCGCAGCGCCTATGGTCGGGGGCGTGGTGACGTCGGCGCTGCTGGAGCTCGTGGTCTACCCAGCCATTTACATGCTCTGGAAGGGGCACCGGCTGGCAGCGGAGACGGCGAGGTAAAGCTTGTATTGCTGCCCTCGCGAGCCCCTCCGCCATGGCTTTCAGCGGAACGGGAAGCCGAAGCGGGGTGTCCACGTCTCCCGCGCTCCAGCGCACTGATGCTGAGTCTCAAACGACGCAAAGCCCCGCCACGCAACGGAGCCCGGCACAGCACGGCAGCAGGCTTGTCTTCCCGCTCTGCGTTGCGCCGGGAATAACGATGGCTCGGCCGCCCCAAGCCACTACGCCAGCGTGAACAAAAATCCACCGACGCGCCTGTTCGGCAACGCACCTGTGGAAGTCGGACTCGAGTTCTCGCAGGACGTCGCAGAACTCAAAGGAACGCGCAATTTGCCTGGCTCCCGAATAGGCGAGGTGAAAACGCCGTACGCCTCGCCGGCGTCGATCGAGACCTCCCTCGATGACCGAGTACAAGCTATCGACAGAAGTCGAGCCGAGGGGCTTCCATGCGGGCGGAAGCCGCTCGACAAGCTGATCAAGGACCTCAGGGTGATTCGCGCGGATCCCGATCCGGACGCCGTGGCTGACTCCGGTTAATGCCGCGGCCCAACCCAGTCGATTCAGTCTGTCCAAGCACGGGGAGGGATGGCGCGTGCGAAGTTCCAGGGCATCGACGACTCTCAACGGAACTACTCTAGCTTACCCCGGCGAAGCCAGTCACTTCGGCGCCGGCAGTACTTTTGATGAAACAAGATTGCAGCGAGAACCGTGCCTCTGCTGTAAGCAGATGTCGCCGCACGAGGACTGGCATCCATGGTCCGAAAACCGCGGTGGTGAGATAGATTTCGGACAGGAGGGTGCCCAATCAGGAAAAGGCGCGCATTTCCAGTTGCCGTCGCCTCTGCGAGCGCTCCGAGCGATCTGTTTGTCGGCGGTGGCGAAATGGCCGCACTCATGCGCTCGACGGACTGGCCCAAGACGAAGCTCGGTCCCGCCGAAGACTGGCCCAGAAGTTTGAAGACCATGCTTGGCGTCATCCTCGGGAGTCGGTTCCCGATGTTGCTTTGGTGGGGCCCGGACATGCTGCACCTCTATAACGATGCATATCGGCCCATCCTCAGGGACAAGCACCCTGCGTCGCTTGCCGCCCCAGCCGCGCAGGTTTGGGCCGAGGTCTGGGACCTTGCCGGACCGATGGCAAGAAGCGTCCAGGAAGGAGGGCCAGCGACGTGGACGGAGGATCTCCAACTGTTCATCAACAGCGGGGCAATGCTCGAGGAGACCTATTTCACGTTTTCATACAGCCCGGTCCCAGGAGACGACGGACGGGTCGGCGGGATCCTGAACACAGTGCAGGAAACGACCGCGAAGGTTCAGATCGAACGCCAGATCCGGATGTTGCA
>WNFD01007219.1_pt1 | contig 11039 bp, 13 predicted proteins | sample 5400491 | NCBI WGS metagenome assembly WNFD01 (sample SAMN13153343, study PRJNA577476) | soil metagenome | isolation source: 120 cm saprolite under Douglas fir tree site 2 hole 2 replicate 2 | place: USA:California | collected 2015-04-18 | reverse complement strand
CGCGTGGCGGTTTCCGCGGAGGAGTCAGTTACGGCGCAACGGACCGCGGCCAGGGAGCAGGCCGCGGCGGAGAAATGGGGTGAGACGGCACAGGAGTCCCGCTGGATGTGGGCGGAGTACCGGCGGAGGTGGCCGCCCGGGGAACGCGCGCCGGTCGACAAGTCCGACGATCCGCCTGGTTCCTGGCGCGGCGACAACGGCAGTTTCCTGGACCGGGCCGCCAACGGCCGAGTGGAAGCAGAGTGCGACCGTATCACCCAACGGGAGCAAGAAAAGATCTCGCCAGCGTTGCTGGATACCGAGAGCCAAGACCCGGATCGCCACCTAATCGGTTTCGAGCACTGCCGGAAAGGCCGCGATCGCATCAAAGAGAAAGTCTTCGCATTCAGCAATGATCTCAACATCTCGCCCGATGAAGCTGTTTCACTTGTTCATGACGCGATCCGGTACACCTTTCAGTACAAGGAGACTAGCTACACTCAGGGCGTCCAGACGGATATCGAGCGCCTGAAGGACCAGGGCTTCGAGCTGCACAAACTCAAGAATTCCTGGTCCGATGAGCAGTACAAAGGCATCAACAGCCAGTGGATCGAGCCGGATACCGGCCAGCAGTTCGAAGTGCAGTTCCATACCCGCATCAGCTTCGAGGCCAAACAGCTTACACATGGTGCCTACGAACGGCTCCGCTCACAGCAGGCCGATAGCTTCGAGGAGCTTGTGCTCGAGGCGTTCCAGAAGAAAGTCACCGCTGAGGTGCCGCTTCCGCCCGGTGCCGACGGCATTCCCGACTACCCGGAGAGAGGTACAGATGCCAGATAAGGTCACCTACTACGCGGTCGTGAATGACCTGAGCAGCCGTGAACGGCCCGCGGGGGTGTTCCGGCGCACCTACACCGAGGACGGCGGCAGGCTCGATGAAGCATTTACCCGGAACCTCATCTGGGAACGCAGCTGGTTGCTAGTCTCCGCCGAGCGCGGCGACCTGGTGAACGAGTTCATCGAGATCACCGAGGACGAAGCCAACCAGATCGTGGAACGGATCCGGGCCAAGGTGACCGGCACGAGCAACGGCTAGTTTGCTCCGGATACCGGCGGACGATGCCAGCGGCTAACGCCGCCACTGGTATGGCGGCGCCTGCAGCGTGAAAAGCTCCGCGTAGGTCCCCCCGGCGGTAAGCAGCTCCTCGTGCGTCCCGGACTCCACGACCCCGCCCTCATGAAGCACGCAGATGCGGTCCGCCGAACGCAGGGTCGAGAACCGGTGCGAGATCAACAGCACCGAACGGTCCGCGCACAGCTCGCCGATCCGCGCGAACAACGCCACCACCTCGCCGAGCTCGATATGCAGCGAGACGTCGCGCAGCGCGAGGCGTTCCGACCCCGGGTAACTGAACGTCACCCCCTCGACCACAATTCGGCCGAACGGACCTAGCTCGTGCCCGGGCGCCACAGATTCCTGGAGCCGATAGATTGTCGGACCAGCGCGCCTGCCGCCGCTTGACCGCGACCCGCCAAGCACGATGTCAGCGGACGGTGACCGGAGTCCAGTGGCGGCCGCCGTCGCTCGTGAGCCATACCTGCTGCTGGTAAACGCCTTCCTGGAAGGCGAACCCCTGAGTCTTGGTGATCGTCGAGCCCGCCAAGGGGAAACCCGCCCCGGCCAGGCCTGCCGCGTTCTGCAGGCTCGGGCTCTCGTGCCAGCTGCGGCCGCCGTCCCGGGAGACATAGAGGTCCATCCGGCCGCCGGACAGGAAAATCGTTCCGCCGGGGCTCATCGACGCGCCCCCGAGGTACCCGCCGGACGGCGGGCTGGCGACCTTCCGCCAGCTGCGCCCGCCGTCGCCCGACAGGTAGGCGGCCTTGACCTGCTCGCCCGCGCCGGGTTCCTGCCCGCAGCCGAGGAACAGCCGGCCGCCAGGCGCCGCGGCCAGCGCCGCCGACCACGCGGCACGGCAAGGGTCCGGCAGGGACCGCCAGCGGGCAGAGCCGTCCGCCGGGCCAGCGAGCAGCAGGGCTTCCCCCGGTTAGCCGTCATGGCGAACACGTAGCCGAGGCCACCGGACACGACGAGCTGCGCGGGACCTACTCCCGTGCCGGCCGCATCCGGGACCGCCCGCGCGGATTGGTCCATGGGTGTGACGATTTCCGGTCCCGGATCGGTTCCCTTCAGCGGTGTCGCCGGCGGTGGACCGGCGGGACCAGGGCCGGGCAGGCTGCGCCGTCCGTCCGGTCGGCGTTGCCCGCGGCATCGGGGCGTGCCATAACGCCCGTTCGGCCCCATCATCCCGGTCACCACCGTGCCCGGCACCTTCCGCCGTTCAGGGCCGCCACCGGAAGTGACCTAGTCGTCCCGGGACAGGCGGGATCGAACCGGACGGGCGGGTTCCCGGTCAACGGCAACCAGCCTGGAGCCGTCAACATGACGCCGTCAGTCCTCGACACTGACGACTACGGCAGCGCCAGTGTCGCCGGCCGCGCAGCCGGTGAACAGGCCGATCCCTCCGCCGCGCAGCCGCAGCGTGTGAGCAACTCGACGATGAGCCGGGCACCTGTCGGGCCCTGGGCGTGACCGTAGACCAGGCTGCATCCGTAGGAATTCATCCGCTCCAGCGGTATGCCGGTCTGGTTGCTGAACCACAGGTCGTTGACCGCGAACGGGTTGTGGGTGGTGACCGCGTCAACGTCACCGAAGCTGAGTTCGGCGTGGTCGAGGGCGGTCATCGCGGCCGGAACCGGAGCCTTGGGCATCTCTCCCTTGCCGACGCGCCGTGGCGCCGTTACTGGTACGGGGATGCCTGCAAGGTGAACAGTTCGGCGTAGGTGCCTGCGGCGGCCAGCAGCTCCTCGTGCGTCCCCGACTCCACGACCCGCCCCTCGTTCAGCACGTAGATCCGGTCCGCCGACCGCACCGTCGAGAACCGGTGCGAGATCAGCAGCACCGAACGGTCCGCGAACAGCTCGCCGATCCGCGCGAACAGCTCGTGCTCGGCCTTGGCGTCCAGCGCGGCGGTGGGCTCGTCGAGGATGACCAGCGGCGCGTCCCGGAAGAACGTCCGCGCCAGCGCCAGCCGCTGCCACTGCCCGGTCGACAGGTCGGTCCCGTCGATGAACGCCGGCCCGAGCAGCGTCTGGTACCCCTCAGGCAACGCAACGATGTCCCGGTCGGCCCCGGCCCGCTCGGCGGCCCGCACGATCTCCGCGGTGTCCTGAGCCCGCTCGTGGCGGCCGAGCGCGATGTTGTCCCCCGCCGACAGCGCATACCGGATGAAGTCCTGAAACACGATGGCCGTGTGGCTCAGCAGCTCGCGGCTGTCCACCTCACGCGTGTCCCTCCCGTCCCAGCAGACCCGGCCCTCGCTGGGCAGGTACAGCCCGGCCAGCAGCTTGGCCAGCGTGGTCTTGCCCGAACCATTCGCCCCCACCAGCGCCACCACCTCGCCGGGCTCGATCCGCATCCAGACGCCGCGCAGCGCGACCCCGGAGAGCAGTTCGAGCACGGCCATGGTGATCAGCTCGCGCCGCCCACCGCGCCAGGTGATCGCCAGCCCGGCCGCCACCAGCCGCGGTATCTCACGGGCCGAGCGGCCCTCACCGCTGGCGTTGAGCTCATAGATCGTCGGACCAGCGCGCTTGCCGCCGCTTGACCGCGACCCGCCAAGCACGTACATGCCTCACATACTCCCACGCCGCCCGCTTCGGGTAATTCTTTAAATCCCGCTCGGAAGTGACCCGGGCGTATGCCGTTAACACAATCAGACGATCGGCGGGGGAACTCCCTGCACGCTGGCAGACAACACCGGATCCCAGTCGCAGACCGCGCACGCGTGCAAGACCGACGACCGGCCGAAATCGAGCGCGGCACGATGCGGATCCTGGCTGGTACGCGCGTCGTCCCAGTCGAGCACGAATTCGCCCAGCCCGGAGTCCCAGTGGGCGGCCGCCGGTGACAGCGTCGCGGTCGCGAATCCCGCTGGCGCGGGATACGCGTACGCGAAGAAGGCTGCCCGCGGGTAGCGCCCGTCGCCGGGCCACCACCCGACTTCGATCTGCTGGGCGTCCCCCGCGTTACGCATGATGAAGTCGTCCGACGAAGGCTCGGCCGGCCGACCGGAGAACAGGCTCACCGCCAGGTCGAACGAGCCCCACCACGCGTTGACGGGTGTCGAGCGCCCGCGGTACGGGGCGCGCAGCGCGGACAGGACCAGCGCCGCGCGGGTCGCCGCCGCGAAATAGGCGGTGACGTGGGCGGGGTCGTAGGTCGCGTGCTCATCGTCTTGGTCCAGCGGGGTGGTCCACGGCACCTCCTGCGGCCGGGGATTTATCTCCACCGGGCCCGCGAGTCCGCGGACCGCCGCCAGCACGTCGCGGGTCACCTCCCTGACCGGCCGGTTCGGCGTGAGCGCGACACGTTCTGTTCGTCCGTCGCTGTGCTCCGCGACGGCTTCGTGGGTCCGCAGGTCCAGCGCGACGGCTAGCGCGCCGGAGCCGTCTGGGGCCGGCAGCGGATTCGTCTCCCAGCCGCGTGCGGTGAGGCGCAGCGCGGCGTGCTGCAGCTGGGGTTCGGGCGGAGCCAGCGCCACGGCCAGCTTGCCCAGAACTTGCGTGTGAGCGTGAAGGGTGTCGCAGGTGGCACTCCAGGCGTCGTAGGGGAGCGCCGGCCATTCAGTGGGCATAGACGCAAGCTACCGCTCAGCCGGTGTGCTCGCCCGGCAGGGACCAGTTGTATCGTTGAGGCCGTCTCGCACCCGGCGAGGCGCCCGTAAACCCGACAGCTCCCGGTCAGGTCGGAGGCAGGCGATGCAGTTCACCAAGCTCGGGCACTCATGCGTCAGGCTGGAGAAAGACGGCGCCGCCCTGGTCATCGACCCGGGCACCTTCACCGATGCGGCCGCTGCCATGAACCTGGCCACCGCCGTGATGGTCACCCACGAGCACCCGGATCATCTCGACGCGGACGCGGTACGCGCCGCCCTTTTCAGTGACCCAGAGCTGACGCTGTGGGCTCCTGCGGCGGTCGCCGAACAGTTCAAGGACTTCGGTGACCGCGTCCACGTTGTCCGCCACGGGGACGCGCTGGAGATCGCTGGTTTCTCCGTGCACGTCTACGGCCGGGAGCACGCACTGATCCACCGGGACATCCCGCTGGTGGAGAACACCTGCTTCATGGTCGACGGCGAGCTGTTCCACCCCGGTGACTCGTTCACGGTTCCCGAAGATCCCGTCTCGACGCTCCTGCTGCCGATCAGCGCCCCGTGGCTGAAGGCGGCGGAGATGATCGACTACTTCCGCGCGGTCGCGCCCGCCCGCGGCTACGCCATCCACGACGCGATCCTGAACGACGCCGGGCTGGCCCTCATGACCAGGATGATGTCCGTGGCTGCCGCTCCCAGCGGCGCGCCCGTCGCCCGGCTCGAACCCGGAACCAGCCTGGAGCTGTGACGTCCCGCCGCACACGCACTGGTCTCAGAACGTGCACCACGCTCCGTTCGGTAAGAAAAAGATTTTAATTTCCGAACGGACCTGGTATTACGCCCGGTTTCCGCTCACCGCCCTGACGAACTTGGTCAGTGCCAGACGGGTATCGTGCCGCCCTCGGTGCTGAAGCGCAGGGTGGCGGTGCTGGTCCTGTAGCCGGGGAGCCGGTAGCCCGGCGTGTACCAGGTCATCAAAGAATAGTAGGCGCGGCCGTTATGGTACGTGACGTCCGAGAGGGTCACGATCAGCTTGTGGTAGCTCGTCTTGCCCTGCGTACAGTTCGGGACGCAGCTGTTGACCCAGAGCGTTCCCGCGGACCTGGCGTCCCGGGAGTTCCAGGCGCTCCAGTACCAGGTGTGCGCCACCGGGGCGCCGCCCTGGCCGACGATGATCCAGCTAGGACGGACGGCCGGGTCGCGCCAGCCGTTGCTGTCGTTGTAGATGACAGGATTGGCAGCGGCCGAGGCGGCCGTAGCCAGGAGAGCCGGGACGCCGGCGCTCAGGGCCAGCAGCCCGGCGGCGACCACACTCTTCAGTGACCTCATGAGATTCCCCCAGGCCCCCGGGCCCGCGGAGCGAGCGCTAGGTGGGGGCCCGCGGCTATCACCCCGCGCGGCACGGCGGTCGGCCCGCACCTGGCGTCCGGTCGTGACGGAGTGGTTCGGGCAGCGGTTCCGGTGCCTGGCCTTCGACCTGCCCGGGCACGGATCCTCAGCCCCCGCTCGCGGAAGATAACCGATCTCTCGGGTCATGGGGTGCCCCTGCTGGACCCCAGATTGACCCGTCAGTCCGCTACATGCTCGTATGCGAGGTTTGAACCGATCCGGCGCGGAGGAGAAAGAAGACGGGTGTGTCAACTTGTCCGTCGATCGCGGAGTCTGTATTTCGTAGGAAGTTGTTACGTATTAGACAGTGGACTTGTGTGGTATCGCCTGCTTCTCTAAGAGTAGGAGTACTGGCGGCTACACTAGATGGACTGCGCGTAACCGAGCGTGCCCGGCACCAGGGAAGGGGTGGTACCCGATGCCTGACACCAAGTCAGATCATGAGGTCCAGGTAGTGGAGGTTCCTCGCGAGGAGGGCCGGGAGATCCTGGACCGCGCGGCGCGAGAGGCGCTCAACATCTCCGGAGACGAGTTCCTCGCCAAGTGGGACGCTGGGGACTACGAGGACGCCGACGACCCAGCCATTACCAGAGTTGCGATGCTGATCCCCTTTGCCCGGTAAGAACCCGCGGGAAGCGGTCGACGCATTCGTGGAACCGCTCAAGGACATCGTGTCCTGCGTGGCCACGGCGAAAATTAACTTGTCTCATGACGGCTGGGGCATGGCGGGCAAGATTCACGCATTAACCGTCAACAGGGACCAGCCGATTACCCTCAAATGTCGGCCTGCGCTTTTGCTCAAGATCGGGGTGCTCTACGAGATCATCCGCACCGAGGACAAGCCCGAGCGCGGTCCTTGGCGCGTCAGCACTCGCGGATACATGTACGAAATGCAGACGGCCAGCGGTGAGCTGGTCTGGTCCTATCACTGGCATCCGACCGGCAAGGTAGGCAGCCCTCATGCGCATCTCGGGCATACGCAACTGGCAGCTGACGCGGTTCTGTCCTACAAGGCACATCATCCAACTGGCCGGATCTCGCTGGTGACGGTGAACAGGGTCGGGATCCTCGGCGCCTTGTCGTCGTGCGGGTACCGGCCCGGCCGGGCCCGCACGTGTATCTCGAGAACCGGGCTGCCCGCCCGGATCTCGGTCATCATCGGGTAGGGATCGCGTACGTCCCCCGCGAGCTCGGAGAACTGCCGCATGGGATCGTAACTGCCCGCAGAAGGACCATCCCGCCCGGGCGCCGTGACCAACCCTGCCCCCTTACCCGATCTCGCGTGACCCGTGTGGACCCCGGCCCGGACTCGAACCCCACACCGCCAAGAAGCGGTCAGGTACTGCGCGGCACCGCCGGGGCCGGAGCGCTTTGCGTGACCTGCTGGCCGCTCGGCGGCACCGCGCCCCCGGAGGGCACCGCGACCGGCCTGGCGGTCAGCAGCACGGCGGAAACCGCTCCCGCGGCGGCGAAGAACGCGATAACAAGCACCAGGCCGTTGCGGTAGGCCGCGACCGGGTCGGTGCGGGACACGCGGGAAAGGATGGCCACCAGCCCGGCGACCCCGAGCACGGTGCCCACTTGGCGCGCCATGTTGAGGATTCCGCTTCCGGTGCCGAACCTGCCGGGTGTAAGCGAGGTGCTCCCGGAGCCGAGCAGCGACGGGATCGCCAGGCCGACCCCGGCGCCGCCCAGGAGCTGAGCGGGCAGGAGGTGGGTCAGGTAGGCCGGCTGGGCCTGGATCCGGGTGAGCCACAGCAGTTGGGCTCCGGCGTTGACGGCGCAGCCGATCACCGCGACTCGTCCTAGCCCGCCGAGCCAGGCGGCCATGCGCGGTGCGGCGATGCGGGCGAACGGCAGGACCATGAGCGGCCCGGGCGCGATGGCCAGGCCGGCTGGTGACCCAGGTGGTATGCCAGGCCTGCGGGGAACCGCTGTACGCCCGCGACACCAGGCCCGTGACCGTCGGCTGAGGTATTCAGCTGGCGGGTGCCCGCCGGGCGGTGAGGAACAGCTCGACCAGTTCCTGGGTCGTGGTGGCGTCTTCCGGGGCCTTGTCGTCGCGCCATCGCCCGGTGAACCGGGGGAAGCGCATGGCCAGGCCGGCGTCGGGTTTGATCAGGCCCCAGGCGGCGCTGTAGTTCGGGGACAGGGTGAGCTCGGCGCTGAGGATCTCGAGCACGAGCCCGGGCTCGAACCATTGGTCGGGTTGCTGCCGGGCGTCGACCCGGGCGGGCCGGTGCGGGGCGGCCAGCGGCGCCAGCCGTCCGGGCAGCGCGGCCAGGTCGGCGTCGGAGAACCCGGTGCCGCATTTGGTCACGGTGCGGAACAGGTCGGCGGCCGGGTCGTAGGCGGCCAGCAGCAGCGCGCCGTAGACCCCGGCGCGGCGGCCGCGGCCGGCGAACGCGCCGACCACGACCAGGTCGACGGTGTCGGATAGTTCGGTGCGGTAGTCCCGCTTGAGCTTGATCCATTGCCAGCCGCGGGCGCCGGCCTGGTAGACGGAGTCCGGGCCGACCGACTTGGACACCAGCCCCTCGCAACCGTCGGTGACCGCCTGCTCGAACGCCGCGTCCAGGGCGGCCGGGGTGTCGACCTCGGTGGCGGTGGTGAGCCGCAGCCGGTCCGAGGCGGTAATCGCCGCGGCCAGCTCGGCCCGCCGCTGCGGGTAGGGCAGCATGGTCAGGTCCTGCCCGTCGGCGTACAGCAGCTCGAAGCAGAACAGGCCCACCGGCACGTCAAGCACCGCCTGGTCGATGCCGTGCTTGCGCCGCCGGAACATGACCTCACCGAACGGGTGCAGCTCCCCGGCGGCCGCGTCGTAGGCGACGACCTCTCCCTCCAGGATCGCCTCGCGGGGCCCGAGCCCGGCGGCGAGGGTCGCCACGACGTCGGGAAACTGGGTACTGACGCGCTCCAGCCGGCGGGTGAACAGCTCGATCCGGCCGTCGGCGGTGCGGTGCGCCTGGACCCGAACGCCGTCGTACTTGTATTCCGCCGAGCACCGCCCGCCGAGCTTGGCCAGGATCTCCGCGGCGTCGGACAGCCGCTGGGCCAGCATGGCCCGCACCGGGTTACCCGGGCGCACGTGGATCTGCTCGGCCGCGGCCAGGCCGCCGTCGACCAGGGCGGCGGCGACCCGGCCCAGGTCGCAGCAGATGTTGTAGGCGCGTTCCAGCACCGGCCGGGCGGCCCGCCCACCGGTATAAACCTGGGCCAGCGCGTCCAGGATGGTCGGCGTGCCGATGCCCAGCCGCAGCCCCTTGGTGACCAGGCGCAGCAGGTAGCGGGCCTCCAGCGGGGTGGCCCGGACGAGCAGCCCGGCCAGCAGGTCCAGCTTGCGCCCCTGCGAGCCCTGTCCCTCGGCCGCGGCGATCTGGTGCAGGGTGTCTACCACAGCCGGGACCGTCAGGCTGGCCGCCCGGTCGGCGGCGGTCATGGCCAGCAGTTGCTCGGCGGCCAGGCCGAGGTCGCCGGTCTGGTGGACCAGGGCGGTAACCTGCGCGGGGCTGGTGTCGGTGGCGGTGGCGACCGCGCGGACGGCGAGCTTTTCGGCCAGGCCCAGGTCCACCCCGGCGAACTCCGGCGCGATCAGGCCCTGGCACAGGTAGCACACCACCGGCAGCAGTTCGGCCGGGGTCTGGGCCAGGAGCGCGGCCAGGCGATCCACCAGCGCCAGCCGGCCGCTGGCCTGCTCCAGGTCACGGTAGGCTTCGGCGACGATCTCGTACTGCATGCCGCTCCCTTCGCTTCGCTCGATCATGACACGCCGATCGGCAAACCAGCGGAGTAGCCAGGCCCGGTTGGGAACGGCAGGAACTTCCCGACCAAGGGACACTGGCGCGCCCGGTCACGGCTGAACGACATTGAAGAAGGTTTGACCGACCTCCGGCGGGTCATCCGTGACCGCAAGATCCAGTCCGTAGCGATCCCCCCTCGGTTGCGGTAACGGCGGGCTGGACTGGCGTGACGTACGCCCGCTCATTACCGGGGCTCTCGGCGATCTTCCTGGCGTCCACGTCATGGTGTATCCACCCCAAGGCGCGCCTCCAGCGGAGTCGATGCAGGTTCACACCGACCGTCCCAAGATGACAGCGGGGCGCGCGGCTGTGCTGACGGCAGTGGGCAGCTACATTCGCCTGAGCCAGCTCGAGCAGGCCGCAACGTCAGAAGGAGCCTCGCTGCTGGAGATCCAGAAGCTGATGTACTTCCTCCAGGAAGCCGGGCAGGCATTGCGCCTGGACTACGTCAAGGCGCGTTACGGGCCGTACGCTGACAACCTCAACCACGTCCTCCAGGCGATGGAAGGTCACTATCTGCGCGGGTACGGCGACCGCACCCAGCAAGTCCTGAAGCTCAGCCCGATCACCCTCATGCCTGGCGCCGAAGACGAAGGGCGTCAATGGCTCGATGACCATCCCGACGGGACAGCCGACCGGATCGAAACTGTGATGCACCTGGTCACCGGCTTCGCATCAGCCTATGGCCTTGAGCTGCTCGCGACCATCCACTGGATCGCGACCCGGGAAGGTGGCGACCAGGTTTCTGATCCGGGGGAGTTGACTGAGCACGTCGGTAGTTGGAGCGAGCGCAAGGGACGCCTGTTCACGGAAATCCACGTGCGCAAGGCGGCGGATCATCTGAGGCGTCTTGGATGGGTGACCGCTGCCTAGCCCTCGGCATATTGCGCGTTCCCAGCTACGGATGGGTCAGGCAGGCCCGTTCTGGCAGCGCTCGCGTCCGCGATGACAGGCATGTCCTCCCGATCGGGGCGGCATCCAGGTTGAGACGCGTTTCCGCCAGGAGTACTACTAGGCCTGTGGCGAGGATCGGAACAGGATCCTGAACGGGTCATCGGGGGCCGCGGAGGGGTCGGAGTCCGCTGGTAGGTGGGCGGCTCGTGGTTTGGTAGCGGCCGTTGAGGTTGATTGTGGGGTGGCCGAGCGGGGAGAGCCTGGC
>WNFD01015403.1_pt1 | contig 11040 bp, 11 predicted proteins | sample 5400491 | NCBI WGS metagenome assembly WNFD01 (sample SAMN13153343, study PRJNA577476) | soil metagenome | isolation source: 120 cm saprolite under Douglas fir tree site 2 hole 2 replicate 2 | place: USA:California | collected 2015-04-18 | reverse complement strand
CAGATCGCGGGAAGCGTCAGGTGGAGGTGAGGATCGCCAGCCATCAGCGCTCCGCCGCTCGTGCTGCGCGAGCCCGCGACCGCCCAGTTGTTGCTGTCCCCTCCGGAGGCGACGAGGCCGGCCGGGAGCGAGGCAAGACGCTGGTAGGCGTCGGCCGCGGCCACGGCCTCTGAATCTGTGATGTGAGACACGGTGGCGATCGGGGCCGGCGCGACCGAGGGTGGATAGGGACCCGGGTCATATGGCGACTGCGGATTCGGTGGAATGGTCGTGAACCACTGCGATGTCAGGTCTGCTCCCAGCGATTTCTGGAGCAGTGCCATCACCAGCGGTGTGTCGGTGAAGTTGAGCGTCTGGGTCATGTCTCCCTTGACGATCAGGGAGTCGATGGGAGTCCACGGTTTCGGCTGGTAGCCGAGCAGCGCGAACATCGCCGGAAGCTGATGGTTGGTCTCGGCCTCGGAGATCCGATCGTTCACGCCCTGGGTGTAAGCAAGCCCGGCCTGGCGCGACCGGCTGGAGGCTCCGTTCCATTCCGCGTTCGCCGTGCGGAGCAAGCCGAGCTGCAGCTCGAACCGATCGCTGTCGAGCGCCGCCTTGCCAACGACCTCGGACAGCCGGCCTTCGCCCTGCCGGCGCAAGAGGTCCATCTGGAACAAGCGGAACCGCGCGTGCATGTAGCCCGTGGCGAGAAATAGATCGTGGTCGGTCTGCGCCACGATGTGGGTCGTGCCGTCCGCCTCGAGCGTGACCTTGACAGGCTGCTGGAGGCCAAAAAGGTGCAGCGTCTGGCTGGCGATCGACGCGTCGGCGGCCATCGTCCACGCCCCGGTCGCGGGGTTGAAGGCGGGACCCAGCGCGGGGAGGGGCCCGGCGCCGGCGAAGGCGGCGTAGAGCACAGCCGCGGAAACGAGGATCGCCGCGAGCAGGTTGAGGGCGCTTCGAGCTCGGCGCGGCCTCCCGGACCCCCGGGCCACAGCGACCCGATGCCCTGGGAGCGGCGTTTCTTCTTTGGCAGGGGCTCCGATCGCGGGGTCGAAAGTCATTGCGGGAAGTTTGAGCTACGCGCCTCGTTGGTTGGTAATCTTTGCAGCCGGGCCAGGGGGTCGACGGGGTAATTCCACCAGCCCGAAGGGAATAGATCGGTGCAGCCAGGCATCGTTGGTCTGAGGGGAGCGATCGCTGCCGCCTGGGAGGACGATTTGCGCGCCGTGCGCGAGGATCGGTACGACACGGCGGTGGGGAAAGAGGCGCTGGCGTTCATCCAGCGGTGCTACTCGCTGGTGTCCGACCTGCGCGCACCGATCCAGAAGGCGTGGGGCTCGGGAGGCCACGTCCACGTCGCGGACAGCGCCAACGTGACGGGGCCGGGGCCACGCGTGTCACAGACGCGAATCAAGCTCCGCAACCATGGCGAGCTGGTCGTGGTCGAGGCGTTCACGTACGTCGACGGCACCGCCAAGCACAACCCGTCTCTGGGCCTGGATCGCGAGATCAGGGTTGTCGGTACCGGCACGTTGGGCTTCGTGCAGGAGCTCTATCGCACGACGGTTGACTTCTTGCAGGTGGCCCTGAACCTCGACCTGGCGCTCGGCGGATCTGCGTGGCTCTACGAGCAGGCGATCGCCGATCACTTCGTGGCCACCGGGAAATGGCCGTTGATCGGAGACCTGTACCAGAGGGTCACGCGGGAGCTCGCCGTCGAGGACAGCTTCGAGCGCGTGGTCGCGATGTTCGGGCACTCCGCAGAGAACGGTGAGGGGACCAACGGATTCGGAGCCGCGGGCGCTGACATCGAGGTGGCGCTGACGGTGGAAGAGCTGCACCGCTGCCGCGACACGCAAGGCGACCTCGAGAATTTGGTCCAGGCGGTGCGCATGGCCGTCACGGCGGACCAGGAGAACCGCCCGCTCACCAGCGAGGAGGTGTCGCGAGAGCTGACCCTCGAGGAGCTTTCGATCATCAAGCTGGGCCGGCTGCTCGCGCTGTCTCCAGAGGTGTGCCGGGAAGGGGAGTTTTCCACGGACTACCAGACCTGGAGCGTGCTGCCCTCCTACAACGTGCACTTCTTCCGGCGCGCCAACACGATCGACGAGTACGTGGTGGTGGCGGCTCGGATCGGCGCCAAGTCGGACTCGGACGTTGTGCGCGGCTCCCGCCCTCCGACCCCGATCGGCGCCGAGACGGCGACCACCCTCCCGGATGGGATCGTGACGTTCCTCATGACAGACGTGGTGGAGTCGACAGCGCTGTGGATCCAGGGACGCGCGCAGATGTATTCGGTCATGCGGCGCCACGACCAGCTGCTCACCGCCGCCATCGAATCGAACGGCGGGATCGTGCTCAAGGAGCGTGGTGAAGGCGACAGCTTTTTCGCCGTCTTCCTGCGCGCGACGGATGCCGTCGTCGCCGCCCTGGATGCTCAGAAGGCCATCCTCTCCGAGCCGTGGCGAGACGAGATCCGGATCAGCGTGCGGATGGCCGTCCTCACCGGTGAGGCGGACGCGCAGGACCGCGACTACCGGTCGCCCGCCGTCAATCGCTGCGCCAAGCTGCGGCGTCGCGCGGTCGGCAGCCAGGTGCTCGTTTCGGAGACCACCTACTCGATCGTGGCGGACATCCTGCGCGACGATGTGCAGCTCGTCAGCATCGGCAAGCGGCGGCTCGAGGGCCACGAGCGTCCCGAGGAGATCTACGTGCTGCGGCACCCGGAGGTCGCACTCGAAACCGTCGTCGCCGAGGACCAGATCGTCGCTTAGGGAAGCTATTGGCCGAAAAAGGCGTTGAAGTTGATTCAATGAAGGCGACCAGCACTCCCAGCCGTCTCGGCGTCGATCGATTCTCCGTCATCCTCGTCGCGGTCGCGGCGACGATGTGGGTTTCCGACGCCTACTTCCGCAACCAGCTGATCACGCACCTGAGCCCGACCCAGATCGTGGTCGCCGAAGATGGGCTGATCGCCCTGTTCTTGCTGCCGGTTTTGATCCGCAGCTGGCACGAGGTTCGGGGGCTCGGGACGCGAGGGTGGCTCGCGGTTGGACTCATCGCCGTGGGCGCACAGTCTCTCGCCACAATCCTGTTCACGGCGTCGTTCTCGTACCGGATCTACGCCGAGACGCTCGTGCTTCAGCAGACGCAGCCGCTGATCGCCATCCTGCTCGCCTGGATCGTTTTGGGTGAGCGCCGGCGCCCGTGGTTCTGGCCGGCCGCCGCGGTCGCGCTTGTGGCCGTCTACCTGGTGGTGTTTGCCAAGGACCCGCTCGCACCGGTTTCGGCGCTCCAGAGTGGCCGCCTCGAGGCAGGGCTTCTGGCCCTCGGGGCGGCGGCTTTCTGGGCCAGCGGGACCGTGCTGGGCCGTTATGCCCTGGGATCGATCAGCTTCTGGAGCATGACCTCGCTGCGCTTCACTCTGGCGCTGCCCGTGCTGGTGGTGATCGTGCTGGCCCAGTACGGGTTTTCCGGCTTCGGCCACTACCGCACGACCGACTTCGTACCCAACCTCCTCTGGATCGCCATCGTCCCGGGCCTGCTCGCGCTGCTGCTCTACTACCGGGCGCTCTCGAAGACCCCAGCCTCGCTGGCAACGATCGCCGAGATGGCTTATCCGGTGGCCGCCACCCTGATCTTCTGGCTGCCTACGCCTGTCGGTTTCAACCAGCCGCTGCTCCCGCTCCAGGTCGTGGGCACGGCGCTCCTGCTCGGCGTCATCGTTTTCCTCAACTGGTCCAAGGAGAAGGCGCCGCCGGTGATCTTGCCGATTGGTGCGCTCAAGCCGGCAGAGGGTTAGGGCTCCACAGCTGCTGGGCGCGCACTCCTAATCCGTGCACGACGGCCGTGAATGCGTCTCGTTGCTCGAGGCGTTCGGGGCCGAACATCTCCGCGAGGTCGGAGCGAAAAGCCGGGATGTACGCCGAGCCTCCGGTGAGCAGCACGCGGCCGACATCGTGCGGCGTGACCTTTGCCTCTGTGAGCGACCGCGCGATGGCCTGACGCACCAGGTCGAGCTCGGGCCGGATCATCGATTCGAAGGCCGATCGCTGCACCGTGACCGCTAGCCCGAGGGGAGGGAATCGCAGCTCGGTGACCTCGGAGCTCGACAGCGCGATCTTGGCCGACTCGATCGCCTTATAGAAGTCATAGGCATGGCCGTCGTACAGCAGCGCGTGGACGAGGCCGGCTTCCGTCCCGCCGATGCGGCTGAGGATCGATGGGATGCCTGGGTCGGCCATGAGCAGCCGCACGGAGCTCGCCGTGCGGAGCTCGTTGAAGAGCCAGCTCGGCAGCACGTCGAGTCCGAGAGCGGGGCCGACGCTGGTCTCGAACAGGACGCCGTCGAGTATCTCCCCGCCGACCGCGACGCCCGCCATGCCGGCGATCCGCGGTTCGCCAACACGCGAGTCCATCACGGCGACGTCAAACGTGCCGCCTCCAAAGTCGACCGCGATCTCGACCCCGCGGTGCGTCGCCTCGCCGATCACCGCGGCGGTTGGTTCGGGCAGGAATGCCACCTCGGTGAAACCTGCGCTGCGGGCCGCCGCCTCGAGCCTGCGGAAGGCCTCTTTGTCGGAGGCCTCGCGATTGTCGGGGTCCGCGCCCGCGAAAACGACTGGGTGTCCGAGGACGACCGAGGTCGCCGCCTGGCCGGCCGCGGAGTCGGCCTCTTCCTTCAGGCGCTTCAGGACGACGCTGACCAGGGCGCCGACGCTGAAATCGGTGGCCCAGCTGTTCGTGCCGGAGAACCCGAGCTTCGCCAGTTCGTGCTTCACCCCAGACAGCAGCCGCGCGTCGCTGCAGCCGCCGCCCTTGCGGTACTGGCGGCAGTCGGTGTCCCATCCGTAGGGCGCGAGCGGGCACTTCCAGCAGTCGGTCTTCTCGTGGCCGGACTTGAGGAACGTCCTGACGGCCTGGTCGCCGGCAGTCCGGCGCCCGGCGCGATGCAGGTAGACGAACGATGGAAGCGTTCTCGCGGAGCCGAGCGGCACCACCTCGACCCGGTCGGCGTACGCGATGGCAACAGCGCTGTTGCTGGTGCCGAAGTCAATGCCATAGCCGAGTGGACGGCTGGTCACCGAACCGACTATAAATGTCGACGATATGGCTGAATACGGAACCTCCGTGGAAACGACGGCGTCACCGCAACAGGTCTGGAAGATCTGGTCCGACATGTCCACCTGGGGAGACTGGAACCCGAACGTTTCGACGATGGAATGGACGGGCGGGTTTGTGCAGGGGAGCGAAGGCGTCATGAACACGAAGGCCGGCCAGCACCACAAGATGAAGCTGGCCGAGGTTCAGCCTGGGCAGTTCTTCGCGCTCGAGACGAGCGTCGTCCCGCTGACCCGCTTCCGGTTCAACTGTCGGGTCGAGAACCCGGGAGGCAAGACGAAGATCAGTCAGATGGTCGAGGTCAGAGGGCCGTTGGGGCCGATCATGGGGGGCATGCTGGGCCCGCAGGTTTCCAAGGAATTCGGGACCCTGCTGGCCAACCTGGCCAGAAGGGCGGAAGCGGGCTAGCTCTCGGGAGTCAGGCGCCCGAGCGCTGCGCTGACGGCTTCCGCTTCGCCGGGCTTGAGGAGCGTGGCCAGGTTGCGATCGAGGCTGCGCAAAAACACGGCGTGAGCTTTTTCATACGCCTCACTTCCTTTTTCGGTCAGGTGTGCGAAGACGCCGCGGCGGTCGGTCGGGCACGAGTGGCGATCGATCAGCCCGGCCTTGATCATCTGATTCAGGCGGCGTGAGACGCCGCTGTCTGTGATGCCTTCGATGCGCGCGAGGTCCTGGAATCGGAGCATCGCATTGGGCGCGCGGTGGAGGTGGGCGAGAACTTCGTACCAGCTGAGAGGAATCCCGGTCGTGGGGAGCATCTCCTTCTCGATGGCGGCCGTCATCGACGAGTGGGCGCGGGAGATGCCTTCCCAGAGCTCGACGGCCTTGGTGCTGGACAGTTTGGCCACGGGGGTAATCCTATTCATTGATCCACACACATATAGAAGGACGAGGGGAACCATTTCAGTCCCCCTCGTCCTGTCGGGCCTTACGAGGCCTGTGCCAGCTCTCCGACTTTGACGACGATCTCGGAGTCGACCTCGAGCTTGATGGTGTGGCTTGCGAAGGGCACGGTGCCGGCGACTCCGTCCCAGTTCAGGCCCCAGTCCATGCGGTTGATCTGGCCGCGCGCGCTGATGCCCACGCGCTCCTTGCCGCCGAAGGGGTCGGGCAACCGGCCTTCGATGGTCGCCTCGAGCACGATTGGCTTGGTGGTCTCCTTGATGGTGAGCTCGCCTGTGACGCGGAAGTTCTCCTCGTCGACCGGCTCGATGCCCGTGAGCTTGAAGGTGATGTAAGGGTGCTTCTCGGCGTCAAAGAAGTCGGCGCTACGAAGGTGGGTGTCACGCTGATCGCTGCGCGACTCCAGGCTTGCCACGTCGATCTTGACCTCGCCGCGGGCCTTGGTGTAGTCGTCGTCCGGGCTCTCGAACTCGCCCTCGAATTTGTTGAAGCGCCCGCGCACCGTGGACACGGCCAGATGCTTGGCAGTAAACCCGAGATGCGTGTGCGCCTGATCGATTTCGTACTTGATCATGGATTTCCTCCTGGGAACGAAGTGATTTGCACCTCTATCTACTTGCGTGCGCAAGCAACTATTCCAGGTAGGCGGTGGCTGCGCTTTTCCTCTGCCGGTAGGCGAGCGTCGACTTGCGCCAGCTGACGGCTATCCCGGCCAGCATGGCCGCCAGGAAGATGGCCAGGGCCCCGGCGAACAGGATCGGTCCGAGCTTGCCCGAGGCGAGCGCCGGCCCGAGCGGGGTCCAGTCGACGGTCGCGGCGGCGTTGAGCCACGCGACGAGACCGGACCCGAAGGCGATCAGGGCGAGCGTCCAGCGCTTCTCCGAGGTCGACATCTGGGAGAGATCCAGGCGGCGGGGTCGCGTTGAAACCGGGGCCCTGGCGATCCGGGTGAGGAGGGCGAGCCACACGAGCAGCATCACGATTCCGATCGCCAGCGCGACCTTGGGGTAGGCCGTTTGATCGATGGGTGAGAGGTCGGACGATCCCGCCCAGGCGGCCATCGGGAGGAACCAGATGGCGCTGGTTATGGCCGCGGCGCCGGTCCGTCCATAGCGCTCGACAAGAGTGTTCACCTGGTAGTTCTCACGAGGACAAATGGTGAGCGAAACACGCCTCGGGTCCTCTCTCGCCGTCACGGTAACGGTGTCCTGATCGTCGCGATTCAAATACGAACCCAGAGAGGGATCAGGAGAATACGTTGCCAGTAGTCGCAGAAGCGGGCGTGAGCCCGCGCACATTCGGATCGTTCGCGGAAGCGGGTGTAAGCCCGCGTCTGCTCGCCGCCCTGTTGAAACAGGGCATCACGGAACCCGTCCAGGTCCAGGCAGAGGCCATCCCGGCCTTGCTTGCGGGTCGCGACGTCGTCATGGAGGCGCAGACCGGTTCCGGCAAGACGCTCGCCTATTTGATCCCGATGGTCGAGAAGCTGCCGCGCGGCGGGGCTGGACCTCGGGCGCTCGTCGTCACGCCGACGCGGGAGCTTGCGCTGCAGGTGGAGAAGGTGCTGCGCACCCTCGCCCCCGATCTCCGCACAACCGTGCTGTACGGCGGTGTCGGATACGCCACTCAGCGGCTTGCTTTGAAGCACGGCGTCGATGTGGTCGTCGGCACACCAGGTCGGATCATCGACCTGCTGGGCCAGGGCAAGCTGTCGCTGTCGCGCATCGAGTACCTCGTGCTCGATGAGGCTGACGAGATGCTCGACGCGGGTTTTGCTCCGTCGGTCGAAAAGATTTTGGGGTTGACGTACGAACCGCAGACAGTGCTCGCCTCGGCGACCATGCCGAGCTGGGTGACGACGATGGTCTCGAAGCACACGCACGAACCGGTGCAGGTGCGGCTCGAGTCCGACCACGCCGAGCGCCTGGAGCACGGGATGGTTCGGGTCGATCGCGAGAACAAGCTGCAGACATTGAGCCGGCTGTTGCGCAGGCACAAGGGCAGCGCGATCATCTTCGGTCGCACGAAGCACGGCGTCAAGAAGCTCAACCACAGCCTTCGGCAGCTGGGCCACAACACCGTCGAGCTGCAGGGCGACTTGTCGCAGCTGACACGCGACCGTGCGATGAACTCGTTTCGCGAAGGGCGCAGCCAGATTCTGGTCGCCACGAACGTCGCGGCTCGAGGCATCGACGTCGTGAACGTCGGGTTGGTCGTGAACTTCGAGCTTCCCGATTCCGCGCACTGGTTGACCCATCGCGTCGGGCGCACGGCCCGGATGGGAGAGCTGGGACGCGCGCTGACGTTCGTCACGCCCGAGGATGAGCCGGCCTGGGTGAAGCTCAGCCGCCAGGGGGCGCCTGACATCCGTGAGATCGACACCAGAATGCTGCTCGACGAGGGCAGCTGGCATTACAGAGAGGGCCGCCCGATGCAGTCGCGTCCCGCGACCTCCGCTCCCCGGTTCAACCGGAGTCGGGGGCGCACGAACAGCAAATGGCGTCCTAGGCGGTCTGCCTAGGCGCTCTTCGGTCCACCAATCTGCGCGCCGAAGAATTTCATGGCCCGGGTCCATGAGTCTTCGGCGGCAACCTCGTCGTAAGACCCCCGGCTCGCGCGTCCGCACAGGCAGACCGAGATCGTAGAGGGGCGGAAGGTGGGCGGTATCATCAACATCTCGGCTAGGCGTTTCGTGGGGCCGTGGCGCAGTTGGGAGCGCGTCTGACTGGCAGTCAGAAGGTCAGGGGTTCGAATCCCCTCGGCTCCACCAATCCGAGCGCAGACGGTACCCGAGGGCCTGGAACCCTTCGTTTGCAGGGCTCCAAACCCCATACCCCAGCATGGCGACTTCACCGATCAGCACCTGTAGACCTTGATCGTGGGAGCCAGGGGGATTTGCGGGCCTTGCGCAGCTGGCCTCTGGAGCTGATTCTCATTAGGAACTATCCTGGCAAGATCCACCTGTTGGGGACCGATGTTGTGATGCCGCACATGCAGGGCCCGGAGCTCGCAAAGCAAGTCGCTGCTTTGCACTCGCAGATTCGGGTTTTGTACATGTCCCGCTACGCGCCGCCAGCTCTCGATGCGGATGCGGTGGTCGTCGCTTGAACTCGAGCGCGGGATCGATCATCCGGCACCGGATCTTGATCGTCGATGACGCACAGGACAACGTCGACATGCTGGAGGCGTTCCTCGCCGAGGAGGCCAGTGCCATCAAGAGCGTGACCCAATCGAGCCAGGTCGAGCGCGTCTTCAACGAATTCGAGCCCGACATCATGCTCCTCGACCTCCATATGCCCGCGCCGGACGGTCTCGAAATCTTGAGGAACCTGCGCAGCGTGCGCGAGAGCCTTGGCTTTTTGCCTGTGATCGTGCTCACGGGTGACACTGGACGGACAGCAAGGAACAGCGCTCTACTGCTGGGCGCCGACGACTTTCTGATCAAGCCACTCGACCGCCAGGAGGTGGTGCTTCGAGTGCGCAACCTGCTGCGCACGCGCCGTCTTTATGTTGAGCTTGCCGAAGCAAACCAAGCGCTGGAGAACAAGCTGCACTGAAATCGGCGTGCCAGACTTGATGCGTGTTTGCGAGCTCTAACTATCCGCCCGACGTTGAAGCCGCCGAACGTTTTGTCGCCGAGATGCGCCACGGAACGCTAATCGCGATCTCTCCCGAAGGCTATCCGCAGGTGAGCATCCTGCCTTTCGTCAAGACGGACGATCTGATCGAGCTGCACTGCGTCCAGGCCGACCCGACCTTCGACGCCGTGCGCGCCAACCCTCGAGTGACATTTTTCGTCTCCGACTTTCTCGCCTGGTCGCCTCACAGCTGGGTGGATGACCGGGACGCCGGCCGCGCCACGCTTCATTTCCGAGCTGTCGCCTTCGAGTGCGACGTCGAACTAACGTCGACGAATCCGGAAGACGTTGCCGGAGCGCTCAGCCGGCTGCTGGCTGCCTATGAGCCCGGGGCTTCTTATGAGCCGGTCAAGATGGGCGACTTCTACGGCTCGCGGCTTCGCCGCCTCGCCACCATGCGCTTGCGCGTGGTCCGGAGCCACATCAAATTCAAGACCGGGCCCGCCGGGACGGTGGCCGCCAAGCGGCGGGTGGCGGCCAATCTGCGTGATCGTGCGGAGCCCGGCGATCTCCGAGCTGCCGAGGTCATCGAAGCCTCGCTCCGCTAGCCGCAGCCGGCTGGTCCAGCCTCACTGAAGGGGGAAGGGTGACTGCCACCAGTGCGGCATGTCGTCGACATCGATCGCGCTCACCCACTTGACCCAATGAAAGCCTCGCCCATCTGACACCACCAGGCGCGCCGGAAATCCGTGCCCTGGATCGAGCACCTGGCCGCCCACGCGCGTCGCCAGGAGCAATGAGCTCGCACGATCAAGCGGAAAACGGCGGTCGTAGCCGGTGGATGACACGACACGGATCGACGCGCCATCCGCTTTTCCGATCAGGCGATCCAGCCGCACACCGGACCAATCCTGTGTCGAGAAGAAGCCGCCCGTGCAGTCCAGCGTCGCCGTCAACCGGTCGTCGAAAGCGACAAGCTCGTCATACGACCAGTCGCGACCGGCCGCGCGCAGCCGCCACGTGGCGCTTTCAATGTTTGGAATCGCGTCGAACATCCATGAGCTGACAGGCATCAGGTCGGGCTGGAACGACGCGGCCTCGTACGAGCCCGTGAAGCGCCGCGCCGCTCCTGGCATCCCGGTCGCCCGGACGACCATCTCGGTTGCCGCATAGGCGACCGCTGCGCCGGCGACGACCGCTCCACCACGCAAGACATTGCGCCGAGACAGATCGGTGGGGCGCGCGCGGACGCGGCGCGCGACCACGTGCCAGATCACCAGGGGAACCACTGCAATCGCGGCGCCCACGTGAAAGTCCATCGCCGTGAGCGGGCCTATGTAAACGAGCAGGCCGGTCGAGTGAAGCAGACCGGCCACCAGCGAGACCAGCACGAGCACACCCAGGAGAATCGACGCCCACCGTCCCGGCCGAGGACGCGCGAGCCCGCGCCGCG
>WNFD01012913.1_pt1 | contig 11041 bp, 7 predicted proteins | sample 5400491 | NCBI WGS metagenome assembly WNFD01 (sample SAMN13153343, study PRJNA577476) | soil metagenome | isolation source: 120 cm saprolite under Douglas fir tree site 2 hole 2 replicate 2 | place: USA:California | collected 2015-04-18 | reverse complement strand
CCCGGCCGTTCCACGACCCTCGTCTCACCGAACAGCGCAACCCGCGCAGCGAGCGTATCGACGTCGCCTCGAGCCTCGAAATCGTGGACTTGATCAATGCCGAAGACCAGGGCGTCCCTGCGGCTGTGCGCCGGGAGCGTGCAACCATCGCGCGCGCGATCGACCTAGTCGTCGCGGCGATCGGCGCAGGCGGCCGCCTCGTCTACCTCGGGGCGGGCACCTCGGGGCGCCTGGGCGTGCTGGACGCGTCGGAATGCCCGCCCACGTTCGGCACACCTCCCGAGCTGGTCCTCGGGATCATCGCGGGCGGTCCCAAGGCGTTGGTGCGCAGCGCCGAGGGCGCCGAGGACGACGTCAACGCCGGCGCGGCGGCGATTGACGCAGCTCGCGTGGGCGCCAACGACGTGGTCATCGGGATCGCGGCGAGCGGCACGACGCCGTTCGTGCGCAGCGCGTTGGCTCGGGCACAGACGCTCGGGGCGAAGACCGGACTCGTGTCGTGCTCCGACCCGCCGGCCCAGCTGGCGGCGACCTGTGACGTGGTGATCTTTCCGAAGGTCGGTCCCGAGGTGCTCACCGGATCGACTCGGATGAAGGCTGGGACGGCGACCAAGCTGGTGCTCAACTCCATCACCACCGGAGCCATGATCCGGCTCGGCAAAGTGTACGGCAACCTGATGGTCGATCTGATCGCGACGAGCGACAAGCTGCGCGATCGCGGCGAGCGCATCGTCATGGAGTGCTGCGGGGTGGACCGCGACGAGGCCCGAGCGGCGATCGCGGCGGCGGGGGGAAGCGTGAAGCTCGCGATCGTGATGCTCGTCGCCGGGGTCGGGAAAGACGAGGCGAGCCACCGGCTTGAAGAGGCCGCTGGGTTCGTCCGCCGCGCGGTGGGCGATCCCCCGCGCGTCCCCCGCGGATGAGCGATGGCCTCGCCGTCGGCCTGATGTCGGGCACCTCGCTGGACGGGGTCTCGGCGGCGCTCGTCCGGCTCGTCGAGCGGCCACCCGCGGCAGCGCTGGTCGCGTTCCGCCAGGAACCCTACACGGCGGCAGAGCGCGGCCAGATCATCGAGACGATCGCCCGCGGCGGCGCGAAGGAGCTGGCCATCCTGCACGTCGCGTTGGCCGAGCGATTCGCTGGCGCGGTGCTGCAACTGCTCGCTACGGCGCACGTCGGTCCCCGCGACCTCGCGTTCATCGCCTCTCACGGGCAGACGGTCTGGCACGAGCCAGGGCGCGCGTCGCTGCAGCTTGGCGATCCCGCGGTTCTCGCGGAGCGCGTCGGGGTGCGGGTGGTGAGCGACTTCCGCGCTCGCGACGTGGCGGCGGGCGGGCAAGGCGCGCCGCTGGTGCCCCTGGCGGATGTGATGCTCTTCGGCCACGAGGCCCGGGGCCGCCTGTTACTCAACATCGGCGGGATGGCGAACGTGACTTGGGTGCCGCGCCGCGGCGTGACGGAAGGCGCGCTCGCGTTCGACACTGGGCCGGGGGTCGCGGTGATCGACGCCGTGACGCGCCGGCTCGACCCCGGCGCCACGCACGACCGGGACGGCGAACGGGCGCGTCGCGGCAAAACGGCGGCCAAGACGCTGGATACCCTCCTCGCCGATGCGTACTTCGACCGGCCGCCGCCCAAGAGCACCGGGCGGGAGCGCTTCGGCATCGCCTATGCAGATCGGCTGATCGAGCTCAGCACGAAGGAAGGCGGCTCCGACAACGACGCCGTGGCGACGGCGACGGCCCTGACGGTCGAAACGATCGCGCGCGCCATCGAGCGGTGGACACCAGCCGGAAAGGACGATGAGCTCGTGATCTCGGGAGGCGGGGCGCGCAATGCAACGCTAGTAGCGTGGTTGGCGGCACGGGTGCGGCCCCGGCCGATCCTGCCGTTCGACCAGCTGTTTTTCGACGGGGATGCGAAGGAGGCCGTGGCGTTCGCGTTCCTCGGAGCCCTGACGTTGGCCGGCAAGCCGGGTAACCTTCCCGCGGCCACTGGCGCGCGCGGTCCCAGACTGCTCGGCCACGTGACCCCAGCTTAGGGAGCGCGAATCCCCTGCTGTCGTAGGTAGCTCAGCACGTGCGCCACCGGCACGGCGTAGATGATCTTGCCGTTCGACTCCCGCTCGCCGCCGTACAACACGGCCACCACCCGCCCGTTGCGGTCGAAGATGGGGCTCCCCGAGGAGCCCGGGGCGCCATAGCCGTCCACCTGCACGACACCCCGCAGGACCTTGCTCGCTGTGCCGACGGTGAGCGTCGGCTCGGCGACGAAGTTCTGGACGTCGCTCGACTGCCCCTCCATCGGCAGGTCGAAGCCCAGCGGGTATCCGATGATCGCGACCGGATCGCCGCGCTGCAGGGTGAGCGCGTTGTGCTCAATGCCGAGCACCCGTGGGGTGCCGCCGCGGATGTCCACCCTCAGCACGCCGACGTCCGCGCTGTCGGAAACGCCGATCAGCCGGCCGGGGAACCACTGCCGGGAGCCGGAGAACTTCACCGCGATGCGCTGCGGCGTGCGGTTTCCCTCCTCGCCCGCCAGGACGTGTTTGTTGGTGACCATCGTGCCCTGGGAGTCCACCGCGAATGCGGTGCCGCTGAAGCGTTCGTCTCCGGGGAATTCGACGATCACCATGGCCACGGCGTCCTGGTTCTTCTGCGAGATCGCGCGGTAGTCCACCGCCGCCGCCCCGGCGATGCCGCGCTGGCGCCGCTCGGCGTCGTCGAGCTCGGCTCGCAACCGGGTCATCGCCGCCGCGTCGCCCGAGCTTCCCGCGATGACGAGTTGGCCGCGTAGCCGCGCCACTTCCGTCTGCGATTGCTGGAGGGCCTGCCGCACCGTCTGGATCTGGTCCTGGAATTGCGACAGGAGATGGTTCATCTCAGTCGTGAGGCTGTCGGCGCGATGCTGCAGGCCGGCCAACTCCCGCGAGGCACGTGCGTTCCTCCACTGGATCCACCCGAACGCCAGGACCGCGAGGAACAACAAGGCAAAGAGCACCTTGGTAGTGCGGCGTAGTTGGTTGGTCTGGCGGGCGACTTCGACCGCGATGCGGACGGCGGTGCTGGTCCTCCTCGTCGGTGCGCCTGGCGGCGGGCGAGTGGAGGGGGGGACGTGGAGGGAGGGGGGGGGGAGGGGGGGGCCGGGGCGGGCGGGCGCCGCAGGGACCAGCTGTCGCGGCTGCGACGCGCGCCCCGCGGCTGCCTCCGCCACCGTGCTCCCCGTGACGGCGTCGTCGGTGCCGAGAATGCGGAACTCCACAGCCGGCCCCTTGGCCCCGAAGCCGATCACGTCACCGTCGTGCAGCGGGGTGTCGCCCGTGATACGTGTGCCGTTGACGAAAGTCCCGTTCCGGCTCCCCAGATCCTGGATGACGAACGTTTCGCCGCGGCGCACGATGGCGGCGTGGCGGGCCGAGACGTCGAGGTCGCGCTCGGCGTCGAACCGGACGTCGGAGAGGGGGTGGCGGCCGAGGCCGACGTAGGCCTTAGCGAAAGCTTCGGTTTGTCCGACTCGCGCCCCTGAAAGAAACTTGAATTGGGCCTTCACGGACCGCGATTGACCCAGTAAAGCACGCCGGCGACGATCGCCACCGCGAGCAGCGTCGCGAAGATCAGACGCCAGCGCGCCTGCTTCGCCGGGAGCGGCGCCGGGCTGCCCTTGTAGATCGGCACGGGCTCGGTGCTCGTCTCCGTATCGATGAGCGGGTAGATCTGATGCCCAACCTCCTCGCGCGCATCGGCTGGACGGAGACCGTCGCCGTCGAACCGGGCCACGATCACCGTGATATTGTCCGGGCCACCGCGCTGATTGGCTAGCGCGATCAGCCGGTCGCACGCCTGCGAGAGGTCGCTCGAACGGCCGACGATCTCGGCGATCTCTTCCTTCCTCACCTGGCCCGAGAGGCCGTCTGAGCACAGCACGAGGACGTCGCCGCGGCGGAGCTCCTGGTGGGTCAAGTCCACCTTCACCTTGGGATCCGGGCCCAGCGCCTGGAGAATGATGTTGCGGCGCTCGCTGTGGGCCGCTTCCTCTTCCGTTAGCTCGCCCGCCTCCACGAGGCGCTGCATCAGCGACTGGTCCTTGGTGAGCTGCACCGCCTCGCCGTTGCGTATCAGGTAGGCGCGGCTATCCCCGACCTGCGTGATGTACACGTGGTCCACCAGCACGCCAGCCGCCGTCGTGGTCGTGCCCATGCCGCGGACTTCGGGGTGGGCCTTGGCGTGGGCGTGGATCTGCCCGTTGGCGACCTCGACCGCTTCCTTCAGCCGGTAGGCGAACCGCTGGGGGGTGAGCTCCTTCTCGGCGCCCCACATCGTCTGCATCTGGTCGTAAATGGTGTCGGTGGCCATCTGGCTCGCCAACTCGCCAGCCGCCGCTCCGCCCATACCGTCGGCCACGACCAAAAGCGCGCCGCGCTCGCCGACCTCCTGCTCGCGCAGGGTCGGCTGCAGGGAGCGCTCGCCGCGCGTTAGGTCCGCAACGAGGAAACAATCTTCGTTGTGGTCGCGCGTCTTGCCGAGATCGCTCTTGGCGAAGATCTGCACCTTGATGGGCTTGGAGGAGCGTCCGAACATGAGTTAGTGCCTGCCCAGGCTCTGTTCGAGATCCCTACATGAGCTGAGGCCCGAATCGTACCCTAAGCCTGTGCTCGCCCACTTGAGCGCGTTCGCGGTGTCATTGCCCCTGTTGTACGCCTGCGCCAGCAGGCAGGCCGCGAATCCTTTGTCCTTCCTTCCGATCCCGGGCGAATTGAACGCGATCAGCGCGGAGTCCAGGATGACTGACGCTGGCCGCTCAATCAGCCCAATGAGCAAGTCTCCGATCGTCGCCGAGTCGAGGCCGGCGGCAACCGTGGGGCGACCACCCTTCGAGGACTCCTGACTGCGGTGCGTAACCACGTGCTCCTCGGGTTTGCTCGGCGCCTTGGTGTTGCCCAGGATCCTAGAGCGTGTAGTGTCACTCGCCGCCAGATGTCGTGCCGTGTCCGGCGGCACCGCGCTGCCGTCCGCCTTGGGCCCGAACATCAGCATTTTTGCCGCTGCCGCTCCACCTCCCAGCACCACGATCGCCCCCAAGAGGATCGGGACGAGGGGGCGTTTCTTCACGGGCGCCATTACCTTGGTCGCTGAGCCGCTCCGCCCCCGAGCCGGTGCGCGGGGCGGCTCCAACAGCTGCGTCTTGCTTTCGACGTCGGCCCGCGTCGCCGGCAGGGCCGCTCCTTCGAGCGTCGTTCCCACCACCGCCGTCACATCCGCCGCGAACTTGGCGACGCTCTGGTAGCGATCCGCCGGGGCACGAGTCAACGCTGCGTCCAGCACCTCCTGCAGCCCGGTCGGGAAGGCGAGATCGGGCCGCGCCACCGCCAGCTTGATCGGCTCATCCGTGAGGCGCTTTATCATCGTCTCCTGCACGGTCGTCGCCTCGAACGGCAGCTTGCCCGTCAACATGCGGAAGAACACCAGAGCCAGCGAGTATAGGTCACTGCGCCCGTCCACCTTGTCTCCCGAGAGCTGTTCGGGGCTCATGAATTCCGGCGTACCGACCACCAGGCCAGTCTTGGTGACCTTCTGCCCAGCTTCGTCGCCGCCGACCGCCTTGGCGATCCCGAAATCCACCACCTTCACTACGTCGGCGCCATCGCGCCCTTTCGCGAGCATGATATTGTCGGGCTTCAGATCGCGGTGCACGATGCCGAGATCGTGCGCGGCTTGTAACGCGTCGGCCACTTGCCGGAAGATGCGGACCGCCCGCGCCAGGGGCAGGGCCCCGTCGCGTCCCAGGAGGTCGGTGAGCGGCTCGCCCTCGACGAACTCCATGGCGAGATAGATGAGGCCGTCGGGCGTCTCCCCGAAGTCGTAGACGGCGCAAACGTTCGGATGGGTGATGCGGCTCGCGTTCGAGGCCTCGCGGTTGAAGCGAGCCACGGCGTCCGGGTCGTGTGTCAGCGACGGGTTCATCACCTTGATGGCGCTGCGCCGGCCCATCTTCACGTGCTCGGCGAGGTAGACCTGTCCCATGCCACCCTCGCCGAGCTTCTTCACGACGTGATACCGGTCGGCGATCACCTGGCCGACCAGGTTCGTGGCGGGCGCCGCGGCGCGCAACGTCGCCCCGTCGTTCTGACAGAACTTGATGTCGTCCGGGTACTCGGTCGAGCAGACGGGGCAGAGCTTCACGTGGGGAGCTCGATGCGCAGCAGTTTATCCCCCACGAGGATACGTGAGCGGTGTCGCAGCGGCATGTCGCCGCGCGCAGCCAGCGCGATCCCGTTGCGGCTTCCCGCGTCTACTACGACGAAGTCGGCGTCCTCGGAGCGGACCACGGCGTGTTGGGCGCTCATCGAGGGATCGTACGGGAACACCCAATCGCCCTCCTCGCGCCCGATGTGAACGTCGCGGCCTGGGGAGAGCTGCACCACATCTCGGGAGCTGCTGTCGGACCGTAGCTGGGTGAGCGAGGCGATGTCCGCGCTTGGGATCAGGCTGCCCATCCGCCGAGTTGCATCCGCTTCGGGCGCATGGGGGCCAGGATAGCCCAGCCGCCGGAACCGGATCACTTGGGAGCCGATGAGCAGTAGATCGCCGTCCGCCAACCGGTACGCCTCCTCCAGGAACACCCAGGTACCGTTGCGGCTGCCCAGGTCGCGCACCACGAGCAGGTCGCCCTCCCAGGAGATCTTAGCGTGCAGCGGTGAGAGGAAGGGGTCTTCGGGGAACCGAATGTCGCCATCCAGGCGACCGATCGTCGTGTCCATCGTCTTGCGCTCGAAGCGCTGGCCCGCAATGCCGGCTTGATCGAGCACCGTTAGCGTGATGCGGAAATCGCTGCGGGGAGAAGGCTTGCCCCCGGTGCGCACCAACGGGTTCCAGTCGGCAAGAGGTGCGCCGCACGTCGCGCAGAACTTGGTTCCGGCTTGCACGGCGGAGCCGCACCGCGCGCAAGCAGGGCCCGAGCCCGGCGCAGAGAGCCGCCGGCCACAATTGGGGCAGAACGGCTGCACTGCGCTCGTGAGGCCACCGCAGAAGGGGCAGGGGCTAACCTCGGCACTCGCTGCAAGCGTGGTCCCGACGCTTTGGGTGGCAGGGATGCGCGCTGAAGCGCGCCCCGACCCGGCTGCGGCGGCCCCTGCTTCCCCCCGTACGCCTTCCGCGGCGCTCGTGCGCTTGGCCACGGGTCCTGCCGTCGCGAGCGGCTTGCCGCAGTCAATGCAGAACTCCGCGCCGGCTTCATTGGCGCGGCCGCAGTAGGTACAGGTGGTCACCGAGGGCGCATCTCCACAGGGGGCTAAGTTACGGCTCGCCAATCTATTCGGCAAACTGATGGGTGTGCCAGCCCCCACATACAGTTACGCCGTCGCGTGGGGCGTTTTCTCCGCGCTTCAATTCGCCCGACGGGCGGACACAGGTTTGGGTGCTCGACTCATCGCCGACAGGACAGGAGGTCGTTCGCGGGCTTCGCGCCCCGAACGCGCTAGGATCGCCCAGTAGCGACCGGGGCGGCGTTCGCTCGAACATACAGTTCCGCCGACCACTTCAGCGTGTCGCGACGCTGCATCCGCAAGAAGCCATGTTGTGTAAGGAAGGCTTCCATATCCCGGGCCGAGTGCACGAAGCCCCGGAAGGGATTCCGAAGCAGGGCGCGCCCCAGATTCTGCGTTGCAACCGCCGCCCGCACATACCACCGGTCACGCGGGTATGAGAACGCCAACAAACGCCGGCTGCGGCCCAGTGCCGCCTCAAGCAACGGTTGGTAGGCGGGGTAGCAGCATACCACCCGATCCATAGTCACGACGTCGGCTTTCATAAGGTCCGAGGCAACGGTCACGAAGTCGCCCTGTAGCAGCTCGAGTCGATCAGAGAGGTTACGGCGACCAACCTCCAAATCCCGGAGCCCACATCCAACACCGTCTTCCCATTCCCTGCCCCGAGAATTGCGTCCCTCAGCAGGCGTGTCGTCGGATCGGGCCCCTGCTTCCGGTAGCGATCGAGATCGCGCCGGGCGATGGCGTCACTGAACTGCCGCTGGTTAGCGGCACAGAATGAAGAGCAGCAGGAGCTCATGTGGTCGACGACGAGGGCGGATGCCGCCTAGCGCCAGAGTTCACCCGCAAGCGAGTGAAACGAGCATCGCCTAACCAGCTCGGCGATACACTCACTCGTACCGCAGCGACTCGATCGGATCCACAGCTGCGGCGCGGCGCGCGGGCAAGATGCCGGCAATGAGCCCCACGCCGATCAGGAGGCCGACGCAGATGAGGGCGATGGGCCACGAAAGGCTCGGCCGCAGGATGTACTGCATCGCTGGGTTGCCTACCACCGGGATCGCATTTACCCCAATCACAATGAGCGTTGCTGCCGATAGTCCCAAGAGCCCGCCGGAGAGAGCGATCGTCATCGCCTCGAAGAGGAATTGCGCCACGATGTGCCTCCGGCGCGCACCGAGCGCGAGCTTGATACCAATCTCCTGGGTCCGCTCCTTCACCACGACGTACATGATGTTTGCGACACCGACGCCGGCGATCAGCAGAGTGAAGGTCCCTACGAGCCCCATGAAGATCTGGATGCCAAGCCCGACGGCAAGGTTCTCCTTCTCGCTCTCGATGAAGTCCCACATACCAAGGGCCCGCTCGTCCTTGGGGTCGAACCGGTACTTCCGCCCCAGTACTCGGTAAATCTCCGCCTTCACGAGGGGTCCCCGGGACGCATCGCGCGGCTGTACGATGAGGTGGTTCACGAACTGGTTTCCATAGATGGTGCGAAACGTCGAGTAGGGGATCACACCGCGGTCGGCGTCCGGTCCGTTATTGCTCGAGTCCTGGAACTTCTTCTTCAGCACCCCGACCACCGTGAACGGTAAGCCGTCGATGACGACGTTCTTGCCGATGGGATCCACGCCTTTGCCGAAGATCCGCTCCGCCAAGTCGTTCCCCAGGTACAGCACTCGCCGCTTCTGCGCGACGTCGGCGGCGTCAATGAAGCGTCCGCCCGGCGCGGGTTCCATGTGGCGCATCGCCTCGTGATCGAGACCTACGCCCTCGAGGAACGCGTTGGTGCGGGTCTTGCCTCTTTGATAAGAGGTGCCCCACCGCCCGTACGAGATGCTCCCCCGATCGACGTCCGGGATCGCGTCCCTGAGGAGATCGAGATCCTCTTCCACGAGGCGGATTCGCCTTCCTTGCCCCAAGCCCGCGAACGACTTGCTGGTTTCACCGCCGTAGACCATGAAGATCCGCTCGCCGGCACCCAGCAGGCCGTCGCGGATCGTGCGCTTGAGTCCCTCACCGAATGCCAGCAGGAGTACAACCGCGAGGGTCCCCCAGGTCACCGCAAAGAAGGTGAGGAAGGCCCGGGTGCGCTGCGCCTTCAGGTCGCCGATGAACCCCTGGAGGAGGATGTAGAACATGAGGGCGAGGTCGCGGCCGGCTTACGAGCTTCGCAGCGCTTCCACCGGATCCAGCGCCGCTGCGCGCCGCGCCGGCATCAGGCCCGCCGCAAAGGCCACTGCGGCGAGCAATGCTAGCGTCGCCGCCAGAACCTTTGGGGAGATGGTCGGCACGCCGACGAACTCCCTGATCGGCAACCCGCCCAGGGCGGCCACGAGCCCAAACGAGAGCAGCAGACCGAGCGTCGCGCCCAGCACCACGATCATCAGCGCTTCAGTGAAGAACTGCCGCATGATGTCGGCCCGCGTAGCACCCACGGCGCGCCGGACACCGATCTCAGGCGTTCGTTCCCGCACCACGATGTACATGATATTCGCCACTCCGATGCCGCCGACGAGCAGGGTGAGGCTCCCCACGATGGCGAAGAAAATATTGAAGGCGACGAACATCTTGCCAAAGCGGGTCTCCCACTCGCTAGTGTCCCAGAAGGCCAGCGCGTCCTTGTCCTTCGGGTCGAACTTGTACTTGCGTCCTAGCGTCTCGTACACGCGTTGCTCGGCCCGCTTGGTCATCTCCGGGGTCTTCGCGCGGTAGACGATGTTGTTCAAGAAGCGGTTGCCAAACAGGGCGTAGTGCGTCGTCGCCGGAATGAAGATCCGGTCCTTGTCCCGCTGTTGATAGGAGGAATTCTGCAGCTTGGGACGCATCACGCCCACGATCGTGAAGGGTGTGTCGCCTAAAAACACCTGCTGCGCTACCGGCGACCCGTCACCAAACAGGAGCTTAGCCAGCTCGTCGCCTAGCACGGCCACCCGCCTCCGCTCGGCGACATCGCGATCGTTGATGAAGCGGCCGCCCGCCTCGGCGATGATGTTGCGCATCACGCCATACACGGGGAGAATGCCCGTGACGCTGGGCGAGGCCGCCTTGACGCCACGCCGCACACGGGCGGTCCGCGTGATGAACTCGGGGCTGATGTATTCGATCTCGGTGACCTCGCGTGCGATGAGTTGCACGTCGTCCGGTCGCAGGGGGATCGGGCGGCCATCTCCGAAGCCGGCGAACGGCTTCGTGGTGCGCCCGCCGAAAAGAATGACGATCCGGTCGCCCAATCCGTGAAAGCGTCTCCTGGTTTGCCGCTCCAGGCCGACGCCAAAGGCCAGCAATACCACTACCGCCACGGTGCCCCAGGCAATCCCGAGGACGGTGAGGGAAGTGCGGAGCTTCTGTGCCCGCACGACGGAGAGGAACTCGCGCCACACGTCAGGTGATCTCGCGCGGCGGCGGCTCCACGAGCGAGTCGGTTACCTGCAAACCCTCCAGCACCTCGACGTTGATGGCGTCGGACAGGCCGGTCCTGATCCAGCGCTCCTCAGACTTGCCGGCGCCGGTGCGGACGGTTACGAAGCTGCTGTCGTGGCGGTGAGTGATGAGCCGCTCGGGGATGTACAACACGTTGTCCCGGCGGGAGATGATCACCTCCGCATTGGCCGAATAGCCTGCGCGGAGCGTCGCACCTTCTACATCGGTCAGGGCGATCTCGACGGGGAAGACTGTCGCCTGTTCCTGCTTGTGCGCCTTGAGCCAGATCTTCTTGAGCCGGCCCTTCACGCTAGCGTTGGGGAGTGCGCCGATCTTGATCGTCACGAGCATCCC
>WNFD01009554.1_pt1 | contig 11041 bp, 10 predicted proteins | sample 5400491 | NCBI WGS metagenome assembly WNFD01 (sample SAMN13153343, study PRJNA577476) | soil metagenome | isolation source: 120 cm saprolite under Douglas fir tree site 2 hole 2 replicate 2 | place: USA:California | collected 2015-04-18 | reverse complement strand
GTGCAAGATGGGATCACGGTGAAGGACGTTTACATCCTCAGCAACGACTTCGAATCCGGCGTCCTGCACCATCTTGACCGCGCGGGCAACACCGAGGTGGTACCAACGATTGGGATCAATGTGGTCATCCTCATCTTTCCGGCGGACGAAGAGCGGTCGAAAATGTGTATTCGGACTTATTTGTAGCAATTCGTTCAGCTCCGGTCCCTGGTAGCAATCCCGCAGCGCGCGGGCCACGCTGTACACTTCTGGGTGTGCAAGAAACTGATTGTATTTGTCATAGTCTGCAATCAAGAAGAAGCCGTTCGCCCCCGACTTCATTTTGGGAAACAGATTGTTCAGGTACTCGCTTACTACGTTGGGCGAGAGGTGGCAGAACACGCCGAAAGAAAAGAAGTAGTCGAAATAGTCATTCCGGACTTGGGTGAGCGAAGCGTCCAGCACCACGAGATAGCGAACATTGTTGGAATGCCCAATGTACTCCCAGAATTGGTTCCGTTCGGCAGGTATAGCGTCGAGGCAAACGACCTCTCGAGCTTGGCGTTCTATGAAACACTTCGTCCACGCGCCACGCCCGGGTCCGATCTCGAGGACAGTTGTGTTCCGGTTCACATACGGCCTGATGCATACCAAGTAGCAAGCATAGAGGATGCTCATGTACCCGCCGTCGATGAAGCTAGAGCGGGCGAGTGGGTCCAAAGGATCGCCTTCGAAGTACCCGCCGGGGTACCTTTCGCGAAAGGCTTCCGCTTCAACCTGCGCGCGTGAGTTTGGATGCATCATCATGCCACTGCCCCTCCTAAGGGGCCTTTCCGTGTTTCTGTTGTCCGTCACTACGTCGGAAGAAGACTAAGGAACGTAAACCAACACTACCGAATTGAACACAGATACCCAGCTCGAACTTCGTGGCCCTCTCCGGAATGGTCTCGTACTTTGCGTGTTCCAGGCCAATTCCCCGGAGGTGGTCCATGAAATCGCAGAAGCTTCCCCTGTTGGTCCTTGTCCTTTTCCCCGCCGCTGTCCCTGCCTTCGCCGAGCTGACACTGCCGCCCAGCGGCGATAACCAGCGGGCGACCGTGACCCAGCAGATCGGCCCGGTCGTCGTGTCGGTCGAATACTCGAGCCCCCGCGTGACGCTGAAGGGCGATAACCGGCGCGGCAAGATTTGGGGCCAGCTCGTGCCCTATGGTCTGACCAAGCTCGCCCCCGACTGCCCCCAGTGTCCGTGGCGCGCGGGCGCCAACGAGAACACCATCTTCACTGCCTCCCGCGACGTAAAGGTTCAGGGGCAGACGCTCCCCGCCGGAAAGTATGGGCTCCATATGATGCCCGGCAAAGAGCAGTTCACCGTCATCTTCTCGAAGAATTCCACTGCGTGGGGCAGCTACTCCTATGACGCCAAGGAGGACGCCCTGCGCGTGACGACCAAGCCGGTCAAGGCCGACTACCACGAGTGGCTTACTTACGAATTCATCGAGCGCGAGCCGGCCAAAGCGACCGTCGCGCTGGTGTGGGAGGATTTGCAGATTCCCCTTACTATCTCCGTCGACAACGCACCGGCGCTCTACTGCGCGGCCATGCACGACGACTTGCGTGGAAGCACCGGATTCGATTGGCACAATGTGCAGCGGGCCGCCGATTACTGCGTACGCAACAAAGTCAATCTTCAGGAAGCGATGACGTGGGCGAACCGCGCGAGCACGCCGTCGCTGGGTGGCGACGAGAATGTCGCCACGCTGATGTCGCTCTCACGCGCCCAGGCTGCGAACGGCCAAAGCGCGGAAGCAAGTAAGACGTTCGAGAGGGCGCTCGCGAGCCCTGCAGCGAAACCGATCGATTTCCACGTCGCTGGTCGCGCGCTGCTCGCCGAGGGGAAAAATGAGCAGGCGATGAAAATCTTCCAGATCAATGCCAAGCGCTTTCCCAATCAATGGCCCGTGCATGTCGGACTGATGCGCGGCTATGCGGCGACCGGCGACAAAGCGAAGGCGCTGGAGGAAGGGCGGCTGGCGGTGAAGCAGGCCCCCGACGATGGCAACCGCCTGAACCTCGAAAACGCGCTCAAGGCTATCGAGGCGGGAAGGAAAATCGATTAGAGAGCTCGCCGGGCAACGCCGGGTTTGATTCAGGGGGGTAGGAAGTCGCGGATTGCCGCCGCGATCTCTTCGGCATGCGTCTCCAGCGCGAAGTGGCCGGTGTCGAAGAAGCGGATGACCGCGCCGGGAATGTCGCGTTTGAACGCCTCCGCACCGGCCGGCAGGAAGAAGGGATCGTTCTTGCCCCATAGGAGTGACTCGCGTGCTCTCTTATCAGATCGAAAGGGAGTTGCGGGACGGCCGGCTGGTGCGGCTGCTCGCCGCTTACGAGCCCGACCCGCTCCCGGTGCACGTGGTGCATCCGGCCGCGGACGTTCCGGCGGCAAAAGTACGCGCGTTCGTCGACATCGCCGTCCCCAAGCTGCGCGCGGTGCTCGAACGCATCGCGGCCCTCCCGACGCGTTCTCCCGCTCGTTAGAGGCCGAAAGACGGATAAGATCAGACCGAGAGCGAGAACGGCATGTCCGGCAACTACGGCGTCTTGGACGAGATCCTCGCGCTGAAATGGATCAGACACAACATCGCCAGATTCGGAGGGGACCCGGGGCGGGTGATCCTCGATGGTTTCTCCGCAGGAGGGCAGGCTGTCCTGCTGCTGATGGTCTCGCGTCTGCCAGAATCCTATACAGGACGCAGTCAGGTCTCGACGAATGCGTACTCGAGTTTGATGTCATCTGGATCCGTGAAATAGAGGGCGCAGTAGGTCCTGAAATAGGGATAGTTCTTGGGCGGATCCAAGATCTTCGCCCCCTCCGTGACCAGCTTGTCGTGCAGCGCGTCGACCGCAGCTCTGTTCGGAGCTGCGAACGCCAGATGATGGAGGCCGACGTTGTAGAGTTGGAACTTGTTTTCCTGAAACTCGCTGAACGCCTCCCAGATGGTCATCGCGAAACTCTTGCCCGCGTACATCATCATGTGACCGTCAGGGCGGCGGTGCGGCGGTCCAACCACGTCAATAACTTTTGCAGCCCCTAGATACGAGAGCAGCGCCTCCCAGAAGGGCTTCGACTGATCCCAATGCGTCACCGTCAATGCCACATGACTGAATCCGAGTGCTTCCATCACCGCTCCTGTTGCGCCGATTGCAAGCTTTCCCGCGAATGGCAAACTTCGGGCTTCTGGCCCACTTTCGCAACAGCAGGAAAAGGCGTGCACCGTCGCCGATGTGTGGAGCCCTCCAGAGATGCGGTTGGTCCCCGTCCGGTAACATCCGCGGGAGAAGGCAGCTACAGACGGCCGAGGTCGCGACGCCCGGGGCGGGGCTGCCATAGATTCGGGCAATACTATTGTCGTTTATGCCACCACTCGCGAAGGGACTGGCAGCGCCCCCCTGAATCCAACGAGATCAGAAAGATGCCATCCAGTTTCGTTTTCAAGCCAGGTGGCACGCGGACAAAGGCCGCCCACCACCTGGCGATACCATGCTCCGCCGTGACTGCGAGGATCTCATAATCAAACTGGATTTGTTCTTCGGTTTTCGCGACCCCGGCCCAATATTCGTAGATCGCGGCCCGACCACGCAAGGGTTCGTCGAAGGGCGTCACTTGATAAGTGGCATCTTCTGCGTACAGCGATGCGGCGGCCTCCGGGTCACGGCTGGTCCATGCCCATCCATAAGAGGCCAGCCACTTATTGAAGGTTTCTCGATCCATATCTGTTTTTGTGACTACTACACCTCTGCAACGCCTCGAAACCGCAAATCAAATAGCTGAAGGAAAATGCAGAAGATCCCCGGACTCCGGCGTGCTGTCGTTCTGCTTCACGTTGTGGACAAGGGCGACCTGGTGTGGATCACCCCAATTACGAAAACTTTCAGAGAGACCTGAGCGTGATTGGACTCCGTCAGCGCCGAGTCCACGACGCACGCCGCTCGTTCGTGTGTCTCTCGCTGGCTGATGGTGCGCGAAGGGACATCCTCCGCTGGATTACGCACGGGCCCGAAGGCGACATCGTGAGCCTCTACACGACCCTTCCGTGGGACGCGCTCTGCGCCGAAGTCGCGAAGCTGAAAATTGACGTTCGCGCCGGCCAAAACTTCTCGAGCTGCGCAAGGCCGCGAGTTCAGGCGGGGACTCAGGCAGAGGCGACGGGCATTTACTACCGCGCTTACTACAGCCGCAGCGCGGCAACGGAAAAGCCGCGAGTGCCCAGGGCGGGACTCGAACCCAATTGAGGCGATGAAAAACATTCGTCAGGTCGTGCGGTTACCCCAGATCGCCTCGTTCTCACAAGAGTTTTCATCCCGCCCCGTCCGAACCAGTAGCACTGCTTCCGAGCCAAAACCGCGCTGGAGGGCAGCACTGGGGCAGCAAGAAAGTAACCCGCCGCGGCTCACTCAGAGAGGGCTCCATTTCGGATCCAGCTTCCGAGTGCGCTCGGTCACCCCTTCGTGAAGGCCGCGAGGCGCTCTCGCAACCAACGGCTGGCTGGAAGAATTGCAGACGCTCGAAATGCGGCTCGGGCGGTCTAAGCTCTCGTGACGCGCTGAGAGGCGGCCACTCGTTACGGTCTCTCGAGGTACGCGGCAGTCGACATCCCACCCGCCGTACACACGCCTACTATTGCGCGGCGACGGCCGCGGCGGGCGAGCTCGAGCAGGGTGGAACCGAGGTAGCGGATCCCCGACATGCCGTACGGGTGGCCAAGGGGGACCGCGCCTCCGTTGACGTTCGTGGTCTCCCACGGTGTCTCGAGCTGCGCCTGGTTATAAAGCGTGGTCACCGCGTAAGCCTCGTGGAGCTCCCACAGATCGATGTCGGCCATCGCGAGCTGATGATGCTTCACGACCTTGCGGATCGCAGGCGCGATCGCGATGCTCATCTCTTCAGGTGCTACCGCCGCGAGCTGCATGCCTCGGAACAAGCCGAGGATGGGTAGCCCGCGCCGCGCTGCGAGGTCTGCGTCCATCATGACCACGGCACCCGCGCCATCGGATAGCTGCGAGGCGTTGCCCGCCGTCGTTGTACCTCCTGGGTACACGGGCTTCAGCGCGGCGAGGCCCGCAAGAGTCGTGTCAGGGCGCGGGCCCTCGTCGCGGTCGAGCGTGACCTGCTGCTCGTGGCTTACCTTGGTCACTTTGTCGGTGACCTTCATCGTCGTCGTGAACGGAACGATCTCCTCTGCGAACTTGCCGGCGGCAGCCGCCGCGGCAACGCGCTGCTGGCTCTGGACGACGTATGCATCCTGCGCCTCGCGAGTGATGCCGTACTTCTTCGCGACGAAGTCGGCGGTCTGGTTCATCGTCCACCACACGGCGGGCATGCGCTGCTGCAGCGGCTCGTAGAAAAAGTCATTCAGGTTGAGGTTGAACTGAACAAGGCTGATGCTCTCGACGCCAGCGGCGATTGCGATCCTGGCCTCGCTAGTCGCGATCCGATTCGCGACGATCGACGCCGCGCTCAGTCCTGAGCCACAGTACCGATTCACGGTCATACCGGGCACCGCTTCGCCGAGGCCGGCATCGAGCGCGGCATTGCGCGCTACGTTGTGTCCGGTCGCTCCTTCGGGAAGGCCACAGCCAACGACAACATCTTCCACCTCGGCGGGATCGATTCCGGCACGCTTCACCGCGTTGCGCAGCACGTGCGCCGTCATCGGGATGCCGTGTGTCTGGTTGAGTGCCCCGCGTTGAGCCTTTGCGATGCCCGTCCGACAGTATGCAACGACGGCGACGTCCCTCATGTGAACCTCCTCTCTAGAACCCTACATCAATCTCTCATGACAGGCTCTTGAACGCTGCGCTCCACGCGGCTCGGATTCCGAATCCCGAGCTACTTGGCTGGACCTTGACCTTTCGCGTGAGGGTTAACCAGTGATCCTCTTCGTCGTGCGAGACGAAGGTTGATGCCGTGCTGCACGTACGCTTTGGAGTGGCTTGACTGCGTCTCCGGGAACTGCGTGCTGCCCTTAGCCCGGAGCTGTGCGCGCTGGATGGCGATTGCTGTGGGAAGCGGGTGATCAAGCAGCACCGCGCGCAGGCCGTGGAAGTGCGCTGGCCCGAATTCGCGCTGCAGGATCTCGACGTCCCAGGCGACCTGGAGCGCGTCGGCGCTGGTCAAAGGAACGATTTCGTGGTTATCAATGGCTGAACAAAAACACGTCGGGAAGAGTACCGAGACGAGCGCTTCAGAGCTTCTCTCGGGAGCACAAGGCGGCAACATGTCTGCCTTCGAGAAACTCGTTGTCGGTCTGGCAGATGCCTGCCTCTTTCACTTGAATGTAGCAGCGCCCGAGGAAGCGCGACCCGAAAATGGGTTGGCACCGCGCGTGCGAAGTGCGGCGTTCGCATCGCCAAAAAGAAGAGCAAATGAAACCGCAATTGAACACTCACTGGCTTGCAGCGCTGATTGCAGCCGCGCTGACGGCCAATGACTCGCAGGCGGCACAGACCAAGGAGAAAAACATGCCGACGCACGATTATTCTGCCATTCAACCGAAAACGCGCGCATTCCTCGAAGCGCTCGTAGCGCAAGGGGGCCCGCCCATCTATACCCTGTCGTATCGCGACGCGCGGGCTATGCTCGACAACGCGCAGAGCGCCGCCCGGGTTGCCAAGCTGTCCGCGGACATCGAGGACCGAAAGGTCGTGGGCGGTCCCGCGGGCGAGGTCTCGATCCGCATCGTACGACCGAAGCCGCGGAGTGAAGGTCCGCTCCCAGTCGTGATGTACTTCCACGGGGGCGGCTGGATTCTGGGCAACAAGGACACGCATGACCGGTTGGTTCGTGAGTTTGCTGACGGGGCCCACGCCGCGGTCGTGTTCGTCAACTACACACCGTCTCCCGAGGCGCACTATCCCACGTCGATCGAAGAGGCGTACGCCGCGACTCGGTACGTCGCCGAGAACGGCGCTTCGATCGGACTCGACCCGTCGCGGCTCGCGGTTGCGGGCGACAGCGTCGGGGGGAACATGGTCGCCGCGGTGACGATCCTGGCGAAGCAGCGCGGCACGCCTAAGATCGGGCATCAGCTGATGTTCTATCCAGTTACGGACGCAAGCTTCGACACCGGGACGTATCGCCAGTTCGCCGATGGGCCGTGGCTCACCCGTAACGCGATGAAGTGGTTCTGGGAAGCATACGCGCCCGACCAGTCAAGGCGGAATGAGCCGACGGCATCGCCCCTGCGGGCGTCGGTAGATCAGCTGCGCGGCCTGCCGCCGGCGCTCCTCATCACCGACGAGAACGACGTGCTGCGCGACGAGGGCGAGGCTTACGCGCACAAACTGAACGAGGCCGGTGTCCAGGTGACGGCAGTGCGGTACCTCGGCACGGTGCACGACTTCATGCTGCTGAATGGCTTTACGGAAGACCCGGCTCCCCGGGCCGCCATCGCACAGGCGACCGCGTTCCTGAGGGAAGCACTCGGTCAGCCCGACCAGGCGCGTGCTCAGCGCTGAGCGCGTTGTCGGAGATCGCGCAGATGAGCTTCTTCGACGGGTACGCAGCGATCTGTAAACTTCGATGCTCCTTGCCTCACCGGAACTGTCGTGGCAGGCCCTGCGGCCGCGCTACGCACCGGCGTCGCCGGGGCCCAAAGTCTATGACTCGCGTGGAGCGGCGAATAGCGTCTGCAGCGCCTCGCCGACGATCCCTCGCGAGTCGAACAGCCGGGCGCGCGTCGTTCCCACCCCGTCGCCGGCGAGCGCGGTGATCGCGTCCATGCCCACCCACTCGCCCTCGGGACTGCGCGTTACCGACACCGTGAGGTTCACCGGGACGAACATGTAAGCGTGGAAATCCACCTCCCAACTGACCCCGTTCGCCGAGTCGACCATGGTCAGCAAACGCACCAGCGGCGATGGCGCCTCGCCGGGCACGAGTGGGATGCGCATCCGCGACCAAACCGTCGCCGGGCCGCGGACGCGGAAGCCGCCGGAGACGAAACGCCACTCGAGCGAGTGGCCGTACCCAAAGGTCGGCACGCCTTCGAAGAGCTCGCGGGACTCGTGTTCCGGCATCGGCGGCGGTGCATCGTCGAGCCCGACGCGCGGGCTGCGATCCGGGCCGATGGCTTGCCGCCACGCGGTAGCGCGCAGTGCTGGACGGCCGGCGATGGTCACCGTGGCGGTCGCGAGTTCGATCCGTTTGCCGGGCCGCGCGACCTCCGCCCGCACGGTCATCGGCGCGAGCGGCAGCGGGCCGAGAAAGTCGAGCGAGAAGTACGAGACTCGAACGTCGCTGCGCCCGTCCAGGCTTTCGAACGCGCGACCGAGGAGAGCGGCGGGCGGGCCGCCGTGCTGGAGCCCCGGATCCCACGGGCCCACGGTCCCTGGGGTGGGGACGAAGGTGTCGTCGCTTTGGCGAAGGTAGAACGAAGCGGGTTTCGGCTCGGTCATGGGGAACTCACCAAGGCCGCTTTCAGCACATGAGCGAGGCAAGGACAAGGAGTTGGCCTCCGTCGCTCGTTGCCAGTGAAGCAACGATTAGTTCACCGCATTTCCATGGCGACGAAGCCTGTCAGCGCAAGCATTCCTTGAGTCGGATCTAGATGTTCTCGAGGGGAATGCGAAGGCGAGGTGCTCGCCACTCCCAGGTCGTTGGCATGCTCTTGCAGAGACACCTGGGGTGATACGGATCTCCGGTGACGACCTTGTGGGTACTGCTGTCGCTTAGCCCGCAGGACCGGCGCCCGGTTCGGTGGGAGCCAGTAGCGAGCTCGAATCATCGCCAGAGCCTTCTTGGGATCCGCCAAACATCGCACCAGCCAGGTGCTGCTGATCTCGTTAGCTACGAAGGAGCGGTAGATGACCGGTTTTGGTACGGGGCGGCGTCGGAAAAGCCATTTCAGGAAACGCATCATCGGCCGTTCGGGGGCTGCATCTTCGGTGCCAACTCCTTCGATCTCCTCTCATCAGCGGTTGGCCTCACAGAACTCCGACAGAGCTTTTGATCAGACGCTCGGCCGTCTGACAAAATCGACACCGTCAGTCGGCCGACACGCGGCCGACCGACTCGCGTGACTCACTGCCCGTGATCAGGCTACATCTTCAGCGGCCTGCCCCCTCCGGCTCCTGCACTGGCGACGACGTCACTCTCGCTCTCTTCCTCGTCCAAACGCCTTCCCAACGTCGCGAGGAGTTGTCAGTACGGACACCGAGAAGCGAGGCATGATCCGGTCGTCTCATGATACCTGACGGGGAACGCCGATGTCCCTCTTGCACGTGCGTGATCTCTCGTGATCGGCCCCAACGGCAGCGGCAAGTCGACGCTGATGAAGATCCTCGCCGGGCGCGTCGAGCCCGACGCGGGCTCGGTGCAGCTCGTGCGGCGGGCGCGGGCGGGATACCTGCCGCAGGAGCTGTCGGAGCTGCCGCCGGGGTCGGTGATCGACGGCGTCCTCTCCAGCGTGCCGGGGCGCACCTGGCTCGAGTCGCGCATCGCTGCGGCGGAGGCAGCCCTGCCCAAGGCGGTGACCGAGGAGGAGCAGATCGAGCTGGGCGGGGAGCTGGCCGAGCTGCACGAAGAGCTGGTCCATCACGACGAGCGCTACGGGCGGCACCGAGCCGAAGAGATCCTCACCGGACTCGGTTTCGCGCCCCAGGCGCTCGGGCGAGATGCGCGCGAGCTGTCCGGCGGGTGGCGCATGCGCGCGGCGCTGGCGGCGCTCTTGCTGCAGGACCCGGAGTTGCTCTTGCTCGACGAGCCCACCAACCACCTGGATGTGCCCACCCTGGAGTGGTTCGACGGCTTCTTGCAGCGCTCACGCAAGGCGCTCGTCCTGGTAACGCACGACCGCGAGTTTCTCGATCGGCAGGTCGACCGCGTGCTCTCGTTCGAGCCGGAGGGCTTGCGCAGCTACGCGGGTAACTACGAGCGCTACCTCGAGCTGCGCGCCGCGGAGGAGGAGCAGCTCCAGGTGCAGGCCGAAAAGCAGCAGCGCCGGCGTGCGCAGATGCAGGCCTTCATCGAGCGCTTCCGCGCCAAGGCCACCAAGGCGCGGCAGGTGCAGAGCCGGATCAAGCTGCTGGAGAAAGAGGAGCTGGTCCAGGTCCGCGAGGAGCGGGCCACGGTGCGCTTCCGCTTTCCCGAAGCGCCGCGCTCGGGGCGGGAGGTGGCGCGATTCGATGATGTTTCCAAATCATACGGGAGCAAAACCGTTTATCGGAATTTGAACGGACAGATCCTGCGCGGCGACCGGATCGCGGTGATCGGCCTCAACGGCGCGGGCAAGACCACCTTGCTCAAGCTCCTGGCGGGAGAGCTGCAGCCCGACGAAGGCAGCGTCCGGCTGGGCCCCAACGTGGTGCCGGGGTATTTCGCGCAGCATCACGCGGAGCTCCTGGGCCCCGAGCGCACCGTGCTGCAGGAGGTGGCCAGCCTGGTCCCGAGCGAGCCGCAGAGCTGGGTGCGGAGCGTATTGGGATCGTTTCTCTTCTCGGGCGACGAGGTGGACAAGCGGATCGCGGTGCTCTCAGGCGGCGAGCGCGCCCGGGTCGCGCTGGCGCGCCTTCTGGTGGTGCCGTCGAACTTTCTGCTCCTGGACGAGCCCACCAACCACCTCGACCTGGACAGCTCGGAAGTGTTGATCGACGCACTCACCCGCTACGACGGCACGCTCGTGTTCGTCTCGCACAACCGCAGCTTCGTGAACGGCCTGGCCACGCTGGTGTGGGAGGTGAAGGAGGGCAGCATCGACGCGCAGCCGGGGGACCTGGACGACTGGGCCCGGCGGCGCGCCGGGGAACCCGCCGCCGGGCAGGCTGCGCCGGCCGGAACACATGCCTCGCGGGAAGCGCGCCGCGAGCGGGCCCTGCAGCGCGAGCAGCGCGAAAAAGTGCTCGGGCCGATCAAGCGGGAGATCGCCCAGCTCGAGGCGCGCATCGCCCAGCTCGAGGAGGAGAAACGGCGCGCCGAGGCGCAGCTCGCGGATCCGGCCCTCTTCGCCGACTCCTCCCGATCGACGCCGCTGGTCAACGCCTACCGGGAGGCGGCCAAGAAGCTGGA